>Ga0180007_10000616_pt1 | contig 56471 bp, 42 predicted proteins | sample MM_PC_MetaG_FD_121122 | JGI IMG/M metagenome (GOLD analysis project Ga0180007, IMG submission 121122) | Groundwater microbial communities from the Aspo Hard Rock Laboratory (HRL) deep subsurface site, Sweden - MM_PC_MetaG | ecosystem: Environmental > Aquatic > Deep subsurface > Groundwater...
CTTCGCGCAGTATGCCCACCATTTGCTCTTCGGAAAATCGTCCCTTTTTCATCAGTTCCCTCGTGGTTGAGGGAGAAACCTATCTCAAGTTTCGACTGGTCTGAAAAGAGCCGAGCAGGTCAGGTCGTCATCGGGCGTTCTTATAACGCAGGCTATCTTCTCAGGCGGCTTGATCTCAGGCCGGAGGCCTCATCCTATCGAGGAAAAAACCATGGCGGCATGCACGCCCACCACGCAGGCGGCGACCACTAAGCCCAGAACCAATCTTTTACCAAAATCTGCAAGCATTTCTGCCCCTTAATATGTATTCAAACAAAATATTGCCCTTGCCAAGGCGACTTGGGGCGCTTTTGGCCGACCAAGGATTTGTTACCTAGCGTGAGCACGTAACACTGTCCATGAGATTTTATATGTAAAAAACCCTTGCCGAAGCAATCCGGCAAGGGCTTAAGATCTCACGTTGAGGCGAAGTCGTCCTTCACCTCGCGCGGGTTAGCGAATCACTCTTCAATCTGAGCGGCAGGATCCTTGTACAGGGCCGGGTCAACGCCAAGAGCGGTAATCAGGTTGCCGGACAGGGCCAGAAGCTTGTAAGCCGCGATCTGCTCGTTCACGCTGGAGGTGACCAACTGGCTAGCAGACTGGAACACTTCGTTTTCCGAATCGAGCACATCAAGCAAGCTGCGCTGTGCCACGCCAAACTGCTCAAGGTAGATCCCCTTGGTGTCGCGGTTGTACTGCACGGCCGTCGTGTATTCCTTCACTTCGTTCAGCGAGGACTTGTACTGCGCCCAAGTGGTCTTGGTCTCGTTCTCGACGGCCAGGGTCAGGTCGAACTTGTCGGCTTCGGCCTGGCGCTTGCGAGCCTTGGTGGCCTTGTGACCGGCCACGTCGGAACCGCCGTTGAACAGGTTCCAGTTGAAACGGACCATGGCGGCGTCAGTGCGATCCCAGTATTCCTGATCCTGGACGCCGTCGGAATAGGAGGAAGACAGCTCAAAATACACATAGGGATGGTAATTTGCCTTGGCGATGTTGACGCGCTCGGCTTCGGCGTTGACGTCTTCACCAGCGGCATTGATCTTGGGATTGTTGCCGATGGCCTGGGCAGTCATTTCATCCAGGGATGCGGGAATGAGGTTTTGCGGATAAGGATCCATGGCGATCTTACCCGGAAGGACTCCGGTCAGACGCTGGTATTCGTTCAAAGCCGCCTGCAGAGCCGTACGGGTCTTCTCAATGGAGGCCTGGGCCATGGACAGGCGGCCTTGAGTCTGCTTCACGTCAGCCACGCTGCCCGCGCCGCCTTCTTCGCGTTCTTGCAGGGAACCCAGGATGTCACGATGGGCCTTGGCGTTCTCTTCAGCCAGAAAGAGCAGTTCACGCTGACGGAAAACTTCCATGTTGGCGATGACCGCATCCAGGGCCAGGGACTCGGCGTTGTCGAAAACACGGTAGTCCAAAGAGGCAGCACGTCTTTCATCCAGACGGATCTGGCTGGAAGCCTCGCCACCGTCATAGAGACGCTGGCTCAGGATCGCGGACAACTCTCCGCGGGAATCCCAATTTCCGTCATTTCCGGTGTTGAGTTTCGAGTTGTATGAATCAGAACCATACCCGCCACGAATGTCGAGTTTGGGATACCAGCGCCCCTTGGACTTGTCCAAGTCATGGCCCACTGCTTCGCGGTTGTGTTTGATCATTTCCAGGCGCGGCGCATAGCGCAGAGTGTCGATAACACTCTTCTGGAGGGTGATGTCATCTTCGGCCACGGCCACACCGGCCGACAGCATCACCGACAGGACAAGAGTAAGGCCCATTTTTTTTGCATTCATAAACTTCCTCTCCTTGCTAGGGTAAAACACGAACTTATTTTGCTTTCTTCTAATGATCGCAGTGGAGCTTGTAAACGAAAAAAGGGAGATTTGCACTCCCTTTCTAATAAAAATTAGCGTCCTACTTTAATGTAGGACAAATTATGACTCGCAAGAAGCCTTGATCATTTGTTCAAGAACATCAACTGAGAACCCGGAAGCATCCCCGGACAAATCCAAGTCCGCACCGGCATCAACCCCCATAAACTCCACCACAGGGCCATGCGCATCCACGGACAGGCCGACAACATCCTCCAGAGCCAAAATGTCATCCAGGGACCAGGACTGAAAGTCGGGCATGGTTTCTTCTGGAGCCTGTTCGCCAAGGGCGAAGGTGCCAAAAGAGGTGCTGCCGTCCATGGCTTCGACAATGTAACTGTAATGCGTGGCAACCATGGACTGCCCGCCGTCCCCGGACACGGGGCAGACGAAAGAATACTGCCCGTCAGGCCAAACAGTCAGTTCCCCCCCGTAAGGCGGAGCCAAAACCAGCCCGTCTTCGGGAACCTGAAAACCCGCGAATTCAACCACCCGCAGAAAATCCGAAGATTCCGGCTCGGGCCAGAAGTGGCCGGTTTGGGCGTGCTGGGGCTTAGGCGTGGAGGAAGCTATCATGGTATATCTCTTTAAGCTGACTTTCTGAAACCATCATCAAGACAAAGGGGAGGGGAGAAAACTCCCCTCCCTTCTTCATTGTTAAGGCAATTCAGGGTTGATTGATGTAAGCATGCTATCAATACCATCATTGAAATCCGTGATGGTATCCGCACCGTTTGCAGGCTCGAACGAATCGTGTCCAGCTCCGCCGGTCATGATATCATCGCCCGCGTTTCCAACCAGGAAGTCGTTCCCCTCGCCACCGAGCAGGATATCATCGCCGCCTCCGCCGAACATGGCATAATCCTGATCATCTCCTGCGACCATGACATCCTCGTCAGTAGGATCGATAAGGCTGCCCACTGTTTCCATGAGGTCGGCATTATCACCGGTCATTACTGCGAAAGCATCCGGAACGTTATCGTCCACGGGACCGGTGGCAACGCCAATGGTGCCATCCTGCTGCTCATCAGCATCCACAAGCACCTTATTTTCGCCTTCATCAAGATAGTATTCAACTGTCTTGATGTAGGTTGTAGTGGTGGTCTGCGTGTCCGTCGAAACGACACCTACAGCTGTATCAGAGCTGACAGAGTGCATAATTCCATCATTGTTTGCGTCAATGGTTACGTGAAAATCAGTTGTTACGGGGTCGCCATCTCCATCTGTAGCTTGGAGTTGAAACAGAAGGGTTACGTCATAGGCCGTAGAAACTTTGCCCGTTGTTTCAGTAACAACTTTTTCATAGCTTTCGACGACTGTGTCCTTCGTCACTTCCTGCACATCATAAGTGTAGTTGACCTTGATTCCGTTATCGATTCGGTAGCCGTGGGTATCGGTTTCATTTTCAGTAAAAATTACCTCAGGAGTGGAACCCGCGTGAGACAAATTGATAGTTCGATTGAAATTCGTATCTTCATTGCCCCATTGCGTGGCTTGTTGTTTGCTAGGGCTAAAACTTCCATCACCGTGGTCTGTGCCCACGACATCCCAAGCAGCGGTTTCGTTGTAGCCCAAGTGCGCCAGCTTGACTTCCATGCTGGTAAATTTGACATCTACGCCGCCATCCGCTGATAATTCAAACTTCAGGCGCTCCCAATCATCAATGGTCTGTGCGTCATCAACGCCAAACCCTTTATTCGACCAATTCACATCATCATTAAAATCATTTCCCCGCTCATTCTCATACCAATCAAGATCAGCGCTGGTCTTTAATGTAAAAGTGATTCCGTTGGTAGAAGCCGTAAACTCTGGCCCAGTCGAATCATAGCCACCAGGTGAGTCAGCTGTATCAAATGTTACATGTCCAGACACGTCGTTTTGGGCCGGCGTGATGACTGTAAGCCCAGTTGTAGTCGAAGTTGGAGTATCTGACCAGCCGGGATTATTGACATTGTCGACATCGACATCTACAACATGCGCATCCACGTTTCCAAGCATAGTGACTGTATATGCACCATCAGCAGAATTCAAAGCCACCGTGAAAACAGCATCTGTCGTACCTTCCTTGACCGCGATCAGCCCACCACTTTCATCTTCTATATATTCGAGTCTCACACCGTCGGACGTTGCAAAGATCTTCTCCCCATTAGCCGCAACTGCGGTGACGTAGCGCGCCGAAGAATCATCAACCATAGCAGCCACTTCGGAGATCTGGGCAGCACCCCATCCGTCTGCTCCGATATCGATACCCAGGCTAGCCGTGGCCACAACTGGATCGACCGAGGGGACAGAATCAACCAACCCGTCAATCAAATCAGTTGAAGAATCAATTATGATCGGTGATACGGGAGTGTTTGCTGCCGAAGCAACTGCGTCCAGATACGAACTAGAAGCGTCAACACCAACTCCGTAGACCTTTAAGACATCAACATTATTATCAATAAAACTATTCCAGGAGTTCAAATATTGCGAATCTAAGTAACCAGATTCTTCGTTAGAATGGTCGTTAATCTCAGTGGTTGGAATTCCGTCAGAAACAAAGTAAGAAACTGTTGTATCAGCAGATGGACGATCCGCAGCAGGAACTGCAAGATAGTTTGAAATAGTCTGTGACAAGGCAGATTCGTAGTTGGTAGTAGCAGAATTACTAGAAGGCTTGATATAGTCGTCCGCAGTGGATGTATTGGTCAAATTATCAACGAATTGCTGACCTGAAATCCATCCGCTAAAAGGAGACGCCGCTCCGTTATTAAATACAGTCAGCTGAACATTGACATCTCCCAGCTTCATATACTCTTTAACCATATCAACCAAGCCCTGCTTAGCAATATCAAGGCGACTCAGCCCTGAATCACCAACCAAGGTGTTCATGCTGCCAGAGACATCTACTGTAAGCACCAAGTTGTGAGCCACAGATTCAGAAGCGACATTTGCGATAACCACATTCTGCGCACCATTGGCTTCAGGAGCGTCGTCATGAAACACAAGCTTCACATCAATGCTGTCACTTGCAGAATCGTTGTCGGCGTCGGTTATCGTGGCCGTCAGCTTTACCATGCCTTCGAGATTGAGGGGTTCATTCGCCTTGGTCAGATCGGAGTGCTCGACCGGCCGCACCTGATCCAATGTCACGTTTGCGGTACCATCCTCAAGAGACACAGTGAACACGAGATGAGTCGCCGTGCGCCCTTCGATTTGACCGTCGTTGACAGTCAAGAAGACTGGTTCGCCGGAAAGGGTATCGACGAGGTTAAAAGTATTTGGATCATAAGCATCACCCAGACCCAGCGCATACGTAAGCTCACCCGGTCCATCAGCGCCGAACTCGCCTGCAAAAAATCCGCGGAGATCTGCTGTCGCGTCATCAAGCAGGGTCGTCTCATCGACCGTCAACACAGCCTGATCGGCGTACATTTTGATATTGTCGAGATAAGCGCCCAGGGTGTTCGCAGTACCAAGACCCGAGACAACAAGAGCTACACCCGGCCCCGTAGCCAGGCCGGAAAAATCCAGCGTAATCTTGGTCCAGTCACCAACGCTTGGCTTCTGCGTTGCGTCAACGCCATCGTCAGTGATAAACGAAATGTTGCCGAAAGCATCCGATTTGATTTCTATCGAAATGCCACCAAGCTCCACTTTCATGCCGCTATCGGTCTCGTGACCGGGCCGTGGAAGATAATCAAAAGTCAACGTGACTTCAGACGAGGGCAAAGTCACGGTGGTAGAGAGGGTGGTCAAGGTGTTTCCATTACCATGAGTATCAAGCTCGGCATGGGCCAAACCGTCAGAAGCTGTGCTGCCGCCTACGTTGCCGGACTGGATTTCAATGCCGGCATCATTGACCGTCCATTTGCCATTGATCGTTGAGCCGCCCTTACCGACAACTTCCCAGCCGTCCCCGGTGTTTTTTGCAAAATTCTCAAAGGATTCAGTGAGGATGCTTACTGTTTGAACCCCGATCGTTGGCACATCGTCCACGAAGTTGAAAGCCCCGCTGATATCAATTGCCTTGGAGTCCGTAACTATGTCTCCGTCCCCATCGACAATCGTATACGATGCGGTCAGAGCGATCCTGCCGTCCAGAATGCTCACCAGGTTTGCGCTGTTATTGGTCGCGTCCCCATCGGCATCCTCCACGAAGTGATCGACCTGCTTGAACTGGGTCAGCGTTATGGCGCCACCCTCGCCCAGGGTGATGCTGAAGACCGGCTCTCCCCCAGCGGAGCCTATAATCTCGGTTCCTTCCGGGTTCGTCGCCAGGACAATGGGCTCACCGCCAATGGACAGTCCGGAGTCATCCGCTGTCACGCTCAAGGCGTAGGTGGTCTCGGAGGATGCCTCGCCGTCGGACCCGGCATCACCGGTAAACTCGAACAGACCGGCAAACGATGCGCTGGCGCTGTCCTGGCCTTCGATTATTGTTGTAGTTTCAGGATGGTCGATTCCGATGGTGTCCGCGTCCTGAGTGGTCAGCTTCAGAATATCAGAGGACCACTTAAAGGAGATATTCACATCATTGTAGTCATTGTCAAAGCCAGGCGATCCCTTCAAAATGTCTTCCCAATTCAAATTTCCCGGCAATCCGTTGTCAGTTGCGTGAGAAATGTCGTCTTGATTGAAATCAGCCACATCAAAAAGAACGTTGGCGTGTTCACCAGTTAGAGGATTGTCGCCATTCAGAGTCTTTGCCTGCCAGTTTCCCGCACCGTCTTTTTCAAAATAAACTTCTAGGCCATCAGACAGAGGCAAGGATGCGTTTTTGTCAAACCCATCTGGGATGATAAAAAAGCCAATTTGATCAGGAGTATAGCCTTGAATTATTTCGCTGGATTCATCGGAATTCTTGACGTTCGCCCACAAAATCTTTCCTGATGCCGGGTCTCCGTTGTCATCTTTTACATAATAGCCGAAGCTATTGTTAAACCCCGCACTCGACAATTTATCCAGATTCTGCACCGTCAAGGTAAACGTAACCGTCGAAGCAACGTCAACAAGCGGCCCATCGTCATCGAAACTCAAATAACTGAAATCGGTGGCGCCGTCCTGCGTGTCATCCTCGCTATGGCTGACCAGAGGCAGCACGGCTGATTCCGTCAGCACATCACCGTCAGCGTCGGACCTGGTCACCGTGTACTTGAGTCCGATCGAACCATTTTCAGCCAGATGGAGCGAAATCGACTCATCGAGCTTCGACGTATCGAAGTGTTCGAGGGCTTCGTACTGTGTGGTCTCCATCTGATAGATAGGATCGGCCTCGGTACCAGTGTTCACGATCCTGATGGCCAGAACCATGTCACCCTTGTCAGTTTCGGAGGCGATATCCGAATCACGACCCACGATCACACCGTCTTCGAGAAAGAGCCACACCTTGCCGCCGTCGGTAGCGGACAGGGTGGTTTCCAGACCCACAACCGGGTTCTCAGGGAAGCCGTCAAAACTTAACGTACCCACAGTCTGACCCGGGCCATCTGCGCCGTAATCGCCGCCGACGGTGAAGAGAGCAGCCAATCCGCCCGTTATTTCCGTCGTTACCTGGGCCAGTGCAGGCAGGGCGTCATCGGTGTTTCCATCATCGGAAACGTCATTGTCATTGTAACGATCAGCCTCGCCAACCGTCTCATCAAGGCTCGCGGCAATGCGGCCCGCCAACTGACCATTTACGCCAACTGTCAATATAGGCACATCATCTTGAACATTCAGGGTCACGTTCACGGTAACCGTATCGCCGTCCGCATCGGCCCCGACAATCTCGACAGTATCGAGGAAATCGATCTGCTCCCCGGGACGCTGCGGGTCGTTCCCCATGAGCATATTATCAATGAGGGTAAACTCATAATCTCCGTCCGCCTTGACAAGCAAATATGCTGCGGCCCCTTCGGGCGCTTCCGTGGCTGCGCCCAGAAAAGAACCATCCTGAGCCCAAAATACCATTTCCTCCGCAGCAAAGGTTTCCGATTGGACATGGAATTCGACCACCTCGCCAAATCCGTCAGCACCCCAACTCACGTTGTCGCGGATGTTCTGAACGAAGGACCTGACACCATTGTCGTCAGTCTCGTTGGTGATGCCAGCGATGCTATCGGGAATGCTTTCGTCTTCGACCGTCGCGATATCAGCGCCTTCGCCTGTACTGACTACTCCGCCAAGAACGTTGAACACCCAGTTACCGTCCATCGGGGTAGAGGGATTGCTTGTCGTTTCCAATCCAAGCATTTCTACCTGATTGTCGGACTGGGGCAACTCGTAAAAATTAACGCCATCGCCTGCGGTCCAGCCGGCCCGAGCCACAGTGCCGCCCAAACCTCCGCTGCCGCCACTGGCACTTCCAGTTGTCCAATCAACATTTTCATAGCGGAATTCAAAACTGAAATTACCGTCGCCCTGGTCAAAAATGCGTAACTGGAACGCATTCACCTTGTCCGACGCAGAGCTGAAATAACCCACATCGTCCCATGTCACGGTCAGTACGCCATTGGCAGAGTCCAGGTCGTACCAGACAAGGTTGCTGCCCGTTGAGTTCCCGCCAGGCGAGACGTTGCCGTCTGCGCCCCTCGTGTCCACGTCAGCAAAAAACGGGGCGATCATTGGATTGGATGTCGTTCCGGTTATTGCAGAGGGTGTGTAGATACCAAGAGGCTCCTTAAATGTTATATTCCCATTGTTGTTGATAAAAATCTGATTATACACGGCACCGAAAAAATTCATCCCATCCGGAAAAACGGAAGAGACATCCACCGCCACGGAACCATCGTCATTGGCTGCGAAAGAGTTTTCTCCAAACCCTCTGGGGCCACCAAGACCATCGACAAGAGCATTCCCATTTTCGCCAGGCGCAGGCACAGCAGATGTCAGCGCTACTCTAGCCGCCAAGGCACTTATCTGGCCTTCTCCGCCGTTGTCGTAGTCACCGATCGGTTCTTCAGGACTCGAGTTTTGACCAAGCAAAACCGGCACGTCATCCTGAACGCTGAGCGTCAGAGGAACGGCGACCGTGTCTCCAGAGGAATCCGCGCCAATAATCTGCACGGTGCTCAGGACATCAATTTGCTCACCTTGGACGCCCTGACCCAGCAGCATGTTGTCGATCAGGCCAAAATCATACGTGCCGTCAGCATTGACCAGCAAAGAAGCCGCGCCGCCAACGCTGGAGGTTCCAAGAAAAGAACCGTCCTGTCCCCAGAATACAGTCGAACCGGCCGAAAAAGATGCGCCACCGACAGTGAAGCCATTGACGCCACCAAACCCGTCAGCGCCCCAATCCACGTTATCGACAATGGTCCCGGATATGAAACCGACACCACCCTCGTCCTCGTTGTTTCCCTCTGGGAAGATAGCCTCATCTTCAACCAACACTCCGTCAGGGCCGAGCAAGATCGGAATACTGTTGCTGACCTCAAGTCCTTCCACAACAACTGTAGAGAAGCCCCGCGGCCCGAGCACGCCCAGTTTGTCCACGCCGCCAAGCAAATCGCCCGCGTCATCCGGGTATTCGCCGACACCGCCGCTGCCAGTGGCGCCGCCCTCGGGCCCGGCTGCAGGTTCGATGTCTTTTTCGCCCAGGGAGGCCAGAAATTCCTGCATGTCCAGAACCGTGCCGTCAGGCATGATCACATTGGGGGCCTGGACTTCGCCAAGATCCGCAAAGTCGAGGACAACCTGGCCGCCGTTCGCGAACTCGAAAACCACATTGCCGCCGTCCATTTTCACTTCGGCCTGATCAAAGGCGGCCTCAAGAACAATGTCCTGACCGGAGATCGCATTGACGATGACGGTCTGTCCGGTTTCTGGGGCCTGTACGTTCTGCCTGGAATTCTGAGTTTCAGCCATGGTGTCCTCCACCTTCGGGTTATGTAAAATTTCGGTTTGCAACCTGATCAATTACTTTGGTTGCTTATATGAAAGGATGCTGGAGTAGGGTCAAGTATGAAAGATTTTATTCGAGGTATGAATTTAAATACGTACACGAAAATATTTTTTAATAATCATTTCTATGTATTACAAAAGTAGCTGATTTTTTCCAACAAACTCAAGACGGTATGACATGGCACTACGGCCTCATACCTAGGCATGAACGCGAACAGCGTTGTCATCCGGGCAGGAGCGATGCGCGGGCGCGAGCAAGGGGAAGCTCTCATGAATCGAGTGATCCGAAGTTTTCCGGCAACTCGCTTCGATCCTAAAAAAATGACCATGAAAATTGTCATAAAGCTGCGTAATGGCTACTTTGGCAGACAGGGTCTCATTCCGACCTGGTTATGATCCTGGCCATTGGCCATCAAAAAGAAGTCTGGAGCTGAAAGGACCATTCGCTTTTTGACAAAAAAAATCCTCCCAAGCCGCTAAGCAGGGAGGATTTTTTCATTGTGCCGTCAACACCTGGGCCAACGGGCGTTTTGTAATATGGGGCTGCGTCTTACATGATCACATCCGGCCGGGCATGAAAGCCCTGATCCGAAAGGACGCCTCACGAATTTTGCGAATCAAGTATAAGGCGCGTCAGATCATCGAATTCGGAACCGTGCTCGGCCAGGGTCATACTTTCGGAATGACCTGCGTGGTCCGAAGCATCGGGGGCGAAATACTCCATCAACCCGGGCGCCGCCCCGTTCAACAGGGAAGCCACCGCGCCGTCCATGAACTCGGGCAGGGACCAAGCCTGGAAGTCCTGCATGGCTTCGGGCAAAATGGCCTCTTCTCCCAGGGAAAAGGAACCCATGAAGGAAGAGCCGTCCGTGGTTTCGACCACATAACTGTAATGGGTCGCCACGCCCTCCCCTTCCGCCAGAGACGCGGTGAAGGCATAACTCCCGTCGGGCCAGACGGCCAGCTCGCCGCCGAAAGGAGGACTCACGAACAAGCCGTCTTCAGGGACAAAGAGGCCGCCAAACTCCACGACCCGCAATGAACCCGGATCACCGCCGTCTTCCATGAGCATCCCACTCTCGGAGAGGGAATCTTCCGTGACGCCTTGGACTGGCTGGTTTGTTTTCATGGCCGCCTCCACCCTTTTTTATGGTGACATCCCCCGCCGCTAGCAGAGAGGATGGTCGCAGTATTGTAAAATCGGGGGAAAGGGAAGGCCCTTTCCCCCGGTCCAGTTTAGATGTCGATGTTATGGTTGAGCATCGTGTCTATGATGCTGTCAGCGGTATCCCCGACCCCCACACCGGTGACCGTGATGGTCGCCAGAGTGGTGGCATGATTGCCCGTTCCGGCGGGATCGACGTTGATCTCGACCGTGGCCTCGCCTCCGGTGATATTCGTCACCGTGAAGTCGAGGTACTGATCGAGGGTGCCCGCAGTCGCGCCGGTAAGCAAGGCCTGCAGATCGAGGCTGTCTCCGCCAGCGCCCAACTCGAAGTCGGTGATGGTGTCACCGTCAATGACGCCGTCCAGATCGCCAGCCATGTACCGGAAGACATCCTGCCCGGCACCGCCGGTCATGACGTCATCGCCTGCGCCGCCCACAAGTGTGTCGTTACCCGCGCCACCGGACAGGAAGTCGTTGCCCGCCCCGCCGTCAAGGTAATCGTTGCCATGCCCGCCTTCCAGGACATCGGAGCCATCGCCGCCGTACAGGCTGTCGTTGCCGTCACCGCCGATCAGATGGTCGTTTCCTCCGAGACCGCTCATGGAGCCGCCGATGTCCGTGGACAGCACCAGGGTTTCGGAAGCACCCGTACCTGTTTCGCCAACGCTTTCGGCGAAGTTGATGGTCAGATCGGCCGTCGACGAATCGCCGTCAGCCTGGGCAACCGTGTAGGTGAAGACGTCTGTGTCGCCGATATCGGGCACCGAACCCGCCGTATTGGACGTGTACTCGTAGGCACCGGTCTGGGTATTGACCTCCACCGTTCCGTACTGGCCTGCCGCGACGATCAGTCCGTCGCTGTCCGTATCCGTGAAGACCAGTCCGCCTACTGCCACGGCCATGATGCTTGCGCCTTCCGCACCGAGGGCGTCGTTGGCGAAGAGGTCTCCGGTGATGGGCAGCGCCATGGCGGCCATGCCCACATTGTTCCAAACCCGAGAGTCAGTAACCTGTGACGGATACTTCAAGTTTGAAAACACCACATCAAGGCTGTGACTGTTGTTAGAATTGTCATCGGCTGTAACCGTCATGGTCTTGGTGCCGGGTTCGACGTTGTTGAAGGTCAGAGTGTCGCTGCTCCAGGATGCATTCTGACTGGCACTGAGTGTCCAGCCCCCGAAACCCCGAGTCAAGGTCGCAAAGTGCGTTCCGTCCAGACTGACCACAACCCGGTCTTGATCACCCGTATTGTCGAAGCTGATGTCAACACTGACGCTGCCCGCGCTGGCCACGGAGAACTGTCCGGAACTGGTCGAGACAGACGCGTCATTATTCTTAGGCGTCAACGTGACTGCGTGCCCGTCGCTCGACACATTCACCCTCTGCCCGGAGTCTGTCCAAACTCCGACACCGGTGACGGGTGTGGCCGTCGTAGTTACCGTCACCGTATCCGCAACCGCCGTGACTTCGCTCAGATCCGTGGTAGTCAGGCGCAGGGTGGCGGTATCCACGTCCCCGTCACCGTCGCGGACGGTGTAGGAGAGATCGGCGAAGATGTCGTCCTGCACATCACCGCCAGGCGTGAAGACATAGCTGCCGTCACCCTTCATGAGCACCGATCCGACAAGACCCAGATCAAAGGTGTGAGAATCCGTGGGCGAGGTAAAGGCATGGGTATCACCGCCGAAACTGGCCGAAACCAGGGCCGGGGTATTCCAGCCATCCGCGCCGGAAACGTCGTTGTCCAGGACGTTGCCGCTGACTGTTGTCTGGACCGGCACTGTGCCGATCAGGGCGTCGAGCAGCGAGTCGTTGAAGTTGCTGGTCAGCAGGACGTTTCCGTCCGGGTAGGCCACGTCGGCCAGATCGTCATCAACGGCGTTGCTGGTGCCGACACCGATAGCCCAGGCTGTTGCGCCACGGCTCTCCAGCGTTGTTTCCCAGGCGGCTTCTTCTGTATTGGTCAGACCGACAGTGCCGTTGCCGACTGTGGGGGCTCCATCGGAGATGAAGTAGACCACGTTGTCATGATCTGCTGTTGCTGCCGGCCAGCCGTTTATGGCGGGAGTCGCGGCCGCCACGGCCGCGTCGTAGTTGGTGTTGCCGCTGCCTCCGCTATTGTCGAGGATGTCCAGATACGCCTTGGCTTCCGCGATCGAAACCGGCGAGCCATGCACCAATGTTCCATCCACCGCGAACGTGACCACCTGGACCTGGACTCCAGCCTCGCCGCCCAGGGCCACCTCGGCATACTTGTCGAGGAGGCTGTTCATGGCCGCCACGGCGGCCTGCATCTCAGTCTGACTGATACTTCCCGACCTGTCGACGATAAGCATCAGGTTGTATGTCTTTGCTCCGGTCCAGTTTTCAACTGCGGAAACGGAGTCGTTTTCAGCGCTTGGGACATCGTCGACGAAACGAATGTTCCCGCCCAGATCCACGCTGAGGGTTCTGGTTGCCACGTCGTTGTCTCCATCAGTTACGGTTGCCGTGGCTTCAAGGAAAACCTTGGAATCCGCAAGGCTGATCAGATCATCATTGGGCGTACCTTCGATATGATCGACTTCGGCCAACTGCTTCAAGACCACGGTTCCGGTCGAGTCCACAGAGATCCGGAAGACTTCGCCCGCAGTGGTTCGTCCCACTACGTCATCACCGTCCTTCGACAGAATGATATCAAGTCCGTTGCTGTTCAGCCCGGAATCCAGATCTCCACCTCCGCTGATGGCCAACTCGAAACCGCTGATCACGGTCCCGCCGGAACCATCCGAACCGTAAAGCGGAGTCACCGCAGACTGTATGGCCGCGGCAAAATTAACGCTGTCCGTATCGAAATCAGCACCAATGGTTTGTGCATCGTCCGTTGTCAGCGTCAGCCCGCTTTCGGCGATCGCACCCACAACCATGCTCGGGCCGTCGTCGTAAAAGGTGAAAAGACCGCTGATATCTACCTCGGCGTCATCCTGGTCACCGTCACCGTCAGTCACCGTCACTACGGCCTTGATCACGCCCGCGGTCAGGAGCATCGGATCGTCATGATCCGTAGCATCAGAATGATACAGAGACAGGTACTGCGTCAGCGTCACCTCACCGGTGTCGCTTGCGATACTGATACTGAAGGCCACATCTCCGGCCTCAGCGCCAACACGACCCTCGATGACCCCGTCCTTGTCGAACAAGAAGATGGAGGTGCCGTCAGTGGTGTCCAAACCAGAATCCTGGCCAGCAGAGATGCTCAGGCTAAAGACTGTGGTCGCGCCCTCATCGTCAGCGCCAGGATCGGAACCAAAAGAACTCACCACGAAGGCCGAAGCCTGGCCAAGAACGCCTGGCAGACCCGCGTTGTCGGTGTCATCCGTCTCATCAACGACGATCCCGACTGGCGTTTCCTGATCCTCGCCGTACACAAGGCCGATGGAAGCTGTCGGGCCGTCATCCTCAAAAACAACCTTCGCACCAATGGCAATATCCTCCGTAGCCACATCCCCATCACCATCGGTCACCGTCACTACTGCATTCAGCTTGCCCGCAAGGTTCACGGACTCGTCGAAGCTGTCCGTGTCGCCATGCTTGAGGGACCCGTATTGGGCGACAAGCAATTCGCCTACGCCGTCGCCGTTCGAGTCGGCGATCTTCAGGGCGAACACGACCGTTCCGGCGCCATCGGTCTCGGCGTCATCGACCCGGCCGGTGACCGTGCCGTCATCCTCGAGCCACAGGTAAACGGGCTGCCCGGCCGTAGTCTGCAGGCCGGAATCGCTGCCCTGGCCATTGGCGACATCCAGTGAGAAAACCTTGGTCCCGCCTTCGAAATCGGCTCCGAACTTGCTATCGTTGCCGTCAACCACAGGTACGCCCAAAGAGCTGCCGATGGGTGTGCCATACAACCCGCCAAAGGGATCCGGGTTGGTATCGTCGGCGGCGGCATTGGCATCATTGGAATCGGCCCCGATGGATTCGTCCAGGACCACCCCGGCGCCGACCACGAGAGAAAGTTCCGCCTGCGGCACGTCGTTGACCACGCTGATCGTGACCGTCGCGCTTGCGTTAGCTCCGGCGGCATCGGTCACGGTCACGAGGAAGGAATCGCTGACATCCCCGCCGGAGTGATCCTGCGCAGATGCGAGTTGGTACGAATATGAAACCACGCCTGTTCCGGCGTCAAAGCCCGTGACGGTCAGGACGCCGAGGCTTGTGGGGACCACGCTGCCGACCAAACCGCCGATCGGTATCGTGACGCCGTTGATTGAAAGGGAGGTGATATCGCCCAATCCATCCGGATCTGAGATGGTGAAACTGCCTGTGAGGAATTCGGCGTTTGATTCCGCGATCGATCCATTTTCAAGCCCTGCTTCGTTGACAATCCCGTCAGGGGCGGAAATCGACGGAGGGCTGTTTAAAATCGGCACTCCCGGCTCTTCCTCCTCCAGCAACGGATCAGCATCCAACGCCTCCACGCTCACCGTAGTGAACTCTCTCGGATCCAAGCCTCCCAATTTGTCCACGCCATCAATAAGATTGCCCGCGTCGTCCCTGTACTCGCCGACACCGCCGCTCCCGGTAGCGCCGCCTTCAGGGCCCGCTGCGGGCTCCACATCTCCCTCACCCAGGGAGGCTAGAAATTCCTGTACATTGAGGACTGTGCCGTCTGCCAAGGTGATGTTCGGCGCCTGGCCATCAGGGAGGTCACTGAACTCGATGACCACCTGCCCGCCATCTGCAAACTCGAAGACAATAGTGTTGTCATACACTTTCGGCTCCGCCTGATCAAAAGCGGAGTCGAGCACGATGTCCTGCCCCGCAACCGCAGTGACGACTACGGACTGCCCGGCCTCGGGGGCCCTGAGCGTCTGCCTGGATTCTTGTGTTGAAGCAGCCATAATTACCTCCGTCGCGTTTCACATGCTGTAGTTTCAAATATTTTAAGGACGTTAGCTTTTTTACAAGTCATCACTGAACTTTCGTTATTTTTTTAGTTTCATATGATGCAGCCGGAACAACATTTGTCTCAAAGAGCTCACTACAGGACTTATACATATTTACTCTTAAATTTAATGCCACTCTGTATTCAGTAATGCGAACACCGAGCAAAATGGTCAAGTATGAAAAAAATTCAAAAGGCATGATTTTATCGATACTCATAATCATTAGCCATCACCTTGAATTCTGTATGACATTTGTCATACAGCGCCAATAAGGTGCTCGCAGGTGGGTATTCCTCTCATACTTTCGGGTGAGAGGACAAAAGCCGAATTTCCCTTGCAAGATGACGGGGCAGGACTTAGTTTCCGGCAACATATCAATATCATCGAGGCCAACCACGCATGAACGATCCCAAGGTCGCCATTCCCATCCCGGCTCCCAATTCCGCCGCCGCCAAGCCACGCCCGACGGTCTCCGCCCAGATCAACCCTTCGCAGGTCTATTTCACCCCGCCGCTGGTGGGCTGTTTGTCCGTCGTCTCCCGCCTGCAGGGTCGGCCCGTCAGTACCACGGCCCTGGAAGCGGGCCTGCCGCGCACCCAGGAAGGCATAACCCCGTACGCGGTGATCCGCGCGGCGCGCCGTGAGGGCATCGACGCCCAAATCGCGCACAAGCCGATCATTGATAAAATCTCCCCCCTGAACCTGCCCTGCATCCTGCTCATGCAGGACGGCTCGGCCAGCGTGCTGGTCAGCGTGGCGTCCGGCACGGCCCGCATCATCATGCCCGAGAACCCCGACGCGCCCTTTGACACCCCGGTTGAAAAGCTGAAGGAAACCTACTCCGGACACGCCGTCTTCGCGCGCCCCAAAGCCAGTCTGGACGGCAGGACCGAAGGCCTCAAGATCTTCAACACCAAGCGGTGGTTCTGGGGCACCATTTTTCATTTTCTGCCCATTTACCGGCACGTCATCCTGGCCACGGTTTTCATCAACCTACTGGCCATCGCCTCGCCTCTTTTCACCATGAACGTGTACGACAGGGTCGTGCCCAACAACGCGCTGGAGACCTTGTGGGTGCTGGCCGTGGGTGTCGGCATCGCCTTCTTTTTCGATTTTGCGCTCAGGAACCTGCGCGGCTATTTCGTGGACGTGGCCGGACGCAATTCCGACATCCTGGTCGCCAGCAAGCTGATGAGCCACATCCTGTCCATCCGGCTCGACCACAAGCCCGAATCCACGGGAGCGCTCGTCAACAACATGCGCGAGTTCGACTCCCTGCGAGAGTTCTTCAGCTCCACCACCCTGCTCGCGCTGGTGGACCTGCCCTTCCTGATCCTGTTCATTACCATCATCTTTTACATCGGCGGCCCCGTCGCCATTGTTCCGGGTGTAGTCGCGCCCATAGTCATCCTGGTCGGCATCATCATGCAGGGCCCCTTGAAGCGCGCCATCGAGGGCGGTTACAAGGAATCGACCCAGAAAAATGCGCTGCTGGTGGAGACCGTGAGCGGCCTTGAGACCATCAAGACCAGCCGGGCCGAAGGCTCCATGCTCGGCCGCTGGGAGAACATCGTGGGCATGGGCGCCAAATCGGCCATCCGCTCCAAGTCGCTCAGTACCTTCTCCTTAAGTTTCACCCAGTTCGCATCCCAGATCGTCTACTGCGGCGTCATCATCTGGGGCGTGTACCGCATCTCCGAAGGCCTGATGACCATGGGCGGGCTCATCGCCTGCTCCATCCTGGTCGGCCGGGCCATGGCTCCGCTGGGCGCGGTGGCGGCCATGCTGACCCGCCTGCAGCAGAGCCGCATGGCGCTCAAGAACCTGGACCTGCTCATGCAGATCCCAAGCGAGCGGCCCGATGACGTCCAGCATCCGGAACATCAGGACCTTCGCGCCACCATCACCTTCGAGGATGTGAGCTTCAAGTACCCCAACGCCTTGACTAATGCCCTGTCCCACATCGACCTGCACATCGCCCAGGGCGAGCGCGTGGCGATCATCGGCAAGATGGGCTCGGGCAAGACTACGCTTGGCAAGCTGATCAACGGCCTCTACGAACCTCAGAAAGGGGCGGTGAAGATCGGGGGCCTCGATATCCGCCAGATCGATCCGGCGGAATTGCGGGCCAAGATCGGCTACATGGCCCAGGACAATTTTCTGTTCCACGGCACGGTGCGCGAAAACATCACTCTCGGCGCGCCCCACGTCAGCGACCAGGCGTTGCTGCGCGCCGCGACCATCGCCGGAGTCACCGATTTCATCAAAAACAACCCCGCCGGCTTCAACCTGCAGGTCGGGGAACGGGGGTTGTCCCTGTCTGGCGGCCAGCGCCAGGCCATCACCATCGCCCGCACCCTGCTGCTCGACCCCGACATCGTCATTCTGGACGAACCCAGCAGCTCCATGGACGTCGGCGTAGAGGCCGTCCTCAAACTCCGCCTCTCCTCGGCCCTGAAAGGCAAAACCCTCATCCTCATCACCCACAGACCCAGCCTGTTGTCCCTGGCCACACGGGTCATTGCCCTCGAAGGCGGGTCAGTCATAGCCGATGGACCACGCAATGAAGTTCTGGCCGAACTGCAAAAGCGCGGTAATGGAGCCAAAAATGCGTAATCCCGTCTACTCCGAATCCGATCTCGAATACATGAGCGTGGTCGACGCGGCCATGTATCGCCGTGGGCACCGCTGGGCCTACGTGCTGTCCGCAACCATCTGCCTGCTCCTTGCCTCGCTCCTGGTCTGGACCCACTACGCCATCCTCGACGAGGTCACGCGCGGCATGGGACAGGTCCTCCCCTCCCAGCGGGTACAGATCATCCAGAACCTCGAAGGCGGCATTTTGGAGGAAACCCTGGTGCGGGAAAACCAGCTCGTGGAAAAGGGCGACATCCTGGTCCGCATCAGTAACGAAATGGCCCAGAGCACCCTGAAGGACACGGCCAGCCAGGCGCTGGAGCATCAGGCCGCCATCGCGCGTCTCAAGGCCGAATCCTCGGGCACGGAACCCGTGTTTTCCGAAGAACTGCAGACCAAGAACCCGAAAGCGGTGAGTGACCAATTGGCCATATACCAGGCACGCATGAACCAACTGACCCAGGAGATGAACATCCTGCGCAGCCAGTACACGCAGCGCGTGCAGGAAGCCCAGGAAATGGCCATTCGCCGCAATCAGGCGGCCCAGGATCTGAAGCTGGCTCAGGAACAGATGAACATTGCCAAGCCGCTCATGGAAAAGAACGTGTATCCCCGGGTCGAATACATCTCCCTGGAGCGCACCGTCAGCTCCCTGCGCGGTGACCTGCAGAGCCTGAGCGTGGCCATCCCTCGCACCCAGCAGGCGGCGCAGGAAATCAAGGAACGCCAGGCCCAGCGCATGGCCGAGTTCAAGGCCACAGCCCTGCAGGAGATGAATCAGCACCAGGTGGAGCTCAACTCCAAGCTGCACGCCTTGTCCGCCGGGCAGGACCGCGTCACGCGCACGGACGTGCGCAGCCCTGTGCGCGGCACCGTCAAGCAGGTCATCCTGAACACGGTGGGCGGCGTGGTCAAACCGGGAGAACCCATCCTTGAGATCATCCCCCTGGACGACACCCTGCTCATCGAGGCCAACATCAAGCCTGCCGACATCGCCTTTCTGCATCCGGGACAAAAGGCCATGATCAAGATCACGGCCTATGATTTTTCCATCTACGGAGGCCTTGAAGGTTCCGTCGAGCAGATCAGCGGCGACACCATTGAAGACCAGAAGGGCGAAAGCTTTTACAAGGTCAAGCTGCGCACCCAGGCCTCAAACATAGTCTATCGCGGCGAAAAGCTCCCGATCATCCCGGGCATGACCGCCAGCGTGGACATCCTGACCGGCAAGAAAAGCGTGCTCGACTATCTCTTGAAACCCATTCTCAAGGCCAAGGAGAACGCCTTGAGGGAGCGTTGACCGATTGAGATGGGCCGTCTCCACGTCTCTTATGCTGCTTGCGGCGGCGCTATGCTTTCCAAGCGATTTCGCAGCAATGGGGACCGGCGGCGCGCCTGTTCAAGACCAGTCTGCCCAACAGCAAGCACGAGCAGACACAAACGCCGGCACGGTGATGTCTGCCCCGTCAGAGCCAGCGCAGGACGCCGAGAGGGCGACCTGGCCTCAAGAAATGCAAACGGATGTTCAGACGGACCAAAAGCAGGACCTGGGCGCGGAGCAACGTGTCCAGCCGGAACAAAGCCAGGCCCCGGACACGCCGGAAAGCGTCCCTGCGCAGCAGGCGCAGAGCCCGGAAGCGGCTTTGGCACAAGATCGGGATTCAAATACGCCGGGGGTAGCACAGGCGCAGCAGGATCAGGAGTCGTCGCCGCAAAAAGCAACCCTGCCGGTATGGCGCCAGGGTGCCCAGACGCAGCCCGCAGCGCCTTTGGAACAGGTCGGGAGCGCTGGAACAGACACCGGCAGCCAGCCGCTGCGACTTTTTCAGAGCGCGGCCTTTCGCGGCAACTTCAACGCCCTACCCAAATGGAAACGGGTCCTGTCCAAGGTCAAGGGGCAAATCCAGACGCTGGGCAGCTGCACTTCCGCCAAAACCTGCCCGCCCGGAGCGACCAGTTGGCAGCGCATCATGAAACAGGCCAAGGGCAAGGAGCGCATGGAACAGCTCAAGATGATCAACTCCTTTTTCAACAAATGGCCCTACCGCCAGGACCTGGACGCCTACGGGGTTTCGGACTGGTGGGCCACTCCCCAGGAATTCCTGAAAATTTCCGGAGATTGCGAGGATTACGCCATCATTAAGTACTTTGCCCTGCGGGAACTCGGCTTTTCGCAGGAAGAACTGCGCATCGTCGTGCTGAAGGATCGCATCAGAGGCATCGCGCACGCTGTTCTGGCAGTTTTTACGCATGGAGATGCCTATATCTTGAACAACATCTCCGACGCGATTTTCACGCACGACAAATACAGACACTACGTCCCGCAATACTCTTTGAACGAGGAGCATCGGTGGTCACACATCCCTGTAGCGAACTAAACTTAACGGAGAAGGGAATATGACAGCATCAAGCAGCAAAGCAGCTCTGCCTTCCATGGACAAGAACAGGTCGGAACTGATCATGGGGATCGCCATCATCTCCCTGATCATCGTGGCCCTTTTGACCTGGGTGGGCTGGAGCGTCCGGGCCAAACAGGGAGAGCTGCACGAGCAGATCCGGAGCAGACTCGAATTGCTGGCTACCAGCCGCACCGAAGTCCTCTCGGCGTGGCTCACGGGCCTGGTCGAACAGACGGACAAGCTTATCTCCTCGGACCTGTTTCGGCTTTATGCCACGGACATGGACCTCATCGACACGGATCCGAGCTTTCTCATCACAGGCATCATCCCCGAAGGGGAGTCCTATGATCAGATGGCCCAGCTGACCGACCAATTTCCCCTCATGCATCAGACCTTCGCGGACTTCACGGTTTTCGCGGGCTTCCTGTCCGGCCGCATCGTGCATCGCAGTGGACAATCCTACATCGGTTCCGACTCACGCGTCACCCCTCTCAGCCCCAGCCAGACGGCGCTGATCAAAAAGACCTTCGCCTACCCCCTGCCTCACTTCTCGCCCCTGCGGCAGACAGCCAACGGTCTGGTCATCGACATGTGCGTGCCGATCTTTTCCACGGCCGAAGAGAGCGGTGGAAAGAAGGCTGTGGCCGTGGCCATGCTGACCAAGAGCGCGGGCACGACCATCACCTCGCTGCTCTCCAACACCCCCCTCTCGGCCAGCGGAGAGCGGACCCGGATCATGCAGATGACCGAGACCGGTTTTCAGGAGATCGTGCCGTGGAGCCCGGGCGGGATCGCACCCCTTTCCTCACCGCCGGAGTTGGACTCGGGACAACGGCTCAGCTTTGACAAACGCAACAGCCTGGGCGCCCAGACACCCGTCTTTTCGCTGGGCGTAAAAGTACCCGATCTTGACCTGTGGGTTGTTCAGGAAGTGGACACCCGTAGCGCGACCCAAGGCTTGCAGGAGTACACCCGGATCTCCCTGCTCATCGCGGGTCTCATCGCCATGGTCACAAGCCTGCTCTTTGGTGCTGTCTGGTGGCGGACCATCGGCCAGAGCCACAAGCGCATCGCCGGCAGGTTTCAGACCTTGGCCCAGGAACTGGAGCAGCAGCGCAACTTCCTGGATTCCATCAATGACTCGATCCCGGATTTTATCGCCGTTAAAAACCTGAGCGGCAACTACACCTATGCCAACCCGGCTTTGGCAGAGGGCGTGGGTCGACCTGAAGACGAGGTGCTCGGTCTGGACGATGTCGCCTTGTTCGGCTTCGACACGGGCAAGCGCCTGGAGCAGTCCGATGCCCAGACCCTGCAAACCGGGGAGCCTGTGACCGTGACCGAACGCATCTTCCTGAAATCCAGGGAACACCATTTCCAGATCACCAAGGTCACCTTGAAGGGCGACCACAACACCCCGCAAGGCATCGTCTCCGTCTTTCGGGACATCACCGCCATGGTGCAGACCGAGGATCGTAAGCGTCAGGCCATCTCCCAGACCGTGGAGGCCCTGGTCAAGGCCATTGAGTTCACCGACCCTTACCTGGCCGGACATTCCCTGCTAATGCGCGATGTGTCCTCCCTGCTGGCCGAAAGCCTGCACCTCTCACCAGAAGACAAGTCCACGGTGGAGATCGCCTCCAATCTGTCCCAGATCGGCAAGATGTTCATCGACAAGACGATCCTGACCAAGGTCGACCAGCTCTCCCATGAAGAAAAAGAGCTGGTGCAGAAGCATGTCGACCATGCGGCGGACATCCTGCGCCAGATCGACTTCGAACTGCCCGTTTACGAGGCCATCTATCAGATGAACGAACGCCTTGACGGCAGCGGCTACCCCAAGGGTCTGCACGATGACGAGATCAGTCTCCAGGCCAGGGTCTTAAGCGTTGCCAACAGCTTTTGCGCCATGATCCGCCCCCGGGCCTACAGGCCGGCCATGAGCCCCCAGCAGGCCCTGGAAAACTTGCGTTCGGCAACACACAGTTACGACCTGCGCATCGTCGAAGCCCTTGCCGCCGCCCTTGAAACTTCTCGCGGCAACAAACTGCTGGGAAAAGCGGGCGAATAGGACTTCGCCACAACAGACAAAGGCCCATGCGCTTGAAGTGCATGGGCCTTTTTTTTGAACGCTACTGCCAAACGGCCGAAAATCAGGCCTGGAGCTGATTAATCGTGCGGGCCAGCTGATTGCCCAGAGACGTCTTGCGGGTGACTTCCTGCTCCACGGAGGCGATGCCCTTGATGACCGTTGAGTGCTTGCGATTAAAGCGGCGCCCGATATCCATGAGCGACAGATCCGTGTGCTTACGCGCCAGGTAGAAGGCCGTATTGCGGGCGATGACCCGGTCGCGCTTGCGGCTCTTGGAGCGCAGGTCGTCAAAGCCGAACCCGTAGGCCTGGCAGACGAAGCTGATGATCTTGTCGAGATCTATGGAGGCGCTGTCGAGGTTGTAGTTCTGCAGTATCTCCCAGGCCAGATCCATGGTGATATCCATGTTCAGGAGTTTGGCCTTGAGGATGATGTTTTTCAGACAGCTCTCAAGCTGGCGGACATCGGTCTTGATCCTGCCGGCCAGAAGTTCGGCCACGCTGCCCGGCATGCTGACCTGCGACGCCTGGGTTTTGGCCTGGATGATACCCATGCGGGTCTGAAAGTCGGGCTTGTCGATGACGGCCATAAACCCCTGCGCGAAACGGGACAGCAGGTTGGAGTCGATGTCGGACAGCTCCCGCGGCAGAAAGGTGCTGGTCATGACCACGCGACGGCCCTGATTCTGCAACGATTTCAAGGTATTCAAAAGCTCATCCTGCATTTTTTCCTTGCCCTGAAAAAAATGCACGTCTTCGAGCAGAAGCAGATCCACGTTGGACCTGAAGCGGGCCTTGAACTGCTCCACGGTCTTGGCCTTGATGGCCATGACCAACTGCGAGGCGAACTCCTCCCCGCTCAGATAGCAGACCCGCAGGTGCTGCCGGTTGGTCTGCCGGGCGATCTCGCTGCCGATGGCCTGGGCCAGATGGGTCTTGCCCAGGCCAGGTGCGGAGCAAAGGAAAAGTTGATCCGAGCCGTGCACGTCCTGGCAGAAGCTGCGGGATGCGACATAAGCGAGATTGTTGCAGGGACCGACGATGAAATCATCGAACTGATGCCGCCAATTCTGCACGGTCTGCGTAGGCAGGGCATGGGCCATGGGCAGGCCCATCTGGCGGGTGACAATCTTTCTGGCGGGTGCGGGCTGGACGGGCGCAGCAGCGGGTGCTTCGGCCTGAGCGGAGCAGAGCTCTATGTTCGGCGCGAAGCCCAAGGTCTCGGCGGCCGCATCCTTGATCTTGCCAAGCATGCGCTCCCGGACCCAGGTGCACACAAAGGAGTTGGGGGCACAGAGCACCAGAGTGTCGTTATCAAGACACCCCTGCAAGGGTTTGATCCAGAGCTGATAATGGCCCGGAGTGAGGTTCTTCTCAAGGGAAAGCGAAATGTGGTGCCATGCGTCAATCATGGGAACAGTTTCTAGCCAAGCGACAGCCCTGCGACAACTCCGGTTTATCCAGCCAGTCGCAACTTGGCCCAACTCTTTCTATACAGGACAACCTGCTAGAATATTGGAATTTCCTACTTAACCATGGCTTTTGTGGCTCTGACGCGAAGCTGTCATTGTCCCGAAAGACCGGGCTTCCCCGCTGTCAACATTTAATTTTAAACATATGATGAAAACTTTTGCACAAGCATTAATAAATTATCTTCGATTTCCTGCTATTTTCTCAAAATTTTGATTTTGAACTGTAAAGTCTTGAAAGTTCCGACGCTTCCGGCATCTACTCACGACAAATAAATATATTCTACTCAAATATTAGTATAAAATATTAATTACGGATCAAGGTCATTATATCCTTGCCTCTGAAAAGAACCCGGTGCGGGCAAAAAAATTGTTGAGAACGCCCCGAATTCCCTGCAACAAAAAGGCAAAAAGGGGATTAGATCTTGCTAGGACTTGTTTCCAAGCCATCCTACGATTCTGTCGGACAATTTCTCACATATCGAAACAAAAAAAGGGCACGTTTCTTGAACATGCCCTTACGTATTCTTAAGCCTGTAAAAAGTTCAGTACAAACGGGCGGCGGCACCCTGGGAGTCCAATTCCGCGAGATCCTCGGCAAAACGCTCTCCCAGATCGTCGAAAAGCAGGGGGATGCGCTGCTGAAATGCGCTCATCAGCGGGAGCATGACCTGGCGCATCTGAGGATGGGCGGCCTTGTCACACCGCAACTTGAAAATGTGTCGCCACTCCCGGATGTTGGCCGTGGTCACGATCTCGGTCTTGAGGCTGTTGGGCAGGACGCTTCTGGCCTCCTGTGCCGTGGCCCCGGCCTCGACCAAGCGAAGGTAGGTATCTTCGCAGGCCTGCATGGCAGAGAGCCACAATGCGTAACGGGCGTCATCCTGAGACCAGAAATATGGCCGGATGACGGTGATCTCGCTCCCGAACTTGTCCTGGGCGTAGTTGGCGTAACGGGTGCTCTCCTGGGAAAAGGAGCACAGGCGATGGCGGACCAGCTCGTGGGTCACACCCCTGTCGCAGATGATGCGTACCGTAACACTGATGTGTTCCAAAACACTGTCATGGCCCAGACGCACGATGCGGGAGAGAAGCTTGCGAGCTGAATCGGGGCTCGATTTGTCTTCGGATTTGTAACAAGTCCGGGCCGCCAGTTCGAGGTGACTCAGGACAAACTCGCCGTCGGGCAAGTGCATGAAGGAAAAACACGGATCAATAACTTTCATGGCTCCTCGCTGGACTTAAGTGATGACAGATCAAAAATGGTGCCGGGCTGGACCGGCAACCGGGGCATTTTCCTTGCCGCAAAAAGGCATCCCCTAGCTATTGGCCGCGCAGCTTCAGCCCGCCGTCGATATGCTGATAGGCTTTGGGCGTGACCACCCGTCCCCGGGGGGTGCGCTTCAAAAAACCGCACTGGATCAGGTAGGGCTCGTAGATGTCCTCGATGGTCCGCACCTCTTCGGAGCAGGCCGCCGCAATGGTCTTCACGCCCACGGGCCCGCCGCCGAAATGCTCGATGATGCACTCCAGGATCTTGCGATCCATCATGTCCAGGCCCCGCGAATCCACGTCCATGATGTCAAGGCCCTTGGCCGCCACCTCCGCGTCGATGACCGCGCTCCCGGCCACCTGGGCGTAGTCGGCCACGCGGCGCAGCAACCGGTTGGCGATGCGCGGCGTGCCCCGTGAGCGTTTGCCTATCTCAAGCGCCCCATCGGTGCTGATCTGCAGTCCCAGGATGCGGGCCGCGCGGGTCACGATCAGGGAAAGCTCCTGCGGATTGTAGAATTCCAGGCGGCAGATGACCCCGAAACGGTCTCGCAAAGGTGAGGTCAAGAGACCAATGCGGGTCGTGGCCCCGACCAGGGTGAAAGGCTCCAGCTCGATCTTGACCGTGCGCGCCCCTGGCCCCTGCCCGACAATGAGGTCGAGCTTGAAGTCTTCCATGCCCGGATACAGGATCTCCTCCACCACGGGCGGCATGCGGTGGATCTCGTCGATGAAGAGCAGATCGTGCCGGTTAAGACTGGTCAGGATGGCGGCCAGATCTCCGCTGCGCTCCAGGACCGGCCCGGAAGTGGAGACCAGATTCACGCCCAGCTCGCTGGCCATGATCTGGGCCAGGGTGGTCTTGCCCAGGCCCGGATTGCCGTAGAGCAGGCAGTGATCCAGCTGCTGGCCGCGCTCCTTGGCCGCCTGCAGATAAATCTTCAGGTTGCCGCGGACATCTTCCTGGCCGATGAAATCGTCCAGGGTGCGCGGACGGATGTGCTCTTCGATGGGGTTCTGGATCATACTATTTGGAAGCGAAAATCTTCAGGGCCTGCCGGATGGCGCTGCCCGCGTCCAGATCGGGCTCCTTCTCGAACACGACCCGCACCACCTCGTCCACTTCATGCCGCCCGTATCCCAGGGAGACGAGCGCCGCCGCGCAGTCCGCCGAAGCCGTGGGCGCCGGAGCGGTGCGACCGGGAAGCAGGCTCGGGGAAGAAACAAGCTTGTCCTTCAGATCCAGGAGCAGCCGTTTGGCCGTCTTGGCGCCGATTCCGGGCACACGGGTCAGGGCGGCCACGTCTTCCTTGGCGATGCACGCCGCCAGTTCTGCCGGGGAATAACACCCGAGCATGGCCAGGGCCGTCTTGGGGCCAAGCTTGGGCGCGCCGAGCAGGGTCACGAAGGCCTGCCGCTCTTCCCAGGAGGAAAAGGCGAAGAGGGTCAAGGCGTCCTCGCGGACCAGGGTATGGACGAAAAGCCGGGCCGTATCACCGGCGCCGGGCAACGCGGCCAACCCGTCCGTGGTCAAATGGAGCTGATAGCCCACGCCCCCTGCGGTGAGCAGGACACAGGACTCTTCATCGCGGCGCAGGACCGTTCCTTCAAGATAGGCAATCATGGAGAGGAGCTATAGACGAGTTGCCCCGTTTTGACCAGCGGCCACGGCAGCCAGGAAACGGGAGTGGTTCAGATGGCAGATGGCCAGGGCCAGGGCGTCGCCGGCATCCTCGGCCCAATCGGGCTTGACCCCCAGCAGTTGTCCGACCATGAACGAGACTTGGCTCTTTTCCGCCCGGCCCGCTCCGACCAGGGACTTCTTGACCAGGGTGGGTTCGTAGCCGAAGACCTGGGCCCCGTGCACGCCGCAGGCTGCGAGCACAGCGCCCCGGGCCTGGCCGAGCTTGAGGGCCGAGGCCGAGTTGCGGGCAAAAAAAACATTCTCCACCGCGACCGCGTGTGGAGAATGTGCATGCAGCAATTCCGAAATACGGGTGTACATGAGACCCAGACGGACGCTCATGGCCTCTTCGGCCGGGCGCACCACGCCCGCCTCGACCAGGGACAAAACCCCGGACCGCTCACGTACAAGGCCGTAGCCCATGCAGCGTGACCCGGGGTCCACGCCCAGGATGATGCGCTCCATCGCCATGCGGCCGGGCTACATCTCCGCCAGGAGTTCTGCCGGCAGCTCGAAGTTGGCGTACACGTTCTGAACGTCGTCGTTGTCGTCCAGGGCATCATAAAGCTTCATGACCTTGCGGCCGGTGTCGACATCCACGGCCACGGTATTCTGCGGAATGCGGTTCAGCCCGGAGCTCATGATCTCGATGCCCGCGGCCTCGAAAGCGCTTCTGGCGGTGTGGAAATCCTCGGCCGCGCAGAGCACCTGCCAGGAATCGTCGTCATCGAGCACATCCTCGACGCCGCCCTCAAGCCCTGCTTCCAGCAGCTGATCCTCGGTGTATTTTTCCTTGTCGAAGGCGAAGACGCCCTTGGTGTCGAACATCCAGGCCACGCATCCGGCCGCACCCATGGAGCCGCCGTTCTTGCTCAGGATGTGGCGCACTTCGGCCACGGTCCGGTTCCTGTTGTCCGTCACCGCCTCGACCAGCACGGCCACGCCGCCGGGACCGTAGCCCTCGTACATGATCTCTTCCAGCGCTTCGGAGGCCAGCTCGCCCGTGCCCTTCTTGATGGCCGTCTCGATCTTGTCCTTGGGCAGGTTCACGGCCTTGGCCGCGTCAATGGCCGCGCGCAGACGCGCGTTCATGTCCGGATCCCCGCCGCCCTTGGCCGCCAGGATAATTTCCTTGGTCACCTTGGTGAACATCTTGCCGCGCTTGAGATCCTGCCGCCCTTTGCGGTGCTGGATGTTCTTCCATTTACTATGTCCTGCCATACAATCCTCCAAAAAAAGTTATGCGGGCGAGGCCTCGCGGCCAGCGGGGACAAAACCCAGGCCCAGAATGAATATCTCCTTGCTCTCCGCCCGGCTGCTCTTGGGCTTGACCATGGTGACCTTGGCAAAACGCGATCTAATAGACTGCACGAAAGGATGCACGTCCGGCCCTTCGAATACCTTGGCTATAAAGGTCCCTCCCGAGGCAAGCCATTCCTCGGCCACGGTGAACGCCGCCTCCACCAGCTGGATGGAGCGGGCCTGATCGGTGAATTTCGACCCCGTGGTCTTGGGAGCCATGTCGCTCATGACCACGTCAAAAGGGGCCAGGGCCTGCAGATGCCCGAGGAACACGGGCGAACGGGCAAAGATGTCTTCCTGTAAAAAGGTCACCTGCTCCGGAAAGACCGTGTCCGGCATGTTCAGGTCAATGCCGATCACCCGTCCCCCCGCGCCGACACGCTCGGCCGCGTACAGGGTCCAGGAACCGGGACAGGCCCCGAGATCAAGCACTTTCTGGCCCTGGCGCAAGAGTTTGTGCGCCTTGTCCATTTCCTGAAGCTTGTATACGGAGCGGGCAGGATAATTATCCTGCTTGGCCTTTTTAAAGTAATAATCGCGGTATTGTTTCATGCTTTTTTTGACCGGGGCAGCATCCCGACCACCCAAGCGAGCGCCTTCATGCCAGCCAGACCCATACGTGTAAAGTTGAAAAACGAACTGGGAATTTCTACAACGCTCCCCGAAGGAGAGCAACATCTTCGTCTCCATGGCCAAGGCGCGGATCTGCTCATCACCTGCCCCGGCCCCGACCCCGGTCTCTGCATCAGGCACCTCAGCGGCACGGAACGCGTCTTCATGCTGCGGGTGACCGAGATCGACGGGCAGATGCCGGGCTCGTGGCATTCGGCCATTCCTGCGAAGTGGGAAGATGTCACCCTCGCGCAAGCGCACAGCCTCCTGCCCGGCATGCGCGTGCTGCACTACGCCCCTGCAACCCGCCTCTTTCCGTCCATTTTCGCGGCCCTGATGGCCCGGCTTCGCCCGCTCCCGCAGATTTCGCCAGCCAGATGCCTCTGGCTGCCCGGACCGCAAAACGCCCTCATCATCCCGGAACTGGCCCATGCGGCGCAAGACCTGGGTTTTAATTCCCGGCTTCTGCCCGCAAACGTTGCACCGCAGGAACTGAGCCGCCTGCTGGATCAAGAGCGGCCAAGCCTTTTCCTGAGCGTCAACTTCCACGGCCTGGACCCTTACGGAGAAAATCAGGCCCTCTTGCAGGCGGCGGGTGTGCCCGTGGCTGTCTGGTGCGTGGACAATCCCCTGCACCTGCTCACAAACCAGAAGAATCAGCTCTGGAAAAAAATGCCACTTTACGTCACCGATGACTGGTTCGCGGAGCCCCTGCGCGCCATGGGTGCCGACGCGCGGCACCTGCCCCTGGGTGCAAGCCGGCGCTTCTTTGCGCCCGGCCCGCCTTGCCCGACAGGAAAAGACCTGACCTTTGTCGGCCGCTCAGCCTTTCCGGACCGCGACCGCTTCTTTGCCGCGTGTCATGTTCCGCCTGACCTGGCCGAGGCGGCCCGGAACATGCCCGGACGAGAAGCCCATTTCGGCTGGTGGAGTCAGCGCCTGCCCGATCTTAAGCTGTGGCCCGGAAACGAAGTGCGTGTCATCGGCCTGGGCGCGGAGACGGCTTCGGCCGCATGGCGGCAAAATTGCCTCACCGCGCTTGCAAAAGAAACCGACCTGACGGTCGTCGGCGACGAACACTGGCAAACCCTGCTGCCCGGGGCCAAAATCCTGCCCCCCGTGGACTACTACACGGGGCTGGCCGAGACATACCGCAGGGCGTCCTTTTCCCTGAACCTGACCAGCCTGCTCCTGCCCCACGGCCTGACCCAACGCCACTTCGACGTCTGGGCCTGCGGCGGCTTCCTGCTCACGGACGACACGCCCGGCATGAAGATTTTCCCGCAGGAGCTGTCCCGGGCCGTGACATTCAGATCACCGCAGGAGGCGGTAGAACGCCTGCGCGATCTGGCCTCCACACCACAGCGCAAGGAAGAACTGCGCCGCGCCTGGCAGGAACAGGTCTGGGCGGAGCATTCTTACGCCGCCCGCCTGAGAGCCGTCATCGCGGGGATTGCCTGAAAATCGCTCCAATGGGCATTCCTCCATCATCCAAAAAAGAAAAGCTCCCCCGGCAAGGAGAGCTCTTCCAAAATATCACCGCAAAAGGTTGCCGTCCCTTTGAAAAAGAGGATTCATTTTTTCTTAACCGTCTGAAAAAAAATGGATTCCAGCCTTCGCGGGAATGACTCTAAAAGGAGCCTCACACCTTTTAACAATGCCCGTTTCCAAGACAGGCTCCGAGCACCAAATCAGCGCTCATTCATGGTGCAGACCCGATTTCTTCCGCGCCCCTTGGCCCGGTACATGGCCTTGTCCGCCTCGTCGAGGAGCCTGGCTCCGGCCTCGTCAGCCCACTGCTTTTTTAGCTCGGCCACGCCGATGGACACGGTGATCTTGATGCCCTTCTGCAGCACCTGGCCATTGTGATCGCGGATGATGAAATTGTAGTCCTCAATGATGGCGCGCAAATTTTCCGCGTCTTCCGCCGCCTCGCCAAGCCCAACCCCGGGCAGGACAACCACAAACTCTTCTCCGCCGAAGCGGGCGGGAAAAAAGCTGCGGTTCGGGACGGTGCCGTACTTCTGCGCGTAACCCGTCAGCTTGCTAGCCACGGTGACCAGGGCCTGATCCCCGATGCGGTGACCATAGGAATCGTTAAATTCCTTGAAATGGTCGATGTCGAGAAAAATAAGACTCATCGGATTGCCCGTGACCATGTATTCGACCAAGGTTGTCTGGTAGTAGCGATCGAAGGCCCGGCGATTGCTGAGCTTGGTCAGGGAGTCCGTGTAGCTCATCTCGACCAGATCCCGGGTGTCCTGCTCCATGCGCGTAAGCACCTTCTCGAAAGCCGCCTTGACCCCAAAGACAATGTCCTCCAGGGCGTTCTGTTCCGTCACCGTGTGAATGGTCGTCTCCCGCAGATCGCGAACCTCCTTGGTTCGCAAAAGGTTCTGGGAGCGTACATGCTCGATGAGGGCCACGGTCTCACGAAAAGTCTCCTCCAGCTTCTTGTTCCAGGGCTGGTAGAGGATCTGCTCCTTGCTGCGCACGATTTCCTTGAATTTTTTTTCGGAAAAATCCCCATCCCGCACGACGCCCATGACGAGTGCCTGCATCTGCCGTTTCTGTTCGGCAGAAAGGAAATCGTACTCCGAAAGGGAGCGCATATAGAGGATGAGTGCCCCCCATTTGGAATTGGCCGGAACCCCCGCCTTAATGAGGGAATTGACAACCTCGTGCGAGCAAAAGAAATTTTCGTGCTGCATGCTCATGATCCGACCCGTTCTTGTTGATTGCTAGCTCTTTTGCCCGAAGGAACGTCCGATCTCGAAAGCCTGGCCCACATACTCGCCCACGGTGTGATAGGCTCTGGTCACGGGGGTGAATATAAGCGGCCTGACCTTGGCTGCGTCAGGATAGCCCTTCTCGTCGAGAACGTCCGCCTCCGCCTTGACATCGACGATTTCCCCGATGAACTGGATGTGCATACCAAGCTCCACGGTGCGCAGTAAGGTGCACTCAAGCACCAGAGGAAATTCACCCACATAGGGGGCATCGACCAGCTCCGAGCGCACCGGGGTCAGCCCCGTGGCCGCGAACTTGTCCACGTCTTTCCCCGATGCAATGCCGAAATAATCGGCCTGCGCCGCGAACTTGACCGAAGGCACGCTGATGGTGAACGCGCGACGTGCAAGAATGGATGCATAGCTGTGACGATCTTCACGCAAGGAGACTGTGACACACGGCGGTTTGGAACAGCATATACCACCCCAGGCCGCAGCCATGGCATTGGCTCTGCCGTCTTCATCATAAGACCCGACAATCCACAACGGCGCAGGCTGGGCCAGAGTCTTTGCACCAAGCGAAATTTTCATCACTGTCTCCGTAATACAATAATAATCATCTTGCATTTTCACTGCCACTTGTCAGCCATTCTCATATGGTTATAAGAAGCATCCGTCAAATATCATCCTTCAACCGTTCGTAACAGAGACTTCATGGATACCAAAGTCATACATATCGCTGGAGCACGTCAGCATAATCTCAAAAACCTGACCCTGGACATCCCCCGCGACAAGCTGGTCGTGGTGTGCGGTCCCTCCGGTTCGGGCAAATCCACCCTGGCCTTCGACATCGTCTATGCCGAAGGCCAGAGGCGCTATGTTGAATCGCTGTCCGCCTACGCCCGCCAGTTCCTGCCGCAAATGGACAAGCCTGCCATCGACCTCATCGAGGGACTGACCCCGGCCATCTCCCTGGAGCAGCAGACCCTGTCCAAAAACCCGCGCTCCACCGTGGCCACAGTCACGGAAATCTACGATTTCCTGCGCGTCTTCTACGCACGCCTCGGCACGCCCTGCTGCCCTGACTGCGGCGTGCCCATTGCGGCCCAAAGCAGCGACGAGATCATGGAACGCATCCTCGGCCTGCCGGAAGGGACGAAATTCATGATCCTGGCCCCCCTGGTCGACCACAAGAAGGGCACCCACGCGGATCTCTTCAAGAAGCTCAAGACCCAGGGTTTTGTTCGCGCCAGAATCAACGGCGAGGTGACGAACCTTGATCCGGTCCCGGAGCTAGGCAAAAATCTGAAGCACAGCATCGACCTGGTCGTCGACCGTCTGGTTTTGAAACCGGACATGCGCAAGCGTTTGGCCGATTCCGTGGAACTGGGACTCAAGTCCGGCCAGGGACGGATCATCGCCTCCATCATCGGCGGCGAGGACATCTTCTTCTCCACCGATGCCGTTTGCCCCAGATGTAGCCTGAGCCTTCCCAAACCGAGCCCTCAACTTTTCTCCTTCAACAGCCCGCAAGGCGCCTGCCCGCACTGCTCGGGCCTGGGATCTGTCGAGTACTATGAGCCCATGCTGCTTGCGCCCAATGGAGGCCTGTCCCTGCGTCAGGGGGCGATCCTGCCCTGGAAGGGCCGGGCTTTCGACCGCTACGCCCATGACCTCAAGGAACTGGGGCTCAAACACGGTTTCACCCTGGAAACTCCCCTGCAAGAATTCAGTCCCGAGGCCCGGCAGGCCCTGTTCCATGGCGACGCGCAATGGCCGGGAGTGATCCATTTTCTTGAACAAGGCAGCGGCCTCGGTCACATCTGGCGCGACGAACTGGCCCGCTACCGTCAGACCATGGACTGCCCGTCCTGCCAGGGCGCGCGGCTGCGGCCCGAGTCCCTGGCGGTGCGCATCGAGGGTTTGAGCATTTTCGAGTTCTGCTCGCTGCCCATCACCCGGGCCCTTGGCTGGCTGCAGGGCCTGAGATTCTCCGGCGTGAACGTGGAGATCAGCACCCCGCTTATGAAAGAGCTCTGCCACCGCCTGGAATTTCTGGCCAACGTCGGGCTCGATTACATCAACCTGGCCCGCAACATGTCGACCCTGTCCGGCGGCGAGGCCCAGCGCATCCGGCTGGCCGGGCAGCTCGGCTCGGGCCTGGTCGGGGTGACCTATGTCCTGGACGAGCCCAGCATCGGCCTGCATCCGCGCGACAACCAGCGCCTCATCAACACCCTGCGCCAGCTCCAAGGCCGGGGCAACACCGTGCTCGTGGTCGAGCACGACGAACCGACCATCCGCGCCGCCGACCATGTGCTGGAACTCGGCCCCGGCTCGGGCTTTCTGGGCGGAGAGCTGGTCTTCGCCGGAACGCCTCATGATCTGGTGACCACGTCCAAGAGCCTGACCGGCAAATACCTGCGCGGCGAACTGCGCATCGCGAGGCCCGCAAAGCGCAGAACCTCGGACCGGGATATCACCCTGCGCGGTGTGACCACCAACAACCTGCGCGGCATCGACGCCCGCTTTCCCTTAAGCTCCCTGGTCTGCATCACCGGCGTCTCCGGCTCGGGCAAGAGCTCGCTGGTCATGGACTCGCTCTACAAGCACCTGGCCCTGGCCCAGGGCCTCAAGGTGGACAGCCCCGGCACCATTGGCGGGATCGAGGGTGCCGGGGCCGTGGAAAAAATCATCTCCATCGACCAGAGCCCCATCGGCCGCACCCCGCGCTCCAACCCGGCCACTTACACCAAGATCTTCGATGAAATCCGGGCCATTTTCGCCGGCAGCAAGGACGCCAAGAAGCGCGGCTACAATGTCGGGAGATTCAGCTTCAACGTGCGTGGCGGCCGCTGCGAGGCCTGCCAGGGCGACGGGCAGATCCGGGTCGAGATGCATTTTCTGCCCGACGTCTTCGTGACCTGCGAGGTTTGCGGCGGTAAGCGCTACAACCGCGAGACCCTCGATATCCTGTACCGCGACAAGTCCATCGCCGACGTGCTGGACATGACCGTGAGACAGGCACGACAATTCTTCGCCAACCATCCGGCCTTGGAGCGCAAGCTCGGGGTGCTGGAGGAGGTGGGCCTGGAATACATCCGCCTGGGCCAGCCCGCCACAACACTGTCCGGCGGCGAGGCCCAACGCATCAAGATCTCGCGCGAACTGGGCAAGAGGAGCCTGCCCGGCACCCTTTACATCCTGGACGAACCGACCACGGGGCTGCACATGCACGAGGTCGGCAAACTCATCAGCGTACTGCACACCCTGGTCGACAAAGGTGCCTCGGTCATCGTCATCGAGCACAACCTGGACGTGGTCGCGGCGGCCGACCACGTCATCGACCTCGGCCCCGGCGGCGGCGAAAACGGAGGCATCATCGTGGCCGAAGGCACTCCGGAGGAACTGAAACAAAACCCCGGCTCGGTCACGGGGCCGTTTCTGGAATTGTGATATTTTCCGTCATTGCCCGTGAGCGTCGAAAGGCGGCCTGGTTTCCCGGGCCGCCTTTCTTATTTTCGGAGGGGCGAAGGTCAGTACCGTGACGTCAGGTGCGAATAACCGTGCATCAGATAATTCTGCACATAGTCCGTGACTCCGTCCTCAAGCGACCTGAAATCCACGTCGCAGCCGTGGCCGGCGAGCTTGGTCAGATCGGCGCAGGTATAGTACTGGTACTTGCCGCGCAGGTTGTCCGGCATGTCCACGTATTCGATCTGCGGCTCCCGGCCCATGGCCGTGAAGACGCCTCGCGCCAGATCGTTCCAGGTCCGGGCCTGGCCCGTGCCCACGTTGAAGATACCGCCCACCTCCGGGTTCTTGATCAACCAGTCGATGACCTTCACGCAATCCTTGATATAGACGAAATCCCGGCGCTGCTCGCCATCGGCGTATTCCTTGCGGTAGGATTTGAAGAGTTTCAATTTTCCCGTCTGCCGGATCTGAGTGAAAGCCTTGCAGATCACGGAGCGCATGTCGTCCTTGTGGTATTCGTTGGGGCCGAAGACATTGAAGAACTTGAGCCCGGCCATCGTGCCAAGGAGCCCGTCGCCCTTGAGCCAGAGGTCGAACAGGTGCTTGGAATAGCCATACATGTTGAGCGGATGCAACCCTTCCATGGCCTCGTCCGAGTCGTCGAAGCCGCGGCTGCCGTCGCCATAGGTCGCGGCGGAACTGGCGTAGATGAAGCGGGCGTTGCGTTCCTGGGCGAAGCGGCACATGGCCTTGGAATATTCCAGGTTGTTGCGGATGAGATAATCGCAGTCCGCTTCCGTGGTCGCGGAGCAGGCTCCAAGATGAATCACGGCCTCGATCCGACCTTCCATGTATCTGGTGTTGAGCAAATCCAGGAAGTTGTCTTTCTGGATATACCGATGGTAGGCCAGCCCGACCAGGTTGCGCCATTTGTTCGTGGAAGCCAGATTGTCGACCACGACGATGTCCCTGTATCCCTGCTGGTTCAATTCCCAGACCATGGCGCTGCCGATGAAACCCGCGCCGCCGGTAATGATGATCATAAATCCCCCTTCAGATCTTCTTCACCCGCCCCTAGCCCGAAACCCCTGCCTCGGCAAGACGCCAGGCAGGGAGATACGACCTATTTCCGCTGCTTAGGATCACAGTGATTTTGAAAAAGCGGGGCATCCGGGCCTTGGTTTTTACAATGTCTTTGGCTAGAGTGCCTACTTTCTCATCACCCCATGCGACAGGAGTTCCCCATGCTAGCCATCCTTGACTACAAGGCCGGCAATCTGACCAGTGTCAAGCGCGCCCTCGATTATCTTTCCATCCCCTGCACCATCACTGCCGACGCGAACACCATCGCGGGCTGCCAGGGCCTCATCTTCCCCGGTGTCGGCGCGGCCGGTTCGGCCATGGCCAACCTGCATCAGTCCGGCCTGCACGACGTCATGGCCCGGGAAATCGCCGCCGGAAAACCGCTCCTGGGCATCTGCCTGGGCTGCCAGATTCTGCTCGAATACAGCCCGGAGAACGACACAAAGACCCTTGGCCTCATCCCTGGACGGTGCGACATATTCACGCCGGACCTGACCGAAGAGGACGGCGCGCCCATCAACATCCCGCACATGGGCTGGAACACCGTGAGCCTGAAGAAAGAATGCCCCCTTTTCAGCGGCATCTCCCCCGAGAGCGAATTCTACTTCGTGCACAGCTACTTCCCAAACCCTGCCCCAAAGTATGTCATCGCCACGACATATTACGGCAAGGAATTCTGCTCCGTGCATGGCCGCGACGGACTGTGGTCCGCCCAGTTCCATCCGGAAAAAAGCGGGCGTCCGGGACTCAAGATGCTCTCCAATTTTTACGAATACTGCAGGGAGACGGCAAATGCTCAGTAAACGCATCATCCCCTGCCTCGATGTCAGGAACGGCAAGCTGACCAAGGGCATCAAGTTCGAAGGCAATGTCGACATCGGCGATCCCGTGGAAACGGCCCGCCGCTATTACGAGGAAGGGGCGGACGAGATCGTCTTCTACGACATCACTGCCTCCCACGAGGGCCGGGGCATCATGCTCAAGGTCGTGGAGGCCGTGGCATCCCAGATCTTCATCCCCTTTTCCGTGGGTGGCGGCATCTCCACCGTGGCCGACATGCGCGACGTGCTGCTGGCCGGTGCGGAGAAGATCTCCGTCAACTCGGCCGCGGTCAAAACGCCGCACATCATTTCCGAGGGGGCAGCGGCTTTTGGTTCCCAATGCATCGTCGTAGGCATGGACGTGCTGCGTGTGCCGAGGAGCGAGGCCATCCCGTCGGGCTATGAAATCGTCATCCACGGCGGCCGCAAGCACACGGGTATCGACGCCCTGTGGTGGGCCAAGGAAGTGGAACGGCTCGGCGCGGGGGAACTGTGCATCAACTCCATTGACGCCGACGGCACCAAGGACGGCTACGAGCTGACCCTGACCCGACTCATCACAGGCAACGTGCGCATCCCGGTCATCGCCTCGGGCGGGGCGGGCAACCCGCAGCACATGGTCGACGCAGTGACCACGGGGCGGGCCTCGGCCGCGCTCATCGCCTCCATCGTGCACTACGGCGAATACACAGTCACGGACCTGAAGAACTATATGGCGGGCAAAGGGGTCAAGGTCCGCCGGATCTGGTGATCTCGAAATTTTGTCCGCAACGAAAAAGCCCCCGCAAAAAACGGGGGCTTTTTCGTTGCCAAGACGTGGTCTCAGCCCGCCGCAGGGCGCAACCCTATACCCGTGGCCTGCTCTTAATCTTCGCGATGGCCTTGACCAGATCGTCCAGGCTGACAGGCTTGGACAGGTAGTCGTCCATCCCCGCCTGCAGAAACGACTCGCGATCCCCGCTCATGGCGTGGGCGGTCAGGGCGATGATGGGAACGTCCCTCCTGGCCACCAGTTCCGGCGAGGTGCGAATGCGGCGGGTTGCTTCGATGCCGCTCATGACCGGCATCTGCACGTCCATGAGAACGCAGTCGAAATCCTCTTCCCGCAAAAGGTCCAGGACCTCCTGCCCGTTCTGAGCGATGGACACCCGGTGCCCTGCTTTTTCCAGCAGGGTGCGCATGGCCAATTGGTTGATGGCCTCATCTTCGGCCAACAATATGCGCAGTCCGGAAACGACCTCGACGGCAACGGCCGTTGACGCTTCCCGTGGACTGAAGTTCTCGGTGGCGGCGCAAAGCGGCAGCGTGACAAAAACGGATGTACCCATGCCGGGTTCGCTCTGAACGGTTATGACTCCCCGCATAAGCTCCACCAGCCGCCCGACGATGGCCAGCCCAAGCCCAGCGCCCTCGTATTTCCGGGTGTGGGAGCCCTCCACCTGCCGAAAAGGCTCGAACACGCCCTGGAGCATGTGTTCAGGGATGCCCACGCCCGTATCCGAGACCCGGATGCACACGCCGTCCGGCTGGGAAAAGTCTGCGCTCGACGCCGACAATTCCACGGTGACACCGCCCTGATCCGTGTACTTCAGCGCGTTGCCGACCAGATTGAAGAGGATCTGACGCACCCGGGCCTCATCGCCGACCAGCAGCGGCGGCAATTCGGGATGGATGACGCAATGAAGTTTCAGCGCACGCTCGCTTGCCTGGACCGCAAAAAGCTCCACCACGGAATCGACAAGCTCGTAAACGCTGAACGGGGCATCAAGGAGGGTCATCTTCCCGGCCTCGATGCGTGAAATATCCAGAATGTCGGCCAGCAGACGAGTCAACCGCACGGCCGAAGTGATGGAAAGCTCCACATACTTTTCCTGCTCCGGTTCCAGGCTGGTCTGTCGCAACAGCTGCATCATGCCTAGGATGCCATTGAGGGGCGTGCGGATCTCATGACTCATGTTGGCCAGAAACTCCGTTTTGACCCTGTTGGCCATCTCGGCGGCCTCTTTGGCTTCGAGCAAGGCCGCTTCGGCCATTTTCCGCTCCGTGATATCGATCTCGACCCCCTCCCAGACCACGCGATCATCAGGCAGGATGCGTGGAGCGGACGCCAAATAGCCCCACCTAAATTCACCGGATGGCAGCCGAAAACGCATCTCCGCATCAAAAAACGACATCCGGGAGAAGGCCTGCGCCTCGCGTTCGACCAGCACCGCCCGTTCCGCCTCCGGGATTTGCGCGTAAAGGAGTGACGCATCGCTTAGTACCGCCTGCACGCTCAATCCGTGCAAGGCTTCCACGCCAGCGCTGATGTAGGAAAACCGTCGCCCAGGACCGTGCAAGTCAGCCTCAAGCTGATAGACGAGCCCTCCGGGTAAGTTGTCGCTCAAGGTTCGCAAGCGTTCCTCGCTTTCGCGCAAGGCCGCCTCCGCCTTTCTGCGCGCCGTGACGTCACGGAAGATGGACTGATACGTTCCGTCCGGCATCATCTTGCTGCGCATCTCCACCAGTATCTCGGTCCCGTCAGGACGAACAAAAACGCGCTCCCTCTGCACGATGTCCCCGTGTTCCAGCAGCTCGAAACGAAACGGCTCACGCTCCAGACTCTCCGGTTTGAACGGCAGGGCGCTGATATACATGCCAAGCATGTCCTCGCGCTTGAGCCCGGTCAGGTCGCACATGCATTCGTTGGCGCCGATGATGACGCCCTCGTGCGAGCCGAGCAGAATGCCGTCCACGGCCAGTTCGACCAGAGTTCGATACCGGGATTCGCTCTCGCCAAGGGCCGCCTCGGCCCATTGCCGCTCCGCCAATTCCCGCTTCATGCCCTGCATGGTCTGGGAAAGCTGCCGCGCCATCCGGTTGAACGATCTGGTCAGGCTCCGGACCTCGACAAACCTCGACGTCTCATTGATCATTTCCAGATTCGAATCTCCGGCCAAACGGCTCGCCGCCTCTTCCAGCCCGGATATGGGCTTGACGATCCTGCGGGCCAGCACCGTCCCGACCAGAAGCGACAACGCAAGGACTCCAAGCATGATAATCGCGGTGGTGCGGGCATTGTCCCCGATCCTGGCCATGAAGTCGGATTCAGGCACGGCAACGACGATAAGCCAATCAATGCCAAGGGGGTCGCGCAACGGAGAAACCGTCAACAGAAGTCGCTGGCCCTGGCCCGAAAATTCAAAATGGTGCTCTGCACTGATCAGCGCAAGGTTCTCGAATCGTGAAGACAGGGCCTGCGCTGCGGCATGCACCAGCAAATCCCGGCTCTGCGTTCCCAATATCCGCCGGCCTGGATTCCCTCCCCGGGCCGGAACAAAGAGCGGCTCCGTGCCCGAACCGGCCACCAACAACCCGGAACGGTCCAGAATGAACGCCTTTCCCGTGCTGCCGATGCGCAATTGCTGTAAAAACCTTGTGAGTTGGGACAGAAATACGTCCACGGACACCACGCCCATCGCCATGCCTTGGCTGTCATACACGGGGCGGCTGGCGGCAAGGGCCAGGCCCTGTCCGGTAAACAGCACGTAAACGTCACTCCAGACCGGCCCGTTCGCGGCCAGAGCCTTCTTGTACCACGGCCTGGCCGTGGCGTCGAAGCCTGCCGCACTGGACATCTCCTCGCCCTGCATGCCCCGGGAGTCCATGGCATACTTGCGAAAAGTTCCGGCTACGAAGCCATCCGTGCGGATTGAATATCGGGAGTTGTGCTCTGGATCCCGGCCGCTATTGGCCAGCCCGCCCAGTGCATTGCCGAAATAGATGCTTGAAACTGAAGGAAAAAGATCCACCTGTTCGGCGAACCGCGAAATCAATACCTGCGGATCATCGGCGGGTACGAGTCCATTTTGCAAAGCCAGCGCGTTGCGGCGGTTGATCTCATGAGGCAGACGAAGAAAGTCAAGCAGATGCTCCGAAATGCGATGCGAAACCTCCTTGCGCAGCTGCAGACCGACATCCCCGACGGCAGCGCGGCTCCCGGTAAACGACACCCAACTGACCAAAACTGTGGAAAAAAGAATAACGCCCACCAAAAGCAGGGGGATCGAAGTCCGTAGGGAAACGCCGGTGCTAAAAAATCTCATGCGGAATCCTCGCTCCAGCCCAACGGCCAAGCATGTCCGGCTTTGTGCGCGAAGGGTTTGAAGTTTGACTCAACTCGCTGAATGTATGGCGACTGCGTCTCGACTTGCAGAGAAAATGCTGGCTCATGCCGGGCTTGTAAGACAGGAGCTCGGACTCTGGCAAGGCTGCCCCTGAACTCCCGCCCCAAAACGGCCTGGCCGCAAAGATGCCACGCCGCCGCGCATCAAGCTGCCGCAATGCAAAAAAAGGCTGAACACCCTGTGCACAGCCTTCTTCAGCATCGGATACCCCCCCTGTCTAAGAGCGAGCAACCGGCCCCAGCGGCAACACCGTGCGGCCGTAAACTTCGTTCAGCACCTGCGCGATGGCCGTATAAAAGGCCGAGAAGCCGCACAAGATGCCCACATACCCGCCGATGACCTTGTAGGCGGCGATGTGCGTGAAGTCGCCGATGGCCAGCAGCCAGAACAGGGCGACCAGCGTGCCGAACACGACCTGCAAGGCTCGGCTCAGGCGGAAGGTTCCGATGAACATGCCGAACGTGAAAAGCCCCCAGATGGCCAGATAAAAGCCCATGGCGGTTTCATCGGCCTTCTCGGCCAGGCCGAGGGCGGGCAGGGTCCAGATGGCCACGAGCGAGAGCCAGAAGGAGCCGTAGGCGGTGAAGGCGGTCAGGCCGAAGGTGTTGTTCTTCTTGGATTCGAGGATGCCGGCGATGATCTGGGCTATCCCGCCCACGAAAATGCCCATGCCCAGGATCATGGAGTTGTTCGGGTAGAGCCCGGCGTTGTGGATGTTGAGCAGGATTGTGGTCAGCCCGAATCCCACCAAGCCCAGGGGGGCCGGATTGGCGGAAGTGTCCTTGATGCGTATTTCTGAATTCACGAGTTTTCCTTGTATTGTCATGAAAGCCAAAGTTTGTCGTTGACGATGATCATGCCCTTGCCTGCAAAAAAACGCGCCCCGGAAATCCAGAACGCGTAAACGTAATGCCTGAAATGTCGGTAAACTACTCGGCGTTGAACTCGCCGCTTTTTCCACCGCTTTTGTGCGTAAGCCGACAGTCCGTGATCAGGATGTCGCGCTGCACGGCCTTGCACATGTCATAGATGGTCATGGCCGCAACCTGGGCGGCCATGAGCGCCTCCATTTCGACGCCAGTGGGGCCGGTGGTCCGCGCCTCGGCCTCGATCTCGATGGCCAGATCGGCAGGCACGGGCGTAAGCCTCACATCGACCTTGGAGAGCAACAGCGGATGGCACATGGGGATGAGCTCCCAAGTGCGCTTGGCGGCCATAATCCCGGCCACTTTGGCCGTGGTCAGCACGTCGCCCTTGGGCAGGGCGTTCCTGGTCAGCAGGTCGAACGTGCGCTCGTTGAGCAGAACCTTCGTCCGTACCACTGCACGCCGCCTGGTATCCGCCTTGTCACCCACGTCCACCATGACCACGTTCCCGGCCTCGTCGATATGCGTCAGCTTCTCATCCATCTTGACCTCCGCAAAAGAAAAGGCCGGAAACATGCGCTTCCGGCCTGCTCGGTTCATATGTGCTGATTAGTCGCCCATGGCTTTCTTGAAGAAATCCTTGACCTTGTTCAGGGGACGGCTCTCTTCAAGCTTGTCGAACTCGCGCAAGAGCTCTTCCTGTTTCTTGGTCACTTTGGTCGGGATGCGCACGGAAACCTCCACCAGCAGGTCCCCCTTCTGGGTGCTGCCCAGATGCGGCAGGCCCATGCCTTTTATGCGCAGGATCTTGCCGGACTGTGTACCCTTCGGAATTTCCAGGGTCACGGGCTCATCAAGGGTCGGCACCTCTATCTTGGCGCCAAGTATGGCCTGCACGATGGAGATGTCGGCCACAATGACCAGATCCTGGCCCCTGCGGGTGAATATCTTGTCTTCTTCGACATAGATGACCACATACAGGTCGCCGTGCGGGCCGCCGAAATCTCCGGGTTCGCCCTCACCGCGCAGACGAAGACGGCTGCCGTTGTCCACGCCGCCGGGAATTCGCACCTTGAGGTTCTTGTTGACCTGCACGATGCCCTGGCCGCGGCACTTGGCGCACGGATGGGTGACGACCTTGCCTTCACCCCGGCAGACCGGACAGGGCACGGAAATCCGGAAAAAACCCTGGCTTTGGGTCACCTGGCCCTGGCCGCGACAATGCTGGCAGGTTTCAGCGGAGTGTCCGTGAGCGGAACCCGACCCGGAACAGTCCGAACAGACTTCCTTCTTGGGAATATTGAGATCGACCTCCGTGCCCTTGGCCGCATCACGAAAGGAAACGGTCAGGTTGTAGCGCAGATCAGCCCCGGCACGGGCACGCCTGCGACCGCTGGCAGCAGCGCCAAAGCCGAAAAAATCCCCGAAAATATCACCAAAAGCGCTGAACACGTCTTCGGAAGAATGAAAATGATCCCCGAACCCCTGACCATTCATGCCGGCGTGGCCGAAACGGTCGTACTGGACGCGCTTGCCCGCGTCCCCCAAGACTTCGTATGCTTCCGCAGCTTCTTTGAACTTGTCCTCGGCCTCCGGGTTGTCAGGGTTGCGGTCCGGATGGAATTGCAACGCCATCTTGCGGTAGGCACTCTTGATTTCGTCCGCCGAGGCGCTGCGGCCTACACCGAGCACTTCGTAATAATCACGCTTGTCAGCCATTACTCATCCTGATCGTCAGCTTCAAAACTCAAATCTTCGACGCGCGCCACGTCGGGCAGAACCTTTCCTTCGGCAATTTCCCTGAGAGCGGTCACGATTTCCTTGTTCTTACTGGCAACAAGAGGTTCGTATCCTTCATGATATTGCTTGACCCGCTTAATGGCCATCTGCACGATCAGAAATCTGTTGTTGACCTTCTCCAAGCAATCTTCAACGGTAATTCTGGCCATTGCACCTCCGAAAAATGTATATAAATGTGTGAATAAACGACAAAAAGTCCCGCTCTCTAAAAAGTCGAGTCGGGAATAACATTTCACGCTACGCATAACCCCTAGGCACTGTCAACACACAATTCTCGATCAAGCCTCCTGAGCCCTTTACACGGCCCGCTGCGCTTTGTACTAGCCTTCGCTCTTGAGGGGTCATAATACCCGCCCAGGATCTGTCAAACCCTCGCAAGCGGGGGTGCCCTCGCGACACTTCAACCCAGGATAGAGACATGGCCCAATGGGGAAGACTCAAATACGCGCAGCAGCTCTGCCTCGGACAGGCAGGCAAAATCATGCAGCAGACCGGCATGGCATGGCCGGGGGCGCGCATCGGACTAGCCGTTTCGGGCGGCATCGACAGCTGGGTCATGCTGCAGGTCATGATCATGCGTCAACGCATCATCCCCTTTCCCGTCGAACTGTTTGTCATCCACCTGAACCCCGGCTTTGACGGGATGAGCCACATGCCCCTGGCGGACTGGATGCGCGCGAACGGCGTGGCCGGGCACTTGGAGACCACGGACTTCGGCCCCAGGGCGCATTCTGCGGAAAACCGCAAGAAATCCCCCTGCTTTTTCTGTGCCTGGCATCGGCGCAAACGCCTTTTTGACATCTGCCAACACTACAACCTGACCCACCTCGCCCTTGGTCATAATACCGACGACCTGGTCTCCACCTTTTTCATGAACATGCTGAAAACCGGCAAGATCTACGGGCTGGTGCCCAAGGAATCCTATTTCGGCGGAAAGCTGACCCTCATCCGCCCCCTGCTCCTGCTGGACAAGGCCACCATCACGCAGGCCTGCAGGCAGTGGAAACTCTCCGTCTGGGAAAACGACTGCCCCTCCAAGGACAAGACCGCCCGCAGTCAGACCCTGAATCAGGCCCTGGCGCTGTGCGGAGGGGACAAGCGCATCCGCACCAACATGTTCAACGCCCTGCGCCGCTGGCAACTGGAGTCCTGGCCCGGCATGATCTGAAATGGCTTCGGCCCGTCCACCGAAAGCCCTCAATGGGCGCATGAGCGAACTCGGTCTTTTTCTGGTCCGCGTTTTGCTGTGCCCCTCTCCATGGACCTCTTCTCCCTCGACCCTAACGTCTTTCTGACCTTTCTCTTTGCGCTGATGCGCATAAGCCTCATTCTATTTCTGATGCCTTTTTTTGGCGGCCAGACCCTGCCGGCCACAGCCAAGGCCGCGCTCTGCCTGACCCTGACCCTGGCCCTGTGGCCACGGCTCCCCCTCATTGGCGCGCAGATGCCGAGCCATCCCTTTGCGCTGGCCGTCATGTTTGGCTCGGAGCTCTTGCTCGGCCTCATTCTGGGCATGGTCATCCGTTTCGTCTTCGCCGCCATCCAGACTGGTGGCCAGCTCATCGGCTTCCAGATGGGCTTTGCCATGGTCAACGTGGTCGACCCCGATTCCGGTGCTTCCGAGGCAGTCACGGCGCACTTCATGTACATGGTCAGTTTGCTGACGTTCCTGTCCGTCAACGGGCATTTGTATTTACTGAGCGGTTTGATGAAAAGTTTTGATCTGCTCCCGCCCGGCTCCATTCTCATTTCCCCCCGGCTGACGGATCAGATATTCGCCCTGTCGGGTCAGATTTTTGTTCTGGCCATCCAGATCGGCGCCCCGGTCATCGCGGCCATCCTCCTGGTGGATCTGGCCCTGGCCCTGATTTCACGTGCATCTCCGCAGATGAACGTGCTCATTATCGGATTTCCCATAAAGATCAGCGTCGGCTTCCTGTTTCTGGGCATCATCTTTGAAATCATCAGCCTGCATATGGAGGGCTTTGTGTCCCGCATGCCGCTGCTTTTCTCCCAACTCATTGGCGCGATGCGCTAGGCAACCATGGCACAGCACGATCCGAGCCGCACCGAAAACGCCACCCCCAAACGACGCAACAAAGCACGAGGCGAGGGGAATGTACCAAAAAGCCAGGAGCTGCCCAAGCCCCTGACCCTGCTCTTCGGCCTGCTCATGCTGCAACTCTATCTGGGCACCATCCGCACCGAAATCGAAGACCTGATGAACTGGTTTTTCACGGAAGGTTTCGTCTTCGAGTTGACCCCGGCATCAGTCTATACCCTGTTCAGAAATTGCCTGTACAGCATCTCTCTCATGGTGCTGCCCATCATGATCGTCATCGCGGTCGCCGCCTTCATCACCGTCCGGCTGCAGGTCGGAAAGCTCTGGGCGCCAAAGGTTTTCAAGCCGAAATTCAAGATGTTCAACGTCTTGTCGGGCCTCAAGAAGCTCCTCATCAGCAAGCAGACCTTCGTCCGTCTGGCCAAAAGCATTTTCATGGCTGCGGCCGTGGCGCTCGGGCCGTATATCGTCATCAAGCAGGCCTTCGGGGAAGTCATCCCGCTTTTCTACCAGCCCGCCGAAAGCATTGCGGCCTATGTCCTCAAGTCCGGGCAGACCATGTTCTATTACGCGCTCACGCCCATGATCCTGATCGGCATCGCGGACCTTCTCTATACCCGCTGGGACTATGAGGAAAACCTGAAGATGACCAAGAGCGAGGTCAAGGACGAACGCAAGCAGGCCGAAGGCGACCCGGCCATCAAGAGCAAACAGCGCCAGAAAATGATGGCGGTGATGATGCGGCGCATGATGCAGGACGTGCCCAAGGCCGACGTGGTCATCACCAACCCCACCCATCTGGCCATCGCCATCCGCTACAACGCCATGGAAGCCCCGGCCCCCATGGTTCTGGCCAAGGGTGCCGGCGCCGTTGCCCAGCGCATCAAGGACATTGCCCGGGAGAACAATGTGCCCATTCGTGAGAACAAGCCCCTGGCACGCGCCTTGTATAAGGTGATTGAAGTCGGAGACACGATTCCAGAAGAATTCTACCAGGCAGTGGCTGCCATCCTGGCCCAGATCTACAAAACCAAACATCACCCGCGCTGAACATCCGCGGCAAGGACGTCAAAATAATGGCTACACGCACCGAGGCCATGACCATCAACTACAAACGCTTTACCCGCCAGGGAGACATCCTGCTGGCCGGTGGCGTTGTCATGACCCTCTTTGTCATGCTGGTGCCATTGCCAACCATCATTCTTGACATTCTCCTGGCCTTCTCCATTTCTTTCTCGCTGGTCATCCTCATCACCTCGATGTTCATGACCTCACCCCTGGAATTCTCGATCTTCCCGTCGGTCCTGCTCGTGACCACTCTCCTGCGTCTGGCTCTGAACGTGGCCTCGACCAGGCTCATCCTGCTCCATGGAGACCAGGGAACTGCCGCAGCGGGCAAGGTCATCGAGGCCTTCGGACAATTTGTGGTCGGGGGCAATTTTGCCATCGGCGCGGTTATTTTTCTGATCCTCTTCATCCTGAACAAGACCGTCATCGTGGCCGGCACGACCCGCATCGCCGAGGTCGCGGCCCGCTTCACCCTGGACGCCATGCCCGGCAAGCAGATGGCCATCGAGGCCGATTTGAACGCCGGGCTCATCGACGAGCAGCAGGCCATCAAGCAGCGCGAGAACCTGCGCCGGGAAGCGGACTTCTACGGAGCCATGGACGGCGCAGGCAAGTTCGTCTCCGGAGACGTCAACGCGGGCATGTTCATCACCTTCATCAATATCGTGGGCGGCATCTTCATCGGCGTGTTGCAAAAAGACATGGGATGGATGGAAGCGGCCCAGACTTTTTCTCTGTTGACCATTGGCGACGGCCTGGTCTCGACCATCCCATCGCTCATTACCTCCACTGCGGCCGGTCTCATTGTCAGCCGGGCTGCGGCCGAAGCGCGCATGGGCGAGGAATTCATCGGTCAGTTGACCAACCACCCCAAGGCCCTCAGATTGGTCTCCGGCGTGCTGCTGCTCTTCGCCATAGTCCCGGGCATGCCTACTGTGGCCTTTTTGACCCTCTCCGTAATACTCTTCATGGTGGCTCTGTTCGCCGACCGCATCAAGGCCGAAAACAAGTTGCCGGAGACCGATAAAAAGAAGAAGGGCGGTACGCCCGACAGCCCGGAAGAAGTGCAGGCCCTGTTGCCGCTCGATATCATGGAGCTCGAGGTGGGCTACGGCCTTATCCCGCTGGTGGACGAAGACCAGAACGGCAATCTCCTGGCCCGTATCCGCTCCATTCGACGCCAGTTTGCTCTCGACATGGGTGTCATCGTGCCGTCACTGCATCTGCGCGACAACCTGCAGCTCAAACCCGGCGAGTACGTGGTTCAGATCAAGGGCAACCGGGTGGCTTCGGCGGAGATCATGATAGACCATTTCCTGGCCATGGACCCCGGCGACGCGCGCCATGCCATCAAGGGCATCGAGACCCTGGAGCCGGCCTTCAACCTTCCGGCGCTGTGGATTCCCGACGCCAAGAAGGACGAGGCCGTGATGGCTGGCTACACGGTCGTCGACCCGTCCACAGTCATCGCCACGCACCTGACCGAGGTCTTCAAGCAGAACCTGCATGAATTCCTGGGCCGCCAGGAAGTTCAGGCCCTGCTGGACAACCTGTCCCAGCGCGCGCCTAAGGTTGTGGAAGAGCTGGTGCCAGGCGTACTGTCACTTGGCGTTCTGCAAAAGGTATTGCAGAACCTGGTCCGCGAAAATGTATCCATCCGCGACCTCTTGTCCATCGTGGAATGCCTGGCCGACTACGGTCACTCCGTGAAGGACGCCGACCAGCTGACGGAGTTTGCGCGCCAACGCCTTTCCCGCACCATCATCAAACCGTATCTGGGGACTGGCAACCTGCTGCCCATCATCTCCCTGTCGCCGTCGATAGAGAACACTTTCCAGGAGAGCATCAAGCGCACGGACAACGGCTCGTACCTGGCCATGGAGCCGGGTATTGCGCACAAGATCATCCAGGCCATCAACAAGGCTGCGGAAAAGGGCATCGTGGCCGAAGGGCAGCCCGTGCTCCTGACCTCCCCGCTCATCCGCCAGCACCTGTCCCAGCTTCTGTCCCGTTTTTTACCAACCATGCCTGTCATCTCGCAGGCGGAAATACCGGCGGACATCAGACTCGAATCCGTAGCCATGGTGGAAATCTAAGATGCAGGTCAAAACATTCACCGGAAAAAGCACCTCGGAAATAATGGCCCGGATCAAAAGCGAACTTGGTCCCGACGCCATCATCCTGAGCAACCAGAAACAGACCCGCAAAGGCGCAACCTGCTACGAGATCATGGCGGCCCTTGATATTCCGCAGGAGCAGACGACCTCCTCCGAGACAGTCATGCCCCTACTGGCCCAGAATGATGCCAGCTGCCTGCGCGAAGAGTGGTCCAGGCTGCGCAAACAGCTCATGGCCGTCTTGAAGCCCCAGATGGATATGCAGCTTTTGACTCCGCGCCAGCAGCTGGTTTTCGAGTATCTGGAGCGGGAAGGAGTGAAGGAGGACGTGCTGATCGAGCTATGGGAAAAATTCCGCCACGCCCCCGATGCGCCAACCCTGTCCGTCATGAACGGCATGGTCAGCCTCAGCCCCTGGTTCGATACAAACTGGTCGCACAAGTTCCATCTTCTGACCGGACCGTTTGGCAGCGGCAAGACCAGCACTACGCTGCGCCTGGCCCTGTCCCTGAAAAAAACGCGCCCGAAAACCCGCATTCTGGTGGTCAACGCCGATCGCTCCCAGGGCAAGGGCAGACTCTACCTGCGCCATTACACGGAACTCTCGGGCCTGTCCTACCGGGAACTCGACAACTCCGCGCACTGGGAGAGCCTTGAGCGCGACGCCAGATCTCATGACCTCGTCCTGCTTGACCTGCCGGGCCTGCCCGCTCATCAGCAGCTTGATTCCTGGCTGCAGGAGGTTTCCGGGGGAAAGCTGCCGGCCTGCCATGTGCATCTGGTCCTGAGCCCGCTTTTCGCCCCCACGCAGATGGACGCGTTCGTGTCCAGATTCCGCTCCGCCTCGGCAGCCAGCATTATCTGGACGAAGCTTGATGAAGCCTGTAATTATGGGGAAATAATCAATCAGGCCAACAACACCGGCCTGCCGATTTCTCTTTTTTCCATGGGGCCGGATCTGAAGAACTCCCTGGCCCAACCCAAGGACCAGGATGTCTGGAAACTCTTGCTACGGCATGAACTGCCCGAAGCAACCAACTAAACATTATCCCGGACACAGCATGAGCTCCTCTCTCCCCATTGTAATCTCGGTCACCTCCGGCAAGGGAGGCGTCGGCAAGACAAACGTTTCCGTCAATCTCGCCCTATGCCTGAGCAAGCTTGGGCGGCGATGCGTCATTCTTGACGCGGACCTTGGGCTGGCCAACGTGGACGTCGTGCTGGGCCTGACCCCTGAACGCAATCTTTTCCATGTCTTCCACGAGGGAGTATCCTTAAGCGACATCCTCCACCCCACGCAGTACGGCTTTTCCATCCTGCCCGCAGCCAGCGGAGTAAGCGAAATGCTGTCCCTGTCCACGGGACAGAAACTCGAACTCCTCGAAGCCATGGATGTCCTGGAGGAAAGCATCGATTTCTTGATCGTGGACACGGGCGCGGGCATCAACGATAATGTGCTTTATTTCAACCTCGCGGCCCAGGAACGCTTGGTGGTCGTCACGCCGGAGCCGACATCTCTCACTGACGCATACGCCCTCATCAAGGTTTTGAAACTTAAGCATGGTGTGGACAGATTCCATATCGTGGTGAACATGGCCAAAAATGAAAAATCGGCCAAGGACATCTTCGCTAAGCTGTACAATGCGTGCGACCATTTCCTGACCGGTGTCTCCCTGAATTTTGTCGGCGCCATCCCCCAGGACAAGGCCGTGCGCCAGGCTGTTATCGAGCAACGGCCGTTCTGCAGTCTGAGCCCCGACACCGACGCATCCCTGGCGATGCAGCGCATCGCCCGCAACGTGGCGCAATGGGCACCACAGGATCATCTCGATGGGAACATCAAGTTCTTCTGGAAAAAGCTCCTCTTTGCGGAATAATACCGCAGAACCTGTCTGGGCCGTACTGGAACAGACGGGAATTACCTTTGCGTCTTTGTGTCCAGCGGACAAGGACTGCATCGCCCGCGCCTTCGCGCCCCGCATCAAGATCATCGCTCTGCACCTCAGGGCCAAACTCCCGGCCCATATCGAACTTTCCGACCTGATCAGCGCAGGCACGCTGGGCCTCATGGAAGCGCTCGGGAAATTCCAGCCGGACCTGAACAACCGCTTCGAAACATTCGCCGACAGCCGTATCCGCGGAGCCATGCTGGATGAACTGCGGCGCATGGACTGGTATTCCAGAGGACTTCGCCAACGCATCAAAAAGCTTGAGCAGGTTATCAGAGGCTTCGAACAGGAAAATGGGCACGCCCCTTCACGCAGCGAACTGCTGGAACTCACCGGACAGGATCGCCAGGAATTGGAGGCGACTCTTGAAGCGGTGAACTCCCAGATCATACTGAGCCTTGATGCGATCCAGGACCAATGGAACCAACCAGGCGATGGGGGCAATCACCGCGAACCCTTTGCTGCTGTGGCCTTCCACGACATCATTGACAAGCTCGGTCATCTCATCGATAGACTCAATGAACGGGAAAAGCTGGTCCTTAGTTTGTATTACACTGAAGAATTCAATATGAAAGAAGTGGCACTGGCCCTCGACATAACCGAAGGGCGGGTCTCTCAGTTGCACTCCCAGGCTTTAGGAAAACTGAAAAAAATGTTTGTGCGCGAATACGGCGATATCAACTGACAACACATCGTTGATTATTTTCACGAAAAGCTCATGTGGAGGGATACATGGCGGTCAATACGAACATGCGGGTGCTCATCGTTGATGATTTTTCGACCATGCGTCGGATCATCAAGAATATTCTCAGACAGCTCGGTTTCAACAACATCATCGAGGCTGACGACGGGACCGCGGCCTGGGAAGTCCTGACCAAAGACCAGGTGGACTTCATCATCTCCGACTGGAACATGCCGCAGATGACCGGCATCGAACTGTTGCGCAAAGTCCGCGCCAGCGAAGAATTCGGCGATCTGCCGTTCCTGATGGTCACGGCGGAAGCCCAGCAGGAAAACATCATCGAGGCTGTGCAGGCCAAGGTGTCCAATTACATCGTCAAGCCCTTCACCGCAGAGACCCTGGGGCAAAAAATCAATAAAATCTTCGAATAACCACCCTGGCCGGCAAACGCGTGTTGCCGGCCAACTCAGGCCCCATGATCCTGCTCATCCTTCTCGCCCAGATTTCCCCTGAAGGCGACAAAAACGTCGCCCTGGATGATGAACGTCTGCAAGAAAGTGTTCCCAAGGGGCTGCAGAAAGTTGAGCTTGATCTGGACGACGCCCTTTTCCTTGAATTCGAGGAAAAGGAGGAAGAGGCCGAAGCCACCCCGATCGAAGCCCTGCCTGAACCCGAAGATGCAGCCCCGCCCTCGGAACAATCCGAAACACCGGCCAAGAAAAATCGCAAAAAAATCTGGATTTTTGGAATTGCCGCAGGTCTGTGCTTGCTACTTGGGGCTGGCGGCTCCTACTTTTTCATGAAATCCGGTCCGCCAGACCCTGAAGAACAAACCTCCACAGACCCGTTAAGCACCCAAGAGCCGCAAGCTACCGAAGGGTCTGCCCCTGCAGAAGCCGATTCTCCCGAAAAAGCACAGACCCAGAAGCCGGAAGAAATCCAAGCATACTCTCTTGAACAATTTCAAATAGAATATAATCTTGAAGGGAAAATTCGCTTCCTGAGCTGCCGTTTTTCCATACCGGATACGACCCCGATCATGCGGGCTGAAATCCAGGCAAAAAGGGTGCTCATCCGCGACGGGATATATAGGTATCTGAAAAACTCGCCCCTTTTTTTCCTGGACAATCCGCAGGAATCCGAGAAATTGAAGGCAGATCTAACAACTGTCATCAATCAGGTGTTGAAAAGCGGCCAAGTCTCTGAAATTCTTTTGGAAGAATATGTGGTGAAATAAATGGTCGACAACCTCAACCTTTCAACACTCATCAGCCAGATCCCAGATGCTCAAAAACTGCATCAAACGCAGCTCGCCAATCCGGAAATTCAGCAGGCGTTGGCTAAGGAATTGGTTCTGCGCCGTCAACGGCGGGAAAAGGACCAGGTGGCCAAAAGCGAGAACAGCGCGGCCGAAACAGAGGTTGACCCCGAAGGGCACAACCAGCCAGCGCCGGAACAACACGCAGGCAAGCGGCAAGCGCATCCTCATGAATCCGAATTCGAATCAGATCAGGGACACCTGATTGACACGCAGGTATAGATGAACCCTCAAATTTCGTACTGGATCCTCGTCGCATCGACCTTTATAGAAATTCTGCTCATCGTTCTCGCCTTTTTTTTCTACCGCAAGTTGAAAAAATCTGAACTTCTTGTGCGCTCCCTACAGGACCGGCAAGAGGAATTCCTGCAAAAGCTGGACATAAACGCCCGTCTGGAAAAAGAAATCATTGGCACCTTCACCAAGCGGCAGGAAGAACTGACTGCTCTGGAAGAGAAACTGCACTACCGCGCCGTGGAAATGCGCCGCCTGCTCGAACAGGCCGAAAATTTCACCAAATCACCGCAGTTCCTGCGGCAAACAATCCTCAGTGGGTTCAAGCGCGGCCAGTCAGCCGAGGCCCTGGCACAGTCAACAGGTCTGAGCGTGGATGAAGTGGAACTCATTCTTGACCAACCGAAAATTTAAACCCAGGTAGCCTGCCTGCCCTATGTATGGCCCCTGCGCCAAGTGCTCAACCAGTATAATCCAGCACTGTGCGTGCCCCTTCTGCTCAAACCTGAGCGCTGTTGATCCAGTCGCTTATTCCACACATATTTCCACATGAAAAACACGCTATTCCCTATAACCGCCGATAAACCCTGGCTGGCTCCTCTTGCCGGATTTTCGGATCTTCCCTTTCGTCTGCTCTGCCATGAATACGGCTGCCGCACGGCCGTGACGGAAATGGTCAGCGCCAAAGGCCTGATCTACGACAGTCCGGGCACCCAGGAGCTCCTGCAGACTTGCGAGCAGGATAGTCCCTTGATCGTGCAGCTGTTCGGATCAGAAGAGCCATTTCTTTTCCAGTCCATCGAGCGTCTGCGGGAAGCGGGTTTTCGCTATTTCGATCTCAACTGCGGCTGTCCGGTACGCAAGGTCATAAAAACAGGCAGCGGCGCGGCCCTGCTCAAAGAGCCGGATCATCTCCTGAAGCTCGCCAAATCCATGATCGAAGCAGCCGAACCCGGATGCATGGGCTTTAAAATCCGTCTTGGCTGGCATGTCGGGCAACCTGTCTACTTGCAGGTTGCCACAAGGCTCGAAGAATTGGGCGCCGGATGGGTGTCCATGCATCCGCGGTTCGGGGCTCAAGGCTTTACCGGACATGCCGACTGGTCACATTTGAAAACGCTCAAAGAGAGGGTGACTCTGCCTGTCATTGCCAGCGGAGACCTCTTTCAAGCCGAAGACGCCTTGATATGCATCGAGCAAACCGGTGTGGACAGCGTCATGTTTGCGCGTGGGGCACTGAACGATCCGTCAATATTTACACGCTATCTGCAGTTGCGACGTCATGAGGAACCGGCTGCGAAATCCTGGCAGCATATGGTGGCCATGGTTCGACGGCTCAGCGAACTCTATCCGCAGCATGGCATGGAGAGGCTCGGACTTCTTAAAATGCGCACCCTGGTGCCCAGATTTCTGAAAGGATTGCCTGGAGCGCGCGCACTGCGTCGTGATATCGTATTTTGCAAATCATGGGACGAAGTGTTTGCGATTTTAGAGACAAGTATGACGGAAACCGAGGAGAGCTGAAATGGAACTTATCATCGCGGAAACGGCGGGCTTTTGCATGGGCGTCGATATGGCGCTGCACAAGCTGGACAATGCCGTGTCCAACCCTCCCCAAGATGCGCAGCATATTCATACCCTGGGACCCATCATCCATAATCCGCAGGTGCTGGCCAGATATAAGGGCCTGGGAGTTCTGCAGACCGATGGGACAAAGCCTCTCAAAGCAGGAGATGTCGTCGTCATACGGGCCCACGGGATCCCCAGGCACATACAGGTGAATCTGCAAGGACAAAACATAACTGTTGTCGATGCCACATGTCCAAAAGTCAAAAAAGCTCAGATCCTCATTCAAAGACAAGCCGACCAGAATAAGCACCTACTTCTTTTCGGAGAGCGCGATCATCCAGAAGTGCAAGGCCTGGTGAGCTACGCCCCACGATACACAATTTTCGAAAGTCTTGAAGAATTGCAGGCGTGCGAAATTGATTCAGCTCAGACCTATTTTCTGGCGGCCCAGACCACGCAGGACAGGGAATCCTTCAACACCATCCGCGAATATCTGGTTACCAACGTAGATGCCAGCATGACCATTCTTGACACGATCTGCACGGCAACCAAGGACAGACAGGAAGAAGTGCGCGTGTTGTCCCGCAAGGTTCAGGCCATGGTCATCGTGGGCGGAAAAAACAGCGGAAACACCAGACGACTGGCTCAAATTGCGCAAGAATCAGGCATCTTCGCGATCCACGTCGAAACAGCAGAAGAACTTCCACTGGAGGAACTTGCCGCGTTTACATGTATCGGTCTGACAGCAGGAGCCTCCACACCACCATGGATCATTCAGGATGTAGCCCAGACACTGCGGTTGGCTTTTCCAGATTGAGGCCAAGAAATAGCTGGCTCCGCGCGGCCTTGACCGAAAATGCTGACCTGCCAACATGCCAACATGTTCAAAAATTGAACGAACACACGCCACATTCAAGTAACGCAGACACGTTCGGCAAAAAAAAAGCGATTTGTAAACAGCGTGCGCCCAGCATCATTGGGCAACTAGAAGGAAAGAAAATCCAAGGAAGATAGGTAAACTGCCTGATACGGCAAAATAAAAAGGTGGCGACTTGATATAAGTCCCACCTTTTAAGAGAAGAGAAAAAAAAGGTCCTGGCGACGACCTACTTTCCCACCAGTGGACTGGCAGTATCATCGGCGCTGGAGGTCTTAACTTCCGAGTTCGGAATGGAATCGGGTGGTTCCCCTCCGC
>Ga0180007_10000617_pt1 | contig 56431 bp, 49 predicted proteins | sample MM_PC_MetaG_FD_121122 | JGI IMG/M metagenome (GOLD analysis project Ga0180007, IMG submission 121122) | Groundwater microbial communities from the Aspo Hard Rock Laboratory (HRL) deep subsurface site, Sweden - MM_PC_MetaG | ecosystem: Environmental > Aquatic > Deep subsurface > Groundwater...
TTGTTCAGCTATGGTTCCAGTTGTTTTTGCCATTACTACAAAAGGTATTCCTTTGGGGACTTCTCTAGCTTTTCTAATGGCTGTTGCTGGGCTTTCCTTGCCAGAAGCTTTAATGCTTAAAAAGGTAATGTCTTTAAGGCTCTTGCTTTTATTTTTTGGGATTGTTGCCTTTGGAATTATTATTGTGGGATATCTGTTTAATCTCTTGGGGGTATAGATTTTTGAAAACCTTATTATCACGTTAAGCGTGGTGTAATCCTCTCAAACCTGAGATTATGATTGATTATGGCACGGCTTTGTGGGGTTTTTGTTTACAAAAAAAGACCAATTTTAGGTCTTTTTCCAGTTCAATTCTCTTCAGGGTCGTGCGAGGGAGGAAATTAGAACTGTGTTTGTTGATTCTAGTTTGTGCTAATGTCTAACTTGATAAAGCAGGAGTAGTTATTAAATAGGTTAAATCATGAAATGCTCTGTATTTTCTCTAGATAAATTGTGAGATTTAAAAACGCCTCAATTTTTATTGAGACGTTTAAATTTTGCTTGGCATAAAGGTAGTACAAATCCTATAAAAAGAACACTAATACGTTGATCCCAAGACCAATCAAAAAAGGATCTGGGATAATTGTGACACCTACATAGTAGCCAAATCCAACAGGAATATCTTTTAAAAAGAACTCGAAACCTAGGTAGGTTCTGATAACTGGTTGAATGGAGGGATATTTAAGTGTTTCTGGTAAGCCTGAAGGGTCAAAAATATTAAACCCCAGGTCAAACGAAGTTTTTCCTACAAAGTTTATATTGAAGATTCCTTTTAAAAGAGGAGCTTTCAATATAAATCCAGGAGAAATTGGAACCAAATATACTCCTCTAAAAAGATTCCCTTTAGGGGTGCATACACTTGAAGATGTAAAAGCCACACTAATTATGAGGCCCAGCCTAAGTTTTCCAAGTTTCCAGAGAAGCGTAGCATCTAAACTATTGCCAAACAGACCACTAGACTCTCGACACCCACGATTTGAAGTGGTCGCAGTAAATCTAATTCCAATAGCTGTTTCTATAAAGAAATTTTTCTCTTTGATATTTTTTTGACTTTTCTTGGTTTTGGCGCTTTTGGTCGTGCTGCTTTGGCTGGTTGGGCAGTAAAAAGAGTTCATTTGCCCCAAGCCCTTTCCTTTTGGAGGGAGATACACTGGCAGTCTCCCATTCTCCGCTTCTGCAATGAGTCTATACATTTCGCTGGCTTTAGAAACACAGCGTCTAAGATCCTTCAGGCAGTATGCTCCTTTTTTACAATCATTATCCCGCAGGCATTCACCAGGGAAATATTGTATCTTTCTGCATGGGAGAGTAGAAGCCTTTTCAGCACAAGCTACGTTCATTTCTATCAAGAAAAAAATCACAAACAACACTTTATTGTTCATTTTCCCACTCCTAAAGTAGAAGGTTCCTCGTTACTGCAGGATTCAAACTAACAGGTATTCAAACTGGTTACAAGTGCTTTTGTGAATCAAAACCACCAGCATTTGCGGTGGTTACTTGGTAATTTCAAAAGGGTCGCTTGAGGGAGGATATTAGAACTCAATGTGTAGAAGTGGGGTGTCGGAATTGGTTTGGTACATCAACCCGTTGACATTTGCATAAACAAATGCTATCTTTATTGGCTTTGTATAGCAAAGTGTTCGTACTTAGTTTAGGAGGTCCCATGAAAAACGTATTTTTGTATTCTTTACTGACTGTTTTCTTTTTTTCACAAAACGTATTTGCTGCTCCGACAACAAAAAAGGCTACCTCAAAGCCTGTTGTGATTATTGGCAACAATGTTCCCCAAATTAAAAAAGCACGTGCGTTGCTTAGCAAGCTTTTAGTGATGGTTCGTAAGAGCAGGCAGGCCGATGCATTTGCAGCATTGAACTGGTTTAAGGATCATATGTCGCTGAGTCGTTATCAAGCAATTGACAGTTCAGTGTTAGCTGTTCATCTTCCTTCAAAAAAGCGTCCTGCGGTGAGATTCTACTATATTACTAAAAAGGATATGAAACGGTTCAAAAATATTCATGTAGTCAAGAAACTTTCTGAAGGGAATGCTCGCGGAGGTTACAGCTGTTACCAGAAAAGCTTGTTTATTCCCGAGTCGGCTGATTGGACAAAGACGTTTCAACTGATTGTATTTTTGCATGAAATTCTGCACACCTACAATCATTTGGGTAAGAAAGTTAGAAAATGCTTAAAGCCAAAGAAACCGATTAGGACGAAAAAGCAATACAGGGCATTTGCAAAGAAACGGTTTTTAGAATCAATGAAAGACGAAACTCGCGTGCGGGTTGTGCTTCTTAAGTTTCTCAAGGCTCTTTGGAAGAAGAAGTTTTCCGATCTTCTGGAGCAAATGAGAAAGAAGATCGTTCTTAGAGGTTATAAGCAACCACTTTATAACTCAAAAAAAGCGATTCTGGCGTTTTTGTGGCAGCTTAGGGTTATGGAGCGCGAGGTGGCAAGTGGCAGAGCAAAGCATCTTTTTAAGCCGTTTGACCTTGTTTTGGATAGCCTTTTTGGCAAACCAAAGTCACATGCAGAAATGGTTCAACGGACCATGTTTATTTTTAGACTTGCGGTGTTCCATACGTGTGAGAAGAGTCCGCTTTTGCAACAAAAACCGTATACGCCGTTTGCTATTCAGTATAACTTTCTGAGATATACATTGAAGACGGGATAATCATTTAGACGACACCTTTAGCACACTATTAAAGTAGTAAGCCGGATCCAAATAGTGGGTTCGGTTTTTTTGTATGCATGTATGCAAAAAAGACCATTCTCAGGTCTTTTTCTCAGTTCAATTCCTGTATGGGTGGCGTGAGGGAGGAAATTAGAACTCTAGAGTCAAAAAAGTAGATTTATTCTTTACAGTAGCAACTTAGTAAGCTACTGTTTTTGGTGTCCTTTGGTTTTTGTTTGGAGGAACAATGAAAGAATCGATTGAAACTATTCTTGCTATTGCACATGACTATCATAAGCCATTATCGGAAGCTCTTATTGTTGGCTGGGTTAATCAGTTTCCAGAAAATACTCGATCAGTTATTTTAAAGGAACTTGCGAAGATTTTACGTGTTTTTTACTTTTCCAAAGACCGCTTTGTGGAACTTGTTCAGACAGGATACAAAAAGGTTATCACTACACTTAAGAAAAAATGTGACAATTCTATTACTGTAGGAGATGTGGAATTTATTAGAGGCTACTCTGAAGGAGGCGCAAGCCAAGATGAGATTCTAGATATTCTTGATGCACATCTTATGTCTGAGCATGGCATTCATGTCGATACGTGTGGCGGCGGGTATTATTTTGCCCTTTTTGATGATGCATCATACACTGGCAATAAAATGGTACACTCTGCGCGGAGATGGATTGAAGCCGAGGGTGACAAAGATAAAGTACTGGTAGTTGCACCTCTTATTATTCACACTAAAAGTTTAGATTATTTGAGCAAACAAGTCCGCGTTGCCTCGGTGCGTACTTTAAAAAAAGCTCTGGTTATCGCAGTGTATCAGGTGCAAAATACAACAACTATGGGTGGAGTGTTCCAGGGATACATTCCTGCACAGTGTGATAATGAAAGCGTGAAAGCATTTATAGAGTGCCATCTAGATTTAGGGTATGGACAACGACTTTATAGGCCCGATAACTTTATTCGTGAAGAAAAGTTTTTTAGTTCAAAAGAAGCTAGAGAGATTGTTGAGCAGCAACTTCTAAGCAGCGGTGCACGACTTATAAACCGGTGTAGCTCTGTTGGTCGTTCAACCCGTCCCATGGGATTTGAGACGCTGGATACACTCGGATTTGGCACGCCTTTGGTTTTTTACCGCAATATTCCCAACAATGCGCCGATTGCATTTTGGTGGGGTGTTGGACAACATCAACCGCTATTTGATCGAGTAACATACGCAGATCGTGTTGATGCTGCAGAAGAGACTGACGATGAATGGCCTTGGTGAAAAGCGAGTATATGTGCAGAATGAATGTGTATTAATTCATAAAACTAACGCTCAGTGGGGCGCGCTTTCCAATATGTGTCGTGGATTCCCGATTTTACTTCCATTTAACGGTGGCAATGTAGTGCTACCCACATCTGAAGTGCTCTATCAAATGATGCGATTTCCTGAATTGATTGCGTCAGACGGATCCCACTATTTTCAAGCGCATCTTGCAAAAGAAGTGAATCCTATGAAAGCAAAAATGATCACCAAGCCTTATCGTATGCAGCACAATCGGCCTGATTGGGATTATGTACGTGTACGTATTATGCGATGGACACTTAGAATGAAATGGCTTTGCAGCTTGAGTCGTCTTGGACCGTTTCTTTTGGAGACAGGGGTTGCACCAATTGTTGAGTACTCAAAAAGGGATGATTTCTGGGGTGCAAAGCCGATTAAAGAAAGGCCAGGACTGCTTTTGGGTTACAATGCGTTGGGTAGGTTGCTTATGGAGCTTAGGGAAGGATTGTGGCATAGAGACAACTTTCATTGGTTTTTATATGTTGAACCGCCAATTCTGCCCCACTTTACGTACGGCGAAAGACAAATTCTTCCCCTAGTGTACGAATCAGGTCTTGAGCAAGCGCTTATGGATTTTTCCTTGCAGCATTTTTGGCGGACACTAAAATGAAATTAAAACAAAAGCACGTGCTCTTTTTGAGTTCGTGCTCTTTTTGTTAAAAATTAGGTTGCGTGCGGGAAGAAATTAGAACTGAGATGTGTAAATGTACAGCGGCAGATTTGGTTTATTGATATTTTAAAACAAAAAACCATCATGATGATTTACTCATGATGGTTTAGAACTTATTTGAATTTAGGTTAATTGGAAAGAAATAATTCAATTTAACTCTATGAGCAGTTTGATTGCTGTGTTAATATTTTTATTTCAAGTGCTCTTTTGTACTCCTCTTGTCGAGCAGACTCAAGAGGGGTGCCTTTTGCACGTTTCAACACTTCTTCTGCAACGTTCAGCGCAGCAACTGCTTGTTTTGGGCTAGCGCTACATTTCATTTTTTGAGCTAATTCATGAAATCTGGTCCACTCGTCATCGGTTTCCAAGTTTTCTTTGTTGGCATGGATGAGCATAATAGCCCACGAAAAGTAGTTTTCGTTTTTTCGCTCAAGACAAAGTTCTGCGAAGAGAAAAGCTTCTTCAAGTTTCTTTACTTCTTGAGCGAGTTGTTTTAAGAGGTCACGAATTTTCCCATTTTTTCCTTTAGCTTGTTTATAGAGTTTTTGAAACATTTCAGTCGCCTCCTTGTTTTTTGATATTAGAGAACACATGCAGAATGAATGCACCTCAGTGCATAAATGCTACGTCATTATACAATAAAAAGGGCTGGAAGTCAACCCCTTCTAGAAAAATTTAAGATAAGGTAAATTTGATTGTCTTAAGGTGGCTTGAGGGAGGATATTAGAACTGTGTTTGCTAGTTTTACTCATCTTAAGTAGGAGTATGTATTTTATTCGGGCGTGCAATAATTGCTTATAATGTTAGTGCTCTTTTCTAGCTTTCAGAATTCCCTTATTTCAGCCTAAAGAGTGGCTTTCTTATATTTGCTTATAATAAATCTAAAAGGATGTATTATAATAAGTATTTTTAGATTGTCCCCTTTGGCTAATCAGCCCTAGTTGGCGCATTTGTTTTAAATCATGATTTAAGGTTATTCTTGGGGTTTGAGGTAATAGGTTTTCACATTCTTTTGCTTTGACAGTTTTGTTTTCAACCAAGTGTTCCCATATTTTAACTTGTCTTTCATTTAACTTACTTAATTTTTGTCCCATTAAAATAACCTTGAAGCTATTTGATGTGTTTTTGAAAATTGGTAAAAGTAAGTTCCATTTCTGCATTTCATTAAAAACAATATCTATCCCTCTTCCATATTCTTCCAAGTAATCAAGCTCTTTCAAGCGAGCTGCTATAGTTTCATTTCTACTTACCTGGGCATCTTTAATATTTTCTATGGTGACGCCAGGTGGCAAGCAGCCAGGGTTAAACACTTCTATCCTGTCTTCAAAAATGTTTACCTGCGTGTATGTTTCAGTGGAGTTATAATCTCTATGTATAACTGCGTTGGCCACTATTTCTCTGATGGCTTTTTCAGGATACTCGTATTTTTCGATTCTTCTTGTACCAACTATTTCTGCACTTTTTCTTATGTTTCTTAGAACAAATTTTTGCATATCGTCGATTTGATTATCCAATGTACCATCGATATCTAGGCTATCAATTATGTCAGTTGCTACATTTGACCCTTGATACTTTACACATCTAATAACATATCTGCTAAACTGTTGTTTACGCTGTGGTTTGTCTTTGGCGAAGATTAAAAAACCCGCGAGAGTAAGTTTTTCTTTTCCTCTAAAAATATCGGCTATGCCTAAATTCTTTAATAATTCAAAATCAATTTCTTTTATAGAGCTTCTTCTCTGGGTTCTTTCACCACTTTTAATTAAAAGTTCTAGAATTTTCTCTTTTGATAAATCATCAAGCGAAGTTCCTTCTGCTGCAATAATATCGTACTTAAATTTTTTTGAATTATCTATTAAGCTTCTCATCTCGTTGTCAGTCATTTTTCTGTCAGTGTTGCCATCTCGTATATAAGCACCATGTGGTAAGCCAACTGGCTTGTAATAACAGGGCTTAAATTGATTGGGGCATTCCGGTATAAATGGCTAAGATTGCTTTTCCTTTCATTTCTAGAATGTGGTACTCGGGCCGAAGGGTGAAGCTCATTTCATTATTCGCTAGGTCTCCAATTTTTTCTTGTAAATTGTCAATCACATCAGTCCCTACAATCGTTAATTTATGTTTGTTCTTGTCTTCATCAATGCCAAATACAATAATTCCACCACCAGGCCGATGTGAAAAAGAAGATACCGATTTCCATATGCTTTTTGGCAAGTCATTACGAGCAGTTTTGAATTCAATACTGCTTGTTTCAGTTTTATTTTTAATTGATTCTTCAATTAGTTTTATTGTCTCTTCTTTGTCCATATTTTACTTAGATTATTTCTTTGAAATTATTCTTTGTGCATAGTATTCAAATTTGCATATGTATCGAGTATATCATTTTTGCTTCTGAATGAATATCTACATAATGCTTTATCACTAGACCTTCATAATTATGCTAATCTTGGGGTAATTTGACATATCTGAGATATTTATTGAACTGCACGGTTGGTGGGGTTTTTGTTTACAAAAAAAGACCATTCTCAGGCCTTTTTTCAGTTCAATTCCCGTATGGGGTGACCAACGGGAATTGAACCCGTAATAGGAGTACCACAAACTCCTGTGTTACCATTACACTATGGTCACCATCATATTTACGTAGTAAATTATAGCGGTTTTTCTAAAATAAGGAAGGGAAAATCTAAAAAACTTTTATGCGGAAAATCCTTCTAAATCCCCGCTTTCCTCAATTTTCTTGTCTTCATACGGCCCTGCTTTTCTGCGGTAAAATTCAAGTTTAGCAGCCTCTAAGGCACCAATGAGCTCATTTAAATCCTTGTATCTGCCCTCTCCGGTCATAGCAAGCAATAATCTATTGATGGTATAGTTTAGTTCGCCTGCTCTACCCTCTTGTGTCATCGCGCTTGCTAAGGGGTCAATGAATTGATCTAAACGTTCTCTGTCTTTTTTGGGTAGATAGGGCATATTTTTTGTTTAATTGAATACCAAAATACAAGTTAAGGGGTCCCCGAATAATTCCTATTATTTGGAGAGAAGGAGGAACATCATGGAAGCTGGAGCGAGCTCCGTAGCGAAACATGAGTACTTAGCTTAGACAGGAAAAAGGAGAAAAGTAAAAATTGGGGTCCCCATAAAATTCCTATTTTATGGGGAAAAGGAAGAAGTGTCTTTAGGCTGGAGGTCAGTATCAAAATTCTTATTTTGGTGCTGGCGTAAGCCTGTAGGCACTTTTGACGTGCCGCTGGTCGGAGTCGAACCGACATGACCATAGGCCACACGATTTTGAGTCGTGCGCGTCTACCAGTTCCGCCACAGCGGCAGCAAATTATTATAGTTACCATGAACCGACCGAAGGTCTGGTTCATGGGGATTGTAGCATGAGAAATTTCTAATTACAATCTTCACTAAGGAAGTCTATGAAGTTTTTAGAATTGATTAGTTTTAAACTACTACCTGGATATGTTTCAAGGAAAGATCGTACTGAACGTGCTTTATTGCCTCTCCATTTAAATTCATATCCATGTAGAGTTGCGTTTATATCCTCTAGGTAGTCAATTTCTTGCTGCTGATATGTTCTCCAAAAGTAAGGATTACTATCGTATCCGTTATTGTGACAATTCTTTATTCGTTCACTTATCATAAAGTTTTCAAAAAGTGCACCAGTGTCTTGTCTAAGATCTAGCGGGTTTAAATTATTTATTAGAGCATTTCTGATTCCTGTATCAACAAAATAAACTTTTCTCAGTTTCGTTAATTCTTTGCGCAAATTTTTACTGTAGGGCTTGAGTCTAAAAATAACAAATGCCTTTTCTAAGATTTGTAAGTAGTGAGTGACTGTTTTTTTGTTAATCCCAACAAGGCTGGCAAGTTCATTGTAGGATACCTCGTTTCCTACTTGAAGTGCTAATGCTTGAAGAAGCTTTTCAAGCATATCCGGATTTTTGATTTGTTGAAATTGAAGTACATCTTTGAAGAGGTAGCTTTTTACAATGTTTTTTAGAAGCTCCTCAGATTCAGCACTTTTCTCAACAATTTCTGGATACATGCCATAGAGCATTCTCCTTTCTAGCAGTCGCTTTACTTCCTGTCGTGAATATCTCTGCATGAGTTCTTCTACAGAGAAAGGGTACAGAGTAAAAAAATAGGCTCTGCCCGTAAGCGGTTCCTCAATATCATTTGATAGCTCAAAAGAAGAAGATCCTGTAGCTACAATTTGAATCTTTGGGAATGTGTCTACAATAAGTTTCAATGTCAAACCAATATTTTTGACTCTCTGAGCTTCATCAATAAATACGATTTTACTATCTCCAATAAATGACTGAATCTCCGTAGAGGTAGCATCAGTGAATGATTTTCGTATATCTGGCTCATCGCAGTTTAGGTATGTTGAAGATGGATACTTTTTTTGAATTGTCTGAATAAGAGTAGTTTTCCCTACTTGTCTCGCACCATAAATTACTATCACTTTTCCCTTAAAGAACGAATCTTCTACTTTGCGTTGAATTGTTCTTGTTACAGTATCCATATTTCTATTAATTAGGGTACTCTAGTATCCTAATTATACTATATTTAAGATACTTAAGCAATAGTTTTATCTTATTCTCCCAAAAACAACCGTTTTTTTTACTTCATGTATATGGTACTCTAAAACTACTCAATCATTAAATAAAAACACATGACCCCAACCGGAGAAAGTGCTGAGCGAATGCACGCAGTAGCTGAGCAAGAAAAAAAGAAGCAAGAAGTGACCATCGGTCCAGAAGAACTAACAGAGCTTATTTCAAAAAAAGGGGAATCGGTTGATCTTAAAGGAATGTCACAAAGCGATCCTGACAGATATCAACAACTTATCACTGCACTTACTAATCGTAGTGTAAAAAGCGAGCTGCCTTTAGATACGCAGGCTTTTTCAGGCAATGATCTCAGAAGTTACGATGTATATATGCTCGATGTGATTCAGCAAAAAGAAGCGGCTCGAGCATTGTTTTTTGGAACAGTAAACGACGAAACGCTACAAGATGCTTCAGCTTTTTTGGCTGAAGAGTTGCCAAAGGCTGAGTGGCTTGAGCAAAACAAATACCCTGAGCTTTATGGTGCCGCAACGACTAGTGCTCGTGCGGAGATTAAGCAGCTTTTTATTGAACACGGCATTGAAGAAGGATTTCCTTCCGCGGATAAACCGGAGATAGTGCTTAAGGACCAGCTAACTTTTTTGCTTAATGAATCAAATGATCCGGAAGAGTATAGTCATGTTGAAGGTGACACAATAACACTCAGAGTGACAGAAAGGATGACCGAGGATGATGAATGGGATGTGTACTTAACATCGGTTCATGAACTTTTGACGTCTATTGGCGAGCACAGTGCAAAGGAAACGGGAGAAGAGCTTACTGATGAGCAGGTTAGGGCGCGTGAAACAGTAGTCAATATTGTAACAAGGATGGTTGCAACAAAACATGTAGAGAAAGGAAAAACACCACTGAGCGGAGAAGAGGAATTTGAGTATCATCCCCTCCAATATCTTATTTTCACCAACATCCCTGAGAAAAAGTTTGCTGAGGCTTTGGTGAGTACCGATGCACTGCAAGAACTTATGGATGAGTTTCAAGAAAAGTATAGCAAGAACGAGCAGATAGTCGGTTATGCAAAGCATCTTAAGGGACTAATTGCTGCTCAATCAGAAGAATTTCCGGAAGAAAAAGAAGGGGAAGAGGCACTAGCTGATGTTATATCGATTGCAGACTATCTTGAAAAAAAGAAACAAGAGCGTAAAGAGTAGTTTTTAAAACAAAAAAGCCCATCATCTGGTAGTAGGTGGGCAAAAATAAGAAAAGAGCTAGAAAATAAAAAGTGTAGTTTGGTCTGCAAGGATTTTTGTAATCTCCTCCGGTTCTTTTGCAGGAGAAAATAAAAACCCCTGAAACGTGTTACATCCAATTTTTTGCAAGAAGGCGAGTTGCTCTCTGGTGCTGACACCTTCTGCAATTATTTCAATACAAAATGCTTTAGCTAAATTGACAATAAGTTCAATAATGGTCTCTTCAGGAACGCTGATTTCTTCGTTTGTGATACCGTCAACAAGTCCACGGTCAATCTTGACAAGATGCACAATTTTTAAGTTATTAAGCTTTCTTAAACGATCGATAGTAGAGTGACCAGTGCACAAGTCGTCAATTGCTATCCTGACACCTATAGCACACAATGCCTGCAGTGCAGAGATGACACACTCATAGTCCTCAATAGGTGCCGTTTCAGTAATCTCCAAAATTAAATGATGAGGATCCATAGTGACTTCTTCAAGAACTTTTTTGATGTTGTCTAAAAAAGCACCATTTTGCAAGTGAATGCTAGAAATATTGACCGATATCATTAGAGGGCTAGGATACACTTTTTTCCATTCATGCCACTGAAGACAAGCAGCCTTAAGAACAAAAAGATCAATATGATGAATGAATCCCTTGTCTTCTGCGACAAGGATGAATGTTGTCGGTGATATAAATCCGTGCTTAGGATGCTTCCACCGTGCGAGTGCTTCGAATCCTAGAATTTTTTCCTCGGTTACGATTGGCTGATACCGGACAAAGAATTCATCTTCTTTAAGTGCACGTAAAAGCTCTGATTCTGTAACCCTGTGTACTAGAGTCTGGTAGTCAGATTCGTCACTATAAACATGATATAGAGTACCATTTGGTTTTTTTGCTTCTTCAAATGCGCAAAGTGCATACGAGAAAATAACATCTGGATCTGCTCTGGGCCTAGGAAATGTAACAATACCAAAGCGTGCAGCAATTTGAAACGTACCCTTCTCTAGAGTGAATGGAGAGTCTAACGCAGCAACAAACGGAGCAATGGGGTCTCCAGTATCATTTTCTGGGATGTATATGATAAAAAAATTTCCACGTTCATACCCAATCATGCCGTTTTGACCAGTAATTGCAAGTAGACGTTTCGCAATGCTACGTAACAGTTCTTCAGTGAACGCAAATCCTTGTAATAGGTCAGAATCAGAAAAGTTTGCCGAGAGTAACGCAAAAATTCCCCTTTTTTTCTGTAATGTTTCTGAAAGTTGCTTAAGGCAGCTTGCCACTTCTTGGTGGCTTGGAAGGTCTCTAAGTGACGTAAAGCTTTTGTATTGAAACAACATTATTATTCCTCCTGAATGTTGACAAAGAACTCTTTCTAACTACTAATAGTATATCGCGCTATCCCTGACGAGCGGAAGTGGATCATGAGATCCAAATACGATAGATCTATATTATTTGTGGATAGTTGTGGATAAGCTGTGGGAAGATCGTTTTATTTCTTATTTTCCAGTTTTCACGTACAATAGAAGTATGCAAAAAGTTGATTACTTCTCTATCTTAAAAAAATACATAGATCAAAGCACAGAAGCATACAGCATGATTATTGCGCACGGTGCTTTGGTCGCGGCAAAAGCGTACAAAGCTGCAGTCAAATTGAGTCTTACAAACGAGCAAAAGCAGTTTATTGTAGAGGCATCAATGCTGCACGACATTGGGACGATACAGACTGAAGTATATAGCGATGAGAAAAATCCCTACATTATGCACGGCGTTTTAGGGCGTAAAATACTTGAGGATGAAGGTCTCCCAAGACATGCATTCGTCTGCGAGCATCACATTGGTGTTGGTATTGCAAAAGAAGATATTACTGACGGGCATCTACCCCTTCCAGTACGTGATATGATTCCTCAGACAATTGAAGAAGAAATCGTTGCCTATGCAGATAAATTTTATTCAAAAAAGCCTGAGTCATTTTATGTAGAAAAGTCTATTTCTGATATTATTTTGCAGATGAAGAAGGACTTTGGTGAAAGGAAAGCACACATTTTTGAGGAGTGGGTAGATAGATTTGAATAATGCATCCGTAGGGGTGCGCCGCGGCGCACCCCTACGGACATAAAAACCATGGAAAAATCAAAATTAACCAAGCCATTAAGAATCCTTCTTGCAACAAATGCCCTTGTTGTATTTGCAGCTGCAATGCTTGGTCCTATTTATGCGCTTTTTGTAAGTGAGATTGGCGGGGAGTTATTGGACGCAAGTATAGCAGTGGGAATCTTTGCTATTGCAGCGGCTGTTACTACCTATTTTGCCGGGAAGTATTCGGACAAAATAAAAGAAAATGAGCTTATTGTTATTGCTGGCTATATTGTGCAAGGGGTAGCGTTTTTATTGTACACGTTTGTTGATTCTCTGTTTTTTTTGTTTGCCGTACAAATTCTTATCGGTTTTTCAGAAGCGCTCTATTGGCCGGTGTACGATGCGATATATTCTAAGCATGGCAAGAATAAACTGGGAAAGGCATGGGGAAGTTGGGAAGCAATGAACTACGTTACTATTGCGGCAGGTACATTAGCTGGTGGTCTTATAGTTACCTATGGAAGTTTTGACTTGCTTTTTGTCATCATGGCAGTGCTGTGTTTTGCCAGCGCGATCTACATGTACTTTTTGCCGCGAGATGTGTTGTAATTGTCTCACTATTAGGTATCCTTAACACATGCCCTTGTAGCTCAATTGGACAGAGCGACGCACTCCTAACGCGTAGGTTGCAGGTTCGATTCCTGCCAAGGGCACCAAAATAAGATTTCAATCACTAAAAAACATGAACGAATTTGATACTTCATTAGATACACTCAACTACTATCAGAGCATCAAAGAGTTTCCTGACCAGTTTGTTAACATTGATTCAGCTCTTGAAGGTAAAAAAGTTGACGGTACATTTGATAACGTGATTATCTGTGGCATGGGTGGGTCGTCCATGGCATTTGACTTGCTTAAAGGGTATTTTCATTCTCATGATATTGATGTGCCAATGTATGTGTCGCGTACGTATTCGCTTCCCAAAGAAGCAAGCAAGCGCTCACTTGTTTTTATTTCAAGTTATTCAGGAAATACTGAAGAGCCTCTTGCGTGTATGGATGAAGCAGAAGAGAAAAACTTGACTATTGTTGGGTTCTCAAGCGGTGGTCAGGTTGAGGAGCGATGCAAGAAGGCAAAACATCTTCATATACGTTTTCCCGATGAACCAGCTTATTTTCAGCCGAGACTCGGAATTGGATATTCGTTTTCTGCAATGCTCTTCTTGCTTATGCAGTCGGGACTTATCCCAGAAAATATAAAAGAAGTACACAGTCTCGCTGAATTTCTAAAAAATATTTCCTTTGAAGAAGAAGCAAAAAAGACGGCTCTCGTGATTGGCGATACTGTTCCTATTATGTATACCACCGATGAGTTTTTAAACACGGTTGCTCGTATTGTCAAAATTAAATTCAATGAAAATAGCAAAATGCCTGCGTTTTATAACGCATTCCCGGAGCTTAATCATAATGAAATGGTTGGCTTTACGCAGTACGCTGACAGATTTCATTTTATCTTTTTTAGAGATCAAAGCGCCTTTGCTCGTATTAACAAGCGTATGGATATCACCAAGTCGTTGCTTCTCCAAAGAAAAGCTCATGTAACTGAAATAGAGATGAAGGGCGAGACGTTTTTAGAGAAGATGTTTTCTTCACTTCATTTTGGTGACTATGTAACGTATTACCGAGCACTGTTAAACGGCATTGACCCAACGCCCGTTGCGATGGTTGAGGATTTTAAGGACATGATGAAGGAGTAGGGGTTAATAATAGAAATGATCTGCAATCCAAAAAACTCCCAGAAGGGAGCTTTTTGAATTCTATCGGGGCGACTAGGGCTTTTTACGGCCCAAGCCTCAGAATACTACCAAAAAGGTAGTAACCTGGGGAAAGGGCGGGAAGGCATTAGGGTAAAGGCGTAAGACCTTGCCAAAAACGACTTCGTGCACCATTCTAACATACTTTCGTTGTTTTGTCAAGTGTTTTTTTGTTGTGTCATACCAGACAATCATTCCTAAAGTCCCTCTTCCTTATTTTACTTACAATCTTGGCCACGAGATCCCGGATATTTTGCTTAAGAAAGCAAAATTCCGGGATGACATACATATAAAAAGAGCTACTATCGGTATATATTTTTCATCTTGACTTCACAGTATCTAAAGGATATACTTACATTACCTCTCGTTCAGGCAAGCGGAACTATAGTATTATATGATGCACGGCAGGCTTGAGGCCTTGCGCCTTTCGCTAGCCGAGCACCGTATGGTGCTGTGGTTTAACCTTTCGAGAGGTTTTTTATATGAGGAAACTATTTCCTGTGCTTATAGGCAGTGTTTTTGGGACGCTGTTTTTTTGTGTGTTTTCTGCTCTTGCGGATGAGCCGGCAGTGTACATTAATGAGGTCGGGTTTAAAGAAGATAACGACTTCATTGAGCTCTTTGTTGCTGCTGATGCCAACTTGGCTCACTACGAGATATGGGAGGGAGGTACCATTGTTGCAACGCTCCCCGATTCGTTTACGTACCAAGAGGGTGATCTCATTTTGATCCATGAAGAATCTGGCGTAAATGACGTAAAAAAGTCGGATAATAGCAAAGAGGCATATGATCTCTTTGCTATGGGGTCGCTTACTGGCACAGATAACATCATTCAAATCAAAAAACCTGATGATACAGGTACGGTAGTTGATGTCGTGATCTGGTCAAACGCAAACGGCTCATTCACTGGAAGCAAGTTAGAGGCAAACAATGCACTAACAGAAGGTTTATGGGATGGGGATGAACCATTCTCCAGTACGTCAGACAGTAGTGCATGGACTGACTCAGATGAAGTGACTAAGGGATTTTCGTTGCAGAGGACGTCAATCGGGTTTCCCGTATCACCGGATGACTTTGAGGTTAATGTAGCAAGTCCGGGTGTGGTAGAGCCAGAAAATAGCCCACCTATAGCCAGCGCTGTGTGCTCTGCGAGTGTAGTGGAGGGTAACGATGCACAATTTGATGGAACCGGGTCAAGCGACCCTGACGGTGACATGCTTTCATATGCATGGGATTTTGGTGACGATGGTACCGCCGAAACGTCATATGCAGCACATACGTATCAAAATATCGGGACGTACACTGCAACGCTTGTGGTAACTGATGCGTACGGTCTCAGTAGTAATGATTCCTGCGTAGTGTCGGTATCTCAAAAAAAGTACTCTCATACCTTAATTATTTCTGAACTCCTCCCCGACCCTATTGGCGATGATGCGTCCGGTGAATTTATTGAACTTACTAATACCGGGCAGTCGTCAGTCGATTTGGACGGGTACCAAGTGTCGGATGGCAGTAAAACGTATACGATTTCTTCTGACGATTTTGATTCAACCGTTGTGGCATCTTCCAACTATTTTCTTATTCCTCGCGCAGTTTCATCGATAGCGCTTAACAATACGAATGACCACGTTTTTCTAAGGGATCCGCATGGCACGAATATTACTGATGTACAGTACGATCAGTCTCAAGAAGGATATGCGTATGCTTACAACCAAAGTGTGTATACATGGACTAAAACGCCGACTCCCGGAGCAAAGAATGTCATTGAGCAAGACCCTCCTCCGGAGCCAAAAGAGACCAAAGATCCACCAAAAACGTCTCCACCTGAACCTGCAAAGCCGGAACTCCCCAGTGGTACGTGTGTGTCTAACGTATCAATTACCGAACTCATGCCCAATCCCCAAGGAGAGGATGCTCAGTCAGAATGGATAGAGCTCTATAATGGCAATGATGTTGCAGTTGATCTCGCCCGGTGGAAGCTTGATGATGCTGAAGGAGGAAGCGTGCCGTATGAGTTTATGACGCAGACACCAGTTGGTGCACACTCGTATGCCGTATTTAACAGAGCTGAAACAAGCATTGCGCTAAACAACAGTAACGAGTCGGTAAGGCTTTTTTGTCCAGATGGAAGTGACGTTTCTTCTGCTTCTTTTGAGGGCAGTGCTCCTGAAGGCAGTTCGTATGCTTCACAAGGTACTGTATGGAGTTGGACAACGACGCCAACACCGGGCAGTAATAACGTCATTACAGGGGAAAGCAGTGATACAGGGGGAAACGTCGGTGGTGATCCTACCCCTTCTTCTGAGTCTAACACTTTACCAAAAGGACCATTCTCACGAGATGTCTTTATAACGGAACTTGTCCCCAACCCAAAGGGCGTTGATGCAGACAATGAGTGGATAGAACTCTATAATGCCGGAGACAAAGACGTTTCACTTGGAAAATGGCAGATAGATGATGAGGAAGGAGGGAGTAAACCCTACACGATTCCAGATGAAACGGTTATTAAGGCAAAAACATATGTCGTGTTTACAAGCAACATAACAAAGCTGCAACTCAAAAACACTGTCGATTCAGCGCGGCTTATAGCACCAGATGGTACCGTTATATCAGGAGTTAGGTACAATGACAAAATACTGGACGATGTTAGTTTTGCGCGTGATGATTCAGGTAAGTGGCACTGGACCACAACACCTACAAAAGGAACAAAAAATACCTTTACTGCCGTCTCTTCCAATAAAAAAACCAGCACAAAAAGCACCAAGAAATCTACAGCAACAAAAACGAGCACTAGCAAAGCCAAAAAAGATAAGTCTTCTGCTACTCTTATGACTATTGCAGAGGCACTTACTAAAGAGAAAGGCGAGTTTGTGAAGCTCAGTGGCACGATTACTGTTGCACCAGGCATGCTCGCAAAAAGGTCATTTTATATCCAAGATGATACCGGTGGTATGCAGCTTTACAAGAGTAAGGATGATGTGCCTAACGTGGCTGTGGGTGATGAGGTTGAGGTCGTTGGGAAAATTTCCGTCGCACAAGGAGAAAAAAGAGTTCTTATTGCAGAGCTTAGCGATGTGACCGTTATTTCAAAAGGAAAAGAGCTTAAAATTGACATTTTTAAAACCGGAGAGGTTACCGATCAACATCTTGGGAAAATCATTAGGGTTAAAGGTGTTTTGATTAAGAAAGAAGGCAACGTGCTCTATCTTGATGATGGAAGCGGTGTGTTAAAGATAGTGATAAGTACCGGATCAGGCCTTAAGGCAAAAGATTTTGTTGAGGGAATAGAATATGAAGTTACCGGTCTTTTACGGCTTAAAGATGGGGCAATTGTCCTCTCACCGCGTATGAAGGAAGATGTCATCTTTGCCGAGGATAAAAAGGGTACAGACGATCTTAAGGCAGAAGCATTGCAGTCGAGCAGTAGCTTACCGTTTAAGAGTAGTGTTATTTGGATTATTGTTGGTGTTGCTGCGTTTATTGCTGCAGTAATCAAAGGTATCTATATACTTAAAAAACAAAAGAGAATCACAAAATAGTTGACTCAAACACTCATTTATGGTTAACTGAGGTGCTTGTACTTTGGTTAACCAAAAAACAGGAGGGAGTCATGGATATAATGGCTCTGTTTGAGAAGGCGTTTAGTTTAGGCTTTAACATATCACTTGCAGAGGTGCTTACGTCAAAAGAGTATGTACAGATTTTAGAGCATCAACAAGGATTTTCTAGGCAGTTTCCAGAAAGCTCTGACGAAGGGATTGCATTGCGTGCGGGAATTGGAGAAATGGCGGTTGTTTTGAATACGCACAATGAGCATACCCCCTGGTGTTTGCCACAGAATTTTGCCAACGATCAGCTGCCAAATTTTGAACTTATGGCACTAATACGCTTTTTTGGTATCAAAATAATTGCGTCTGCCAAAGATTGCCTACCGCAAAGAGCGCTTGAACTTGCAGAGCAATGGAAAAGTGCGATGAGTTCGGACGAGCAAATTAAGATTGCAAAGGAAGTTGCACTACTATTTCAGGGACCTGATTTGGAGGAACACAAGTCGCTCATTGAACTTCCTCCCGGAAGAACAATTGATCTAAAGGAATATCCTTGCAACTATATTCCACGAATATATGGACGATTTGAGCCAGGAGTTACCGATATCTGTTGTGTTGGCAAAGCACTCTTACTTGCGGCATTTGCAGAATTAACAAGTTCGCGTTTTGTTGCCGTTTTTCCTATCGTAAGCGTTGAATGTGCCATCCAGCAGTATATACATGAGATGTGTGATGTTGTTGCTCAAGAGATTATGGCAGGAGCGTTTCCTGTCAGTAAAAGCTTGTCGGATATGATCTTACAATTGTGTAAAGTTGATATTCAAGATGATTTTCATGTTGCTATTGCAATTCAGCTTAAAAATAGTGAGTTATGTCTCATTGATCCAAATTTACGACTCGCCTCTTCCTATCGCTTGACCGGTGAACTTGGGAAAGCACTTACGGCGCTCAACAAATATCACGAGGTACTCCCTGGTCTTACGATTCACGTTAATGACGGTGCATTTTGTGAAAAAATTGATGTACAAAAAGAGTGTATTCAAGAGCAAATTGAATTTACGAAAAGATTACAAGAATGTTGTCTTGGCTGGAATGATTCTAATCCTGAAACACTGATATTGCTCATAAATGATTTTAGCGAGTTTGTATTAGTAAAGAAACAATATGCGGACGAATTGAGACACACTGGTCACGAAGATAAATCAAAAGAAGTTGAATCACTGAACACAGCAGATTTTATACGTGATATTATTCTCAGCGGTGACCTAGATGGTGTGAAAGAGGTTATTCATGAGCAAGGCACAAGAGCGATTATTAGTCATGTTGTTGGGTTTATACTTGAACGTGCGCTAAATGCAGCTCTAAATAGGGTATTTGGCGAAGACAATCGAAGAAAAATGGTTCATCCCCATTTGGAACTAGGAAACCCTGTATTCAGCTTGGCTATTGCGGTCCTTTCAAAAATTGCCACATACATGGATGTTGATGAGAATGCACTATTATTTGCAGGATTTACGCGATCGCAGCTGATGCTTAGAAACGTGCTTGTATATCTTGCGTCAAAAGAGGCACGTGATGCTTACGAGGAAGAAATGCTTTGTGAAACAGTTATTGCTCTTCAGGGTCTGCCTCTCATACACCCAGAATGTAAGAAGCTTATTGATCTTATGTCCCAGCCTATGTAGCTATAGTATTTTTTATCAATGCTTAATTGATTCACCGGTTTGCATAAAGCAGATCGGTGATTTTTTATTGCCCAAGAAAAAGATTCAGCGTATACTCATATTATAAGCAAATTATCCCATATTTATGGCAAAAAAGAACAAGCACAAAAAAAAGAATTACCATCTTGAGCACGTGTACCGTGATGTTAAGAAAGATGACAGTGGTTCTGAAGAAACTGAGGTAAAAAGTACTAAGCAGTCACCTATTTCACCCGTTTCTGAGCAACAGACCCAAGGCAGTATCCAAGGAAAAAGCGTACGAAAGGATGCTCTATTTGCACTGTCGCTTACCGTTTTGTGCGTAGGTATTTTAGGTGTTCTCTATTACTTTGAATCAACAAGCCCATTTATTGATGCAACTGCCAACTCTTTTCTTGATTCGCTCATGAGTAGATAGCGTTATCCACAACAAAATACCCTTATTCTAGGGTATTTTTTAGTACATTCGGTAGATACGATCGATCTATATTATTTTGAACTAGGCATCCTTCCAATTCCACCATTTGAGTTTTTCCGGATCCGGATTTTTAGTGCGTGCAAAGTATACGGCAGTTTTGCATACATACAGTAAGCAGCGATCAATGTGGCTCCCTTGATATGCACAGATATCATCGTACAATTTTTGGGGTTGAACGGAACGTAAGTCACTGACTTTCCTAATACCAACATTCCAAAAATCATGTGCAATACTTTCACCAACTCCTGGGATTGTTTTTAGCTCAGTTATTGACTCTTTCTTGCTCATTTAGCATGTTTTAGATTGTCTCTGTCTAGTGTAGCATAGAAGCACGTCGGTTTTCCACTGCTTATCCACAGAATTATGGCAAATATGATAGATCTATATTATTTCTTTCTATCGTTTTAGCATATTGAGCGTCCCTTTTTGGAAAGCAGATTGGGATTCAAGATAATGTAGAAAAAGAGATTCATGTTGCGCATTTCTGAGTTACCTTTTTGGTGCATTGTTCCACGTGGAACAATGCCTCTGGTTTTTTGGTTATTGCATATGCATACTACATAGCTGTCTCTATATGTAAAAAATCTTACACTGTATCATTATTAATGTACCTGTTAGTGAGGTATGCTTTGTCCCTGCACGATATTTTCAAAATTTTGAGCGTAGAGATACTTTGTTGATTGTTCCACGTGGAACAATGTTATTCAATGCAGAAAGAATACATACCGCTTGTTTGCAAAGTAGTATTGATCAAAGATGTGATTTGCTTGACTGGTGCATAGAATGTTCCACGTGGAACATTCTATTGATGTGCAATGGTTGTGAACGTAACATATAATAATTTGTGTCGCGATTTTCAGATCACATAGTAGCACTTCTTCATATTGAATGTAAAAGTTCTGCTTGTTGGAAAATTTCTGTCAGATGCTCGGAATATTTGTATTGTCTGCATATATATGTTCCACGTGGAACATATACATGTCATGCTACCTGTTTACTGAACGTACATCCTCCTGGCAATAATTTTAGTGTCTATTCCATTGTAGCGTTCGACTATTTACTGATGTCAAACGGAGCTACTCATTGTTCCACGTGGAACAATGAGGATGCTCAAAAGGGTGAGAGCACTCATCAGGCACTTGCCATTCAGGAAATTGTATTTGGCACAAAGCTTGGGGAGCAAACGTATGCTTGCGGATAGTGACAGGTAAAAGAGACTATTTTGCACAGAAAAGATACTTCCTGGCACTGTTATACACTACTTATCCACAGAATAGTGGCAAAAACGATCGATCTATATTATTTCCGTTTCATGGTGTATCTGCTTGTTGTTCGCATATACTACAAATCGTGTATATATCCGAAATACAAAAAGCCTTTATTCAAGGCTTTTTATGTATACATGTTCGGATACTCTGCAAAACGCGCGTATATCCGAACTTATCTACGGGGTTGCTTCTTAATATATGGGAGTACAAAAACAATACCAAGTGTTAGCCAAAACAGCATGATCCCCTGTCTAATCGACCAAAAGTAATGGTCAAAGAATCCTGCAAAAATAAGTATGCTGCCAAGTATTATAGAAAAGAGCATAGGAAGGGTTATTTTCCCTTTTTTTTGTATGGCAATGTAGAGTCTTTTTACCACTCTCAGGAGGATAATAAGGAGTATTCCGAGTCCCATGAGTCCAATTTCAGCGGTAATAAGGAGATAGAGGTTGTGTACCGGTTGATATACCCAGTCCTCGAGTCCAAAGTAGTAGATTGACATGGTGTAGATAAAGTTTCCCATACCAATGCCTACAAAAGGTGAATAAGTAATGAAGTCGTAGGAGACGTCGGTTAAAAATTGTCTTTGAGAAAGGGCCATATCTCCGTTTGAGTCACCGAGTGTCATTCTGTTTGTGAAAAAAGGAAGAAAAATCATACCAAGAATTACTGTCGCGAGTAGCAGTGTTCCAATTGGATAGAGTATCTGTTTAGATTTTATTTTCCCCTTAAGTGTTTTTGCCAGTCCGAAGAGTAAAAGAAGGGCCCAAGCGATAATTAATGAGGCGAGTGCGGTTCGTGAAAAAGAGAGAAACACCCCAACAGTACTCAGTAATGTGCAAAAAAGTGTACCAAAATAGGCAACAGAAAGCACTCCTGACGTAAGCGGGAGAGTTAGTGCTGTTTTTTTTGTTCCAAAAAGCGTTAGTGTAGTCGATTTTTGAGAATTTTTTCGTTTTTTGTAGAGTAATATAGTGAGAAGCATTCCTGCAACTGTTGCAATCACCAGGAACATACCGAGCAGGTTAGCATGCGGAAATGTACCGACACTGCGGATTATTCGGGTATTATCAATAACGATTTTAGGGACATTAAAGATAAAAGGCGATGTGTCGATTTCACCCAGTATTTTGAGACCAAGCGAACGTTGAAGCGTGAACTGAAACAATGCGAGTATGGCCTGGAATGCTCCTGATATGAGTAATACACCGAGTGTAGCCGCTATTTTGTATGTAGAGCGAATGGCCGTTGTATAAAAGAAAAGGAATAGTGCGCCGGTAAGCACCGCTACGCGATACCATGCAATGGTTTTAATATATACCTCAGGAAGAAATACGGTAGCAATAGAGAGCCCAATGAGTGCAATTGCCGCAAATAAGAGGACTTTGTCTAGTTTAGCTGGTCTAGGTGTCTTTGTGATGATTCGGATAGTGAATTGTACGAGGACTAGAGCTATGAGAGCAAGGAGAACAATATCTGAAGCGTAGAGTGACACTGTAAGCCATTCGTTAAAGCCTGAAATAAGCCGTACCATGCCAAATTCAAAGAAATGCCTTTTTTCAAAAGGAAGAATAATGACGTAGAGAAGAAAAAGAGCAAATGAAAGTCTTGAGAGATAATATAGAATGGTCGTTTTTGGCATAAATCTGTGGATAAGTTGTTTATAGATTGGAATGAATGGGGGGGGGGCGTTTTGAGAGAGGGTGGGGATGAACCCCACCCGTACGGACATTGAATTTGTAGGGATGGGGTTCATCCCCACCCGCGCGTTAGGAACAGAATTTCACTTTAGTATAGCATAGATGGTGCCTTTTGAGAGAGGGTGGGATTCATCCCCACGCTACCTTTATTAATTTCTTCACATGGTATATACTACAGGTGCTCAAAATTAGTATACATCTATGAAAAAGTTTGTTATTGGATTTTTTATTGTCGTAGGACTTATCTTTATAATTGGTGCAATTATTCTTGGTGTTTTGTATGTGGCGGCCCCTGATCGCTATAACGTACTTATTATTGGTACTGACCAGCGTGGTGATGAGCGGTCGCGTAGTGATGTATTGATGGTTTTTTCTATTCCCAAGAATCCAAAGGAGCAGACGACGCTGCTTACGATTCCTCGGGACAGTAAGGTTGAGATTCCTGGAGAAGGGGAAGATAAGATTACCCATGCCTATGTGTATGGGAAGAAAAAGGACCCTGACAGCTCCCTTGGCAATGTTGATTTAACACAAAGCACTGTGGAGAATCTTTTAGGCATTAAAATGGACGCAACACTTGAGTATAATTTTGATAGTTTCTCAGAGATTGTTGACTTGATTGGTGGAGTAAACGTAGATGGCACACAAATGGATAGCGATGACGCGCTCCTTGCAGCGCGGAATCGCTATAGAGCAGGTGGTGACTTTGCTCGTACAGAAGATCAACGGCAGATATTTCAAAGTATTTTAGCTCAGGCAAAGAATAAAGATGTTGCTACGGCGCTTTACCATTACATGACTACTTCAAAAAACGCTCGGTTGCAGTTTTCACGGATGAGTGCAGGGCATTTTGGATTGGGGTTTTATATGAGAAGGCTTGGTAGGATTTCTATTGGTGACATTACGGAAGAAGTGGTGCCAGGGAAGGGCGGTACGCAGTATTCGGCGAAGTTTGGGCAGAATTTGTATTTTTGGGGTGTGGATGAAGAGGGGTTAGAAGAGATTGTGGAAGAGGGGTTTAGGTAGATTAGGGTGGGGACAAAGCTTAGACAGATTAGGGTGGGGACAAGCCCCACCCGTACGCAGTAGGGGTGCCCCTTGTGGGTACCCGATGGGAATAAAAGCGGAGAAAATTTATTTTTATCCGCTTTTTATGTATAGAAGAAAAAATTCGTTGAGGCTGAAGAGATGGGATTATTCAAATAATGGGTGGTACTTTGTGACGATATTTGTGCAAAATGGTGTATTAATGTTTGGTGAAGTTGTAAGAGGGGTAATGGAATCAAATGAGTCCGGAAAATTGGTTTATCAAGCATGGAAAGAGTTGCCGAAAAGTTACCCCACAATAGCAATTGATGAGTTTGTAATTATGCCAAATCATATGCACGGCATAATAATTAATAAAAACCCCGTAGGGGAGCCCCTTGTGGGCACCCAACCCCGAAGCACCCAATCCCGAAGCACCCAATCCCGAAGCACCCAATTCATGGGCATCACCAAATCCCATAATCATTATAGTAATGTGAGCAATATCATTGGCGCATATAAATCAATCACAACGAATGGCTATATACGTAATGTAAAACAGAATAATTGGAAACCATTCCAAAAAAGAATTTGGCAACGTTCCTTCCACGACCACATTATCCAAGACGAACCTGATTTACATCGGATTCGTACCTATATTCAGAATAATCCTCAAAATTGGGAATGTGGTTGTGATGATCAATAATGCAATAACAAAAGGGGTGCCCACAAGAAAAGGGGTGCCCACAAGGGGCACCCCTACGTAAAAAACGATTTTGGTGGGCGAGAGAGGACTCGAACCTCCACGGCATATAATGCCACTAGCTCCTAAGGCTAGCGTGTCTACCATTTCACCACTCGCCCTTCGCTCTGATGCCCCTTGTGGGCGTCCGTACAAGTGTGAACGTGAGTATAACATAGAAAATTCTGTAGTTCAATAAAATCGACCCATTTTGTCTTGTTTGAGGGATAAAATGAGTGAAATCTATTGACAAAAACACAAAAACGTGCTAAGATGTAGTGCTTGTACAATAGGAATATGCCTGTTCTATAAGCGTAATCGCACTTTTTTTAGTCATAAGGAGGAATTATGGCGAAAAACCGTCAAAGCCAGCAGAAAGCTGGTGGGAGTCAGGGCCAACAGAATGGTCCAGATTCCGAAAAGATTAAGGCAAGAATTGAGGAAGAAAAACGCTTCAAAAAGTTGAAGACACAATTGTTGATAGTTAGACGCACTTCTGATCAAGAGCGTGCGTTTAATGCGATCGTGGAATTTGATGATGTTTTTCCTGAGCTTGAATCTGCCGATCAGGCTTTTCTTATTCAGGTGGCTGGCCTTGATCAGCCGCAGGGTGGTGGTCAGGGGCAGGCACAGCAGCCGTCTCCAAATCAACCCTCTCCAGATTTATCAATTGAATACTATGAAGGCTTGAAGAAAGTTGCGTTACAAGACCTTGAGGATGAGGATGATGTTGAGAGTGCGCACCAAGCTTCTCATGAGATTCTTGGTGTTCCTGAATTTGTAACAGCGCTTAAATCTGAGGAGAAAATTGCTCGCAAGAAAATTGAGCGTCGTGCCACCACCGCGTGGAAAGACGCAAAATTGAACAGCTTTTCTTTTAAAGCTGTTAAGTTCATTAATGCTGGTAGAAAGTTGAAATTCGTTGTTGAAAAATGGCCGCACATCTTGAGTGGTCTTTTTGGAAGTGTTGGCTTTATTGCCCTGCTTTCCAGCGCATTTTTCTTGTTGATAGTCATTGCATTGATCCTATTTGTAATTTGGTCGCACAATCCTATTCGTGACGCATCGATGCCGCTTAGGACGTTAAAGTCCTTTGGAATTCGTGGCTTCATGATCATTTTGCTCTTCTCCTTCTCGTCGCAGGCAAAACGCATTACAGGCGAGAAGGCAAACAAGACTTCCTGCTCAGGATGTTTTGTTAGTAAAATTGGTGACAATGCTGTTGAAGGGTGTAGAGGTTGCGCGGGATGTCGCGTTGAGCGACCTAGGGTTCCTGCGTGGCAGCAGAGGCGGAATGTACCGCTTCAGCCTACTTATGGACGCCCGAACGTTCCATTGCAACCAATGCCTGGTCAAGCAACCCCGCGGCCGCAGGTTCGTATGCCTCCAGTGTATTCAAAATGGAGTTGCGCGCAATTGGTGAACAGATTCCAACGGATTCCCGTGGGGAGTTATAGCAAGACAGTTCAGCTTATTGGATGTGAATCCAAGACGCACGTTCTGAGCTTGCGCCCCCGCTGGACATTGATTGTGCAGCATGTTGTTAATGGAGTTACTCTTCGCGATGCGACTGACCCGTCCAAGGACAGGTTTATGTCTATGTGGGGCAGGGATCTTAAAAAGGGTGAGAAGAAAGAGGACTTTCCATATCCTCAGTTCAAACCCGAGTCACTTGTTGTGTTGTTCAATAGGAAGCCGATCAAGACCTTTACAAAAGGTGAACGGAGGTTTTTTGTCACTAACCTGACCGGTAAAGCGGTTAAGGTGAGTTTGGCGGAGAATGTTCCGAAGGAGTGGCTTTCACGAATTGGCACACTTAAAGGTGATGTTTGGACAATCACCCTTAAACTAACCCTTAAGAGTTCTTCAGAAAGGATCCTCGATCCTGATGTAGAGCTTGATACGCCCAAAAAGAAATCGCGCGTAAAAAAGAAGCGACGCCGTCGCAAAAGGAGGAAGAGGCGACGCCGCTAATTAAAAAAACACGAGAGTCCACCACTCTTCCAGACACTCGTGTTACATGAACCGGAAGGGAGAAAATACATAGAGAGCTTTAACGCGTAGCGCTTAAAGCTCTTTTTTTAGCTTTAAAATATATTTGTTTTGGTTTTTACGATATAATACAACTATGAATGATCATGCAGAAAAGTCAAAAAGAAAACTATTTGAGGTGGTACTTGTTTTAATACTTTGCATGCTTTTTACATTTATCCTCCAATTTTCGTTTAGCGATTTAATAGGCGTAGATGGCTATTATCATATTGCCATGGCGGATCTTATGAGAGATCAAGGCCTTACCCTAAATGGGAGCAGCTTTCCCTATTTGTACTTAACGACACTCAAAGACAATTTTGCTGACCAGCATTTTTTGTATCATGTATTGCTTATCCCCTTCACCTATCTTGGATTACTCTTTGGTGCGAAGGTTGCCGCCGCTTTTTTTGCAGGCCTTGCCTTTTTTAGTGTCTATCTTCTTCTTAGAGTTCTAACGGGAAAACATGCGTGGTGGCTTATTCTCTTCTTTCCGCTTCTTTCATCAGGGTTTTTATTCAGAATGTTTTTGCCGCGAGCTCCTGCAGTGTCGCTTGCGTGCATGCTTTTGCTTATTGCACTTCAGCTTGTCTACACAACAAAAAAACAGTCCCGAGGGTTTCTTGCTTTGCTCAGTATTGGCTCATTCTTTTTTGTGTGGCTCTATGGAGGATTTGTGTTGTTTGGCGTGTGGTGTGTAATGTATACAGCCGTGTCACTTTTGGTGTCATTTTTTTCAAAGTCTTACACATCATTTAAACGTGTACTCAAAAGCTCAGTCGCCGTTTTCCTTGGATTTATTGTTGGGCTTTTGCTGCACCCCTTTTTCCCGGAAATACTACAATTTTTGCATATTCAGATTTTTAAAACAGGGACAATGGCATCAATTCCTGTTGGAGGAGAGTGGAGCTCGTATGATTTTAACGGGTTTGTCTCAAATAATGGTATAGCTTTGCTTATATTTATGCTGGGACTTATTGCTTTAGCTATAAATGTAGTTGCTGCTTGTGTTATTCACAAAATGAGGTTAGATGGTGAGTTTACGAAGAGTGGGACACTCTATTGGTTCAGGCTTTCTGGGGCAGGAAGAAGCGTAATAGTGAGCTTGGGACTATTTTCATTTCTCCTGTTTATTATGACGCTCGTGTCAAAACGGTATGTGGAGTACTTTGTGCCATTTGCGTTTGTTTTCTTTTGTGCACAGTTTGTATACTTTATTCCGCTCATTAAAAACGGCATAAAAAAAGGTGTATCTATACTACCAAAAAAGGTAAGATCGATACTTTCTAAAAAAAGTGTATGGGGAGGGAGTGTCTTTGTTATCTTGCTAGCGTGTGGCATTTTCTTGTATCAATACACGAGCATTTACGCATTTTATACGAGTGCCGTAGAGAATACTAACGAGAGGCCATATAGTTACATGGAAGAAATCACCCAGTATACGCTTGAGCATATTCCAGAAGGCGAGATTATTTTTAATGTTTCATGGGACGATTTCCCCGCGTTGTTTATGGGTGATCGTAAGCACTTGTATGTTTGGGGTCTTGATCCATTGTTTTTGTATGAACATGATCCTCGGCTGTATGAGCAGGGTAAGCTGGTGTGGGATGTGGAGGATCCGGATATGCTTAAGGAGATAATTACGCAGGATTTTAGGAGTACGTATATTTATGTTAATAGGCGCGATGAAAAGTTAATACAAACGCTTGATAGTCGGCGGGAATTTAAGAGACTTGTGGGGAATGAGGCGGGAGTGCTGTATGAGGTTTTGTAGGCGAGATTTTTGTCTTGTACACCACAAACTGCTCATTCTCAAACACCTTTTTAACAAAATCCACCGAATCAAAATCAAACCTATGGTACTTATCTGCCGCTTTTTCTATAAGTAGATACTCTATGGAACCATCAATGAGAAATTGCTTTTTCCACGGAATATTGTTTTGAAACGTCCAAAATGCAAAAATCTCTTGTTCTTTCTTTGCATAATTAATCGTTTGATGATCATTCCCGCTGTAGACTCGCTTAAAAATAATGCCGGGGATGAGTTGATCGTATCCGGGTGACGCAAGAATATGCTCAGAGTCTCTGACATTTTTTTCTAAATAAGTAAAAACATCTTGCTCGTTTTTGTTCAGGAAATAGGCAAACTCTTTTTTTGAAAAATCATGAATTTGAAAAAAAGTAATATACAGCGGTGTAAGAAAGAGAGCTATGCTAAGGACACTCAGAAGAACACCTTGGTAGATAGTTGCGGCTGTTTTTCGTTTAAAAATTCCACTTTTTTGATACAGGGCAATGATTGCATAGGTGGATAGAATGCCAAGGGGAACAGAAATACCCTGAAACAGTTTTCTTTGAAACGGAAGCGGAGAAAACGCAAGAATAAAGCAAGGTATAGCCCAAAACGCAAGAAAAATAAGTCGATAGTTACTTGTTTTTGCTGCCCTATATGATCCATAGAGTGCGAGTGGAATGAGTGCACCAAAACCAATAAGTGTGGGGAACAGGTACGACGTTATTACTTTGTTTTGCATAGCCCACCCACCAAGCACCGGGTCAGTGTTAAAGAGAATGTAGAAGTAACTTGCGCATACTGCGAAAACAAAAAATATAAGCAGCAGCCTATATACATACTGAAGATGCAGTCGTTTTTTTACAATAAAAGTGAAAAGAACATAGAGAGTAGCCACTACGGTAATAGTGATAAGGTCATAGATATGCATTAAGCCTAATGTAGCTGCGGAAGTACCAAGAAAAAAGTACCCCCAAAAGGACTCAGTTCTTCTTAGAAAAAGCCAAAAGATACTGAGCATAAGAGTAAGCGAAAGGGAAAACAATGCGGAATGTGAGAGAATGGAAAAGGTAAAGGCTTCAGAAATAACCATGTCTATCGGGTAAAATAGTCCCTGTCTGATTGGGATATTCTGAGAGATGTACGTGATGTAGGGCAAGGCAAAAAATGATATTCCCGCGCTCAGTGTGGTAACAACCAGAGCGATTTTTCTGTGCTTTTTGTTTTTAAAAAAGTATGCAATAAAGCAGTATAGCATCAAAATGCAGAGCAATCCCGAGACAATTTTAGCAAGCTCAAATATAGTATGAGACTCAAGGTTGTTTACACTCGCAATCTTGCCAAGGAGCAACCACAGTGGTGAGAAGTATACTCCTGCATGTGGCTCTGAGGTAAAGAAGTTTTGGAAAAGAAACGCGCCGTTTTTAGATTGCTCAATGAGGTTGTAGTAGATGATGTAGTCCGCAGGTGAGGCATTAAGAAGATGCGTATAGTGAGCGCTTGAAGATGATATGTATGTTCCGTAGAAGTAGGGGATCTCTAAAAAGAGTATGATGACTATACCAAAAAGCAGCGCAAAGAGGAGTTCTTTAGTGGAGACTGATTTTTTGAATGAAGTGAGGAAGTTTTTCATGACGGTGTACTTGCTCAAATGTTATCCCGGAATCTCGCTTCTGAGTGAGATATCCGGGATCTCGTGGATTAGCCTGTAAGCGTTGAGATCCCGGATCAGTCTTCGAAAAAGCCTGTCCGGGATGACATATTGTTGAGAAATAGTTATTGATATCCCTTAACCATACAAAAAAACAGGCCACTCGCGCAACCTGCTTTTTTGTATTCTCTTTGATTTCTTTAGAATGCGGAACCAGTCGTTTCACTTGCAAACAATGCGTTTACAATGTAATCCGTTGCAATGAACGCAACGACGATGATGACCGTACCAATGATGGCATAGATCATAATCTTCTTCCCTGTTTCTACACGTTCGTCATTACCCGCTGATGTTGCGTACATCACACCTCCGTAGACAAACATGGCAACGAGGATGATGCCAACGAGACCCAATATCCATTTAACAATTGTCGCAACAAATGTTGGCAGATCTCCACCTCTCAGCCCCGAATACTTTTGGACAGTATTGAGTGAGTTACTAATTGATGGTGCAGTCGTAGCAAGTGCTGTCGGAGCTACGAGTGCAAAACCAAATACTGCAATAAGTGCAATGGCAATAACTTTGATATATGATTTATTCATGTTGTCACCTCCCTTCAGCTAGGGTTAGCTTATTATTTTTTTAAACTTAGAAATAGTATAGCATACTTTCAGTAAAATGCGAAGATTTGTCAAGTTGAATACAGATAATTGTGGAAAACTTATTTTTGTTTGCAAATCCCATCTGCTGCGCCACCTAAAATTTCATCGTATAATGAAACATTTTCCTGCTTTTCACATGTAAGTGGAGATACACAGCCGTGATTTGAAATAGTCTCGCTGGCGCTTATTGAAGAGGTACTGCATTTGTCATTCTCTTTAAGTAGACAATATTTTATAGGAGAATTTGGCGGCTGGAGACAGCGAGTATTTGGGTGACAGGTTTTACCTTCTACAAGGAAGGTACGTTTATACCGTTCGCACTGTTCAGAAGTCATGTCTTTACACTCTCCTCCACAGAGAGCATAGAGGGGTAATACGGCCTTCTGTTCTCCCGGTTGTTTCTGAGCATTTTCAGGCGTGTTTCCAGAACCTGATGATGGAAGAGTGCCACTGCCAGTATTCCCTGATTGGCTTGATTGATTTGCGTTTTGGGTGGGGCTTGAAGGGTCATTTTGCGTAGCAGCATTGGGGGTAAATACAGGCGTTTCTGTTGGGTCACTAAAGAGTGCACCGGTTACATAACTTGCAATGAGAAATGCGGCAACGACAATAACCATACCAATAACGCCATATGTGATAATCTTTTTTCCAAGCTCTATGCGCTCTTGACTGCCTGCTGACGTTGCATACGTTACTCCGCCATAAACCATAACGGCAAGAAGCACTACGGCAAGGGCCGCAAGTACCCATCTGATGATATTTCCAACAAAGACATCTGCTTTCTGGTTTGTAAGTCCCAGGTTAGTTACGTTTTTTAATCCAAAATCAGTAACGGCATGAGTCGCGGACGGAGCAAAAATAAGAACAACAAGTGCTATAAGTAACAAACTGGTGCATAAAAATGTAACAACGGGCTTCATCGTCAAAAAATTATTTGGTAAGTGAACCGATAACAAATTCAGCAATGATGCGCGCTGCCGCGACAACTGCAATACCTATGATAGCGTATGTGATGGTTTTCTTTGCGGAACCAACTCTCTCCTCGCTTCCCGCCGAGGTGAGATACAATGTACCACCATACACCAGCATGGCGATTAATATTACGGCAAGGACCCCCGTTACTGCATTGATAATCTTAGTTACATACTCTGTAGGACTTGCTTTTGGAAGATCAGTCTTTGCTAGGAATCCTAAGCCAAAGTCTCCCGCCGCAGCTGCAGTCTCAGAAAAAACAAACAGGCCTATGCAGGCAAGAAGAACTACACTAAAAATCACAATACTCTTTTTGCTCATACGTGTGTTTACTAGTGGGTGAAAATCACCCAAGTTTATAGGTAAGAAACAAACTATTAACCAGCACCAAGCGCACCCATAACAAACTTTATTATAGTATATGCACCAAGAGAAATAACAAGACCAATGATGCCGGCGGTAAGAGCGGATTTCCCTTTCTTTGCATTTTCTTCACTACCACCAGACGTTGCGTACAGGAGTCCTCCATAAATAAATACCGCAGCGGCAACTACTGCAACAAAGCCTAAAATATAGTTGATAATCTTTACGATTAGATCACCGATATTGGTAACACCAAGGGGGTTATCAAGAGTTACAGATGTTGTTTTTGTACCACCGGTGGTGGCTCCTGGTGTGGCAGCAGCATTGGTATTACTTGATGCGGGTGTAGATGCACATGTGCCGTTTACACACTTGATGGTACCGCCGCATTCAGCATCTTTTGTACACGCTTTTTGTCCAGTTGCTGCTGGAGCAGTGGTACATACATCATTTACACAGGTTTCTCCAGTTTGACATTCATGATCTATTTGGCAAATTCCTCCACTGGGACCACAAGCTCCCTTTGTTCCACCACTTGGTATGGTACACGATTGACCCCGAGAACATGCAGAGCTATCCGTGCATTCAACTGCATACGTTGTTGATGACACAAACAACAGACCACCTAAAAGGAAGGCAACGACTATGAATAACTTTATTACATTGTTCATTGAAAAAATATGTTATTTTATTTACCTAGCTTTTTATCTCAAACGCCCTTCCACTTCCACGCGTCTGTTGGGCAGGTGAAACTTGGCTTATACCACGAACCAGCTTGCTTTGCGCCAACCGCACTCATGACACTATTGATGATAAGCCAACCTGACATCATGATGACCATGCCAATAATTGCGGCGCCAAGGGCTTTTTTTGCTTTGCCTTTTCTTTCTTCATTGCCACCTGAGGTCATGTACATTAAACCACTGATGACAATCATGAGGCCACCAATGGGTGCTAAAAACATTGTAGCATACCGTGCAAAGTTTGTTACTACGTTCATTATATCACAGATTGTGCATGCACCGCAGTTTAAACACTCATTTGACATACCTTCTGTAAAACGGCCGCGAGAGCCGGGGTCAGCTTTGCATTGCGCGGATATGTCGAGTGATGTTACCCCAAGTTGCGTGGGTGCCTGGGTTACCGGATTTGATGGGTTTGCACATTGCTTTGCTGTTGTTTTGCATGCGTAAACCTGCTTTCCGTCCTGTGTTTTTGTTTCCAGCTCTTCACCAGCTCCACATTTTGAGGTGGATGTTTTTTCTTTAAATGAAACGTTACCAGCTGTGACAAAGGCTGCGTTGTATGTTTGTTGACACTTTTGGCCTGTTGAGCATTGACTATCACTTGCGCAGCTATGACCAAGGTTCAATTTTGCCATACAATATGTTGTACCGGTTTCCATGTTAGGATTAGAACCTGAATCTTTACCCGCTTGGGCATCGCTATTTGTAGCAGCTCTGCAGGAAAGTCCATCTTTACACTGACTGGTTGATGAACACTCTTTGTAAACAGTTGACCCTTTATCTAAGGATTGGCATGAGCACGTATCGCTTCCAGGACCACATCCTTCTGATGTTTTTTTGCTATTTAAGCACTTAAGTCCGTAGTTACAATCAGAATCACGTCTGCACGCAGTTGCCGTTGTTACGTACTTTTTGTTTACGCAGTATCCATGAGATTTATCAGCGCGTACAATACATGATTCACCATCTGAACATTCTGCATCATCATCAGCAAATTGAGGATTACACTTTGTGTCAGTAGATTTAATGCACTTGCTATACGGGTCTTTGCCAAGACATTTCTCGTCGGATTTGCAGTCACTTGATGTTGTGCATTTCTTTTCGTTTCCATTTGCCAACGATGTTTGCCCGTCCTGACATTTTTTATCTTTGCATACGAGTGGTGCTTGACAGTCGTTATCAAAGGAACATAAGTCACCTTGGCTCTTATCTCCTCTACATTGATTGTACACACAATTACCCGTCCTGCATTCAATATCTTTCAAACAAGCTCCCCCTTTTGTTTTCACACAATGCTTCTTATTGTCCGATGACCCTTCAACCTTCTCACAAATATACCCACTACCACAGTCAGCTGAAGCATTACATACTTCTCCAGGGTCATTGACGGCAAAAGCATAAGTAGTTACGCCGAAAATAGTGACAATCAAAAAACATAAACAATGAAAGATAGTTACTATCGGGTATGCTCTTTTCATAATTATTACGATTATTCCATTAGTGCACTCACCTGCTGATTTGCGGTGTTTAAAGCATCTTCCGGTTCTGCCTCACCTAACACCACTGAGTCAATCATATTGTTAAAAATTGCTTCAACTTTTGCAGCCTCCGGTTGGTACCAGCTCTTTGCGGTTAAGGTTTGCTCCGCAAACACTCTAAGAAACGGATCTTCAACCTGTTCTTTGATTATATCTTTACGTGCTGCCGGTCTATTGGTTGCTTCAACAAATTTTTGATTTTGTTCTTTTTTGGCAAGAAACATGAGAAAGTCCCAGGCTTCCGCTTTATGCTCTGAAGATTTACTGACTACCTCGCCCCAGTAGTTAGCGTAATTTACCTCTTTGGGTGTGTCTGCAATTTGCGGCATTGGCGCTACACCAACGTTCATTTTTGGTGCTTTTGATTTAATGATTTCGTCTTGGTAGCTGTAGCTAAACATCATGGCCGTTTTTTCTTCTATAAACGCATCAACGGAATGAGGCATGGTTGGTGTCCATGTGTAGACCGGTTTTCTGGGGTTTGCAAAGTCGGTATAAAAGGTGAGTGCGTCAAGGCCGGGGAAATAGGTGCCGGTGCTTGTTTCCTTGCTGCGATTAAACGTTGCAATGCCTTGCTCGGGGTCAATCATTTCTGTGCCGTTTTGCAGCATGAGGAGAGACAAAATATCCGGAGCTCTGTTGATGTTGGAAGCGGTTCCCAGTGCTGCGCCTGAGACCTCAACATCAGCAACACTATCTATTTGGGTTATTTTTTCTACTGCATCAATAAGCTCTGTCCAATTTGCCGGCGGCTCTACAATGAATGCTGAATTTAGCATGTCTTTGTTGTAATAAAGCGCGAGAGTATCCATGGAAAGAGGGAATCCATAAATTCTGTTGTCTGCAACAAAATCACTGGTTACCACATCAACGTAGGTATCAGAATATGCCGGAAGCGAGAGAAGGTCCTCTGGAAGGGGATCAAGCTTGGATTCATGTTTTGGAAGCCAGGTATTATGAATTGACCACATGTCCGGACCTTTGCTCGAAGCTAGGCCATCTGTTACTTTTTGTTCGTACTCTGTGAAGGTCAATTTCTTATATTCTATAGTGATGTGTGGGTGTAGCTGCTGGTACTCGGCAATAAATGGTTCAAAGACATCGCTATCATCAAATACCCGCCAATACTGGAGGGTGATTGGCTCGGGAGGGGCTTCACCTTTATCCCCGCCGCAATTCTTAAAACCAAAAGCCGCAAACACCATAAGCGCTGCGAGAAGAATAATAAGAACTCTCTTTGTCATACTGTTTTACTAAAAAATGATAAGTTCTAGCACATTTTGTCTTTGAGGAATGCTTTAAACGCGTCCTTGAGGTCATTCCTGAGAAGGCTAAAGTGAACAACCGCTTTTAAATATTCTATTTTATTGCCACAATCAAAATAGGTTCCTTCTACGGCTTTTGCGTAGATAGGTCGTGATTTCATCAGTGTTAAGATACCATCGGGAAGCTGAATTTCTCCACCAATGCCCGGCTTAGTTTGCATAAGCGTGTCAAAGATATCTGGTGTCAAAAGCCATCTTGCTGCGGAAATATAATTTGACGGTGCTTTTTCCGGCGAGGGTTTCTCAACAATACCCTTTAGCTCAAAGAGTCCCTTTGAAATTTCTGCTTGCGGGTCAATGACGCCGTATTTATCTACCTCGTTTTTGTTTACTTCAAAAACAGCTAAAACAGGATCTTGATATTTGTTGTATACGTCTATGAGCTGCTTTATTGAAGGACTCTTGCCGGTGATAATGTCATCACCACCACACACAATAAACGGCTCATCACCAACTAGTTCACGTGCTGAAAGCACGGCATGACCAAGGCCTTTTTGCTCGCCTTGGCGGACATACGCATATGAGATGCCGGTGCTGATTGACTGAATCTCAGCGAGCTCTTTGGTTTTTCCTTTCTTCTCTAATAGATTTTCGAGCTCAAGCGACCTATCAAAATGGTCCTCAATAGCTCGCTTGTTTGAGCTTGTCACAAAAATAATCTGCTCAATACCGGACTTTTTTGCTTCCTCAACAATATATTGGACAACGGGTTTATCTACAATAGGCAACATCTCTTTTGGAGATGCTTTGGTTGCAGGTAAAAACCGTGTGCCAAACCCGGCAACGGGAATCACTACTTTTCTTACTGGTTTAGTCATACTACTACAATTTCTTATATCGATTTGAAGTATACCATATTTGGATGATTTTTCAAGAATATGAGGGAGAAGTGTGGGTAAGTTTTGAAGAATCATTATTTTTGTGTCATCCCGGGTAATCATTAAGAAATGATTTTCGGGATGACATGACATTCGACATGACGATTCTAATTTAGTATAATTAAGCCAATAATAAGTCACGTATTTAACGCGACGAGTTTGTGTGCTTACACTATGAAACTGAGAAAGAAGTACAAAAAAATAGGTGTTTTGGTGGTACTGGGTACAGCACTCGGGTTTTTGAGTTCTGTTGCGGGGATTGATGCTGAAAGCCGCTTTGATACAACTGCGCCGCGAACGCCGCAGGGGCTTAACGTTACCCTTGGCAATGGAAAAACAGAGCTTACCTGGAATGAAAACGGCGAATGGGATCTTTTCTCATACGTGTTGCTCGTTCGTGAAGCACAAGAAAAGGAAGCATCTACAAATCTTCTTACCGGAAAAACAGATACGTACATACTTGATGACCTTGAGCCAAAAAGGCAGTATTTTGTGAGTCTTGCTGCACGTGACATTTCCGGGAATCTAAGTGCTCCCTCCCCTGAAATTGGATTTCAATCGCCCAGTGAATCAAAGGGAGAGGTAAGTGTTCATACGTGGATTCCCGCTTCAGCTGATAGAGTTGACGCGATGCTGGCGTTTGAGGAAAACAAGGAACTTTTTACATCGGTTAGCCCTTTTATCTATGCGCTTGAGCCTGATGGGTCAATTTCAAAAAGAGGGACCATTTTTTCTGAAGATGAGCAAAAGAAGACGCAAGACACGGGGACTGAAGTAATCCCGACTATCACCAATAACTTTGACAAAGACAAAAAGGGAACCGAGCTTTTAAAGGACACAGAGAAAACAAAACGACACATTGATCTTATTCTCTCAGAGGTTGAAAAAAGCAATTACGATGGAATTGATATTGATTATGAAAATCTGTCACCCGAGGTAAAGGATGCGTTTACCTCATTTATAGCGACCCTCTCCTCAAAGCTTCACGAGAAAGGGAAAACGCTTAGTGTGACGGTGCAAGCTAAACGTGGCGACGACCAGAACTGGGATGGTGTTGGTGCAAGTGATTACGAAAAGTTGGGGGAAGTTGCTGACTCGGTGCGCATAATGACGTATGACTACTCCAGATTGAATACGCCACCGGGACCTATTGCGCCGCGGACGTGGTTTAGAGATGTCTACACGTATGCCGTGTCTAAAATCCCTGCAGAAAAGATAGTTGCAGGCGTTCCTTCGTATGGGTATAAGTGGTGTACAAAATCGGTGAATGATTCATGTGAGAGTACGGGGTTAGTGTGGACCGGGGTACAAAATATTATTAAAAAGCATCAGCCGCTTGTGGAATGGAACAATGAGGCGGCATCGCCGTGGTTTATGTACACCGATGAAGCGGGCAATACCTATGTAGTCAATTTTGAAAACCATCAAAGCCTTTCTGCAAAACTTGCTGTTGTTAAAGAGCTTGGGCTCTCAGGTGTAGTCATTTGGCGACTTGGAAACGAGGACCCCGAAAACTATAGAGTGATTAAAGAAAAGCTTACACCGCAGACGGTGCTCCCTTCAGAGGTTTTAGTGGAGGGCAAGGATAAAGAGATCTATCTTTCTTGGGATAAACCAAAGCGTACTCAGGTTACGGGGTATCGCATTGAGTATGAATCAAAAAGTACGGAGAAGCGTTTTGTTGATATTTTGGATGAGAATGAATATACGATTCCTGCGCTTATGAACAATGAGCAATACACTGTTACCGTGTCGCCCATTTCATCAACACATGATGTGCTTTCTGATGAAATGTACGGTGAGGCGCAGCCCAGTTCAAAACTTATCTTTACGGTTACCCCAAAAGACTTACGTTATCCGGGAGATATCCCTGATCTTTCTATTGATACAATCGATACACAGTCAGTAGATGTTTCATTTAGTGCGCCCGGCGATGAGTATTTTGAAGGAACCGTGTCCGAGTTTGATATACGGTATTCTAAAGATACTATCACCGAGGAGAATTTTAATGAGGCACGCAAACTCTCAAATGTGCCAAAACCGGTAAATCCCCATGAAGTAGTCAATTGGCAGCTCAAGGGTCTTGAGAGTGGGATAAGCTACACTATCGCGGTGAAGGCTATTGACGAGGCGGGAAACGCATCAAATATGTCAAATGTAGTATTCGCTCGAACAATCGATATTGTGCCGCCAAAGGCTCCGGAAGTTGCAACTATTCTCCCCAAAGATAAGAGTGTTGAGGTGATCTGGAAGGCAAATAATGAACCCGATCTTGCCGGCTATAATCTCTACTTTAAACGAGAGAAGGAAGCATATTCAGAGTTTTCTGTATCCAAAGATAAAAATCACTTTGTTATTCCCGATCTTGATAATAATCGTACCTATTCAGTTGCGCTTGTTGCGTTTGATGGGAATGGCAATGAGAGTCATCGGTCTGAGGTAAAGGAAGCAGTGCCGAGAGCGGATAATTCACTTACTAGGCTTTCAGAAGAGATGCTTTTAGAGAAAGAAAAAATTTCAGGAACACTCTATCTCTTTGGGCAAAAGGTGTTTAATGAAAAGGCACTACCGTACGTTGCTATGATCTCAGTTGTGGTAGTGAATATCTTTATCTACTATTCGTTTAAAAATGAGATTTTACGACTTCTTAAGGGGAGTGCTCATGCAGCTGAAGTGACTCATGCACCATTAGTAGTGCGAAGACAGAAGATCACTGATTTAAAGAGGAAAGGTAGGAAGAGGGTCGTCTAAGCCTAAATCCCTTGACACTTTCAAATATTGTGCTATACTTATTATGCTAGGCAAATCACCCTGGTACCCCTCCTTACCGGGTGTCGAGGAGCCTAGCTTTTTGTTTAATATAAAAGGCGTCCATTTGGGCGTCTTTTTTGATTTTTATGGAGATGTGCCGCACACCTTTTTGAGACTCATTTTGTACAGGCGCCCTCATTCCGTACGGGCGTGCCGCGGCGCGCCCGTACGGAATGCGAGAACATACATCCGCAGTATTTCTGTCTGTAGAGAGCGAACTTTTTTGATAGCTCAATGCTTTGTTTGTAGCCCTCTTCATCTTCAAAGTTTTTTTCTAGGAAAGGAATATTGATGTGTTTGCTGATATTTTGTGCAATTTTAAAAAGATCCCTTGAATTTTTATAGGGGGAAACGCTCAGTGTTGTTGAAAAACTATCAAAGTTATTTTTCTTTGCTTTATGTGCGGTTTTTGTCAGTCTCAACTCGAAGCATTTTTTACAGCGCTTGCCTCCTTCAGGTTCCTTCTCCAATCCTTCCATAGTGTTTAGCCATTTTTCCAGATCCCCATCTTGAATCGTAATTGGTACAAAGTACTCAGCAAAAAGCCGGGTTGTTTCATTGGCACGTTTGGTCCATTCATTTTTTGGGTGGATGTTTGGATTATAAAAAAAGCCATGTACGGTGTATTCAGTACAGAGCCGTTCTAACGCAGTGGTTGAACATGGTGCGCAGCATGCGTGGAGGAGTGTGGAGGATTTTTTCATATAACGTTAGGTTGTGGTGGTTTAAGCGTTTCTATTTCTTTTTGGCAACGAGATACCATTCTTTACTTTTTTTTCGCGTTGCTTTTGGCTTGTACCGTTTTAGGATAGAGAAATTCGGTGCAATCTCTTGTTCAAAAGCCTGCGTGTCCGATCCCTCAAATAGTTTGCTTATTATCGTACCGTTTGGCTTAAGATACCATGTCGCAATCTCAAATGCCTTCCTGTTTAGCTCAATTGAGCGTTCATGATCAAGATCCTTAATGCCTGATGTCATCGGGGCGAGGTCTGCTGTAATAACATCAAATGATCGTATTTTTTCTGGTAGCACTTTTATAATGTCAGGATCACTCGGAACAATATCAACTATGTCTTTTTGGAGAAGATGTGTGTTTTTTTGGTTGATCGAGTCTATTTTTTGAATATCAATCCCCAGTACAAATCCTTTTGGTCCGACAATCTTAGAGAGATACTGAATAAAGCTTCCCGGAGCGGAGCCTAGATCCAAAATGATATCACCTTTCTTAATAATATGAAGCTTATCTTGGATCTCTTTAAGCTTAAACACTGACCGCGCACGATATCCTTGGCGTTTTGCTTCTTTTGAGTAGTAGTTGTCTAGATAGGGGTTGTAAGACATATGGGTTTAAACGACATAGAGGCGCGCCGTGGCGCGCCTCTACACTATTTACGAAATGTTACTCGTGTTTAGTCAATGTAGTACTGTCCATTATCATAGTATATCGCTGATGCATCATCAGATTGCTCAGTGTGAACGAGTACAAAGTCGTCACTTCCATCGCCTGTCCAATCTTTGATCAAAATTCTTGTTGTAGGGTAACTGTATTGCTCCTCAAAGGCAACGTCATATTGCTGAATAGCATCGTTCCAATCTAAAACAAATACATGATACTCGTCTGCTGTGCCACGCTGTCCCAAAATGCATCCTTCCAAAACACCATCGCCATCTATGTCGAGCGTTGCCCAGTCCTTAATGTTTTCTTCAGACCAGACAAAGTAGTCTTTGTAGTAGAAGGTTGTTGGGTCAAGTGACTCTGGTGTCGCAGATTTTTGCTGAGGTGGGGCCTCGATTTCAAATGAACCTGAGTCCATCTCAAGCGCAGCCAAATACACTGTATAGGTATGTGTTCCCGGTGTAAAGCCAAAAGGAGGCACAAAGACAAAGTTTACTGATGAACTGTTTCCGCGCTCTTTAGTCATTTTGTCCATGATCTGCCCAAACGGGTCATACAGTTCAACCGTTATTTGTGTCTGCGGCTTTCCGCCCTCGACATTTACGTTAACCGAGACATTGTCAACATCTGAGTTTAGTACTTGTTTAGGGGTAAAGTTTCCGTAGTTGTCGGTAATGCCGGTGGATGACTCTATCTTTATGTTTAGATCAGTTGCGGTGTTTGTGTTGCTATTTACGTTTGCGTTCGTGTTTGTGCTGCTATTTACATTCGCGTTCTCATTTGCGTTTTCATTCGCATTGGTGTTTTGATTAAGCTCAGCATTAAGATTTTCCAATGCGTTTTCCAGTTGCTCTTCTTGGAGGTTAAGTGCGTTGCTTGTCCAGTTTCTAACGCCGCCTACAAGGAAGTACAGTACCACAACGATAATTCCCGCAAGAACCAAGAGTCCACAACAGCCGCCGCCAACGTACCACCATACTTTTGATTTCTTTTTAGGGACTGTGGCAGTTTTTGCGTCGAGTGGTGGTTTCTCAGTAGGTTCATCTTCGCTTTTGACTTTAGTATCTTCACCTTCTGCTTCTGGCGCAGTTTCTTCAGGAGTTTCCTCAGCTGGCTCTTCAGGGCTTTTTGGAGTATCTTCTTTTTTCTCAAATGACCCACCTGTAGACGCTTTTTCTTTCTCCGGGGACCCAGAAACATCATCTGGTTTTTGCTCGTTGTTTGTGTCCATTGTTTTTATTGTTTAAAAATGGCTTATTCGTTAGATATTTTTTTAGTGTTACGCTTAATCAAGTGATGTGCATTTTTTGAAGATACTACACTTTTCTTTGTTCTTAGTTCAATCTCTTTTCTAGCAGTTGCCGCTACGTGCCCGCCTTGTTTTGCAATTTTCTTACTTTGTTTGAATCCGCTAGGTTTCTTTTCCTTTGAAATTTCTGTTGTTGTAGCTTCTGCAAGCATGTTTAAAACCAATTCCAAGTTGGTCATATTGTCTCGCAGATTTTCCTTCTTGAGTCCCTTAAGCTTTTTGTATGATTTGATAGATTTTCCAGACCACGTTGTTGTGATTGTATCAGTCAAAATAGCGAATTCGATGTCTTCTGTTACTCCTCTTTCTCTCCATTCATCAGTGAGTTCTTTTCTAACTTCTAATGTTTTAAGGCGCTGATTGATCCATTTTTCAGAATACCCTTTTTGCAGATAGGTTTTCATTGCACGGTCAAAGGTGCGCTCCGGGTCCTCCGTTTCTTTGATCCGCTCATATCCAACTTTTGCAAGCCACAGTTTTAATGGTTCAGCTTTTTTGCTTGGAACAGATTGGATTATTCTAAGAAGTGTTTCTGTGTCAGCAACATCAGTGAAATACTTTTTTCCATCACTTGATTTTAATTTCAGTTGTCCCATTTTTTGGGACAACTCACTTCCTTCATCTTCCAGCTTTACTTTAAGGGCATTCCAATACTTTCTTGGCCGGGGACTTTCTGTTAGAATTTCGATTACATCAACAATCGAGAAATACCATAGTTCATTTTCTTCATCCCAATGGCGACGAATTTGCTTTTGATTAAAGAGCACAACGGAACTTTCCTTTTTATCCATAGTAGTATGAAATAAAATTATTAAGTAGTGTGTGTGCCCCTACTTAAAATAGCCTATACGCATAATACCATATTGGTTTTGAAATGACATCATAGGCTCCTATGTATTCAACTTCTGTGCCACCAAATCCTTTTTTGAAACGGGTAATACCGTGCCAGGGGTGTTTTGGGTGGTTACTTTTTGTAATGCCCCAGAAATCATAGCATGCATAGCCTTCTTTTTTTGCATCGCAGATTTGAGCCCATTGGAGCAAGTGCGGTGCCATGACGTTTCTATGTTGATTTGAGGACGCGCCGTGCAGGTATGTTGCGGTGTCTTTATAGTAGACCATAATATGAGCGGCGATAGGTGTGTTTTTTAACTTTGCGATATAGAGCGTTGCAGCGCCTTGTTTTCCCAGAACCTTAAGCTGTTTTTTATAATACTCCTCATCATGAATACCAAAATGGCTGCGTGTTCTGGTTGTCTCTGCAAGTTTGTAAAAAACGGTGATGTCATCCGGATTTTGCGTTTTGGAAATGGTTACTCCTTTTTTCTCAGCAAGGCGAATATTATACCGTGTCTTTTTATGCATTTCAGAAAGGAGCCCATCTTCTGATTTGGTTATGTCGAGTATCAGTGTTTCTTTTGGCTGTACTTGCTTAGAGGGGGTATGCGTTTTTATCTGTTCTTCTTGAATTTTTAGAAGTACTGTTGAGTCGTCACTTTTATCAGATATTTGTGGATCAAATCGGTAAAAAAGTCCTCGCTCTTTTTTTGTTAGTTGTTTGCAGGAATCATAAAAATAAGTGAGCACGCGCGTTAGTTTCTTTTCATCTTTCCAAAGAGTGTTTGCAATAAGGGGTCCGTGGGGACTGTACAGATACGTTTTACCGAGGCGTAGCGGTAGTACAATAATCAATGCACAAAGAAGGACTTTGTTTTTTTCTGTGATCGTAAGGATATGTGTTTTTCGGCCGAGTGATGTTTGAAAATCATGCCAAAAAGAAGACTGTAAAAAAGATGCATAGGTGTTGTCTATGCAAAAGCGTTCAAGCTCTTTTGAAAATGTCTCTTGGTATTCTACTTTCATTTAGATATATTGAAGTGCTTCTTTCACTTGTTTTTCCGGATTCTTTGCAGTCACTTTTGAAAGGGCCTGCAGCGCCTCGCTTTTACTGTAACCAAGGCCCACGAGCGCGTGGACAGCATCACTGTTTTCAAGCGTAGCCATGTGTGTGATGTCTTCGTCGGAGAGTTTATCTTGCAGCTCAAGGATAACGCGGTGTGCCGTTTTTTTACCAATACCGGGAACCTCGGTTAAAAAGGCGGTGTTCTTTTCTTGTATCGCGGTGAGGATGTCTTTGGTTGTTCCGGTAGAAAGCAGTGCGAGCCCTGTTTTTGGACCAATACCGGATACACTGATTAGTTTTTCAAAAAAAGAAAGCTCCTCAGTCGTTTTAAAACCAAACAAATCAAAGGCATCCTCTTTGATGTGAGGGTGAATGTAGAGCTCAACGTCGTCATCTTTTTTTAACTCTAAAAGTTCTGTGGGTTTAAGGTATACTTTGTATCCAACGTTATTTGTTTTGACGATGACGCACGTACTCAACTGACTTTGAATGGTGCCTTTTAAATACGCTATCACGTGTGTACAGTTATGTAGTAGTTTTACGTTTATGATTATAGCATTTTTTGTGGAAAAAGCCATTGATAGATCTACAGGGCTTTCTGTTTTTGTCTTTTTAGTTTACAATGGACATACATAAAAACTGTCACTATGTCATATACACTCAAATCGCCATTTAAACCGACGGGGGATCAGCCGGTTGCCATTGCACAGCTTGAACAAGGTCTAAAGAAAAAAGACAAATTTCAAACGCTTCTTGGCGTTACCGGTTCAGGAAAGACGTTTACGATGGCCAATATTATTGCAAAGGAAAAAAGGCCAACGCTTATTTTGTCTCATAATAAAACGCTAGCGGCGCAGCTTGCTTCGGAATTTAGGCAGTTTTTTCCTGATGCGGCTGTCCAATACTTTGTGTCGTATTATGATTACTATCAACCGGAATCGTACTTGCCATCATCGGATACGTATATTGATAAAGAAACACAGATAAATGATGAGATAGACAGACTGAGGCATGCAGCAACGTCTGCGCTTCTAACTCGTGATGATGTGATTATTGTGGCGTCGGTCTCATGTATTTATGGCTTAGGGCCGCCAAGTGAATATAAAGCAGAGAGTCTCTCTATTACTCAGGGCCAAAAAATTGGGCGGGATGAACTTTTAAAAGCGCTCATTACGATGCAGTATCAGCGGAATGATATTGATTTATACAGGGGGCGGTTTAGAGTGCGTGGAGATATTGTTGAGATTCATCCGGCGTATGCAGAAGAGGTGCTCAAGGTGGTATTTTTTGGCGATGAGATAGAGTCGATTCAGAAAATTAACGAGCTTACCGGAGAGGTGATGCATGAGTTTGAGGAAACGACGCTTTTCCCAGCCTCACATTTTGCAACATCAGAAGAATCGGTTAAAAAGGTGATTCCTTTTATAAAGAAAGATCTAAAAAAACGTTTAACTGAATTTAAAAGCCAGGGAAAATTGATTGAGGAGCAGCGGCTCAGAGAACGAACCGAGTACGATCTTGAGATGCTTGAGGTGACAGGATATTGCGGGGGGATAGAAAACTACTCGCGCTATTTTGACGGGAGAAAGCCCGGTGAGCCGCCGTACACGCTTCTTGATTACTTTCCCAAAGATTTTTTGCTGTTTATTGATGAGTCGCATATTACGATTCCCCAAGTGAGGGGTATGCATGCAGGAGACAGGGCACGTAAAAACACGCTTGTCGATTATGGATTTAGATTGCCGTCTGCTAAAGATAATCGTCCACTCAATTTTGAGGAATTTATGGAGCACATTAATCAGACGATTTTTGTTTCAGCAACACCTGAGTTGTTTGAGCTTAATGAGAGTAAACAAGTTGCAGAGCAGCTGATTAGGCCAACGGGTCTTCTGGATCCGGATGTTGATGTGCGGCCTATTAAACATCAGATTGATGACTTGCTTGCAGAAATTAATGATAGGGCTGAAAAAAAGGAACGTGTTCTTGTTACTACGCTTACCAAGCGAATGGCGGAGGAGTTTACTGAATATCTTAAAGAGCTGGGTATTGCGGTTCAGTATTTGCACAGTGATATTAATACGCTTGAGCGGATAGAGATTCTACGTGATTTGCGTCTTGGTAAATATGATGTGCTTATTGGCATTAACCTTCTTAGAGAAGGTCTTGATCTCCCCGAAGTGTCGCTTGTGGCTATTATGGATGCAGATAAAGAAGGCTTTTTACGGTCAAAAACTGCATTAGTACAAACAATGGGACGTGCAGCGAGGCATGAGAAAGGGCACGTCATTATGTACGCAGATAGGATGACCAAATCTATGCGTAATGCGATAGAAGAAGTGAGCAGACGTCGAAAGATACAAGAAGCGTACAACAAAAAGAATGGCATTGTGCCAATGTCAGTTAAGAAAGAAATTTCTGATGATAGGCTTGCGGGCAAGAAGGAAAAGAAAAAAACAAAAGTGCCAAAAAATATTAGACCAGGTGAACTTAAAAATACTATCAAACAGATGGAAAACCGCATGGAACTTGCGGCACGGAATTTTGAATTTGAGGAAGCTGCAGAGCTTAGGGATCAGATTATTGAATTGAAGAAGTTGGATGTAAATCCGTAGGGTGTACCCCCCTTGTGGGTACCCGTGAAAGTATGGTGCGATAGGGCGCCCACAAGGGGCACCCGTACAGATGTCCGGATATTTAGGCGGGGCTTCACATAAAAAATAGTATATTTGAGCATGAAAGACCTAACCGGCATTCTCCTCGTAAATAAACCCCCAGGCCCAACCTCGCATGACATGGTAGGAATGCTTAGACGTATCACTGGTGTGAAGAAAATTGGTCACGCGGGGACACTTGATCCGTTTGCAAACGGGCTATTAATTTGCCTAATTGGGAGAGGTGCAACAAAGAAATCAGACGAGTTTATGCATATGGATAAGGAGTATGTCGCGGTGCTGAGTCTTGGAGTGGAAACAGACACGTATGATAGAGAGGGGAAAATCGTTAAGGAATATGGTGAAGTAGACATGGGTGAGGTACAAAAGAAACTTCCCGAGGTGTTAAATAAATTTATCGGAACGATTATGCAAGAGCCGCCCATGTTTTCTGCAAAGAAGATTAAGGGAAAGAAGTTGTATGAGCTTGCAAGGGAGGGAAAGACTATAAAAAGAACAAAGGTGCCGGTTGAGATTGCGTCTATTGAAGTACTTGATATAGATACAACAAAATCACAAATCATACTAAAAATTGCCTGTGGTTCAGGAACATATATTCGCAGTCTTGCGTATGATATTGGGAGAACATTGGGAGTTGGTGCGTATTTGGAAGAGCTTGAGCGGACAAGGATAGGACAGTATCTTCTAAAGGATGCGATGTTGCTTGAAGGATGTACTAAAGAGGATATTAAAAAAAATTGTGTCATCCCGGACAGTCTTTCTTAAGACTGAGCCGGGATGACATTGCTTACAGGTATGGAAACGAGATCCCGGATATCCGCTTAAGAAAGTGGATTCCGAGATGACAGTAAGAAGTTAAATCGTTCAAAAGCTGAATGATTTTTTTCTTTTTGAAGGGTATTGACATATAAAAAAGGGATTGCTAGGTTGAACGCAGTTCTTTTCCATAAAAAACCCTGAGCGAAGGCTCGTACAGAGAAAGAAGGAGGATTTTGTTTTGAAAATTACAGATTTTGCGACTGTTGAACTTGCTGATAATTATTCTTTAACTACGCATGGCGGGGCCGTCCCTTCACTTCAACACCATGTTGGTGGTAAATGGGTAAGTCAAACTGGCGGTTTTACCGTTGTTCTGAGCCCACTGAACGGTGAACCACTTTTTTTGTATCCAAAGGAAGTGGATCAGACTATTGGATTTGAACCGTTTATTGATGGCTTCAAAAATTGTCCTAAACATGGTCTTCATAACCCCATTAAAAATCCTGAGCGGTATCTCATGCTTGGGGAAGTCTGTTTCAAAGCAGCGGTAGCTTTGCAAGTCCCAGAAATTGAAGATTTCTTTACCCGACTGATTCAGTGTGTTATGCCAAAATCATATGCCCAGGCAAGGGGTGAGGTCATTGTTACCAGGCAGTTTTTTAAAAACTTTTCTGGTGACAACGCCAGGTTTTTGTGTAAAGGCGAAACCACCCCAGGTGATCACCTAGGTCAAGAAAGTTGTATCTACCATTGGCCGTATGGCGCAGTTTTGATTATAGCTCCTTTTAACTTTCCTCTTGAGATTCCAGCACTTCAGCTTGTTGGTGCACTTCTTGTAGGAAACCGTCCCACGATCAAGGCTGCAACGACTGTGGCGGTTGTTCTTGAGCAGTTTCTTCGCTTGCTGTTTACGTGTGGACTTCCGGAAAGCGATGTTGATTTGATTCATTGCAGTGGTTGGTGGATGGAAAGGCTTATTGATGAGGAAAAAAGTCTTATTCGTCATCTGCAGTTTACCGGGTCATCTTCTGTTGCCAACCATTTGGCAGCCAAAATGAAAGGCAAGATTGCTGTTGAGGATGCCGGTTTTGACTGGAAGATTTTAGGTCCGGATTGCGATCCTTGTACGATTGGTTGGGTCGCGTACCAGTGTGATCAGGACGCGTTTGCGGCATCAGGACAAAAGTGTTCTGCACAATCCATTCTCTTTTACCATGAGAATTGGGAGACCATACTTCCCGCACTGAAAGATCTTGCGGAAAGAAGGAATCTTGAAAATCTAACCAATGGTCCTGTGCTGACATGGACGACAAAAGAAATGCTTGATCATATTGAAAAACTTGCAGCCATCCCGGGTGCAAAGATTCTCTTTGGTGGAAGAGCCATTGAAAATCCAAACATTCCCAAAGTGTATGGACTTATTGAACCAACAATGGTCTTAGTTCCTATTGAGCGAGTGCTTGGTCATTTTGATCTGGTGTGTAAGGAGGTATTTGGACCGGTCACTGTGGCAGTTAAATATGGTCCATATGAATTAGACGCAGTCCTAGAATACTGCGAGCGTATGACTGAGCATTTAACGGCAGCGGTTGTCTCGCAAGATCCGCAGTTTATCAATACAGTTTTGGGAAGAACGGTTAATGGTACAATATATGCCGGCATCAGAGCACGTACCACTGGAGCACCACAAAACCACTGGTTTGGCCCTGCAGGTGATCCACGTGCTGCAGGAATTGGAACACCAGAGGCAATTAGGCGTACATGGACGAGTCCGCGATGCGTGATTTGTGATGTTGGACCTATCCCCGATACGATTCCCGAACAATCGTAATCCACTGATACACTTTTGACTTGTATTGTTTCTAAACAAAAGAGGGAGCTGTTTTGTTAAACACTCCCTCAACTTACTGTTTTCTCTATTTGTAATATAGAGGTGACTGAGGTATAAAAAATCTCCTGAGAGGGGATTTTTTTATTCCCATTTGACATACTTATTTTTCTGCGTTAATATATGCTATGTTCGAAATGTAAGTTTAATCAATCGATTCAATGCCGATCAAAGATTCAGCAAAAAAGTCGCTTCGTCAGGATAAAGCACGTGCATCCAGAAACCTTTTGCGCAAGAAAGCAATGCGTGAAATTATCAAAGAGATGTATGAGATGCTTGATGAGAAGAAGGTAAGCGATGCGGAAAAGAAGCTTCCTGAAGCGTATAAAGCTATAGATAAAGCAGCAAAGGCTGGAACAATTGAGAAGAACACTGCAGCACGAAAAAAGTCACGGTTAATCCGTGCAATCGCACATGCAGGCTCTTCAAAGTAAGTACGTTATTGACACTCGTGTTAAAAAACGATACAATAACGATGTTTAACTAGTGCTAATTTTTTTTGATTTATGCCGAAGTATCTTGGTCCAAAAGGAAAAGTAGTCAGACGACTTGGAGTCAATGTTTTTGGTAATCCAAAATTTGACAAAGTTCTTGCAAAAAGACCATATGCACCTGGAATCCATGGCCCGGTGACCAAGGGTCGTAAACGTGTTTCAGAATATGGAAGACAGCTTGTAGAGAAACAGAAGCTTAAGTTTACGTATGGGTTGAGAGAAAAGCAGTTTAGAAAATTATTTGAGAAGGCACAAAGCATGGAAGGTGTCACTGGTCATAATCTTCTGACCCTTCTTGAGAGACGGCTTGATATGATTGTGTATCGTGCGCGTATGGCGGCTACAAAAGATGCGGCTAGACAGCTCATTTCACACGGTCATGTGTTGGTAAACGGTAGACGTGTTGATGTTCCTTCATACAGCGTAAAAAAGGATGATGTTATTACCGTTAAAGAGGCTACCCGGTCAAAGGGAATTGTCATGCGGAACCTAAAAGAAAACGGTATGCGCGAGGCCCCGGAATGGCTTGAAGTCAACGATAAAGACGCTGAGTGTACGGTATTTAAGTATCCTGTTGGTGCTGAGATTCAATCGCCGGCTGATCTTCAGATGATTGTTGAGTTGTATTCACGTTAAGCGTACATTTCTTATTACGTACTAAATTAAGGCGGTTTACCCGCCTTTTTTGTTTGAATAAAAAAATCACCAGACAGAAGCCGGGTGTTTTTTAATGTTGATAGAATATATTATTATTTAATACAGTTTGCCTTAAAGCCGAACTGTACATCTATTGGGTTAACACATCCCGTAGGAGATTTTCCCGGACAGTTAAGTTTTGCAGAATTTGGACTGCAGCAGTATGATCCAAAAGAATGAACATTTTTGCAGGTGCTGCATATGCACTGAGATCTACATTCTGTCCCAGAAGGGCAGTACCCATCTCTTCCGTAACTTGCTTGGCAATGCTCCACTTTACTTGGCCAACACGTGGGGCCAAGGTGAGTGTCTACAATGAGTGGATTTGGAGGTTGGCAGTAGCAGTATTGATTTCCAATTTGTTTGCACGTGGCACCTTTGGGGACACAGAGAGCTTTGTTAGCAAAGCTACAGCAGGTCTGCAATTGATTGCAGAGAGCATGTATTTTTCCATCACCGCTTATGCATTCTGTGTATCCTGACGGGATACAGCCAAAACTCCCACAGCTACTTGAATGCGGACAGCATTTGTTCATGTCAGGGCATGGACGTGGTGCTGTTGCATCGCAGCAAAGGAGCGGTGCTTTTGCGCATACTTGATCATATTTGCACGTATGTGTACCGCAATCCTTGTTAGATTTATCGATACATTTTTTGAGCATTTTTGAGCATTTTTCTCCAGGAGTGCACAGTACGTGAGTTGACGCGGAAGTAGCGCAAGTAGTCCATCCCTTTGTTACACACACCTTTTTCTTGTTGACCGATTGGCATTCTTCGTTTGCGCTGCAGCAATCGTTTGTGCAAGGGGTAGGGGTTGCAGTTGGGCAGCATGGCTTTGTTACTGCGTTAGTGCACGTGAAGTTGGGAGGGCATACGAGGCCATTTCCACAATCATCTGAACCTCGCGTCATGCACGCGCCACTTTTTGTACCGCATTCTTGAGATGCATCACAAATAGTGTAACTTGTTTTATTAACTGATGGGCAAAGGCTGCACCCGGGGCAAACGCATGCGGTATATTTAGTATCGCATTTGTTGCCATAAGGGCAGCATTTTGTTCCGCATGCTACAGGAGCGTCTGAAGCACAGCATGGTTTTGCCTTGCTGTGGGTACATTTTTGTCCGGGATTACAGAAACCAGTGGTGCTTTCTTCACACTCCTCACATCCTCTGCAAATGCATCGTCTATTTGGCGTACAGATCTCATATTGTTCGTTGCATAAGTTGGTGCAGGAGCCACAAGGTTTGAAGTTAGGCGGGGTGCAACAGTTTACCTGTTCAGCTTTCTTGGTAATATACCACTTACAGTCGTAATTTGAGTAGCAACAATCAGTGCCGCAGCGATCCTCGCCTGCTCTGCATTTTTTTAAGCACACTGATTTGTCATGGCGACATGATTCTGTTGTATCATCGCAGCACACAGCTTGTAAGTCTTTGTGCCCACAGTAGATACTTCCTGGAGCGCAGGGCATATCAGATTTTCTCTCTCCTGCGTCGCTTGTGGACTCAAAATTCTTTACGTGCTCTGCCTTTGCTTGTTGCTCTGCTTGCTCATTAGGTGCTGGAGCACAGTTGAAAAGTGAAAAAACAAAAAGTAACAAAATGACTCTAGATAGAGCTATTTTCATCGTTCCTCCTTATGATATACAGGGTTCCTTTGATCTGGCTCAATAGTATAGTTTTTTGGTAACTTGTCAAATGAAAAGAGTAATGATATTGATAGGCGAACCGTTTAGCGTATACTCTAACTACTGAAACTTAACATCAATCGGAGGGAGTCATGAAACAATTGTGTGTTTTTATTATTGTGCTGGCATTTATTTTTGGATGCGGCACTCGTTCAAACGAGACTGATGGCGGTACCAATGATCAAAAGCAAGCAACGTGTCCAGATGGATATATTAAGAAGGAAGGTTTGTGTTGTTTGATTGGTCTTACTACCATTTGTAATAGGAGATGCTACCCAAATGATTGTTTATGCGTTCAAGATACAGTAGTATGCCCCGGTGAGAAGTTTTGTGAAAAGGGTTTGGTGTGTCGCACAGTTGAAGAATGCAAGAAAATTGCCAACAAAGCATATTGTGTTCCAAACGGAGGAACTGTTTGTCCAGAAGGACATGTATGTGCGCAAAGCGATGTCTGTTCATTATTTGGTTGTTGTCCAAAAGAGCGCTCATTCATTTGTGGAAGTGAATGTTGTGAAAGCCAAAGCCTATGTATTACATACCGCGGGAAAAAACTGTGCATTCCTAAAGGATCTGAAGTGTGTAGCGATTCATTATATTGCTCCCCAGGACTTACATGTTCTCCAGACAAAAAAACGTGCTTACTTACTAATCAAGATTATTGTGGTAATGGAATCAGTTGTCCGCAAGGGCAATTTTGCTTAAAGAACAATGCTGCTAGACAGTGTTGTCCACGAGTACTGCCACAACTGTGCGGCTCAAGCTGTTGTCCAAAAACATATGAGTGTAAGTTTGGAAAGCTTTGTATTCCAAAAGGTGCGGAGCTTTGTACTTCTTCAGGAACTTTTTGTCCAAGTGGGTGGAAATGTGGTCAGAAATTTCAGTGTATTCCAAACACTGCAACAGAATGTGGGTCAAGTTGGTGTATGCCAGGAACCGTGTGCACGAGTGGTGTTTGTTGTGATACACATAGCAACACAATGTGTGGTGGAAAGTGCTGCCCCAATTATTTCAAGTGTGCATCTGGCGTGTGCGTTCCACCAAATGGGACGCTTTGTAGCGGTGGAATATGGTGCGCTCAGGATTCAAAATGTTCAAAGGATGGGAAGTCTTGCATACCGCTTTTTCAGGAAGAATGTGACCAAAAACTATGCGATCACGGTGAAATTTGTGCTGGCACGGCACCAAATAGGATATGTTGTTTGCAAGAAACACCTATCGCGTGTGGCACTCATTGTTGTGCAGTTGAGGAAGAATGTCTGCGTACAAAGAATGGGTATGCGTGTGTTCCCCAAGGAGCCGCGGCATGTACAAAGGAACAGAAGCCAGAGTATTGTATTTTTGGTATGAAATGTGGCAAGCTCAAGTGTCTGTATCAGTACGAGAATGAATGTCCAGATGGGCATTCATGCCAGACAGGACTTGAGTGTGCAAAGAATGAAAATGAAGACTATGTTTGTTGTAAAAATGGTGAGCACGGATGTGGGGTGAATTGTTGCAACAGTTCTGAAGTTTGTCTAAATGGCAGGTGTATCGATGGGAGTGTGGTGCATAGTCGTTGTTCTAACTCTAGTGAATGTGTTGCTCCATTAAAATGTGTGCGACCAGCAACAAATGCCAATTATTTTGTTAATGTAGCGTTGCCTACACATACAAAACAGGGATATTGTGAGCATGCTGCAGACTGGGTTGATAAGAAGCTCATGTTGTGGACCTTTGAAGGCAAATGTCACGAGGAAGCGTCATTCTCTCTGAATTTTGGACATCTTCCTTGCTTAGCAATGCCTGAAGATGGTAGGAAGTTTTGTGGGTGTTTAGAATGTACTTTGACTATGCCCATAAGCTCAAGGAAATGTATTCCAGATCCAACATGCATGAAAAAGTGTGATGAGCACAAAGACATACTTCCAAAAGCGTATTCCATTTTGGTGAGAACCCGTGAAGGATTTATGGACCCGACTATTAGAAATGACCGTCAGCATGTTAATGGATTTTGTGAAGTTGATGATTTGTGTCTTGATAGAGCCTATATTATAGATAATCGTGAAGGAAAAGGAGGATTCCACGGACCAGTCGGAAGAATCAAAGTGTTTTTTATAGATATGTCACGTGGTTTTAAAAATTCTAGATTTTACTCAGAATTTCAATACTCTAAAAATACTGAAATAATTTTGTTTGGACCACTTAATGAGGAGGGTAAAAGTGAGTGGGACGACAATCAAAGTGTCGCGTATAAACACACAACAGTTTTACGTTGGAAGACATGGAACAGATTGCATCCAAATTCCAGAGACAGAGTAGGTATTTTGGTTTTTGAGAGTGATGGGTGTGGCGAAGCTGAGAGTCTTCCAATTATTGGTGGCATTGCAGGGTATGGCTGTAGAAAGTATCGTGAGGATGATTTATTGGGAATCGTTGAGCTTTTTAAATCCGAGACAATGAGCCCAGGCGGTAAACGTTTTTGTCTTCACAGAGATGGTAATCCAAAAGCTCCTTGTGATGGCTATATATGGCTTCGCACAAGAACTCGGTAGATTGAAAAAAATATTATTCTGTCAGATGTACATTGTACACTGACAGTTTTTTGTTTTCTTTTTATCTAATACTCACCAAAAATGACTGAAACGCATCTTCTGATTTGGTGTTTGATTTTACCGTACTATCGAGCACCAAAATATATTTATATATTTGTTTAAGCTTAACAACAGAAAAGTTCTCGGCAAGAACCTTGGTTTTGTTAAATACGAATGGGTGCATTCTAACTTCGCTCAGTATTTCTTGTTCGCTTCTTCCTTCGTCTTGGAGTGATTTTATAAGCAGCATGTTTCTAAATTGATACGCAATCATTGAGACGATGTACGGAATGTTCTCGCCTTTTTTGAGATTCTCATTAAATAGTGATAACGCCTTGTTAAAGTCATTTTTTGCGACGTATTCTATAAAAACAAAAATGGTTTCCTCTGTTGTTTTTGGAATGAGTGCATCAATGTCTTCCTCAGTTATTGTTTTTGAGTCTCTTGAGTAGGCACAGAGCTTGTCTAGCTCATTTGAAAGCCTAACAAGATTTTGCCCGACACTAAATGCGAGTTTTTGCTGAGCTTGAGCATCTATAGCATACCCTCTTTCTTTGCACGTTGCAGAAATACGCTGCTTTATTTCAGATTCTTTGGGCAGTGGGTACTCTTTGATACTTGCATGTTTTTTAAACGCTTTGTAGGGGCGTCTTTTTTTGTCGACTTTGCGTTCCAAAAAAAGGGCATTTGCTGTCTTACTTTTGCCGTGTTTTTCTACGAGAGTTACCAGCGCATCTGCATCTGCTTTTTTTATCTTTTTTATAAAGTCTTTTACCACTACCAAAGTGAGCGCTCCAAAAAGCGATCGATTTTTAAGTGCTCCTGCAATGTCGCTTACCGTGTTTTCATTATCAAGAGAGACGATGTTAAGGCCAGACGGCGCATTTTTCTTGAATGCATTTTTAACCAGATCAACTTGTTTTTGAAGAGCGCTTGGGTCATCGCCAAAATAGAGGTACAGCATTATTTTAAAGCTCCCCAGTTTTTTCCGGTTCCCATGTTGACGGTAAGAGGGACATCAAGCTTAAACGCTGTTTCCATTTTTTCCTTAATGATAGGTTGTAATTCTTGGACTTTTGACTCGTCAGCTTCAAAGACAAGCTCGTCGTGAATTTGTAAGACCATAGCCATTTTGAGGTTTTCTTTCTTGGTTAGCTCAAAGATGTCTCGCATGGCAATTTTAATGATATCCGCCGCGGTTCCTTGCACGGGCATGTTAATTGCGATTCGTTCCCCGGCACTTACTACCGGCCCTGATTGTGCTTGAAGCTCCGGTAAGTTTCGTCTTCTGCCGGTAAGCGTTTCTACGTATCCTTTGAGCCGAGCGTCTGCCACAATATCGTTCATATAGTCTTTAATGCCAGTGTATCTCTCAAAGTAGCGGGTGATAAATTCACGTGCGTCATCAAA
>Ga0180007_10000618_pt1 | contig 56411 bp, 48 predicted proteins | sample MM_PC_MetaG_FD_121122 | JGI IMG/M metagenome (GOLD analysis project Ga0180007, IMG submission 121122) | Groundwater microbial communities from the Aspo Hard Rock Laboratory (HRL) deep subsurface site, Sweden - MM_PC_MetaG | ecosystem: Environmental > Aquatic > Deep subsurface > Groundwater...
CCGGTCGCGGCTCGGGCCAGGGGCAGGCCGGTCAGTTCACCATGAGCCCTGCCTTGGGCGGCCAGTGCGACTGCAACGTCGGCGGCGACGGCGGGGCCCAGCTCGGCTCGACGCCCCAGCAGGGAAGCGCCTCCAAGGGCGACGACGGATCGGGCGGCGGCGGCGGTGCCATGGGACGCATCACGATCCGCGACTGTATCGTCTACCAGAACCAGGGGGAACTATCCCCGCAACCCTTCTTGGCAGGCTGCGCCCTGCCCTGATCAGGATGACCTCATGCCGGGACAGCCCTTCTATGAGCAGGTGATGGGCCTGCTGCTTTCCAAGCCCATGGACGAGAGTCTCTTCGAGACCCTCCAGTATCTGGAGTTCTCCTGTCAGGCCGGCGGCTTCGCGCTGCTGCTGTGGCAGGCCGAAGCCACGCACGCCACGCTGCTGGCGACCTCCCAGTTGCAGAACATCCAGGGGCTCCCCATCGCCATGCCCTTCCCCTCCGAGGCCGGCACCTTCACCCTCGACGACCCCGTGGAGATCGCCCGGCTGGCCACGGCCATGGAGCTTGACCTCTTCATGGACGAGCCGCACCTCGAGGGCATCGTCTCGCCCCTGGCCGCCCACAACTCCAGCGTGGCGCTGCTGATGTTCGCCGAGGAGCCCGAAGCCTCCCAGGTCGACCTTCTCACCCTCAACCGCCTGTTCCAGTTGTTCCTGCGCGACACGTACTACCTGCTGCAGCTGCGCGAGCGCACCAACCCCACGGGCAACCGCAAGAAAAACAGCCAACTGAGCGCGATCAAGGGCAACCGCGAACTGTTCGACAACTCCACCGACGGCATCCTGGTGCTCGATCACCACCTCAAGATCGTGTTCATCAACCGCATGGCCGAGAACATCCTCGGCTACGCCCAGAGCGCGGTCGTCAACCGCAGCGTCTTCGATCTGATCACCCCCTCCAACGCCGAGGTCTTCCAGGAGCACCTCCTGGAACCCGACGCCAACTTCGAGGTCGAATCCATCACCCTGAGTTGTGAGACCGCGGTGCTGCGCATGACCCGCAGCCAGCTGCTCTCCGAGCAGGGCCTGATCGTGCTGAGTTTCTGGGATGTCACCGAGACGCGCCAGGTCCAGAAGCAGCTCTCCTACACCTCGGACTTCCTGACGCGCCTGGTGCGGAACTCCTCGGTCGCCATCGTCGCAGGCGACACCGAAGGACCGATCTTCCTGTTCAGCCCGGCCGCCGAGAAACTGTTCGGCTTCCCCAGCGAGGGCGTGCTCGGCAAGCTCGCGCTGGCGGACATGTTCACGGAGCTTGACGCCTGGGAGACCATCCGCAACCTCCTCGACGTCGAGGAGAACGGTGGCGGCGGGCGCGTGGACCAGCTCAGCGTCGATGTCAAGATGGCCGGCTCCCACGAGGCACCCGCGGTCATGAGCGCCTTCCTGGTGCCCGAGTACCAGCCCGGGCGCGACGCCGTGGTCGCCTTCTTCACGGATCTGCGCGACAAGAAGGCGATGGAGGCCACCATCGTCGAGTACCAGAAGAAGCTCGAGGACACCGAGAAGCAGGCCATGCTCTCCTCGCTGGCCGGCACGATGGCCCACGAACTGAACCAGCCCCTGATGTCGATCCTCGGCTACACCGAGCTGCTGCAGCGGCCCAACCTGCCCCCGGAGAAGCTCGAGCGGGGCATCCGCACCATCGCCCAGGAGGCCGATCGCATGGCCGAAATCGTCAAGAAGATCGGAAACCTCACCCGCTACGAGACCCGCAACTACGTCGGGGCTGCGACCATCATCGACCTCGACAAGGGTTCCCGCTCCCCGGATAAACCATGAAGAAGAACCCGAAGGAAGCCCAACTGCAGGAGATGGAAGCGCTGGCCGAGAAGCTCGGCGTCGAGATCCGTGTGGAGACGCTGCGCAGCCTGCACCCGCGCAAGGGCGGGCTGTGCCGGGTCCAGGGCGCGTTCGTCCTGCTCATCGACAAGAAGGCCTCCCTCGACGAGCGCTGGTTCCTGTTCACAGAAGCGCTCTGCATGTTCGACCTCGACGGCGAGTTCCTCTCCCCCAAGCTGCGCGCCCTGCTCGCCGAGCGCAGGGACGATCTGGTCTCCCGCGGAAAGCGCCTGCCCGAATGACCTCACATGGCGACCCCTTCACCGTCCACATGATCGGCGGCTGCGGCGCGTTCGGCCGCAACTGCGCGGTCCTCTCCCAGGACGGCGAGTCCGTGGTGGTCGACTGCGGCTCCCAGTTCCCGTCCGAGGGCACCTTCGACGTTTCCTGCATGATCCCGCACCCGGAGCGGCTGTGGGAGCAGGTCCCCCGCCCGCTGGCCTACCTGCTCACCCACGGCCACGAGGATCACGTCGGCGCCCTGCGCCACCTGCTCGCGACGGCCCCCGCCCCCGTGTACGGCACGCCGTTCACCCTCGGGCTCATCGCCGAGCGCCACGCGACGCTCACACCGTCGGTGAGGCGCGCGTGCCCGCTGATCGAGATGATCCCGGGACAGCGCATCCAGCTCTCCGAGAGGATCGCCTTCACCGCGCTGGCGGTGGCGCACTCCATCCCCCAGGCGGTGGTGCTGCTGCTCGAGTTTCCGGCCGGCCGCGTCCTGCACACCGGCGACTTCAAGCTGGCCGGGGCCCCCTCCTGGAGCCTCGACACCGCCACCCTCGCCGCGCTGGCGCCCCCCCCGCTGTTCCTGATGCTGGCCGACTCCACCGGCGCCTGCACCGGAGAAGCCACCGCCGACGAGGCCCACCTGGCCGGCCGCATCGACGACCTCCTCGAGACCGCCCCCGGACGCGTCTTCGTGACCGTGTTCTCGTCGCACATCGACCGGATCCGCAACTTCCTGCAGAACGGGCAGAGACACCAGCGAAGCGCCGCCGCGCTGGGCCGCTCCATGGAGCGCTACACGGCCACGGCCCGCGAGCTGGGCCTGCTGCCCGAATGGAACTTCACCACCATCGACGAGGTCGCCGCCCTGCCGCCCCACCGCCAGATGTTCTTCATCTCGGGCTCCCAGGGCGAGACGTCCTCGGCCATGGACCGGCTGTCTGCGGGCCAGAACCCACGCTTCAACCTGGGACCCGACGACACCGTCATCTTCTCGGTGTCGACGATCCCCGGCCGGGAGCTGCCGGTGTCCCAGATGATCGACCGCTTCCTCGAGACCGGATGCCGGGTGCGGATGCACACCGAGGAGATGCCCACCCATGTCTCCGGGCACGGCTCGGCCACCGAACTGCGCCTGCTCTACGAGGCGCTGCGGCCGGACACGGTGATCCCGGTGCACGGCTCCCTGCGGTACCTGCTCGCGGGCCGTGATCTGGCGCTGGCCTGCGGCGTGCCCGAGGCGTTTCTGTGCAGGGACGGCAACCGCTCGATCTTCGAGGACGGCGCCTGGCGGGTCGAGCCCGCGCCCATCTCCGAGGTCCTGCACCTGGAGAACCCGCAGGACACGCCGATCTGCGACGAGAGCCTCAAGCAGCGACGGCGCATGGCCGCCACCGGGGTCGTGTTCGTCGCCTGCGCGCTGGACCGGAAGGGCCGCCCCAGATCCCCCGTGCAGATGACCCTCCGCGGCATCGGCCGCGTCGAGGATCATCCCGATCTGGCCGAGGGCTGCATCCGGTCCGTGCTGGCGGGCTTCTCCTCCCTGCATGATCCCGACCCGGCCCGCGTCATCGAGCTGCTCGTGCGGCGTTTTTTCAAATCCGAGACTGGCAAAAAACCACAGGTTGTGGTGCACTTGATTAGCTGAGGTTGACCCATGAAAAGAATCATCGCGCTTGGAATCCTGGCATTGACCCTCTCCTGCTCCGGCAAGTCCGGCGAGGCCCCGAAGCCACCCACGGCCCCCGATCCGGGCACGGACCCGGGCGTCGCCACGGACGCGCCGCAGATGTCGGTGTCGGGCAAGGACGTCAAGGACAACCCGAAGATCGCGGCGCTGACGCCGACCGACGAGCTCAACTGCGGCACCATGTGCGGCCACCTGGCGTACTGCAACCAGAAGATGCTCCAGAAGACCACCAGCAACACGGCGCTGTCAGCCTGTGTCAAGGGATGCTCCGCACGACGCGGCGAGGCCGACAAGGCGCGCTGGGAGTCCATGGAGACCTGCATGAAGCAGCACCGCGGCGATCAGTGCCCGGCCCTGCGCGGCTGCATCGAGGCCGCCATGAGCGACCTTCAGAAGAAACTGCATGGGATGGATCCCCCTGTGCCAGAGCCCCCCATGACCGATACCCCCGCGGAGGTGAAGCCATGACGACCCGCACCGACAAGGAACGCATGCTCCAGGTCCAGCTGGGGGACCGCACCGTCGAGGTCCTCTACGGCACCAGCGTGCATCAGTTGTTCACCCTGTTCCTCTCGCCCGAGGAGTTCAAGGAGAGCATCGCCGCGATCGTCGAGAACCGCACCTACGGGCTGACCTTCCCGCTGCGCGCGGACTGCCGCGTGTCCCCGATCACGGTGGCCGACCGCCACGGCGCGTCGGTGTACCGGCGCAGCGCCAGCCTGATGCTCCTCGAGGCCGTCAAGCGCGTGTGCCCGCCGGGCACCAAACTGATCGTGGGCCAGAGCATCCAGGACGGCTACCTGTACAACCTCACCGGGCTGCCCGAGGGCATGACCAAGGAGATCATCGCCCGGATCAACGAGGAGATGCGCCGGATCTGCGACGAGAACCACCCGTTCGTCGTCGAGAGCCTCAGCGTCCCCGACGTCAAGAAGATGCTCCTCGAGGTGGACCAGCCCGAGAAGGTGAACCTGCTGCGCATCCACTGGGAGCCCCAGGTGCGCATCGTGCGCTGCGCCTCCTCCTTCGACCTGTTCCACGAGCCCTACGCGCCCTCGACGTCGTACATCGACACCTTCGAGATCACGCCGTACTGGCCCGGCATGGTCCTGCGTCTGCCGTCGCGGGGCGCCAAGGTCATCCGCGGCAAGATCGCCCAGCTGCCGCGCCTGTTCCAGAGCTACACCGAGACCCGCGCCTGGAACAGGATGCTCGGCGTCGAGAACCTCGGCCAGCTCAACGAGGTCACCCTCGGCGGCGACATCAAGACCATCGTGCAGGTCGCCGAGGGCCTCCACGAGAAGAAGATCGCGCTCATCGCCGATGCCATCGCCACCCGCCGCCCCGACGTCCAGTTGGTCATGATCGCGGGCCCGTCGTCCTCGGGCAAGACCACCTTCTCCAAGCGCCTGGGCGTCCAGCTGCAGGTGCTGGGGCTGCGCCCGGTCACCATCGAGATGGACAACTTCTTCGTCGAGCGCGACCAGACCCCCCGCGACGAGCGCGGCGACTTCGACTTCGAGAGCATCGAGGCCATCGATATCGACCTGTTCAACGACGTCCTCGTCAAGCTCCTCGACGGCGACGAGGCCCTGGTCCCGATCTTCGACTTCAAGACCGGCTGCAAGCGCCCCAGGGAGGAGTGGGTGCCCCACCGCATGGCCCAGGACCAGATCCTGATCATCGAGGGCATCCACGGCCTCAACGACCGCCTGACCCAGGGCGTGCTGTCCCACCGCAAGTACAAGATCTACATCAGCGCCCTGACCCAGTTGTGCATCGACGACCACAACCGCATCTTCACCTCGGACTCACGCCTGATCCGCCGCATCGTGCGCGACCGCAACTTCCGCGGCTACGGCGCCGCCGAGACGATCAAGCGCTGGCCCTCGGTGCGCAAGGGCGAGCTCAAGAACATCTTCCCGTTCCAGGAGCACGCCGACGTGATGTTCAACTCCGCGCTGGTCTACGAGCCCGGTGTGCTCAAGTCCGTCTGCGAGCGCGCCCTCCTCGAGGTGCCCCCCGACGACGAGGCCTTCGTCGAGGCCTACCGCCTCCTTCGCTTCCTGCGCCTGGTGATGCCCATCTCCAAGCAGCTGGTCCCCCCCAACTCGATTCTTCGCGAGTTCATCGGCTACTCGTCGTTCTGATCCGGAGGCTTGATCATGCAGGACGTCCGCTGGATGCAGAGATTTTCAAATTACCTCCAGGCTCTGGAGTCCCTCAAGCGGGCCGTGGCGCTCTCCGGGACGAGGCCCCTGACCGAGCTGGAGATGCAGGGGCTGATCCAGGGGTTCGAGTTCACCCACGAGCTCTCCTGGAACCTGCTCAAGGACTACCTCACCGAGCAGGGCGTGATGGAGTTGATCGGATCCAGAAACGCCACGCGGGCGGCCTTCAAGAACGGGATGTTGACCGACGGCGAGGTGTGGATGGAGATGATCCGGGCCCGCAACCTCACCACCCACACCTACAATCTGGACGTCGCCAGGGCCATCGCCTCGGACATCCTCACGCGCTTCTTCCCAGCCTTTTTGGAGTTGGAGGCGACCTTCCTGAAGCTTCGTGACCGGGAGGCGCCGGGCTCATGAACCACGGCCTGTCCCCCGACACCGTCGCGCGGATCGCCGGCGTCCTGATTCGCGCGCCCCACGTCCGGAAGGCCGTGCTCTACGGCTCCCGGGCCCGGGGCACCCACCGCCCCGGCTCGGACATCGACCTGACGCTCCTGGGAGATGACCTCACCGTCGCCGAGCTGGGCCGCATCGCCGACGACCTCGACGACCTGCTGCTACCCTACGAGATTGATCTCTCCCTGCACGCCATGATCGACAACCCTGCCCTGCTCGACCACATCCGCCGCGTCGGCGTCACCCTCTTCGAGCGTCCGTAGGAGGCTGGCCCCTGCGTCGGACCATCCATATACGGAAGCTAGCCCCGGGCAGCGGAGCCTCGCGACGCTTCCCGGGGAAACAAGAGGAAAGACCCGGATGAACGCGAAGGGGAAAGACCCCGAGTCCCGGCTTTGCTCATTTCACTCCCTCAGGCTCCGGGAGCAGGTGGCCGGTTTCGTCGAGGATGCCCGCAGCGATGAGATCGCGCATATGCAGGCGGATTCCCTCGGTGTGGGAACCCGAGGAGCGGTACACCAGGGTCCGAGGCGGATCCTCCCCCGGCAGCAGAAACGGCACGCTGTACAACCGATCCCCCGACGTCACCAGCCGCTGGAGGTCCAGCTCCTGGTCCCATAAGACAATGTCGCTGGTCGCCATGGAGGGCATCACGACGTTCCCCATGAATTTGAGCCTCGTACCCGCGTCACGCCAAAACCACAGATGGGGGATCCTGGGATGCACCTGACGGGCCTGGAACTGGTTGTAATCCACCAGCGGGAACGCCAACTCCTCCATCGTCCAGAGGTTGATCCCGAGGGTCACCAGCAGCTGGCGGGCCTCGTCGAGCACGCTGTACGTGAACCAGCCGCCCTTGTTCAGGGGATTTGCAGAAGACATGGTGTTGGGAGGGTACTCGATCTGAAACAGGAGGGTCGGCTCCCGGCCCACGTCCCACACCTCGTACTGGAAGGGCGGGACCTGTGCAATCCATCCTTCCCGCTGCTCCCAGGCGGTGGTCATGCCGGTCAGCGTCTCCGTTTCCATGGTGTAGGGAATGTCGCCGAAAAACGCGAACCGGTCCTCTCCGTTGACGATGAACTCCAACTCTCCCGTGTACACGTTGGCCTTCCACGTGTCCACCCGCTGGAGCATCTCGTCGATGTAGATGCAGGCCAGCACCATCCAGCCGGTGCGCGGATTATAATCGTACAGGTGCATCAGGCCGTTGTTCCGCTCGCAGTTGCGGGTATAAAACGGACGGACCGTCGGCTCCTCCGATAATTCGTGGGTCGTCAGGGATAGCCGCATCAGATGGTAGGTGCTGCGGAACTCTGGATTAGCCAGTCCCGTCCGGTAGAACCTGTTCACCACCCAAAAAATAGAATGCGTCTCTTCATGAAGAGAAAGAAACTCCCTCTGCGGGCTGCCCCTGTATTGGGCCACCAGTTGTCGCTCTCCAGTCTTGACGTGATAGGAGTAGACCGTTGTTTCATGACAGTCTTCGATTGGGTCGTAATGAACGATTTGGTAGTAGATGTATGGGTAGTAGGCGGTGAACGCCACTGAATCCTCCGAGTTGACGTCCACCTGGTCCGGGCTCTGAGGCGGCCAACTGGCGTCCGCGTCCGCGTCCGAGGGCACGTCTGACGGGATGTCCGCGGTGCCGTCCGGACCGGCGTCCGGCGTCGCGTCCGGACGCGGCTTCACCGCCGACTCACACGCCAGCGCCAACCAGATTCCCATGACCAGCGCGACCCATACCACTACAGGTTTTGCAGGCATTGCACTTTCTCCCAACTGTCCAGTTGTGGATAATACTGATACCCTTCGAGTTGACCTTCGCCCCCCAGGCCCCAGAGCCGCAGCGAGGTCCGCGGCACCAGTGTGTGCCCGACCAGGTTCGACGGCAGATCCGGATACGCCCCCAGCACGGTGGTCGTCGGGCTCGTCTCGCCCAAGAGCGTCACCGCGTTGTCCAGGATGGCCACGAGGCCCTGGTCGGTGCGCGCCAGCGACCGGACCCCTTTGTTCTGGTTGATGGAATACACCAGCGTGAGCGTGCTGCCGGAAAGGGTGTACCTTCGCACGGAATAGTAGGCGTTGGTCACGATGGTGGCCCTGGGTATGTTGTCTTCTCCCGGATCATAGATGGCCTGCAACGAGGAGGTCAGGCCAAAACTGGTCAGATAGGTCAGGGAGCCCTTGTCCCACGTCACCACCAATTGATACACTTTCCATGTCGTAAACGCGCTTTTTCCCACCACCAGGGTGGTCGTGTCATTAAGCGGGACCAGGGAGACCGAGGTCAGGGAGGGGATCCCCGACACCGTGACCGCGCCTTTATCCGCCATCGTGAAGTCGGAATACTTGTATTGGCGGAAGTTGTTGAGTACCCCGCCGACGGTGCGGGCGGCCAGGAACGTGGCGTTCTCGGGGTCGGTCGTGGACAGCACGCGCATGGCTGTGACGTCGCTCGGAATCAGGGCCATGCGGTGGGTCCGCGTGCCCGTGGCGTCAAAACCCATCACCATCTGTCCCTCGGGGGCCACCTTCCACAGGGCCCACTGGGGACCGCCCAGGGCCGAGGCGGCCGGGATCGTGCGGACGTTGGCCGCCACCCAGTCGGCGATGGCGAAGCGGTTCGTGCAGCCGTCCCCCACGGGGATGTCCGACGGCGAGGAGAAGACGGCCGACTGAATTTCGTTCCCATACCCGTTCAGTTGGGCCGGGATGCCGTATTCGAAGGCGTAATGCTTGGAGTAGCGGACCCAAAAGGGCCCTGCTATCGACGGGTCCAGCTCCTGGAAGTCCGAAAGATCCCCGGTCTGCTCGATCCAGTAGTCGTAGTCGTAGAACTCCTGCCGGCGCTGGGTCAGATAGTTCGTGGTCGCGCTGACGCTGAGATTGGTACTGAATGCGGAGTTCGGCGGCAGGGCGTCGGTCGGATCCTCACTGAAACCGGTGCGGCGATCGGTACTGTAGAGGGGATCCCAGGCGTTGGTATATTCATTATCGAAATTCAGTGCCTGTGGTTCCAGTCCGGAGGTGTTCTGGAGGCAGCGGTTCTGACATAAATTCGGATAGTCTGGCTCCCGCTGACACGGGCACCCCGCGATCATCGTGTGATCGTCGTCGATCTGCACCCACCCCCAATCCCACAGCGAGGTGTCCCAGGCCGGAGCGAGGGTGTTCTTGGTGTATTCAGTCAGGAATGAGGTAGCTGTGCACCCCATTACATGGTAATAGCCCGGGCTGATGAACTTGGTCTTGCCCTCGCCGACGAACCCCAGGGAGATGGCCCGCTCGGCCGTCCACAGCGCGGGGTTCATGAGGGCCGCGCATTCGGTCTGCCGATCGGCGATCCAGGTCGAAAAAGCAGGCTGCGGGGACACCCAGCCCAGGCTCGCGGAGACCGCCGCGAAGGCGTCCGCGATCTCCTGATAGCTATCCAGTTTGATCTGGTGCACCAGCGCACACGGGTGGGTGGCGCGCAGGTAGTCGGGCAACGACCTGCCCGCCGCGATGGCTTCGGCCTGGACCGCGATCTGGCACTCCGGGTGGAAATAGTTGCGGTGGCTGCACACCGGATCGTTCTCCAGCGGCAGCTCGGTCGGGATCCCGAGGGTCTCGCAGCCGGCCATGCAACTGCCGACGCCGCCGCATTCGTCATAGCACCCGTCGGTGCGGAACCGGTGGCCCACCTGCGTGGCCACGGTGCTGCGCTCGAGGATCGTGTTCCCGTTCAGATCCAGCGAACGCCAGTGCTCGTCGGGCGCCAGATCCGCCATGGGCGTTCCAGTGTTGGGGACACCGTCGCCGTCGCGATCCGTGTCGCAGGGATCTCCGGTGCCGTCCCCGTCGGTGTCGAGTTGCTCACCGAGGACTGCGTCATTGGCGACACCAGGACAATTATCGATGATATCCGGGACGTTGTCGCCGTCCTCGTTGTCGACTCCGTCGGGAAGGTCGTTCCAATCGAACTTGACCAGGTGAAAGCCATCAGGGTGACCGATGAGATAGTCACCGGAAACGAGCTGCACCTCCGGGTACCGATTATCCAGGATGTAGAATTCCGCCGGACTGCCTTGCCACCCGATGACGACCACCTGGTGGGAGAACTTCGTTCCCGGGTCATTCACGGGGACATAGGCCCCTGACTCGTTGATGTAGATGCTCGCCACCGGCACGCCGCGAACGTTTTCACCAAGCACCGTCTGCTGGCACGCGATGTGATCCTTCATGGTCTGCTCGGTGTAGCCCACGCCCTCCACATGAATCGCACTGCGCACGGCGAACGTGGGCGCATCGATGGTGACGCCGCCGTTGGAATAGGGCTGATGGTACCACCGGTGGGGTTGGACGAATTCCGTGGCGGTAAGGATCCCGGTGGTACGCGGAGGCGAACGCCACTGCCCGACCAAGGGGTGGAACTCCGTGATCAGGCCATACTCATCGTATTCGTCGATGGCCTCCAGAACGGTCGTGGGATCGAAGGCACCGTCACAGGATGGCTCTGTGAGTGTGGCCTGAAAATACGCGCTGCGCATCGCCTCCTCGGAGAAATCGATCCGAAGCGCGGACTCCACCGGAGGATTGTAGACACCATTGACGAAGTCGTATCCTGTGAACGAAGTGAAAGCGGAGAAGTGCATCCGGTACCCGATCTCGGCCGCCTGCGTGAGCGCGTAGGCCACGCTGAGACGGCAGAGGCCCTGGGAATCCCCGGTGCGCGGTCGCACGTAATCGTAACCATCCGCATACCACCATCCCCCGCCATAGTTCAACCAACTGAAGTAACTGTTCGAGGCGGCCGTGCAGGTGTCAGCTCGCGCGCCCCCGGGCCACATCAGAACCCCGAAGAGAAGAGAAGAGAAGAGAAGAGAGAGTTTTTTCACCATGACGTTTCGCGGGATCATCGCCTTCCTCCTTGTGGGTTTACCACGGAAATTCCGACCGGACAAGCCGCTCGGACGGATGGATGCTGGGAGTGACGGGCAGCAGCGGTTGTGCGCATATTGGAATCATAATGCGCAACAGGAAAGAGTGGCAAGCAAAAAGATCAATCCGCAAAAAACAACCAATCTTTTCAAATGTGCTTATATACCTTTGTTTTCCTGTCATTCCATGCCCAGCGGCAACGTCTGTTGTCTCTGGGTGAGATGGACGATGTATTTTCTATAGGTGCGCATGTCCATTGAATTCTTTTTCCGGGAGCGGGAAAAGAATGGACGATTTCTCACCTCGGAATCGGGCGAACTTTGTATTTCGTCGGGTCAGGCGGAAATCCGCACGGACAAAGAATGCCAATTATTTATTTATGTGCGCATATCCCGCCGCGCAAACACCGGGGTCATCGGCGGCGGTCTCCCGTATTCGGTCCGACGTTTTCTACTGGGCCGGGGTCTTAGGCGAGGGCGCGCGGCGGGTGGCGTTGGCGCGGGCGGAGGCCAGCAACGGAGCGAGGTCGGCGAAGCACTCGCGGGCGTAGTCGGGGGACTCCACGGAGACGAGGTAGGAGTACAGGGTGCGCAGGCTGCGATCGAGGCGGGCGCCGGCCTTGTAGATCGGGGTGGGGCGGGCTTCGCGTTTCTCGACGCGGGCGGCCAGCGCGGCTTCGAACGCGGCCATCTTCTCCTTGAGGGTGGCCACGATGGGGCCCAGGCCCAGCGCGGACACCGCCGCGGCGCCTTCGTCCGACTCGAGGTACGCCAGGCGCTCGTTGAGGATCGTGCTCTCGGTGTGCATGGAGCCGTACAGGAACGCCAGCGTGTCCGGGACGAGCTTGTCATGGAGCCTGGCGGCCTTGTCCTGCCGCCCGGGATCGCCGGGCAGCACGGCATATCCCTGGGCAATCAGGCTCAGCGCGGTATAGGTCGCGTCGCGGTCCCTGTCATGGCGCTCCATTTCGGCGGTGTATTCCTTTTCGTTCTTCGGCACGGTCGACCCGGAGACCTGGCCGGCGTCCTGTCGGACCAGCCCTGTCAGGGTCTTTGCGGTGGCGTCATCGGGCCGCTTGCGGTCGACGGCCTCGGCCACGAGCAGGGCTGCGTTGGCCTTGGGTTCGGGGTGGATTTCGGAAAACGGAAAACTCATGGGGCTGGTCCTTTCAGCGCAGGTTCGGCAGCGCAGGGTTGAAGGACCACGAGGACAGCCTGTCCTGTGGATCCTGTGGGGAAACCGCCTTTCCCGATGGAGAATTGACGGTCCGCTGCCTGACGCGCGCGATGATTTTTTAACGAAGTAAAAATGCCGTGTCAACGAGAAAATGGCCTGCCCGAGTCCACCGGTTTTGCCCCCACAACGGGCTCGCCATGTTCTTGGACTCCGAACTTTTTTCCGAAGACCCGCGTCCCCCGTCGCCGGCGCCGGACCGGACGAAAAAGTCCGCCAGCCGTGGGCGGCGAGCTCGACTTTTTCCGGCGCCATCGGGCCGCCTCGCGCCGCGGCGGGAAAATCGGGCGCATAGCCCGGACGCCAGGTTCGGCGGAGCCGCGCCTGCAAGAAAAGTGCGTCCGCCAGGTTCGCCGGACCTCAGTTTTTGCGCGAAGTCCGGACGCCTGCATCGAGGAGTCAAAATTCAGGCGTCCGGTCCATGCGCCCTGACCGCTGGGGATGAAACTTTCACGCCAGGTCCGCTGGCCGGGTTCATGGGAGCGAAACTCGGGCGCAAAGTCCGACCAAGTCGTTCATTGGAGTGAAAATTTTTTCCCGGGTTTGAACGAAAGGCTCAAGAGGAAGAACCTGGAGGGACGTTCCGGCCATTTCGCGACCCGTCTTCGGGTCGCCGGCCATTTCGCGACCCGTCTTCGGGTCGCCGGCCATTTCGCGACCCGTCTTCGGGTCGCCGGCCTCAGGTGGCGAAGCGGACTCATCCTGAGTCCGCAGGGCGGGCGCAGGGAAAATCTCCATGTTCCCCTCTTGTTTCTTTCCAGGGGGTTGCTATCTTACAGGCGGGAGCACGTCCGTGACCACCACCTCCGCCCTGCATCGAAGCCGTCCCAGAAACAGCGCGTTTTTGCGCGTGCTGCTGGCGCTGCTGATGCTGGGACCTGCCGGGGCCGGGGGCGCCGCGCGCCTGCGCACGCCGCGGACGGCCGAACCCGCGCCTGAACTGACCTGGTCGACCGACTCCCGCGAGCCCCGTCAGGCCACCCTGCGCGAGATCGATCCCGCGCCGTTTTCCGCGATCCGGCCCAAGAAGGGCGACTTCCGCGCCGTGTGGAAGATCCCGGCCCCGGGCGCGGCCATGATCCCGGAGATCTTTTCCGCGGACGATCTGCCTTTGGCCTCCGAACCCACGGAGGCAATCCCCGACACCGGCGCCCGCCGGTCCCTGGCCCTCCGGTCCCCCCGGGGCCCGCCCCTCGCCTGATCCCTGAACGTTCGTAAATTTATATTTTATAATTTACAACACGCCACCGTCGCTGCAGATCCTCCCGGGAGGGAAAGGGATCGTCGACGGCGGCCCCCGAAGGGGAAAAGAGGTCCATCATGGTAGCCAAGCCGAAAAATATCATCGAAATGCAGCCCGAGCGCGAAGAACCGTCGTCCCAGTCCCCCATGAAACTGTTCATGTGGATCTTCGGCCTGCCCCTGGGCGTGATCATCGCGATCATGACCCTGCAGAACCTGCTGTAGCCCCCGCCCCCGGCCCGCCCGATTCGCTTACTTTTTCAGTTGCGTTTGCGGCCCAAAGCCACTATATACAAGCGCCTGCCCCATGGAACGGGCAGAAGAAGGTGAATGATGAAAAAAGAAACCCATCCCCTGTATCCCGAAGCCACCATCGAATGCGCCTGCGGCAGCGTGGTTCACACCTATAGCTCCAAGGGATCCTTCAAGGTGGACATCTGCGGCGCCTGCCACCCGTTCTACACCGGCAAGGTGAAGGTCGTCAGCGCCACGGGCCGCGTCGAGAAGTTCAACCGTAAGTACGGCACCAATGCCGGCGTCGCCGTCCCCAAGGAAGCCAAGGAAACCAAGGAAAACGCGTAATTTTCCGGTTCATGGGCGATCCCTTCGCCTCCTTTTTCCCACCTGAAATGATCTCTGACCGGCAGGGTATCCGATGAAACCAGACCCCAAAGGGCCTTCGTGCATCGCCGTCGGGGGACAGGCCGTCATGGAAGGCGTGATGATGCGCTCGGCGCACTCGTTCGCCGTGGCGTGCCGCATCCCCACCGGCGAAATCCTGATCAAGGAACAGAAGTGGCAGTCCGTGTGGGATCGCATGCGCTTTTTGCGCTGGCCGTTCTTCCGCGGCATCGTCACCCTCGGCGAGGCGCTGGTCAACGGCTTCTCGGCGCTCACCTGGAGCGCCAACATGCAGATCCGCCACACCCCCGCGGGCCCCGACGGCAAGAAGGAGGAGGAGCTCTCCGGCGGCGGCGCGGCCCTGGCGATCACCATCTCGCTTCTGTTCGCCATGGGGCTGTTCGTGGCCCTGCCGCACTTCGCGACGATGCTGCTGGGCCTCGACGCCTCCTCGCTCTCGTTCCACCTCGTCGACGGCGTGATCAAGCTGGTCGTGCTGCTGGCCTACATGGGCGCGATCGGCTTTCTGCCCGACATCAAGCGGGTGTTCGCCTACCACGGCGCCGAGCACAAGTCCATCTTCGCCCACGAGGCGGGCCTGCCCCTGACCGTCGACAACGCCCGGAAATTCACGCGGTTCCATCCGCGCTGCGGCACGTCGTTCCTGTTCCTGGTGCTGGCCATCAGCATCATCGTGTTCTCCCTGACCCTGCAGTTCCGGATCCTGCCCTGGGGCTGGGCCGACAACCTCCTGAAGGTCTTCATCAAGATCCCCATGATGCTGCCGGTCGCGGGCATCGCCTACGAACTGATCCGGTTGTCCGGCAAGTACCACAACAACCCGCTGCTGCGGCCCGTGATCTGGCCCGGCCTGTGGCTGCAGCGCCTGACCACGCGCGAGCCCGACGACGCGATGCTCGAGGTCGCGCTGGCGAGCCTGCGCCGCACCCTCTGGCGTGAGGCCCACCTGGATGATCCCTCCACCACGGAGGGCGTGCTGTTCAAGGATCTCTCCGAAGTCCCCGAGGCGTAACCATGGCAAAGCCCAACTTTTTCTCCAAGGTCGTCGCGATCTGCGAGCGGTTCGAGCACCTCGAGCAGGCCCTCGCGGATCCGGAATCCTCCACTGATCGCGGCAAGATGGTCAAGCTCGGCAAGGAGCGCGCCGAGCTCGAGCCGCTGGTGATCGCCTATCGCGAGTGGCTCGACTGCGAACGCCGCTGCAGCGACGCCCGCGAGCTCGCCCGCGATCCCGACCCCGAGATGGCGCAGATGGCCGACGAGGAGATCACCGGGTGCGAGGCCCGCATGGGCGAGATCGAGGAGGAGATGAAGATCCTCCTGCTGCCCAAGGACCCCCTCGACGAGAAGAACACCATCCTCGAGATCCGCGCCGGCACCGGCGGCGAGGAGGCCAGCCTGTTCGCGGGCGAACTTTTCCGCATGTACACGCGCTACGCCGAGCGCAACCGCTGGAAGCTCGAGATCCTGTCCATGTCCGAGAGCGGCTCGGGCAACGGCCTCAAGGAGGTCGTGGCCCTCATCACCGGCAACGAGGTGTACTCGCGCCTGCGCTACGAGTCCGGCGTGCACCGCGTGCAGCGCGTGCCGGCCACCGAGGCCGCCGGACGCATCCACACCTCGGCGGCGACCGTGGCCGTGCTGCCCGAGGCCGAGGACATCGACGTGAAGATCGAGGACAAGGACCTGCGCATCGACGTGATGCGGGCCGGCGGCCCCGGCGGCCAGAGCGTGAACACCACCGACAGCGCCGTGCGCATCACCCATCTGCCCTCGCAACTGGTCGTGATCTGCCAGGACGAGAAGAGCCAGTTGAAGAACAAGGCCAAGGCTTTGAAGATCCTCAAGTCCCGTCTGCTCGAGCAGGAGCGGGAGAAGCAGGATGCCCAGATCCGCGACGAGCGCCGCACCATGGTCGGCTCCGGCGACCGCTCCGAGAAGATCCGCACGTACAACTACCCGCAGGACCGCGTCACCGATCACCGCATCGGATTGACCCGGCACAACCTGCAGGGCATCCTCGACGGCGAGCTCGAGGAGATCGTCTCGAGCCTGCGCGCCTTCCGGCAGGCCGAGCTGCTCGAGGCCGGTTCGGACGCATGAGTGAGCCCACCCATCGCATCGGCTTCGTCCAGTTCACGCCCATCCTGGGCGCGCTGGAGATCAACATCGAGCGCCTGTTCACCCTGGTGAAGCCCCTCGCCGAACCCGCGGACCTGCTGGTGCTGCCCGAGATGGCCCTGACCGGCTACGCCTTCCGCAACCGCGAGGAGCTGGGGCGCATCACCACCCCCGAGAACACCCAGCGCACGCTGGACACGGCCGTGCGGCTCTCGCACCTCTTCGGCGGCGCCGCCGTGGTGCTGGGCTACCCCGAGTGGACCGGCGATGGCTTCTTCAACAGCGCGATGCTCGCAGGCCCCGACGGCCTGCTGGGCAACTACCAGAAGACCCACCTGTTCGGCACCGAGAAGGACATGTTCCTGCCCGGCCGCACGGGCTTCGAGGTGTTCCGGGTGAGGGACTTCACCGTGGGCGTCATGATCTGCTTCGACTGGTTCTTCCCCGAGTCCTGCCGCACCCTCGCCCTGCGGGGCGCCGACATCATCGCGCACCCGACCAACCTCGTGATGCCCTACTGCCAGCGCGCCATGTTCACCCGGGCGCTGGAGAACTCGGTCTACACGATCACCGCCAACCGCTGCGGCATGGAGATGCACCAGCGCGAGCTGCGGTTCACCGGCGAATCGGTGATCTACGGACCTCGCGGGAACATCCTGGCCAGCGCCCCCAAGGCCGAGGACCACGTCGCCGTCATCGAGATCGACATCCATCGGGCGCGCAGCAAAAACCTGAACAGCCGCAACCACATCTTCGACGATCGCACCCCCGACTATTATGATCTGTGAGAATCATCCGGGTTTGACAGGGGTCAGGTTCGGTGGGATAGTATTTCGATTCTGGAGGGATTTCCATGAAATGGCTTAATCTTTTACTTCCGCTCACGCTCCTGCTCGGCTCCTGCTCCCTGCTCGTCGACTTCGACGACGACCAGTCGCTCAAGGAAAAAATCTGCGATGACAACCTCGACAACGACGGCGACGGCCGGACCGACTGCGAAGATCAGGACTGCTGGAACGCCGAGGAGTGCACCGGCCCCAACGTCAACAACATGAACAACGTATTCGGCCCCGAGATCTGCGACAACCGCATCGATGACGACGGCGACGGCGACATCGACTGTGCGGATCCCGACTGCTTCAGCGTCGAGGGCTGCAACAACCCCGGCGAGATCGACTGCGGCAACGCTTACGACGACGACGGCGACGGCGACACCGACTGCGACGATCCAGACTGCCTCGATGCCTTCCTCTGCACAGGAGATTATCCTCCCTGCACCGAGTTCATCGACTTCGAAACCACCAATGGAGACGTAGTAACCTATTACACCGACATCTATCAGTTGGGCACATCCCCGGACTGCGGTAACGATAACAACTCCTACTGCGGGATCAAGCCCGAGCACTCCATGGTCCCCCACTGCTATCCACTGGCGACGTCCACCGTGGCCCCCGCCTTCGCCCCCTGCGACCAGAACACCGTCTGCGGCACAGGACTCGTCTGCACGGAAACGGATATCAACCCCATGACCCCCAAGTGCCTACCCCTGTGCGCCCCCGGCTACAACTCCGAGTGCGTCAACAACCAGGGGGTGTGCTTCATCCAGTGGGTCAACAATTACGACTTTTTCATCGACAAGGATATCGAGCTCTGGCTCTGCGAAAAGCCCGACTGCAATCCCATGAATCCGGGAAACAGCGGCTGCACCCCCTCCACGGCCGCCTGCTATCCCGAGACCAATCTGTTCGGCAACGCCGTCTGTCATCCGAACGCTGGCCTCACCGCCCCTGGCCTGCCATGTCCGGACGGGGACACGGATTGCATCCCCGGAAACATCTGCCGCTGGAGCGCAACCTTGTCCGCTGATGTCTGCCACAAGTTGTGTGTCATCCACGACGACTGCACAGGCATCAACACCGGTGAGTGCCAGAAGGACGATTCGCGGCAAAAGTTCGGCTACTGCAAATAATCACCCGGAGTCCCCGCCATGCGCACCCTGATCCTGACCTTCCTGCTGCTCGCCCTATCGCCACTCTCCTGCACGTTCATGGTCGACTTCGACGAGCAGGGGACCCCCGAGGACTGCCTCAACCAAATCGATGACGACGGCGACGGCTACGTCGACTGCAACGACCAGGACTGCTGGGAGACCCCCGCGTGCAACAACCTGTTCGAGATCTGCGACAACCGGGTCGATGACAACGGCGACGACGCCATCGACTGCGAGGACTTCCTGTGCGCATCGGACCAAGCCTGCATCCAGGATTTCGAACTGTGCAACGAACTGATGGGCAACGAGGAAGAGATCTGGATGTACTTCAACGTGTACGAGTCCAGCCCGTTTTCCTGCAACGATCCCGCCATGCAGTGCCGCATCGACTACCGCACCGGGGGGGTGCCCCGCTGCGTCTACCCCGAGCTCGTCTACAACGGAGGGACCGGCTTCCCCTGCTACAACGATCTGGAGTGCCCCATGGGGCACGTCTGCGCCCGCAGCGAGGCGACCTCGATCGGGAACGAGGAGCCCGGCGACAGCGTGTGCCTGCCCCTGTGCTCGAACCTGATCTCGCCGGGCTGCCCGCCCCACATGGAGTGCTTCCACCGCATGGAGCCGATCTTCGACGACACGTTCGGCGGACCGGTCCGCGAGGTCAAGGTGTTCAACTGTGACACCCCCGTCTGCCAGGTGCTCGGCCTCGATCCGCTGGCCTGCATGACCGAGATGCAGACCTGCTATCCGGCCGACGACATGCTCGGACAAGGCTACTGCGCCCGTGCAGGCGAAGGCGGCCACGGCATGATCTGCGAGTCCGACTCCGACTGTTTTCCCAAGCACAAGTGCGCCCAGTCTCCCGACGGCACGCGCAAGCAGTGCTTCCGCGTCTGCAAGGAGCCCGAAGACTGCCTCGACATCGGACCGGTTTCATTCGAGTGCCGTATGACTCCGTACTGGGCCACCTACGGCCTGTGCATCACCTCCGACGTGGGCAACCTCTAGCGGGCCAACCCATTCAGCCCTTTTTTCCCTTGAAGCTCTCCCCGGTCCTAGTCCAGGTCGAAATCGAAATCGAAATCGAAATCGGGAAGAAAGACAGACCGGTATCGGGAGTTGGGGCAGTGGCGCCGCGGGCTTGATCTCCGCGTTGAAAACCAGGCAGGGTGCGTGAGGATCACTGGCAGTAGGAGGGACCCGCGGCGCAGTCGCCGGGGCCGTTGGGACACTGGGCGAGGCAGTCACGGTAGTGGGGACAGGTGTCCACCAGGGCGACGGGCGTACACAACATGAACACGCCGCTCTGGGTGGCAACGGTCGTCACCTCCGCAAAGAAACCACAGTCGTTGTCGTCGCCGGGGACATCGAGGCAGTAGGAGAAGCCGCTGGTGTCGCCTTCCAGCTGGGCGCAGAGGCCGCGCAGGCAATCCGCGGGCTTGGTGCACACCTCGCAGAAGTCCTGATCACCCGAGGGCGCCGTGCAGGAGCCGGTCCTGGGCACACAAAAGCCGTTGCCGGACAGTGGGTCGCAGATCAGGCCGTCAGGGCAGTCCCCGAGATCGACGCAGGGCTGGGCGCAGGTCGACTGCCACGCGTCGGGACCGCGCACACAGGAGAGACCCTCGCTGCATTGTCCGTCGACCAGGCACCCGGTGCAGGTGCTCCCGTCGCCGAGGCAGGCGCCCTGCTGGTGCACACACTGGTACCGCACCGTGCCCTCGTCACAGCCTCCCGAGCAGGCGTCGCACGTGCTCACCCAACCGTTGTCGTCGGCACAGCGCACCACCGCCTCGCACGCGGTGTCCGCCGGACAGGTGCCGGCCAGACCCGGGTCACACTCCATGGAACAATACTTCGCGGAACCGTCCGCTGAAAAGAGGCACAGATCGCCCGCATAGCCGCACTGGCTGTCGAGCTGGCAGGTCTCGCAGAACTGGCGGGGATGGCACCACTTCGCCCCGGTCTCGTCGAGGCGACACCCCATGGTGGGAGGACACTCGCGGTCCAGATTGCACTCGTGCGTGCACATCGAAAGCTCGCCGGACAAGGAGAAGAGCTGGCGGCAGGTCAGGCCGTCGATGCAGTCGGCGACGCTGCAGTCCGCGCCAAGCGTCCCCGGGCCGGTCTCGAAGTCGACGCCGACGCACCAGAACACCTCGGAGGACTCCGCGCACATGGTGCCTTCCACGCAGTCGGTCTGGTCGCCGCACGGAATCGAGCAGACGTTCTCCATGCAGGCCAGGTCGGACTCGGGCGGGCAGGTCTGCTGTCCGTCGCAGGGCAGGCAGTCGGGGGTGTCGTCGCAGCGCGCACCCACGGGCTGCTGAGGTGCGCAGAAGAAGTCAATGCAGCCGTAGCCTTCGCGGCAGTCGGCGTTGGTCTCGCACTCCGGAAGGCAGTAGGAGCCCTCCCCGAAGAACACACATACACCCGAGTCGCACGGCTCAGTCGCCGAGCACGCCTGCGTGCACATGCCGCCGGGCAGGCCGAGGTTGCATACGCCCTCGCAGACGCTCTTCTCCGTGCAGGCCGAGCCCAGCGGAGCCCGGTCGTTGCCGTCGCAGGCGGTCCAGGACAGAATGAACATCAATAGAAAAAAATTTTTCATGGCGTCTCCCTGTTCAGCCTGAACCATCAGGCCACGAATATCGCCTCGCACTCGGGAAGCGTCAGTTTGCAGACGAAGCCGTCCAGGTGTACCAGCGCGCCGTCGGACAGGAAGTGGTCGATCTCCACCTCGCTTTCGGGGAGGATGCCCCGGTCCAGAAGGCTCCGGCGCATCTCGGGCGTGCCCCCGATCTTGATGATCCGGGACGGGCTCCCCGGCGTGAGGCCCGCCAGGGTCCTGGGCTGCGGATTGCAGCAGCCGCTCTGGGCGCGGGGGGGATCTGCGTCGGAGCAGCGCTCGCACTGATGATCCAGCGGATGGGAACCGCGGCAGGTCTGGTACCGCTCCCAGTAAGTGAGGAAGGAGTGCGGACAGACATGCAGGAACTCGAAGAAGCTCACCAGGCGGTCCATGGCCGTCTCCGAGAGGCTGTGCTCCATCGCGCAGGCCTCCTCTTCGCTGCCCTCGTGCTCCATCTTGAGGATCTCATGAAAGAAGCGCGACAGCAGCTCATGACGCGAGAAGATCTTGCGCGCCTCGGTCTCCCCGGTCTCGGTGAGCTTGATGTACTCGCGCTGGACGTATTCGACCAGCCCGAGCTCGGAGAGGCGCCGCATGGCCGGAGAGACCGAACCCGCCTTCACGTTGCGCGCCCGCACGATGTCCTTGACCCGCACGAAGCCATGGCTCTGTGCGAACTGGTAGATCGTCAGCAGGTAGTCTTCCAGCGCCTGGGTCAGGCCATTGGCCTCAATGGATTTCTTCCGGTTTCCGCAGATCATCTAGACACCTCTTCCAGCAACACTCCCGTACTAACAAAATTTGACTCGAAGTTGAACCAAATTTTGCGCGTTTGGACTCAGGGTTTATACTTCGGAGCATGTTTGGACGACGCCTCTTTATTCTGTGGATGTTTTTTCAGTTTCCGCTCTCATGCGGCTGCCGCTCCGACCACTTCAGGCCCGGCTGCGCCCAGCCCCAGTCCCCCAGTCCCCCGCCACAGGCCCGCGCCCTGAGCCTCTCGGTGCCCGCTGCACCTCCCGCGGCGGCATGGAACGAGCGCACGACCCCCCTGGTGCCGGTGCTCCACACCACCGACCCGCAACCTCGTCCCAAGGTGCGCTGGTGGATGCGGCGCTTCGACCAACTGAGCAGGAAGGTGGCATCGATGAGTTCTGTGGAGATTCTGTTCGTGGGAGATTCCATCACCGAGGAGTGGGCCGAGTCCGGCGAGGTCATCTGGCGCAGGCACTTCTCCCACCGTGCGATCAACCTCGGTGTGGGCGGGGACCGGACCCAGAACATCCTGTGGCGCCTGAAAAACACCCCCATGGAGTGCTCGGGCCTGCGCTGGGCGGTGGTGATGGCCGGAACCAACAACCTGGGTGATTCCGACTCCGATGCGGACATCTTCGAGGGCGTCGCAGCCATCGTGTACCATATGCTGGACCAGTGTCCGTCGACACGGATCATCCTCATGGGCATCCTACCCCGGGAGCCCGCCTCCTTCATGGGCTCGATCCGCCGCATCAACGAAATGCTGGCCAGACTGGACAACGGCACGTCGGTCCGCTACCTGGATCTCGGGCCGCAATTTTTGTCGCCCGACGGAAGCATCCCCGGAGCCCTGATGCCCGACAGCCTGCACCTCTCGGCACGGGGCTACCAGATCTGGGCCGACGCCCTGCGACCGATCCTGGACGCGCCCTAGCCTGCCGCCCCCCCGGGGCATCATGAAAACCCAGATTCAACCTGTCGCTAGTTGTTGCCGGCCAGCCAGGCATCGATGGACTTCTTCTGACGTTCGTATTGCTCGATGAAGTCGTAGTTGGCGGCCTTGAACGAGGAGAGGTAGTGCTTCTTGCGATCGCGGCGGGCGGCCTCACGCCGGAACTGGCGCAGGCGCTCCACGAGCATGTTCGGGAACGGCAGGTTCATGGGCTTGCCCAGCACGTCCACGAGCCGGGCGTCCTTCTCGGTGAAGGCATGGTGCTGCGGCTGCGGATCCGACACGGAGGATCCCAGGTTGCCGCTGACCTCGAACAGGGTGACGCGGGCGGGAGTGGCCGGATCGTAGGTGTACACGAAGATCTCGTGCTTCTCGCGGGACTTCTCCTCCTGGCGCACGGAGGTCGCCACCATGGAACCGGGCAGATCCGGCAGAGACCGTGCCACGAGCACCACATGGTATTCGTCTGCCTTCTCCAGGGCAATCGAGCCCAGTGGGACGACGTCGACCACCCAGCCATCATCGGACGACAGGGTCAGGCCTGCCGACAGCGCGGGCTCGGAATCGACGATCAGGATGCGGCACTGCGGCAGCTCGTTGTCATACAACTCCGAGACATCCGGCTCGCGGGCCTCGAGCAGCTCGAGGTACATCTGCAGCATGCGACGGAAAAACTGCTCGTGGGTGCTCTGGACCTGCAGCATCAGGCGGTCGTGCTCGGTGCGGCGGACCGTCTCCATGGCCGCAGCGTTGATGCGGGAGGCGATGTTCTCGAGGTCCTCGGGCTTGAAGATGAACACGTCATGCGCGCCACCTCGGTAGGCCGAGATCGCGGCGGCCGAGCACTTCTCGAGGCTCAGGATGAAACAGTGCGTCTGGGGGCTGGCCTGGCGGGCCTTCTTCATCCACTTGACCCCCTTGTGGCGCTTGGGGGTGTCGAGATCGAAGATGGCACACACGTAGAACTTCTCAGAGATCAGGTCGATGGCCCGCTCGGGATCGGTGGTGTGCGAAACCACAAAACCCTCGTCCACCAGCAGCGCCCGGACCGTGGTCAGGTGCCGCCCCTCGGGCATCAGCAGAAGGACTTCGTTACCTATGAACGGAACCGACATCGAACACCTCCTTTGAGAGGAAAACCAATGTAGCAGGTTTTTCCCAGCCGAAAAATCCCAAAAAATCCATCTGCGGGGTTTTCCTCCGCGCGTGGATCGGGTAGCCTCGGCGATACTCATGGCCCGCGGGCCCGCAGGAGAGAAGCAGATGGAACAACTGACCGCTATCGACTGGATTCCCCTGATTCGCAACGTGTTCGCACCGGATTCTCCGATGGATCGGGGAGTGGCGTTCCTGATCGACGTGCCCGACGACGTCGTGCCGGACAACCCCGACTGGAAGGACCGCCGGGACATGACCGTGGACTGGGCCGAATCCCTGCGGCTGGCCCGCGCCGAGCACGGCTGGGATGTCGCGATCGTCGCGGTGCCCAACGTCCATCGCAACAACGCCGATCTGCCCGCCACGGGCTATTTGTGGACCCTGCCGGTCCCCCCCGGGCACGTGCGGGATCTCGCCAGGGCCGCGCCGATCTCGTTCTCCGAGGCGTTCTCCCGCTGGTCGATGTGGGTGGCGCCCACGGAGTTCTCGGCGACCGCGCCGCTGAAGCTGGCCGCCCGGGCCCGGGGCGACTTCCGAGCCGCGACGATGCCGGGCTTCAATTCAGCCATGATTCCTGCGCTGCGCCTTCCCTACGACGAGATCAACCGCCGGGTCTTCGTGCTCAAGGATCTGCTCGATCCCGCCACCGGCGCCGACCTCGAGTTCCACATCACCGGCGGCCCGGTCTGCCGGCTGCACCTGGATCTGCGCCACCGCACCGCCCACGCCTCCGGCGGCGTGCTGCGCGAGAACGGCCTCGCCGGCAACCTGCCCTCGGGCGAGGCCTACATGGTACCGTACGAAGGCGAGCTCTCCGGGGATCCCAGCCGCACAGCGGGTGTCCTGCCCGTGGAGCTCGACGGCGAGGTCGTGCGCTACGTCATCCGCGAAAACCGCGCCGTGGAGGTGCAAAGCGAGGGTCCCGTGTCCGAGGCCGAGCGCGCCAGGCTCCTGGCCGAGCCGGCCTACGGCAACCTCGCCGAACTGGGGCTGGGCGTGCTCGACGCCTTCGGCGTGGAGCCCACCGGGGAGGTGCTCCTCGACGAGAAGCTCGGGCTGCACATCGCGTTCGGCCGGTCGGATCACTTCGGCGGCCAGGTCGGGGCCGCCCACTTCTCCTCCCCCGAGGCGGTCGTGCACATCGACCGCGTGTACGTCCCCCGCATGCAGCCGAAGATCCCGCGCGTCCACTGCACGCTGATCCTTCCGGATCGCAACGTGCCCCTGCTGCAGGACTGCGACTACGTCATCGATTTTTCTTGATTTTTTCTCAGGCCATGGTCTCGGGTTCGGCGGTGTTGCTCACGGGGGCGGCCGGGGAGGCCACCATGAGCTCCGTCAGGGAGGCGCTCTCGACGGTGGACAGCGCCAGTTCGATCAGGCCGTCGGAGGCCGAGCCGTGCTCGGGATGCAGCACGACCGAGGCGCGGAAGGGCGGAAACTGGAACTCGCTGTTGGCCAGGTGCTCGCAGATCCGGTCGTAGAAGATGCGGGCGCCCTCGAGATCGGTGTCCAGCAGCAGGAAGGCCATGGTGTCCTCGCCGATGCGGGCGGACACGTCGGTGCCGCGGATCCAGCGCGCCAGGTTCTTGCCGAACACCGACATCATCGAGGTCTGCCGCGCGGTGTCCAGGTTCGGGCCGAACAGGAACTTGATGGCCATGATGACCAGCGGCTTGTCGATGCGGCGGCTGCGCAGGATCTCGCGCTTGAGCAGGTCGCGGAAGCCGCGGCGGTTGAACAGCCCCGTGAGGCGGTCCTTGGTGGACATGCGCTTGATCGTGGCGTTGGCGTCCTGCAGTTGGGCCGTCCGGAGCGCCAGCAGGCTCTCCATCTCGCGGTTGGGACGCGGGTGGTTGATGCTCACAATGAACAGGGACAGCAGGCCGGCCAGGAACAGGGGAATCAGGGCGACCGACAGCAGGGTTCCCAATCCATGGTATCCGGTGATCCAGCCCATGGCCAGCGTCACCACCCCCATGCCACCGATCAGCAGAAAATACCCAAGCCAGGATATGAGTTTCGAATTCATGCAGCCCTCGTGGTACATGCCGGCTCCGGGAGGATCAAACGGGTCGTCGTGACCCGCCAAGTCTTCATGACCCGACGGGGCAGGAAGACCAGGGATCCCGATCGGATCGATCGGCCACCAGCGGGGGTTATGTTAATCAAAACCGTACGATGAAGCCACCAAAAAGCATGAATCCCGAAAAACACACGACGGGACATGGGGTTTTTCCTGTCGATTTCTTGCGGTTCGGCACAACCCGGGACAAGATGACCCCGGACCGCGGGAACCATTCCATGCGCAAAGTTTTACTCACCGCCCTATTTTCCTTCCTCTTCGCCTGCAGGACGCCCGACCCGGCGCCGGAGCCGGTGAGCGACCCCGACAAGACGCCCGCTCCCGAGGTGGCCGCGACCCCCCGCCCCGATCCCTTGCGCATGATTCCCCTGCTGGACCAGTGTCCGCGCGACTCGACGCCCTGCAAGCCCATCAACGACATGGATCAGGCGCTGCGGGCGATGCCTCGGCAAGAGCGGTTCGCCCTGCTCAAGCAGCTCCTGGATCATTCCACGGCGCCGGTGCAGTCCTACGCCCTGACCCGGCTGTATCCGCACAGGCACCGCACCGACCTGCTGCCGCGACTTGAGCAACTGATGTCTGCCTCCACCGACGCGGCCGTGCTGAAGATGGCCGCGATTCTGCTGCTGCTGCAGGACACGGGACAGGCGGCGACGGCCTTCTGCCGTCACTTCGGAAACCTGCCCCGCGAGGTCAAGCAGAGCATGATCTGGGCCCTGCGCATGAACTATGCGCACCTGCCCCTGCCGTTTCTGGAATCGCTCAAGGAGGATCCCGTGCCCCTGGTGCGGGCCGCCGCCCTCGAGATCGAGGCCGTGCACCTGACCGACCTGGAGGCGCTCTCGGAGTGCATCAGGCAGCTGCGCCCGGAGGCCGGATCCTGCGCGCTGGCCATCGCACGAACCTCCAACGCCAGGGCCCGGGAAGTGATGGAGACCCTCGCCGCGCACTTCGAGGACCTCACCCGGACCCAGAAGCGGCTGGTCCGGATCCCGCCGGAGCTGGCCACGGCAGTGGAGCTGCTGCACGGACAGAAGCGCATGGACAAGGCCGCGGCGACGGAGCTGCTCGTGCGCCTGCTGGGCAACCGCCGGCTTGAGGATGAGATCCGGGCCCAGGCTGCCCTCTCCCTGGGTGTCGTCGGCGGACGTGATGCGCTCCCGGTCCTCTCCAGACACCGCAAGGATTCCCGCAAGAAGGTCGGCTATGCCGCCCGTCGCGCCATGTATTTCCTCGAACGGGAACCCGAATAGGGAACCACCTCGGCTGGCGTCAGGAATAATCCGATTTGAAAGCAGCAAAATGACATTTGAAGCCGGCAATTTCGATTTCGATTTCGATTTCGATTTCGATTGGGATCGCAAATTGAGTGTGATGACCCCGACATTGGTTCCGGACTGAGAGGTCACGCCAAACAGCTTGCGACCACCCTGCGGGGCCGGACTCCTCACTTGACTTTCCGTCCAATACGATGCAGGTTAGCTGTAGCTGAAAGGACAAGTCGGCAATACAGCCTTTGTCAGGTGACTCCATGACCCAGAACAACACCGTAAAATATATAGGGATTGACATCGGTTCGGTCAACGTCAAGGTGACCCAGTGGCACGACACCGAACCTCGTAGCGTCATCATCGCCCACGAGGGGCACATCCAGGGCGCCCTGCGCAACGCCCTCGATGCGCTGGACCTTCCCGAGGACGGCCACGACGTGCGTGCCGTGGTGACCGGCGGCGCCGGACGCCTTCGCGTGGCCGTGCCCGACGTCATCGCCCCGAGCGCCATCGAGGCAGCCCTGGCCCACCTGAACCTCTCGGTGCGCGCCGTCGTCTCCGTCGGCGGAGAGGACCTGGTGGTCTTCACCCTCGGCGAGGACGGTCGCATCCAGAACACCTACGCGGGCAACAAGTGCGCCTCCGGCACAGGCGAGTTCTTCCGCCAGCAGCTCGGCCGCATGGACATGACCCTCGACGATCTCGACTTCGCCTCCGACTCCGCCAAGCTGCTGAAGCTCTCCGCCCGCTGTTCGGTGTTCATGAAGTCCGACTGCACGCACCGCCTCAACAAGGGCGAGGCCACACGCCAGGACATCGCGCTGTCGCTGTCACGCGTGATGTCCGACAAGGTCGGCGAGTTCCTCGTGAAGGCGAAGGTCCAGTCCGGCCGCGTGGTGCTCACCGGCGGCGTGACGAAAAACCGTCACTTCGTGGAGTTCCTGCGCGCGAGCTGGCCCCGGATCGAGTTCATCGTGCCGGAGATGGCCCAGACCTTCGAGAGCTTCGGCGCCGCCCTCCTGGCCTGCACCACCGGAGGTCCGCTGCCCCCGCGCGACATCCTGCTCAAGCCGCGCTCGGCGATGGACTACGGCCTGTTCAAGGCGCTTCCCTCGGTCGAGGACATGGTCACATTGCATCCCTCCAGGCGCACCAAGGTGTCCGCCGACGCCGAGTACATCCTGGGCATCGACGGCGGCTCCACGACCACCAAGATCGCCCTCGTGGACGCCAGGACCATGGAGGTCGCCGCGGCACACTACGGCCGCACCCACGGGGATCCAGTGGCCGCGCTGAAGAACTGCATCCGCGAGGTGCTCGGCCAGCTCGACGGCGTGAAGCCGAAGATCCGCTGGGCCGCCACCACCGGCAGCTCCCGCGAGCTTCTAGGCGTGTTCGCCGAGACCGACGGCGTCTACAACGAGATCATCGCGCACACCGTGGGCACGACCTTCTTCGAGCCTGACGTCGACACCATCTTCGAGATCGGCGGGCAGGACGCCAAGTACGTCCTGCTCAACAACGGCGTCCCCATCGACTACGCGATGAACGAAGCCTGCTCGGCCGGCACCGGCTCCTTCCTCGAGGAGAGCGCCGCTTCGGATCTGGACATCCACTGCGCCGAGCACATCGGCCCGGTCGCGCTGGCGGCCGAATCCCCGCTGAAGTTCGGCGAGCACTGCTCGGCGTTCATCAATTCCGACATCCGCAAGGCGATCACGGGCGGCGCCGCATCCTCGGACATCGTGGCTGGCCTGATCTTCTCGATCGTGTCGAACTACCTCAACCGTGTCGTGGGCAACCGCACCATCGGCGACCACATCGCGCTTCAGGGCGGCGTGGCCAAGAACCCGGCCGTGCCTCTGGCGTTCGCCCAGTTGGTGGGAAAACCCATCTCGGTGCCTCCGGATCCCGAACTGATGGGCTGCTTCGGCGTGGCCCGCCTCGCCAAGATGAAGTTCGACGAGGGCCTGCTGCCCGAGGGCGACTATGATCTGGAGACCATCCTGAACAAGGAGATCATCCAGCACGGCGAGTTCATCTGCAAGGCCTGCGACAACCTCTGCCCGATCCGCAACCTCGAGGTGGGCGGCCATCGGTACCCCTTCGGCGGGCGCTGCTCCAAGTACACCGGCGCGCGTCGCCGCAAGAACGCCGACCAGTCCGTGGCCGTCGATCACGTGGCCGCGCGCACCACCATGATGTTCGAGGAATGGTCGACCTTCGAGGGCGCTCCGGAGCCCGCCGCATCCCCGGTGGTCGGCGTCCCCCTGGCCTTTTCGATTCACAGCCTCTGGCCGTTCTACTCCCGCTGGTTCTCCGAGATGGGGCTGCGCGTGCAGATGTCCGAGAAGGTCGTGCCTCATGGCGTCGCCCGCCAGGAGAGCAACTACTGCTTCCCTGTCGAGATCGCCCACGGGGCGATCCAGGATCTCCTCGACCGCGGCGTCGACTACCTCTTCCTGCCGCACTTCCGGGACATGCCCTCGATGGAGGAGGGCCGCGTGCACGCCTGCGTCTGCCCGCTCACTCAGGGCCTGCCCTACTACGCCCGGCATGCCTTTCAACTGACCGACGAGCAGGTGCTCGCGCCGATCGTCTCGTTCAAGCACGGATGGAACGCCTCCCGCGCCGAATTCGAGGCGCTGGCGGTGCGGCTCGGCAGGACCTCCGAGCTCGGCGGCTTCGCCTACGACGCGGCGATCCACCACTTCCAGCAGTTCCTGCAGGCCTACCGCGAGCGCGGTCAGGCGCTGCTCGCCGAGATGGAGGCGCATCCTGAACGGCAGTACGTGGCGCTGCTGGGGCGTCCCTACAACGCCTTCACCCGCGACGCGAACATGGGCATCCCTCGCAAGTTCACCTCCCGCGGCGTCACGGTCGTTCCGTTTGACATGATCTACGACGAGACGGTGGGGATTTTCCCGAACATGTACTGGTATTACGGACAGCAGGACATGAAGGCCGTGCGCCGCGTGCGGGACATCCCCAACCTCGTGCTCACCTGGGTGAGCAACTTCTCCTGTGCGCCCGACTCCTTCATGCTGCACTACCTGCGCTGGATGATGGGGGAGAAGCCGTACCTCGTGCTGGAGATGGACAGCCACACCGCGGACGCGGGCCTGGACACGCGCATCGAGGCCTTCCTGGACATCGTGGAGAGCTATCGCCGGCACATGAAGCCCACGACGCACCACGACATGGAGCGCCGCTTCCGTGTGCACCTGAAGAAGGAATACGCCGACGTCGAGGACACCGCCACCGGCGAGCGCATCGACATCCGCGATCCTCGCGTGCTGCTGGTGTGGCCGCCCATGGGTGACCTGGCCACCGAGCTCGTGGCCGCGGCCTCACGCAAGCAGGGCATCCGCACCGAGCACCTGGCCGTACCCGACGTGCGCAGCACCCAGCTCGCCCGCAACGTGGCCTCCGGCAAGGAGTGCATCCCGGCCCTGCTCGTGCTCGGCAGCATGCTGCAGTTTTTGGACGCGCATCGTCCGTCGCGCCCCGACGAGATCATCCTCATCTACGTACCCTCCACCCTCGGACCATGCCGCACAGGCCAGTATTACGTCTTTTACGATCACCTGCTGCATGACATGGGCTTCGAGAACGTGGTCCTGTTCGTCGGCGAAGGCGAAAACTCGTACCGCGAATTCGGCCCCGGCTTCACCAGGGATCTCTGGCAGGCGGTCGTCCTGTCGGACTACTTCACCGACGTCCGTCACGGCATCCGGCTGCTCGCGCGCGACGTCGACGAGGGCATGCGCGTGTTCGACGCCTGCTGGAAGGACGTCATGTCCTCGGTGGTCAAGGGCGGCGGAGAGTACAAGAAGTGCCTGCAGCGATGCACCAGCGCGCTCTCGGCAATCCCGAAGAAGATGACCATGGACGAGGTCAAGAAGGTCATGGTCGTGGGTGAAATCTATGTGCGCCGCGACAACTTCTCCGTCGAGGAGCTGGTCAGCCATCTGATCTCGCAGGGCATCTATCCCAAGCTCGCCGGCGTCACGGAGTGGATCTATTACATGGATTGGAGCCAGCGCTTCCTGCTGCGCGACCAGCTCAAACGCGACGGCCTCGTGCGCTCGGTGCTCAATGGCTGGCTCGGCGAACGCGCCTGGCTCGGCCTCGAGAGCTGGTACAAGCACCGGGTGGATCATCAGGTCAAGCAGGCGATGATGCCCACGGGCTTCATCGCCGAGGTGTTCGAGGACATGGACGCCGCGCTCGAGCAGGGCGCACGCGAGTTCGTCAGCCCCGAGATGGAGAGCGAGGCCACGATCAGCCCGGCCGTGGCCGCCGCGGCGATGCAGCATGGCTACTCGGGCGTCGCCATCATCGCACCCTTCGGCTGTCTTCCTGGACGCGTGATCGAGGGTGTCTATGCACCCTGGGCCAAGGCCCACGGCTATCCGGTGGTCGCGCTGGAGAACGACGGACAGCCCTATCCGCCCAACATCATCTCCCGGCTCGAGGTCTTCTCGCACAACGTGCTGCGGTACGAGACATCCAGGGAAGTCTAGGAGAAGGCCCCCATGCGTGAACTGGATACTTCCCAGTTTTTCGAACCCCTGCGTGATGCCCTGCTGCGCATCAACGTCGATCTTCCGGACGACGTCGTGCGTGCGCTGATGTCCGCAGCCGAGAAGGAGACCGGTCCGGCCGCGCGCGAGGTGCTCTCCACGATCGTGAAGAACATCGGCATCGCCAGACACAAGCGCCTGCCGCTGTGCCAGGACACGGGAATGGTCTGGTTGCTGCTCCGCCTCGGCGAAGAGGTGGTCCTAACCGGGGAGCCCGTGCGCAAGGTCATCCACCGTGCAGTGGAGGCGGCCTATACCGAGGGGCTCTTCCGGAAATCGGTGGTCGCCGATCCGCTGTTTCCGCGGACCAACACCAATACCAACCTGCCTCCCGTGCTCCATGTTGAGTTCGTGCCAGGCGACCGCGTCACGGTGGCGATCATGACCAAGGGCTTCGGCTCGGAAAACAAGAGCGGCCTGCGCATGCTTCTTCCCACGGCCACGCCTGACGACGTCATGAACGCCATCGTCGAGATCGTGCGAAACGCCAGAGGGGCGCCCTGCCCGCCCACGGTCATCGGCGTGGGCCTCGGGGGCACCATGGACGCTGCCGCCCTGCTCTCCAAGAAAGCCCTGGTGAGGGAGCTCGACGACGTTCATCCGCAGGCCGAGTACGCCGCCATGGAGCGCGAGCTTCTGTCGCGCCTCAACGCCCTGGGCATCGGCGCCGGCGGCCTCGGCGGCCTCACCACCTGCCTGGGCGTGAAGATCGCGAGCATGCCCACGCATATCGCCGGAATGCCGGTGGCCGTCACCGTCAACTGCTGGGCCGACCGAAAGGCCGTCATCGAATTGTGAGGGACCACCCCACGCCGAGGCCACGATGTGGCCGGAAAGTCGCCTCCCATGCGCTCCATTTCCCTGCCCCTGACTCCGGAAACCATCGAGACCCTGCACGCCGGTGAGCCCGTGGCCTTGTCCGGTGAGCTCTTCGTCGCCCGCGACGCAGCCCACGCCCGGCTCGTGGCCTTGCTCGACGCTGGTCAGCCACTGCCATTTCCCCTGCAAGGAGCGGTGATCTATTACATGGGTCCCACGCCCACACCTGCGGGCGAAGTCATCGGCTCATGTGGCCCCACCACCGCGTCCCGCATGGACCCTTTCGCGCCGGCACTGCTGGCCCACGGCCTGGCCGGCATGATCGGCAAGGGCCAGCGCTCGGCCCAGGTCGTCGAGGCCCTGGTCCGGCACCGGGCCGTCTACTTCTACGCCTACGGCGGCTGTGGCGCCTTCTACGCTTCCTGCGTCTCCGAAAACCACCTCATCGCCTTCGAGGATCTCGGTCCCGAAGCCATCTGCCGCCTGGTCGTGAGGGACTTTCCCGTGGTCGTGGCCAATGACTGTCACGGCGCCAGCGCCTTCTTCGAACCCGGATGACAAGAAAAGACTGCTGAAAAAACGGAGGGGTGAGCAAGAGTGATCTCTTCTGGTCCCACTCCACACGCGTCTGCCCCGTCCGTCTTTTCCGCAGTCTATTTTCTACTCTCCACCTTCACATGGAGCTCGTCAGTCCTGGATCAGTTCGGGGGCGGGTTCGGCTGTTTTCTTCGTGGGCTCGGGGTAGGCATGCCAGACGCGCAGCGCCAGGACCAGCCCGATCAGGGCGATCGGGATCATCGCTACAGGCCAGGCCAGCCAGTTCGAGGGGTCCGTGGCGGGCCCCACCAGCTTGCCGTTGGTGAGCTGCTCCTTGGGCAGGGTGAAAGCATAGGTCAGGCTCATGGTGGCCGTGCCGAGATAGACGAAGCCGTCGATGATGCCCACGGCGACACCGACGTTCCGCTTGCCGCCGAAGTCCATGCTCGCGGTGCCCGAGAGCATCCCGTGGACGCCGATCACGGCCATGGACATGACCACGACGAGGGCGCCCACGGCCGGTCCTGCATAGAGGAAACTGAGCGCAACGGCACCGAGCAGCATCACACCGTACAGGAACACCGCCACCGGGCCGCGCCGGGACTTGAACACATGGTCCGAGATCACGCCGGCCACGACGCCGCCGAGGATGCCCGCCACGCACAGGAGCAGCCCCCAGTTCTTGAAGACGAAACCATCCATCAGGCCCAGCGTGCCGTTGGTCTGCTTGGCGAAGGTGCGGAACCACTGCATGATGGCCTGGCGCAGGAAGCCACTGCAGAACTCGATCAGCGCGATGGTCACGACCACCGGATTGGTGAGCATCTTCTTGAAGACCGCGACCACCGGGATCCGGGGTCCGGTGTCACCGGAGCTGGCGTCACCCGTATCGAAGTCCCTGTGCCCGGCATGCCCCGGCGTGTCCCGGACAAACAGCACGTTGAGCACAAAGAACAACCCCAGCAGCATCGTGGGCACGAAGAAGACCCAGGGGATGCCGCCGGTCGGGTCGCTCTTGGACGAAAACGCCTGGAGGATCAGCCGGCTCCAGTCGAACGCGAAATAGAGGCCCAGGCTGATGAGGATTCCGAAGATCGCACCGAACACACCACGCTCGCGAACGTGAAACCAGGCGGCGTTTACCTTCACGATCGAGACGGCGCCGAAGCTCTGGAAATACATGTTGAAAGCGTAGAGCGCGGCAAGGACCGCCACGAAGTGCCTGGAGAGGAACTCATGGCCGGGTCCCTGATTCAGCAGGGAGAGCGAGGCAAAACCCATCATCAGGTTGGCGAAGATCGTGCCGCCGGCGCCGAGCAGGATCGAAATCCGGCCGCCGATGCGATCAGTGAGCGGCCCGTTAATGATGAACGAAAAACCATAGACCACGGTACCGATGCCGAAGATGATCCCGAAATCCGTGTTGCCCATGACGGGCGATCCGTCGACTCCGGAGATGGTCGAGAAGGCGTTCTTGGCCACCTCGAGGTTGTACCTTCCCATGTACAAAAAGGCATACAGGAGGCCCAGCGGCAGCCAGTTGAGAATCCTGCGGTGCCGGAAGGCCTCGGTGTGGCCCACGTCCACCTTGGGGAGGCGGCCGAGCACGACGGCCACGGCCGCGAGCAGGATCAGGATGGGGGCTAGGTTGGAAAGCCAGACGGGCATGGGGCTCCTCTACTCGCGCGACGGGAAGGAACCGGTCGTCATGGCGAGTGGACAGAACTTCACATCAAACAAAAGGCAAAGGGTCGGATGGAGCAACACAGCGGACAGTAAGCACCATCCACGAGCCTGCCTCCGGCGCGGAGTATTCCTGCGAACATGCCTGATGTCAAGATGGAACTCGGTTAGGATCCGGTTAGGACCCCGCCCGTCGGAGGCGGCCCGCTACTGCGTCAACAGGTCTCCGGCCGAGGGGGCGTCGGGATCAGGTGCCACCAGCGGGTCGGGCGCCACCGAAGCGGGCTCGGGCTCGGTGCCCTCGAGGAAATACTCGGTGAGGCGCACTGCGGCCGATGGCAGCACGGCCTCCCCGGTCCCGGGATCAATCTCGCGGGAGACGATCCCCGGCGGGATGAAGAAGTCCCTGGCCTCGCGAGACTTGTGGGCCTCCTTCATGACGCGCACGAACACGGGAACCGCGGAACGACCGCCCTCCTCGCGTGAACCCAGCGGCTTCAGATCGTCATAGCCTATCCACACGCCGCATACGATCTCCGGCGAGAAGCCGATGAACCAGGCGTCCTTGTTGTTGTTGGTCGTCCCCGTCTTGCCGGCCACCGGAAACTTCAGCACCGCCGCGCGTTTTGCGGTACCTTCGGTCACCACCGTGCGCAGCAGGGAGGTCATCAGCCAGGCCGAGGCCGGGTCCATGACGCGCTTGAACTCGGGACGGGCCACGCCCTGGTCGCCGACACGGACGATCCATTGGGGAGGCAGCGCAAGCCCGCCCGACGGAAACACGCCGTAGGCGCCGACCATGTCGATCAGCCGCACCTCGGAGGAGCCCAGCGCAAGGCTCAGGTCCTTGCGCAGGATCGTCGTGATGCCTGTGGATTCCGCGAACGCCACGGCAGCATCCAGGCCGGCCTCCCGCAGCACCTGCACGGCCACGGTGTTGAGCGACATGTTCAGGGCCCGACGCAGGGTGATGCGGCCCTGGAAGTCGTGTCCGCTGCGGGGAATCCACTTCTGGTACACCTCGGGATCGTCGCGCAGGATCGAAGCTGGAGTGAGCTTCTTCTGCATGATCGCCGACGCGTAGAAGAAGGGCTTGAACGAAGAACCTGGCTGCCGCAGGCCCGCCAGCGCTCGGTTGAAGTCCCCCGGTCCCTGCGCGTCGCCCCCGACGATGGCCAGCACCTCACGGGTGGCCGCGTGCATCACGACCACAGCCCCCTGCGGGCCCAGCTCGGCGCGAAGCCGCAGCGGCGACTTGGCAGACCCGGACTTCCCGGGCAGCACGCGCACGCGGAAAAGGTGCCCCGGCTGCACCGAGGGCGGTGGGGCCGGTTTATCGGGCGTCTTCTTGTCGCCCTTCTTCCTCGGCGCGGGCTTCTCAGGAGGCGGGGGCGGGCCCCATGTGAAGCCCGCCGGATAGTAGCGTTCCATCTGTTCCACGACCACGCCCTGCTCGTTGCCCACGCTGACGACGAGCTTGCCGTCCTCCCGGTCCACAACCACGCCCTCGTAGATCGGACCGGCGTGATGAACCTGGATCTTCCTGAGTTTCTCCATATGATCGGCCTTCTTCCTGCCTTCGAGCAGGGTCAGCCGGGTCACCCGCTGCCTCCGGTCCAGCTCGCGCAACTCAAGGGCGAGCGCCTCACGGGCTGCGGTCTGCAGCTTCAGGTCCAGCGTGGTGACGATTTCCCGCCCGGCAGCCGACCGGATCGTGTCGGCGTACTGCTCGGTCAGGTGCGTGACCAGCTCCGGCGCCACCATCGTGTCGGGGATCTCGGGCTCGCCCGGCAGCAGCGGTGCCGCCAGCGCGGCCTCGACGGCCTGTTCCGTGATGAAGCCGTGCCGTGCCATCTGCCAAAGCACATACTTCTGCCGCTCCCGGGCCTTCTCCGGGTGCTTGATCGGGGAGTTCACCTCCGGCCCCTGCGGGAGAGCGGCCAGCAGGGCGGCCTCGGCGACGTTGATCCCGGAGATGGGCTTCCTGAAATAGAAGCGCGCGGCCTCCTCCACGCCGTAACGACCGTGGCCGAAGTAGATCTCATTCAGATAGATCGCCAGGATCTGCTCCTTGGAGAGGGCGCCCTCCACGCGGCGGGCGAGGATGACCTCCTGGAACTTGCGGCGCAGGCTGCGCTCCGGGGTGAGCAACAGCCCCTTGACCACCTGCTGGGTGATCGTGGAGCCGCCCTGCTTGAACCGGCCGGCCGCCAGGTTCACCCAGAAGGCCCGGATCATGCCCGTGTAATTGAGGCCCGTGTGCCGGAAGAACTGCGCGTCCTCCGCAGCCAGCACCGCCTGGACCATGACCTTCGGGATCTTCTCGTAGGGCACCACGGTGCGACGCTGCCTGCCGACGATGGCGATCAGGCCGCCGTGACGATCGAGCACGCGCACGCTCTGCTGGGGCTTGTAGTTCTTCAGCGCCTCGACAGAGGGAAGATCCGGACCGTAGGAATAGTACAGGAACAGGCTCATCAGCAGGAGCATTCCCAGGGCAGCCAGGCCGAAGCCGATGCCGAGACCCCAGGCCAGGATCCGCTTCCATGGCACACCACCGCTCTTGCCTGCTCCGGATTGGCCCTTGCGGTGGCTCACTTTTCGCTTGCGAAATTTCTTTATTATTTGTCGAAAAATCAATTCCATGCCTCGCTGACGTCACGGCCGCCGGAATTACCTGTTGCCGAGAACGCCCAAATGCAATAGATCATTTCATCGGAAGTCAGGAGCGTCCCATGTCATCAGAGTGCATTTTCTGCAAGATCGTCGCCGGGTTGATTCCCTGCGACAAGGTCCACGAAACGGCCAATGTGCTGGTGTTCAAGGATATTTCACCCGCGGCGCCAGTCCATTACCTGATCATCCCGAAAAAACATATACCATCATTGCTGGATGCGACGCAAGAAGACCAGGCCATCCTCGCCGAGATCCTCCTCGTGGCGGGGCATCTGGGGAAGACCGTCCCCGAACTGAACCGCAACTTCCGCCTGGCCGTCTCCACCGGTCCCGACGCCGGACAGGTGGTCATGCACATGCACTACCACCTCATCGGAGGACGCAAACTCACCTGGCCCCCGGGGTAGCCGTCGATGCAGCAAACACCCCTGCTTGAAATCGAACACCTGGAGATCCGGGGGGCCGCTGGAGCGGTCGTGTCCGATGTCGGTTTCTCGGTGGCCGCCGGGGAGATCGTCTGCGTGGTGGGCGAGTCCGGGTGCGGCAAGAGCCTGAGCGCGCTGGCGGTGCTGGACCTGCTGCCGCCCGGACTGTCGATCACCGGCGGAGGCATCCGTTTCGAGGGGAAGGATGTGCTGCCCGCCGAAGCGCGCCGGAAGCTTCGCGGACGGGCCGTGGGCATGATCTTCCAGGAGCCCGCGACCGCGCTCAACCCGGTATACACCATCGGCTTCCAGATCGGGGAGATGCTGCCGGCGCTGTCCCGCGCCCGGCGCAAGGCGCGCATCGACGAACTGCTCGACAGGGTCGGCCTGCCGCCCGCGACGGCCGCGTCCTATCCGCACCAGTTGTCCGGCGGCATGAAGCAGCGCGCGATGATCTCCATGGCGCTGGCCGGTGAACCCCGGCTTTTGCTGTGCGACGAGCCAACCACGGCGCTGGATCCGACGGTCGGGGCGCAGATCCTTGCCCAGATCCAGGCCTTGACAGCCGTCGCCGGAACGTCGGGCGACGATGGAACGTCAGGCGACGAGGGCATCGGCGTGGTGCTGATCACCCATGATTTTCATGCCGTCTCGCGCATGCGGGGACGGATCGTCGTGATGTACGCCGGACAGATCGTCGAGCGCGGCCCGATCCGGGAGGTGCTGGATCATCCGGCACATCCATACACCGCCGCGCTGCTGGACACCCTCCCCAAGAAGGGAAAGCGCCCCGGCTCGATTTCCGGGCAGGTGCCGCCTCCGGGAATGCGTCCTGCGGGCTGTCCGTTTTCCAACCGATGCAGGGTTGTGCTGGAGCGCTGCGAAGCAGAACCTCCACCCTGGCGGGACGCCGGAGCGGGACAGAAATTCCGCTGCTGGCGGGAACCCTGAACCTGTTTGACCGGTCGAACTGATCGGTAGATTCCAAGAGGTACACCATGCATAATTTCTTTACATTTGCTATTTTATCTATTTTTGTATTATTTTCCTCGTGCGGTCGCACGTGTCCCCAACCCCCGGCGCCTGCGGCCGGGACCACCATGAAAGGAACCGCCATGCAGGATCACCCGACCCTGAAGACCATCTTCTCCCGCAAAAGCGTGCGCCGATACACCGGCACGGCCCCGACCGTCGAACAACTCACCCTGCTGGTGAAGGCCGGCATGGCAGCCCCGACGGCCGTGAACAAGCAGCCATGGGAGTTCATCATCGTCACCGATCCCGCCAAGCTCGAACTGCTGACCCAGCGGCTGCCCCACGCCAAGATGACCGCGAAGGCCGGATCGGCGATCATCGTGCTCGGAGACAAGCTCCGGCAGCACAAGGGGCCTGACGCCGATTTCTGGATCACGGACTGCAGCGCTGCGATCCAGAACATCCTGCTGGCAGCCGAGGCCATCGGCCTGGGAGCGGTGTGGACCGCGGCCTATCCGGATCCCGAACGCGTCACGGCGGTGCGGGAGGTCCTCGGCGTGACAGCAGAACACCTGGTGCCGCTGGCCGTGATCCCCGTGGGGCATCCCACTGGCGAGGACCAGCCCAAGGACAAGTGGGATCCTTCGCGCGTGTTCCTCAACGAATACGGAAAAAAACTGGAGTAAGGAACCTACCAGCCGGTCCCCCTGGCGACCACGCCGATCGGCAACCTTCCCCCGAACCGGAGTCCTTCACCACCCCCTGTCTGACAGCGCTCGTCAGGCTCGATGATCCCATTTACCGCCCGCATCGGGCGGTTGACCGACTGTAGCCCATGGTTGGGCGACCGGGTTCGGTCGCACGACCATGGGAAAACATCAAAAAAAGGAAATGACCCAAGTCCTTGTATCGCACTCTGCTTGGGTTTCAGACGGTATCATCCAACCTGATCAGTGCTGTGACTGAAAACGTTCAGATTCCGCCGAAATACACGACCTGGTTGCGGCCGTGTTCCTTGGCGTAGTAGAGGGCCTTGTCGGCCTTGTCGATGAGCACCTGCTTGTGGGCACCGTCGGCCGGGAAGGTCGCATAGCCGATGCTCAGCGTGGCCTTGAACTGTCCCTGCGGGGAGTCGAACACCTGGGCCTCCACCTCCGCACGGATTCGCTCGGCCGCGTTGCGCGCGCCCTCGGCGTCGGTCGCCTCGAGCACGATGCCGAACTCCTCGCCGCCGTAGCGTGCCACGAGATCGATGTTGCGGGCCTGCTTCTTCAGGATCGCCGCCACGCGCTTGATCACCACGTCCCCGATGGGGTGCCCGTAGGTGTCATTGACGCGCTTGAACTTGTCGATGTCCGTGATCAACATCGTCAGAGGCGCGCCCGAACGCTCGGCACGGGCCAGCATCTGCGAGAACCGCTCCTGGAACGTGCGGTGGTTCGTCAGGCCCGTCAGGCCGTCGGTGGTCGCCATCTCCTCGAGGCGCTGGTACATCAGCGCCTTCTGCAGCCCGATGGCGACCTGGTTGGCCAGCGCGCCGAGCATGTCGCGGCGCTGGGGCGTGAAGACCCCGCGCTCGCGGGAGGCGAACACCAGGCCGCCGATGGCCCGGTCGCCCTCGATCAGCGGCTGCACCAGCACCGAGTTCATTTCCGCATAACTGATCGACTCATGCACGACGATCTGCCGGGCGTCACGGAGCTCGCCGTTGACCGGCAGGAAGTGACGGTTGTCCATGGCCAGCGTCAGCAGGCTGCGGTTGACCGACAGCAGCTCGCCCACGCGCCCAGTGAAAAGTTCCCCCTGGGCGCCCAGAATCCTGGCCTTCTTCTCGGTGTCCTCCCAGTGGACGATGGCGATCTCGTCGAGGGGGCAGATCGAACCGATGGCCGAAAACGCCGCGTCGACGACCGATTGCAGATCCAGCGCGCGGTTCATATAGGCAAGGGCTTGGTACAGTTTTTCCTGTTCGAACTTGCTGCGCGCCATCTGCGAGAACACCCGCTCGGTGGCCACCGTCCGGAGCATCTGCTCGGCCCCCTTCTGGGCGAGGGTGACCTGGGCCTCGGAAAACGGCGTCGGATCCGCGCGGTCACAGCAGAGCACTCCGATCATGCGCCCCTGTTCGAAGATCGGCAGGCCGAGGAAGGAACCCACAGGCTGGTTGCCGGTGTAATAGGCCAGGGCGTTGGCAGCGAAGGGAAAAGGGGCTATATTCATTGTTAATTGGTTGCGCACAATATTACCAATCGTCCCCTTGAGCGCGCTGAAATGGACCCCGGACTCCAGAAAACGGCCATTGATCGCATCGCTGAGGGAGGCGGCCTCGACCACCTTGAGGCGCTGGCCGGCGGTGTCCATCCACAGCAGCACCGCCGAGGTCACCTGCAGGCTCTCCCGCAGGAGTCGTAGTTCATATAATATATGATCATGAATCTCCAGCAGCGACGCCTTTCCGAGCAATTCGTCCTGTTCGGCGCGATCCCGCTCGTTGCGGGCGGTCACCGGGCCCATCAGCCGGAAGTCACGCAGTTCCTCCTGATCCTGGCGGACCTTCTGGCTCCGACGCCGGCGCTCGTCCCGCCGGGTCATCATGATCTCTGCGGTGCGCACCAGCAGGCCGGTGCCGCCGAACAGTCCCAGGAACAGGGCGTGGGAGGCCAGCAACCGCGCGGAGACGCCGGGCAGTCCCTGCCGCGCATGCATCCATTCCAGCCCGAACAGCAACGCGGCCGCCAGCATTGAAACCGATGGCCGCACGAAGGCCGCCAGCACCAGCATCAACCAATAGGAAAGCGCGTGCCAGGGCGAGATCGCACCGCCGGTGGCCTGAAGGAACACCGACACCGAGAGCACCATCAGGAGGACGATCTCCAGCTCCGCCAGAAAGCGCGTCTTTTCGGGAATGACGTCGGTACGTACCGGGCGAAGGAACAGTCGCGTCAAAACGCGACCCAGCAGCGTGACGCCCAGGGCCGCGCCCGCCAGGGTCACCCAGAGCCCGCGCTCGCCCTGGGGACGGAACAGCCCCAGGGACAGCATCCCGGCGATACCTGTGATAAGGAAGGCGCTCCAGCCCAGTTTGACTCCAGTTCCGGATCCGGCCAAGGCTCGTACGTTCATCGTTCCATCCTGTCACGCGATCGCGATGTGGTCTGGTCCATGATTTCCAGTTGATAGACCCTGGCTCCGGGAGGAAGAAAACCCTTCTCCCGCATGATCCTGGCCGCTCCCTCCGGGGTCTTGAGGGCCCGAAGCCGGGCCACGGAGTCCTCGAGCCGGCCGTACATGGTGTCGTTGAGCCCCTGTATCTCCTTGAGCTCGGCCCGGAGGGTCGCAAGCTCCCGGATTTCCCGGTGCACGAAGACCGGAAGTGCACCCACGACGAGGGAAAATGCGAGGGCGACCCCCAAACGTGCGGCCCAGCGCCATGCCGGGGCCTCGGCCGACGGCTTGGGTTCGTTTTCAATTGTGTCCTGGGTCACTTCAGTTGCGTCGATCATGCTTTTCCTTATATATCAAAGGGATTTCATCCCAACTCCAGCGTCCAGTATAGGCAGGATGCTTCCTTTGTCGAAATTTGGGGTGGTGAACGGCAATTCTTCCGCGTGCACTTTCGAAATTTTGATGCTAATTAAGACTTGCGGAAACGGATCGCCTCTGGTATAGGCAATTCGCGAGTTTTTAACCGAAAGGATATTCCTTTTCGATTTCTGTAACCCATCATAGGAGATAGCGATGAAACTCAGAAACCTCTTCCTCTTGTCAGTGATCGTCACCCTGTCCTTTGCCTTCGCCGCCTGCGACGACGGTGAAAAGAAAACCAACCCCTGCGGAAACGGCGTGCTGGATCCCGGTGAGGAGTGCGACGGCACCAACCTCGACGAGCAGACCTGCTCCCTGGTCGTGCCCACCCGTCCGGGCGGCACCCTGGCCTGCACCGCGACCTGCTCCTTCGACACCGTCGGCTGCACGGCCCCGTTCTGTGGCAACGACGCCCGCGAAGGCACCGAAGAGTGCGATGGCACCGACCTCGGCGGCGAGACCTGCAGCGACCGTACCGGCTTCGACGGCGGCACGCTTGGCTGCACCGATTCCTGCACCTGGGACACCTCCGCGTGCGACGTCGACTGCGTGGTCGAAGGATCCTTTGAAGACTGCAATCCGATGGGAGGAAACAGCGAGTGCTGCCCTGTCAATGGCAGGCCCTCGATCTGCTCCTCTATGTTTACGACCCCGCTGTGCATCCAGAGCTGTGATAATGACGTGGAGTGCGGATTCTCCATGGTCTGCAACGCCCAGTTGACCGGTTGCTATTATGCTTATTGCGGCGCGGATTCCGCGAGCCCCGATATGACCGAACCCTGCACGCTTTCCGCCGGTCGTTTGGGCACCTGCTATCCCCTGTGGCGTGCCATGGATGGCGCCGGCATCTGCTTCGAAAACGGCACGCTGGGACACGGCGAAGTCTGCCCGCTGGGCGAAGACACGATGGGCATGCTCAACGTCGACCCCGACACGCAGTGTGAAAACGGCTTCTGCTTCGGCCCGGCCGCCGCGACCGAAGGCAACTGCTTCAGCGTCTGCGACGCTGTGGCGATTTATAATGGAGATGCGACGGACACTTGCCCCGCTGGCTCCACCTGCCTCAACTTCTCCTCCATCGTTCTGGACGAGTTTTTTGAAGGCACCACCACCCCGAACCCGTCATTCCTGTTCCGTGACCCCGACATGAGCGTTTGCTATATCTACGAAGAAGCCGAGCCCTTTTATTCCTGCGACCTGCTGACCGGCCTCCAGATCAACGGACCCACCCCGGGCAGCGCCTGCCCCGATGGCCAGACCTGCAACTACTTCGGCCTGGGCTCCCTGATGGGATTCTGCTATGACGTGGCCGCCACCCCGGCAACTGAAGGCGCCGAATGCGTCATCGCCGATGGCCAACCGCAAGCTTGCGACGCCGGCCTGCAGTGCTTCATCGCCGATCCGTTCAACACCGACGGCTCCACGCTGGCCTGCCGCCGCATCTGTGAAGCGCCCGCCAACGGCTCCATCACCGACGCCACCGCCAATGAAGCCTGCGCCGATCTCACCGATACCAATGGTCCCTACGTCTGCGCGACGACCTCCCGCTTCTTCACCGCCGACGGCGAGCTGCCCAGAGATGACTCTACTCCGCCGAAAGTGGAATCTAGCCCCTCCCGCCTGGGCTTCTGCGTTCCCGCCCGCGCTGCGAACTAAATTCGCATTTCCCTCGTTTGATCTGAATCCTTTGGTTTTCCCTACAAATAAATAACAACCTGGTAAATCAGCTAGTCTCCTTGTGACCTCCAAGAGCGGCTTACGCCCGGACCGGACTGTGCTGCTTCGAAATTTCCACAAGGTACCGATTGTTTCCCGGACGGGTTTGTGGTAGTTCGTAGGCGTGGATGAACCAGGTGAACCAACTATGCCGACGACTCCGATTTTCCGATGTGGAACCATTGCCATTCTGGGGCGCCCCAATGTGGGAAAAAGCACCCTGCTGAACTCCATCCTGACGGAGAAGGTGTCCATCGTGACCCCCAAACCGCAGACGACGCGCCAGCGAATCCTGGGAATCGTTCCGGGACCGGGGTACCAGGCGATCTTCATCGACACCCCGGGATACCATCAGTTCAAGAAAAAACTGAACCAGGCCATGGTCGAAGCCGCTTTGTCGGCCATCGGCGACGCGGATCTGGTGCTGGTGCTCGTCGACGCGTCGGACCCCACCGACGAGTTCTCCGATCCCCACGGCGCCGGCGTGCTCGTCCGCCGTTGCGAGGAGATCGGCCGCCCGGTCTTCGTCATGCTCAACAAGATCGACCGCGTGCGCGACAAGAAGGCGCTCCTTCCCATCATCGAGCGCTGGGCGAGCTTCTCCCCGGCGGTCAAGAACGTGATTCCCCTGAGCGCCGCGAAGGGCTCCGGCATCAGTGAACTGCTCGTCGAGATCTACGGCTACCTCCCCGAGGGCCCCGCCCTCTATCCGGAGGACGATCTGACCGACCAGACCGAGCGGGCGATCACGGCCGAAATCGTCCGCGAGACCTGCATCCTCTGCCTGCGCGAAGAATTGCCGTACGCCACGGCCGTCACCATCGAGCGGTTCTCCGAGACCGCGGCGCGCCGCTCCATTTCCGGCATCATCTGGGTGGAGCGGGATAGCCAGAAGGCCATCGTCATCGGCAAGCGGGGATCCATGATCCGTCACATCGGACAGACCGCCCGGGAGCAGTTGATCGCACGTTTCGGCGTGGAGACCCAGCTCTTCCTGGAGGTCAAGGTGCATCCGGGATGGACCGACGATCCCGCATCCCTGCGTGAACTGGGGTACAAACCATGAAATCCCGACCCGTCATCGCCATCGTGGGCCGCCCGAACGTGGGCAAGTCCACCCTCTTCAACCGCTTCCTGCGCAACCGCAAGGCCCTCGTCGAGGACGTCCCCGGCGTGACCCGGGACCGCATCTACGGCTCCTTCGACTGGGACGGTCGCACCTTCGACGTCATCGACACCGGCGGACTGGACATCCAGGATCCCTCGTCGCTCAAGCAGTCGATCCGCCAGCAGGTCCAGGTCGCCATGCGCGAGGCCGACATCATCCTCGTGGTCGTCGACATCCGCTCGGGCCCCACCCCCCTCGACGCCGACATCATCAACCTGGTGCGGCCGTTGGGGAAGCCCTACTACCTGGTGGCCAACAAGGCCGACAACGCCAAGCAGGAGCTCTCCGGGGGCGAATTCTTCTCCTTCGGCGTCAACCACGTCATTCCCGTGAGCGCCTCCCACGGACGCGGCGTCGGCGACCTGATCGACCTGATCGTCAAGGACGTGGAGTTCGACGACCCGCCGCCCTCCGAGGAAGGCGTCGACGAGCCCGTGCGCATCACGTTCGTCGGCCGGCCCAACGCCGGCAAGAGCTCCATGGTCAACAGCATCCTCAAGGAGAAGCGTCTGCTCGTGGACTCCGTGGCCGGCACCACGATGGACGCCGTCGAGGTCCCGTTCTCCCGCCAGCAGCACAACTTCGTGCTCGTCGACACGGCCGGCCTGCGCCGGAAGAAGGCCGTCGAGGTCGGGCTCGAGAAGCTCGCCGGCATGCACGCGATCAACGCCATGGAGCGTTCGCACATCGTGGTGCTCGTGCTCGACTCCAACCTCGGCGTGCACGAGCAGGACGCCCGGCTGGCCCAACTGGCGGTTGACCGCGGCAAGGGGCTGGTGATCGCGCTCAACAAGTGGGATCTCGTCAAGGGCCGCGCCGAGCAGGCCAAGATCAAGCAGCAGGTGAAGGATCAGCTGCGCTTCGTCCCCTGGGCGGCCGTGGTGCCGACCTCGACGATCAACGGCCATGGACTGGGCCAGCTCTTCGACCAGGTGGTGGATGCTCACAAGCGCTGGAACCACCGGGTCTCGACCTCCGAGCTCAACCGCTTCCTGCAGGAGGCTGTGGAGGCACATCATCCTCCCATGTCCGGTCGGCGTCCCCTGAAGTTCTATTACATGACGCAGCCCCAGACACGGCCACCGATGTTCGTCGTCCACGGCAACCGCAAGGACGTGCCCGAGAGCTACCAACGCTACCTGTCCAACCACCTGCGCGAGGTGTTCACCTTCCCGGGCACGCCGCTGCGGCTCTTCTTCCGCTCCAGCCATGGAGATCCCAATGAAAAAAAATAAGTGGATCCTCGGATTTGTCCTGCTGCTGGCCGCATGCTCCCCCCGGCCGAAGGTCACCGTCCAGGCGCAGCGCATCGTCATCCGCCAGATCTCACTTGAATACATGCTGCTGGAGGTTCGCTACCAGGTGCACAATCCGCACCCGGTGTCGATCTCGGTGCTCGAGGTCGACCAGACCCTGGAGTTGTCCAACACCGTCGCGGCCCGCGGCCAGCTTGAGAAGCCGGTCTCGATCCCGGCCAAAAAGAGCGAGCAACTGAACGTCCTGCTCAAGGTGCCCTTTCTGCCGATGTTGACTCCGGCCAAGGACCTGCTGACCGGCAGGACCGTGCGCTACCGGCTCGTCTCCGACATGAAGATGAAGACCATCCTCGGCCAGGAGAGCCGCCGGGTGCTGCGCGAAGGCGAGCTCGAGCTGCCGCTGCTGCCCGGTGGCGGACTCGCCGGCCTGAAGAACGTCCGCCTCGAGGGCGGGCCCCTGGGCACCCTCAAGCTCGACATGATCATCCTGGTTCCCCGCCCGAAGAAACAACTCATGGACACGACCCAGGTCGAATACCTGCTGCGCATCGAGAACCACACCATCGCCGACGGGCGCTTCCCGCTGACCCGCGGCCCCGAGAACATGCAGAAGGTGACGATCCCGGTGTCCTGGCCCATCGCCCGGGGTGCCACCTGGCTCCCCAAACTGGCCACGGGGCTGCCCGTCCAGTTCCGGCTGAGGTTCGATCTGGGCGACGAGACCGAATTCCTGATCGACAAGAAGGACACGATCAGGATCAACCCGTTTTCCCTGTGATGGAGGTACCCATGACCCGCGAAGATCAGATTCAGGTGTGCAAACTGGTGGCACAGGCCATCTTCATCGATGGCCAGCTCACCGACAACGAAATGCAGATGTTCGACCGGCTGCTTTCGCACTTCGAGATCACGCCGGCAGAAAAGAAGATCATCGTCGCGCGAAACCTCGACGATGATGTCAGCGCGATGGCCCAGGCGATCCAGGGGGAGGACGGAAAGATCGAGGCGCTGGTCCAGCTGGCCCAGGCGATCTCGGCCGACGGCCACACCACCGGCTCGGAAAGGGACATCCTCCTTCGCTGCGCATCCGCGATGGGGATCACGTCTGAAAAACTGAAGGAAATCGTCGCCCCCCACATCATTCTGGACTGATTTTTTCAGTCGAAAATTTGATTGGGTGCGGTTTGCCTGCTACACCAGCAATCGATGCTGCGTTCATTCCTTCTATTCATTTTTCTTTTACTGATCACCCCATTGGCGCTCGCGGATCCCCTGCCCCGCCAATGCAAAGTCAACCGTGAAGGCCGTCTCCAGTGCTCCCTGCAGGGCACCACGCGCGGACGAGCCCTTCAGAAGTTTGACGCCACGACCTTCCCCATGGATCAAATCCGGAAATCCAGATCGCCGCTCTCGGTGGGCCTTCCCTTCGCGGGCCGTCTGCACCGTCCGGCGGCCATGCCGGTCTCGGGCAAGGGCTTCCTGCTGCTGGCCCGCACCCAGGAACGCAATCACGGCTGGGCGCTCCCTGAGCTCGTCGAGCTGCTCACCTCCTCGGCCGCCCGCGTGGCCCGCCTGTACCCGAAGTCCATCCTCACCGTGGGAGATTTGAGCCCCCGCGGCGGAGGCTACGCGCCCGGACACCGCTCGCACCAGAGCGGGCGCGACGTGGACCTGGGTTTTTACATCGTGGACGGCCGCTCGCGCTACCAGATCGTGACCACGGAATTCGTGCACTTCAACGAGTCCGCGCGCGGGTCTGGCAAGTACGCGCACCTGATGTTCGATCTCGAGCGCAACTGGGAGTTCGTCGAGGCGCTGGTGTCGCACAAGACCGTGCACGTCCAGAAAATCTTCATCAGTTCCCAGCTGCGTGATCTACTCCTGCAGTATGCCGATGCCGTGGCACGTCCTGCTGACGTTCTCCGCCGCGCGCGGGCTGCCTTGAGCGTGGACACAGCCCACGGCGACCACTTCCACGTGCGCATCGCCTGCCCGGACAACCAGCCCCACTGTCGCTGATTTTATCCCGTGCCCCTTTGCAGAACCGAATTCAAGATTATATTGCCCGCCGGAGGTTCATGACATGTCTCAAAAATTCAGGCACGCCACCGTGGAGATACCGGAAGTCATCCCGATATTGCCCCTGAGAAACGCGGTCCTGTTTCCGGGGTCCATCATCCCGATCGACGTGGGGCGGAAAAAAAGCGTCAAGCTCATCGAGGACGCGCTGTCCCGTGAAAAACCCATCATTGGCATCCTCACACAGAAGGATCCCCAGGTTGAAAACCCGCAGGAGGATGACCTGTACACCGTGGGCTGCGCCGCCCGCGTGCTCAAGGTCATCAAGCTCGGCGTCGAGAACTTCAGCGTGATCATCCAGGGCCTGGCCCGTGTGGAGGTGCTGGGCTTCATCGGAAGGGAGCCCTACATCACGGCGCGCATCCGCACCCTGCCCGACGACCTGTCCGAGGGCCCCGACACTGTGCCCGCGACGCTGTCGACCGACGAGAAAACCCCGGAAGGGCAGGATGCCCTGAAGGACGCAGCCGACGGAGACAACGCCAAAGACGGCCACGGGGACGGCCCGGAAGACGACCTGGGTCTGGCCGACCTCGAGGCCCTCATGCTCAACCTCCGCGAGACCGCCCGAAAGGTCATCAAGTTGATGCCCGAGGTTCCCAACGAGGCCGCCGCCCTGATTGATTCAGTCACCGAGCCCGGCGCCCTGTCGGATCTGATCGGCGCCAACCTGGATCTGCCCATCGAGGAAAAGCAGGCCATCCTGGAGACCCCCGGCATCCGTGATCGCATGTACCGCATCCTGGTCACGCTCAACCGCCAGCTGGAGCTGCTCAAGGTACGCGAACAAATCAACTCGCAGGTCCAGGAGGAGATGGGCAAGAGCCAGCGCGAATACATCCTGCGCCAGCAGCTCAAGGCCATCCGCGAGGAGCTAGGGGAGCTCGACGAGCCCGGGTCCGAGGTCGAGGAGATCAAAGCGAAGATCGAGCTCTGCCAGATGCCCGAGGAGGCTGAGGCCGTGGCCCTCAAGCAGCTCGATCGCCTGAAGATGATGAATCCGGCCTCAGCCGAGTACACGGTCGTGCACTCCTATCTGGACTGGCTCGTGGAGCTGCCCTGGGACGAGGCCACCGAAGACCAGCTGGACATCCCGCTGGTGCGCAAGATCCTCGACGAGGACCACTACGACCTCCAGAAGGTCAAGAAGCGCATCGTGGAGTACCTGGCCGTGCGCAAGCTCAACCCGGACAAGAAGGGACCGATCCTGTGCCTGGTGGGACCTCCGGGCGTGGGCAAGACCTCCCTGGGCAAGAGCATCGCGCGGGCCATGGGGCGCGAGTTCTGGCGAATCTCCCTGGGCGGCGTGCGCGACGAGGCCGAGATTCGCGGCCACCGCCGCACCTACGTCGGAGCCCTTCCCGGGCGCATCATCCAGGGCATCCGCAAGGTGAAGGTGAACAACCCGGTGTTCATGCTCGACGAGATCGACAAGCTCGGCAACGACTTCCGCGGAGATCCGGCCTCGGCGCTGCTGGAGGTGCTCGATCCCGAACAGAACAACACGTTTTCGGACCACTATCTTGAGGTCCAGTTCGACCTCTCCTCGGTGATGTTCATCGCCACGGCCAACATGGTGGACACGATCCCGGCGGCCCTGCGCGACCGCATGGAGATCCTGGATCTGGCCGGCTACACGCGCACCGAGAAGTTCCACATCGCGCGCAACTATTTGATCCCGAGGCAGCTGCGCGAGAACGGCATCATGGAAATCGGCCTGGAGCTGCCCGATGAGACGGTTTACAAAATGATTGACAATTACACCCGCGAGAGCGGCGTGCGCAACCTGGAGCGGACCATCGAGGGCGTCTGCCGTTCGGTGGCCGTGCGCGTCGCCGAGGGGGAGGAGTTGTCCAACTTGCGGGTGCCGCCCGAGGCGCTGCAGGAGCTGCTCGGACCGCAGAAGTTCATGGACATGCAGCACGTCGAGAACCACGAGCCCGGCGTGGCCACCGGACTGGCCTGGACCCCCGTGGGCGGGGACGTGATCTACGTCGAGAGCCGCCGCATGAAGGGCAAGGGGATCCTCACGCTCACCGGCCAGCTCGGCGACGTGATGAAGGAGAGCGCCCAGGCGGCCCTGTCGCTTCTGCGCGCGGACTCGGCGATCTACGGCATCTCCGGGGACCTGCTCGAGCAGGTGGACGTGCACATCCATGTTCCGGCCGGCGCGGTGCCCAAGGACGGCCCCTCCGCGGGCGTGACCATGTTCTCCTCGCTGCTGTCGTCGTTCACGGGCCGCAAGGTGCTCCACGACGTCGCCATGACCGGCGAGATCACGCTGCGCGGCCGCGTGCTGCCCGTGGGCGGCATCAAGGAGAAGGCCCTGGCGGCCCATCGCGCCGGCGCACGCCGTCTGATCCTGCCCGCCGAGAACCGCAAGGACCTCGAGGAGATCCCTGAGGAAGCCCGCCGTGAGATGGAGATCATCTTTGTCTCGAATGTCAGTGAGCTGCCCGCGCTGGTGTTGGAGAATTGACCGGTATTTGAAGAGAAAACGAGGGGACGTCGGAGGGGCACCGGAGAAGCCGGGAGGCTAGGCCGCTGCGGCTTCCTTTTTGACGGGCTTCTTGACGAAGAAGGTGATCAGGATCGAGACGATCAGCAGGGCACCGGCCAGGTAGAAGGCGTACTTGAACGAGCCCGTCCGCTTCTGGATGATGCCGGCGCCCACGGCCATGATGGAGCCCACGCCCCAGGCGGTGAAGACCAGGCCGTAGTTCACGCCGAAGTTCTTCAGACCGAAGAAATCCTTGGTGATCGAGGGGAACAGGGCCAGGTTGGAGCCGTAGCAGGCACCGATCAGGATCGCCGCCGGAATCAGCAGGGACACGCTGTCCATCATGGGCATCAGGAACATCAGGATCATCTGAAGCGCCGTGAAGATCTGCATGGTGCGGATGCGTCCGAGCTTGTCCGAGAAGGATCCGGCGATCAGGCGACCACCTGCGTTGCCGATGGCCAGCAGGGCCACAAGGATGAAGCCGCCCTTGTAGCCTGCCTGGGCCTGCACCACGACGGCGAGCTTGCCGATGACCATGAGGCCTGCACCGGCGTTGAAGGCGTACATGAGCCACAGCAGATAGAAATGCGGGGTCGAGAGGACTTCCTTGACGGTGAAATCATTGGCGGTGTTGACCTTGGTGCCGGCCGCTGCCGCTACCACCGGAGGATTCACGAGCAACTGGGCGAGCCCGACGACGACGATGAGGAACGCGATGCCCAGGATCAACAGGGTCCGGGGAACACCGTACGCGCCGATCATGGTCTTGGCCAGGGGGGAGATGTAGACCGACGCTAGGCCAAAGCCGGCCACCACGATGCCGGCGATCATGCCGGTCTTGGCCGGCGGGAACCATTTCACAGCGGGCGGGGTGGCCGCGGCGTAGCCGAAGCCGATGCCCGTGCCGGCGATGACGCCGAAGGCGATGATGTACATCAGCACGGAACTGAAGAAACTGGCGAGGATCAGCCCGGCCCCGATGAGCACGCCGCCGATGGTGGCGACCAGCCGCGGGGAGAGCTTGTCCTGAAGGCGGCCGGCCGGGACCATCATGAACGCGAACACCAGGCAGGCGACGGTGTAGGGCCAGGCCTTGTCAGCCTCGTCCCAACCCCAGCTCGCCGGGATGCTCTTGGAGATGACGCTCCAGGTGTACAGGACACCCAGCGCCAGGTTGATGCCGGTGCCCGCCAGGGTGACGATCCAGCCCTTCTTCGATCCGATCACAGATTCCGTCATGAGAAACTCCTTACTTGTGAAAAAAATGAAAAACACTTGTTCAGGCGGGTCGATTTGTATCGAAAAAAAGCCGTCCTGTCAATGGAATTTGGGTGTTTTTGAGGCAGTCTGGAGAGGTTACTCGGGAATCACGCACTGGCAGGGATCTTCAGTGATGGCGGGGTCGCAGCCCAGGGAAATCGCCCCCTCGCCCTGGTCGGTGACGCACTTGTCGGCGCAGTTGAAGTAGTCGTAGTAGTAGGAATCATTGCAGATCGCCACCTGACCACCATCCATGCACAGGATGTCGGAGGGCACGCACTCGGCGATGTCGCCGTCGATCATGTCATATTCGCAGTTGCACAGGTTCTCGGTGTTGTCGGCGGTGCAGCCCAGGTAGGACGAGTAATCCGGACCGAGGGTGGTCTTGCAGTACTGGTCGCAGGTGAGGGTGGCCGGGGTGCCGGTGAAATCCCCGTAGCCCTGGGTCATGTCGCAGTACGTGATGTACTCGTCGTCCTGGCAGTAGATTTCGTCGGGATAGCACTGGGCGATCATGCCGTCGATCTGATCATAGTCGCACTGGCAGCGGTTGTCGGCGTTCTCGGCGCTGCAGCCGTGGCTGGTCCAGTCGACCCCGTAGTTGGCCACGCAGTAGTCGTTGCAGTCGACGACCTGCCGGACGTGATTCTCGTCACAGAAGACGAGGGTATCGACGTCGCGGCACATGGCGTCGCCGGTCGTGCAGACATCGGGGTTCTCCTCGAGGGGCACGGTGCAGCCGGCGCCCAGGAGCAGCCCGAGGCCCGAGGCCACGGCGGCTCCGACAGCCAGCCTGCCGGGCGTGGAAACCAGGCTTGATTTGACTGGATATTTTGGGGTTTGAACGGAAGAAACTGGACGTAGGCTAAAATATTTGGATTTCATGGGAAGACTCCTTGTGGAAGACCGCAGGTATTGTAGCACGCCGAAATGCAGGCGCAACGGTCATTTTCACAGGCGGGTACAGGCGGCCATGACCTCGTCGACGGACTTCGGGATGGGCCGCGCCCCGAGCACCCGGCACCCGGTGTCGGTGACCAGGATGTCGTCCTCGATGCGGATGCCACCGAAATCCAGGAATTCTCCCACACGCTCGTAATTGATGAATTCTGCCAGGTGGTTGCGCTCCCGCCACTGCCGGATCAGTTCCGGGATGAAATAGATCCCCGGCTCCACCGTGAACACCATGCCCGGGCGCAGGGTGCGGTTCATTCGCAGGAAGTTCAACCCGAACTGTTCGGATCGGCTGGTTCCCGGCTCATAGCCCGCGAGATCGCCATAATCTTCCATGTCGTGGACATCGAGCCCGAGCAGGTGCCCGAGTCCATGCGGAAAAAGCATCGCGTGGGCCCCGGCGGCCACGAGTTCCCCAACATCGCCCCGCAGCAGGCCCAGCGCCACGAGGCCCTCGGCCATGGAACGGCAGGCGACTTTGTGGACGTCAGCGAAGCCGACGCCCGGCGCGCAGGCGGCAATCGCGTCGAGCTGGCCGCGCAGGACCACCTCGTAGATGTCCTTCTGCCTGGCCGAGAAGTGGCCCGAGACCGGGAACGTGCGGGTGATGTCCGATGCGTAACCCTCGGCAGTCTCGGCCCCGGAATCCACCAACAGCAGTCCCCCCTCGTGCAGGGTGTTGTGGTAGGCGTGGTTGTGCAGCACCTCACCATGGATCGTCACGATGGGCGTGAACGACTGCGCGCACCCGTGAAAGAGCGCCGCGCCGGTCATGGCCGCGACCACATCCTGCTCCCGCGCCCCGGGCATCATGGCCCCCAGCGCGGCCTCATACATGTCGGCCGACGCCTCAAGGGCAAGCTCTATCTGCTCGACCTCACGCGGCTCCTTGCACAGGCGCAAGGTCGCCAGGGCGCTCATGAGTTCGGCGCTGGCCTCCGGACGCACAGAGGAGGGAGTCTTGCCCAGCCAGCGGGCCAGGCGCATCTCCAGTTCCCCGCGAAACGGCCGGGGATAGTGTGCGGCCCTGTGACGGGCCAGCCAATCCTCGAGCCGGGGCAGCGGCTCCACCCGGGCGATGCCTGCCGCGGCTGCCAGCTCCTCGAGGGAGGGCACCGGGCCGGTCCACACGATGTCGTCGATGGTGGCCGGGATTCCGAAGAGGATCTCCTCCCCGTCGGGAAGCATCAGCAACGCCAGGTCCGGCAGGGCATGACCGGCCAGATAGAGGTACGAACTGTTCTGGCGGAAGTCGTACGTATTGGCAAGGTAGTTGCGCGGGGAATCGACATGGCCGGGAATCAGGATGACGGTACCGGGCATGGCGGCCCGCAGCCTGGCGCGACGACTCTGGTACACTTGGGGTTCGAACATGGCAATGACCTCCGGAAAAGAATGGACCGGCCCACCCTACCCCGATTGTCCTGCCGAGTTCAACCCGGAAAATGGAAGCAATCCAACTGGTGGAAATCCGGCTTATCCCCGGGCAGGGGAACGTAGGAACCGTGGAAACGCTGCGGGCCGAGGATGGTGGTGACGTTGAACGCGCACAGTCCGGCAGGAAGCACCGCACAGGGAATGCGCACGCACACCTCCCAGCGATCTTCCCCGCACCGCCACGTATGCCCAAGCGGCTCGAACTCGGAGACGATGTTCCGGCAGCCGTGAAGCATCAGCAGCCAGTAGTGACCATGGGGCCCCAGCTCCAGCTCGAGGTAGCGCTCCCCTGCCCCAAGCAGGAAGACCTCGATCACGTCATGCCGCCAAAGTTCCTCGAAGCGGCCGGCGGGGCCCGGCGGAGGAGGCTGTCCTGTGACCGGACCGGAAACAGTGACGCTGCATTGGTCAGCGGACTGATCGATCCGGCACCCGATCCGGGTTTGGTCCGGAGCGCCCGGCTCATGAAAATGCGGGGAAAACTCGAGTTGGACGGATGCAGGGAACGGCATTTTCACACACTGTACAACTTCGGGGAAAAAATGATAGATTGCGTGCGTCACCCAAGGAAAGGAAATGAAGATGTCCGCGATCTCCCGGCCCCAAATCGAAGCTCTGACGAAGAACCTGTCGAAGAACTTCAACGACCTGGACCTGAGCAGATGCGATCATCAAGGATGCGGTGTTCGAATACTGCCGTTTCAAGGGTGCATCATGGACCGGCGCCCGCGTGAAGAGGTGCCGGTTTGAATCCTGCGACGACATCGTCGGCCTGCCGCTCCACAAGATCCACGCCTCGCTCTCCGAGATCTCCGACGACGAGCAGAAGAAGGCCGTCTGCCGGGAGCACTTCGCCCCTCTGGATCCGATCCTCCACGGCAGCGTCCGGGAACGCGACGAGGATTCCACCCTCGAGCCATTCTGCCTGTACCGCGATCCCAAGCGGAAGCTCAAGCAACAGCAGAGGGACCAGTGGGATGATGCGGATGATTCAGAGTTAGTGCACTTCCTGTCGGATGGTGTGTATATCGAGGAGACCCGTGCGGAAAATCGTTCTAGTTAATATTCGACCGAAAAACAACGAAATAGACAGGGTTTCGTAGCCCGCGGGGCGACCGGGGGTTTTTCCTTGCAGGCTCCTGGGAGCCTGTCTTCTTCTCATCTGAGTTGGCAGGTGGAATGGAATGCGAAAATTACGGAGTTACCGGAGCGGGAGCCGGGGCCGGGGCCGGACGCGGAATCGGGCCGGGGCCGGACGCGGGACCCATCGGCCGGGGCTGACGGGGCATCATGCGGGGACCC
>Ga0180007_10000619_pt1 | contig 56377 bp, 47 predicted proteins | sample MM_PC_MetaG_FD_121122 | JGI IMG/M metagenome (GOLD analysis project Ga0180007, IMG submission 121122) | Groundwater microbial communities from the Aspo Hard Rock Laboratory (HRL) deep subsurface site, Sweden - MM_PC_MetaG | ecosystem: Environmental > Aquatic > Deep subsurface > Groundwater...
CTTGAAGGGATCAAAGGCTTTACGGTAGACAAACATTCCACCGGCGGCGTCGGCGATAAGACCAGTCTGGTACTTGGCCCGGTCCTGGCTGCTCTTGGGCTCAAGGTAGCCAAAATGTCAGGACGCGGACTTGGCCACACCGGCGGCACTATTGACAAACTTGAGGCCATTAAAGGCTTTTCGTGCGATCTTACCACCGAGCAGTTTGTCGAAGCAGTTAACAAAATAGGTGTAGTAATAGTTGGTCAGACCGGCAATCTGGTTCCGGCTGACAAAAAAATCTATGCCTTACGGGATGTCACGGCAACAGTCGATTCAATACCGCTGATTGCTGCATCCATCATGTCTAAAAAGCTGGCTGTTGCAAACAAAGGCCTGGTACTTGACGTTAAGGTCGGCAGTGGCGCCTTTATGAAAAACCTCGACGATGCCCGTGTGCTAGCGCGTCTGATGGTGAAGATAGGCAAGCAGGCGGGGCGCAAAGTAACCGCAGTGATCTCGAACATGGACGAGCCTCTTGGCGAAATGATCGGCAACTCTGTCGAAGTAATCGAAGCTATAGATACCCTTCGCAACAAGGGACCTCAAGGCTTTACCAGTCTGATCAAAACTCTAGCTGCCGAAGCGCTGGCTCTAGGTTCTGAACTCAGTCGGGCCGAATCCGAAAAAAAAGTGGCTGAAGTACTTGCCGACGGTCGTGCCTATGCCAAGTTTCTTGAAATGGTCAAATTCCAGGGTGGCGATATATCAATGATCGACGATTACAGCAAACTACCGACCGCTAAAAAAGTCGATGTAATCAAAGCTGATCGCGACGGATATATCAGCCATATCAATTGTGAAGAAATAGGTCTGGCGGCGATGATGCTTGGCGCAGGACGCGAAACCAAGGAATCTATTATCGATATGGGGGTCGGCCTCAAGCTGGTCAAACACGTCGGTGACAAAGTGAACAAAGACGATGTGCTGGCCGAACTATATCTAAACCCGGAACTTGACAACAGCCGTGCCATAAACAGGTTGCGCAATGCTATCGAGCTGAGTGACACTCAGATTATCGCTCAACCACTGATTCTTGACATAATTTCGTGAGTTGTAGACCGATGCAGGGAATTACCAGTACTCCGGCCCTCAGGCTGGCATTCGAAGAAAACGAGGCCAAAACTCTCTCTAAGTTCGCCTGCCTGGCGAGCAAAAGCAGGGGGCGGGAGCATCCAGAAAATGACTGCTATATTCGCAGCTGCTTTCAGCGCGATATTGACCGTATAATTCACAGCGAATCTTTTCGCAGACTTAAGCATAAGACTCAGGTATTTCTCTCACCTACGAATGACCACTTCAGAACAAGATTAACTCACACTCTGGAAGTAGTCTGCACTGCCCGCTGCATTTCGCGCTGCCTCAACCTCAATGAAGATCTGACCGAAGCTATTGCACTGGCCCACGATCTTGGGCACACTCCGTTCGGACACAGTGGCGAAGAGATTCTTGCCGAAATCAGCGAAACCGGATTTCATCATGCTTCACATGGAGTAAGGGTAGTCACCTGCCTCGAAAAAAATGGTCAGGGACTGAATCTGACCCACGAGGTTATTGACGGTATACTCATGCACAGCAAGGGGCGGCATGGTTCAGCAACTTTTTCCAGTGAATCTTCGTTGCCACTGACCGTAGAAGCTCAGGTGGTAAGAATCGCAGATCTGGTAGCCTATATAAATCACGATATCGACGATGCAATCAGAGCAAGCGTAATCACGGCAGATGATTTGCCAGGCAATGCCAGGCGCCTGCTCGGCGATCGCCATTCGGTAAGAATTCATACCATGGTTCGCGATATCATCGACAACAGCATGGACAGTGATCTGATCCAGATGAGCGAGCCAATACGAGAAGCGACTGCGGAGCTGAAGAGTTTTTTATATAAAGATGTCTACACCCGTCCCGAAATCGATATCGCCGTTCAAAAATCAAAACATCTGCTGGGGCAGATGGCTGAGTGGTTCACCAGCCATCCTGACGAATTACTCAAGCACGTTCGAGGCCATATCCCAGAGGAGCAAAGTTTTAATCGCACTCTTGTCGATTATCTGGCAAGTATGACCGATGATTTTGCATTAAGAAGATTTCAGGAAATTTTTGTGCCGCATTACTATACTTTTAGCGATTTAAAAGCGCGCAAAATGGAGAATTCCCAGTGAAAATGCTCTCTATCAGCAAGAAAATTCTAGCCGGATTTTTGTTTATTCTGGCAATATTTATTGCAGTTTCAGCTCTTGCTGGCTACAACATGCTGGCACTGCGTGAAATGGTCAATAACCTCAAAGGGAACTATACCTCGACAATGCTTAACTCTCAGGAGTTGATAGCAAATCTGCATCTCGCTTCAAATTCTGCTTCTGAAATTATCAGGACTCCTGGCAACCGCGACGAACTTATAAATTTTTACACTTCGGCCAAAGACATCGCTTTTAGCCGCTTTGAAAGCATCGACGAAAATCTTAAAGACCGCTTCCTGCAGAGCGCACCAAGTGTAAGCGCTTTCAAGCAGTCAACCGAAAGCACGATGTCTGAGCTCTTCGAGCTGGCCGACAACTTTCTGGCTCTACCTGCAGGCACAGAACTTACCCCCGCCAGTACAAGCGAATTGCTTGCCACCATACGTGATAAAGAAACCGAACTTACCCGGAAGTGCCGCAGTCTCTGCGAGGCGCTTGCGAACTATTCGCGTTCAGTTACGCAAAGTGCTGTCGACAAGATGTTCACTATCATGGGCTATGTCGTTAAGATTCTTCCAGTAGTAATACTGATTTTTGGAATTGTCTTCACCCTGTTCATCTCGAACGGCATTTCGCGCCCACTCGAACGTATTGTCAGTTCAATGTCTGAGGCCGAAAAAGGGCACCTTCACACCCGACTGGCTTTTGACAGCGACGACGAGTTTCAGCGCGTTGCCGAAAGCTTTAACCGTATGCTTGAGGGTATCTGCCAGATGATTTCAAAGGTGCTTGAAACCAGCGATGACCTCGCGACAAGCTCTCAGCAGCTCAGCTCAGCATCGGTCGAATCGGCAGCAACTCTGCTTGATATTTCCAAAAACGTGAATAGCATTAACCAATCTTCGCACGAGATATCAAGTAATCTTGAAAAAACGACGGCGTCAGTAGAGAGCTTCTCAGAGTCAGCACAAAAAGTCGCACAGCTGGCAGAAACCGCTGTAAACGCAGTTAAAGTCACTATCCAGGCTGCCGACAAAGGTGGCAAGACAGTAAAAAAATCTGTCGAAATGGTTGGCAAAATCAAGGAATCTGTTGATATTGCCACTCAGGTAATTCTCGACCTCAACTCTGCTTCATTGCAGATCAGTGAAATAGTTAACACAATCACAGCAATCGCCAGTCAAACGAACCTGCTGGCGCTTAATGCAGCAATCGAAGCAGCTAGAGCCGGCGAACAAGGCAAAGGGTTTACGGTTGTCGCCGGCGAAGTGCGCAAACTGGCTGAAGAATCGGCAGAAGCGGCGGAAGCGATCGGCACCAGAATTGAAAATATTCTTACCAAGACACAGAACGCGGTCGACTCAATGACATTAGGTCGTGGACGTGTTGAGGACGGCATCAGAATCATTCGCGAAGTTTCTACCAGCCTCGACAACATTATCAGCAACGTCGATGACGTTAACAAAAAAATCACCGAGATCAGTTCAATTTCCAGCGAACAATCTGAAAACTCGCTGGTTATGACAAGAACAATAGAAGATATCACCAGTCTTACCAAAGTTACTACTGATCAGCTGGGTATCGTTGCTACTTCGGTAGAGCAGCAGACGACTACAGTCTCACAGGTGTCAAGTTCAACCGAAGACCTGGCAACTCTTGCAGACGAGCTGCATCTGCTGGTTTCTCGCTTTACAATTAAAAACTCTTAAAACCAGTGAGTTTCATAACAATCGGCAGAAGAACAGCCCAGGCCATCAGGGCCGAGGTCGCAATCAGCAATCGTCGACTGTAACTTGCGGTTCTTTTTGAATCGAGCGCAAAAAAATAAACGATCAAAGCCAGCACCAGACTTAAAGCCAGCGCGGCAGCGTCGTACCCCCTGCCGTAGGCAAGCCAGATAAAGACACAGTTAAGGCTTGAGCCAAAAAGAAACACGCTGCTCAGCATAACGACCCAGCTCACCAGCGACTGATGACGACGGCTAACGTTTCGGGCAGCATTGCCCAGATCTTTTGTTTCAAGAGATTGTTCAATATTCTCATTCATGGCGGCTAATCCTGGTAAGCACTGCTGAATACATGGCTCTAACGGCAAAAAGCCATAAGAGTAACCTGATTATAGACTTGCCGCCGCCGCTTTTCAATAAAAAAATCTCTTCGCTGCTGGTATTTGATAAGTTTCACTGAATGGGCTATAATATAGCGATATTCTTAAGACAGGCAAAATGGCAAGTTTAAACAACACATACGCGCAAAGACACTATGAATCTGCCCTTGACAATTTTGAACAGGGGCAGTATGACAAGGCTTTGCAACAGATAGACAAGGCAATAAAGAACTCGCCAAACAACCCTGATTTTTACTCAACAAAAGGCGTTTTTTTGCATCGCATGAACGACGTTGCACACGCCATAGACGCATACCAGGAAGCCATCAGAGTTGCCCCGGACCACACCTTTTCGCACTACAATCTGGGTCTGATTTACATGAAGCTCAACAAAGTAGTGCAGGCAATCCAGGAATGGGAAGCCGTAATTCATGCCAGGCCACGTGACACTGACGCGATTTTTAACATAGCTGTTGCCCTTTCACACCTTGGCAAAAGCAAGCAGGCAGTCCCGTTTTATGAAAAGGTCATTGAGCTCGACCCCGGGCATGTGCAGGCACATCAGAATCTGGGCGTGATCTTTCGCGACGAAGGCGATTTTATAAAGGCCAAATATCATCTCAAAAAGCTGCGGGAACTGGACAGCACCTACATAGAAGTAGTTGAATCAGAAATAATCAAATGCGAAGAGCAGGAGTTTCTCAAAAAACTCGAGTATGATAACCAGCGAATTTCCGAAAATCTCTCAGAAGAAGACGACAGCATGCTCAACAATGCTCTCATTGCCGTTATTGAAGAAAACTTTGACAAGGCGCTTGAATACGCCGAGAAGCATCTTGCGGTATTTCCAGACGACATACAGGGCAGGTTGATCCGAGGGCAAGCGCTGTGTGGTCTGTCACGCAACTCTGACGCAATCGCTGTATTCATGAGAATTATAGTCGATAGCCCGGAATGTCTTGACGCCATGTCTCATCTCGGCAATATATTCCTGGAAATGGGCGAGATGGAAAAAGCTCTTGAGTATTACGAAAAGCTTAAAAAGCTTGATAGCGACCACTCTCTCATCGATGAAAACATTCGCAACATTAAAAACAAACTGACTGGCAGCGTCAGAAACGATGATTAACCGAATAGTTAAGCCCGGAATCAGAGCCAGGCTCACCTTGATTATTCTGCTGATTTCGCTTTTACCGCTGGCATTTCTTGGTCATCAGGCCTACGACTACCAGAAGCGAATTATCACCGAAGAAGTTACGGCCAGTCACCTTGAGCTTTCTAACACTCTGGCGCACGGCATCTATGAAAACCTTGAGTTTACCCGCAGACTTCTGAGTGCCATTGGCACACTCAACGCAATAAAGACCTACAACAAGCCGGTAATTGAAGATTTTTTTAACGCACTGATGAGTCAGTTCGCTTTTTTTAAACTCATGTATTTGATCGACAGTGATCGAAACATAGTTGCGAGCTCTGACCCCAATACACGACTGCCAGCTGGCTGGCTTTATTCAAAGGCGATTCAGCGCAGCTACCAGGGCTCACTCTCAGAAGTTTTCACTTCCAGCGATGGCGTCTTATACATGACCCTCGAATCAGTCATCAAATCTACACAGCTACACAGCATCAGTGGCGTGTTGATTACTGAAGTAAACCTTTCAAGCATCAGAGACCTTCTACGCACCGCACTGCGCAACTCAAGATCACAGTGCCTGATCCTTGACGAAGCAGGCACTGTGATTGCTCAGTCGTCACCGGAAGCCCGCACTCTCGATATTACTGCAGCAGAAGCACTAGACAGCGACCTGACCAAACTAAAAACGATTGATGGCGAACCCTATCTGATCACTGCCGTGTCTCTGAAAAAATTTGATTTTTATCTGGCTCCAAACTGGACAATAATCCTGCAGATCCCTGAAAAGCAGGCTTTTAATGCAGCATACCGTTTTAGAGAACGGATTACCAGAATACTTGCCCTAACCGCCATCATATCGATAATCCTGGCTATTTTGCTGGCTCAAGGCTTCACAGCACCGCTTGCTAATCTGATCAGAGGCGCCAGACATATCAGCAAAGGCGATTTTGATCATCAGACAAAACCGGTGAGCAACGACGAAATTGGTGATCTAACCGCAACATTTGACGAAATGCGCATTAATCTGCGCGAAACCAGAATCGATCTTGACTACCGCATCATGCAGCTTTCGACACTTTATGAGGTTGGCAAAGCAATTTCGTCAATTCTTGATTTTCGCAAACTTCAGAACATGATTCTGGAAATCGTCGTAAAAGTAATTCGAGCGGAAAAAGGCTCACTCATGCTGCTTGACGACTCAGAAAAGATTTTGACCATTGGCGTTGCAATTGGCCTGAGCGAGGGGATTACCCGTGACACCAAGCTCGAAATCGGAGAGTCTGTCGCCGGCTGGGTCATCAAGTCATGCCAGCCTCTTTTTGTGCGTGACACCCGCACCGACAGTGAATTTCAGACAATAAAGAAATCATATGTCAGAGCCGGCACCCTTATGTGTGTGCCATTGATGGCTAAAGACAAGCTGTTAGGCACTCTTAATGTTTCCCGTTCAGATCCAAACAGTTTCTCTGACAAGGATTTCGAGCTGTTTGTAAATCTCGCCAATCAGGCAGCCATCGCGATCGATAACGCACGCCTATACCGCTATGCTGTTACAGACGAAATGACAAGGCTCTATAATCACCGCTATTTTCAACAACGACTAGACGAAGAATTACAACGTGCCGACCGCTACGAAAATTTTGTCTCACTTATCATTCTTGACGTCGATCATTTTAAAAACTTTAACGACACCTATGGACATCCTGAAGGTGACCGGGTTTTGAAAACAGTTGCAAAACTTATAGAAAAAAGTGTGCGCGAAATTGATATTCCAGCACGCTATGGTGGCGAGGAGTTTGTTGTAATCTGCCCGGAAAAGAATGGCGAAGGCTCGCTGGCACCAGCCGAGCGTATAAGAACTGCAATCGAAAACTACGATTTCAGAATCGATGGCAAAAAAGTAGCGGTTACTGTCTCGCTTGGAGTGGCCTGTTATCCAGACCAGTCCCGCTCAAAAGTCGAGCTGATTCAGCGCGCTGATTTTGCGCTGTATTATTCAAAAGACAACGGTCGGAATCGCGCGACCCTCTACAACCAGATTATGAACCGCGTCGCTGATCCTGCTGTAAATGACGGCTGATCTCAAACTCAGCCCGGACAAAATCTTCACCGGTATCAATATCTATTGAGTCGGCCTCAGACATTGTGTAACAGCCGTGATGCGTAAAATTATAAAGACTTCTCTCTTCGAGCAGCCATGACCGCTGCACCAGATAAATCGCGCCATTTTCAATAAATCGGCGCGGCAGCAATGCAGAAGCGGCAACAATTCCGGCCGGCGACTCTGGACTCGCCAGTCCTGTATTCTGATCGACCCTGAACATCCATTCTGGCTGCTGACTTACCATCTTCATGGAAGAGAGGCTGACAAAGCCACTCCTGTTGAACAGTTCGACAGCCTCTCTGACATGAGTTGGCTTCAGCAGTGGTGAAGTCGTCTGGATCAATGCGACAATTTCTGGTGCCGGGGAACTCTTAGCAAGAGTTTCGACGGCATGCAGCAGAACATCTACAGATGAAGCGGCGTCACCAGCAAGCTCAGTCGGGCGCATAAACGGCACTTCAGCACCAGCTCGCCTGGCTTCGTCAGCAATTTCTACGTCGTCGGTCGAGACCAGAACTCTGGAAAAACAGCCACTGGCGAGCGCAGTCTTAACGGCACGTGCGATTAGAGATTGGCCGGCAAGAGTCAGAAGATTCTTGCGCTTAAGTCTTTTGGAACCACCGCGAGCCGGAATTATTGCCCAGAGCGAAGCAGCTTGAAGCATCAGTATTTAAGCAGAGCAAAATACTTGCTCTGATCAAATTTTTCACGTCCCTTTAAAAATTCCAGTTCCACAACAAAGGCTATTCCGGCAATTTCGGCGCCAACATCCTGCAACAACGCTACAGCCGCCTCAGCGGTGCCTCCGGTGGCAATCAGATCGTCGATGAGCAGAACCTTTTCGCCTTGAGCAACCGAATCGGCATGAATCTCTATCGCATCAGTTCCGTATTCAAGACTGTATTCGCGACGTATTTTTTTATATGGCAGTTTGCCAGCCTTGCGAATCGGAACAAAACCGACATTCAAGCGCAATGCCAGGGCAGCACCAATGATAAAGCCGCGTGATTCGATACCGCACACACGAGTTATGCCAGAATTAGTGTATTTGTCGGCAAATGCGTCGATCATTGCAGCAAAAGCCTGCGGGTCGCCGAGTAACGGGGTGATATCCTTAAAGATAATACCTGGCTTGGGAAAATCCGGAACGTCTCTGATGTAACTTTTAAGATCCATATTGCCTCGCTTCGTTATGATTTCTTCTGTTCACTGCCAATTTTCTTCTGAAGCTTTTGCCAGCTTAAAAAATACGCCTCAAGCTGCTTTGGCTGAAATTCGCCAGCTTCATACTTTTTGAGTGCCATCTGCCCCATCTTAAGAAAAAGCTCATCACGCTTTTTGCTGAAGCGTTCACCTTGAGAAGCTGATTTTTTCTCCTCAGGTGACTTCGAAAACAGGCCTTTAAGCTGTTCAAAAAATCCCTGAGGCTTTTTTTCTGCTGCTTTTTCTTCCTGTTCGGCATACTTTTGAATGAAAAAGTTCATGCGCAAAATTTCGTGACCCGTGGTCAAAAGCTCTGGAAATTGAACTTCGCCAGCCTGATAAAAATCAAAAACAGTGCGACCAGCCTCTTTAAAGACTTCATCAGCCTCTTTGCGAAGGTCAGTAACCGAAAAGCTCAGTTTTGCCTTATTCGAGAGACCAACCGCTTCATCTTTGCCCTGCCGAAAAAATTTGCCTACGGCACTGGCAATGTCTTCCATCGCGCCTTCATCTGAGCCTTTGCTCTCTGCCGCAGGTGTCGCTATTTTTTCTTCAGACAGCTGCGTCACCATTGTTTCGGTGGGGGGCTCAAGGCCAAATTTTTCTTCCATCAGCTTCAGGGAGCGGATTGCGGTTTCCTTGAATACACCTTCGCCATTTGTTCCCAGGCCTCTCAAAAAAGTCCAGGCAGTTAAATCATGGTAGTTAGCCAGAGCAACAATGGCTTTTATCCGGGTATCTGCATGAGTCGAAACGCGCACAGCTTCGACCAGCAGCTCTATCGCTTCTCCGGCCTGAATGTGTGATAGCGCATAGATCGCGCTGCCTTTCATCCATTCTTCAGGAGAATGGAGCATTTTTTTGAGTTCGGTAAAAACTTTTTCTTCGCCGAAAGATTGCAAAGCTTTGGCTGCCACAGCACGGATACGGTTATCCGGATCAGAAAGAGCTGAAAAAAGGCTGGGTATCGATTCTTCGACTCCCAGATCCTCCAGTGCTTCAATAGTATTAGACCTTACCCGATTATCAGGGTCATTAAGAAAATGGCTGAGAATACCTGCCTGCTGTTTGTCGATAAAAAGCTTAAGACTGCTTATCAAAGCCGCCCTGACAAAAGCATGCTCCTCTGTGTCGAGCATTTTTATAAGCTGGTCTTTATATTGCGCCAGATTGGCGGATTTAATTTCCATAACACCAGCAAGCCGGTCTTCATAATCTATAGAAATCAAATTCTCATCAATTTTTTCCCCAGTGGCTGGCTCTTCTGCGGATCTAAGAAGTTTCTCAGTTTTCTTGATCTTGTCGATTGCCTTACGAGCAAAAAAACGAACAGAAACATTACGATCTCTGGTGGCTTCGATCAGGTTTTCAAGCACTGCTTCGCGCGTTTCCCGGTCGGGGAAATCCAGCTTCATCAAAGTCATAGCCGATAAAGCCCGCAGATCATCATCTGAATTGGTCAGATCTTTAATGAGTCTTTTAATTTTAATATCCATATTCTCGCAACTTCCCGATTTCTGAGATAAAATAGTCTAACATATTACCAGCTCAAAAAAAACAGCACCACCCCCGTCTGGAGATGGCGCTGCGACATTCTCATTGGCAGCCTGTGATCAATAAGCGCGAGCGACAAAAACTCTTCTTTGCGCCGGCTGGCCACAAACGACACAAGCAGTATCGACCTGACCGTCATTAAAGCATCTGATGGTGGCGCCGGCTTCGGCCTTAAGTCTGGCCTCGCAAGCAGCGCCGCCGCACCAGCAAAGATCGGCCATAGACTGTTTTTCCTTTATTGCTGAGATGAATTCATCAAAACTGCTGACCTTGCAGGTCTTGTTTTTGAGAATTTCTGAGGCCTGAACGAAAAGCGTCTGTTGAATTTCCTGCATAAGCCGCACAGCTGTAGCTTCGAGCTCAGCATCAGGGATGAACATCTTTTCGCCCGTATCGCGGCGCACCAGGCAAACCTGATTTTTTTCAAGATCTTTCTGACCAATCTCAACGCGCAACGGCACACCCATCATTTCATACTCCGAGTATTTCCAGCCCGGCTTGAAGCCTTCGCGATCGTCGAGGTGCACTCTGATGTCAATGCTGGCCAGTCGCTTCATAAGCTCGCGTGCTTTGCTTAAAACATCTTGTGAATCCTTGTAAAGTATCGGAATTACAACGGCCTGAATCGGCGCAACCTTTGGCGGCAAACGCAAGCCACGATCATCCCCGTGCACCATTATTACAGCGCCGATAATTCTGGTCGACATACCCCAGGAGGTTGTCCAGGCGTATTTGCGCTCACCATCTGAATCAAGAAATCTGATATCAAACGCTTTGGAAAAATTCTGACCGAGATCGTGCGATGTGCCAGATTGCAGAGCCTGCCCGTCTGGCATTAATGCCTCTATAGTATAAGTGTTCAGTGCGCCGGCAAATTTTTCCTTCTGACTCTTTTCGCCGGTAACCAGTGGAATAGCCAGTGATCCTTCAACAAAGGTTTTGTATACTTCCAGCATCTGCATCACTTCTTCCTGAGCTTCTTCGTGGGTGCGATGTGCAGTATGGCCTTCCTGCCATAGAAATTCAGTAGTGCGTAAAAATGGCCTGGTCACTTTTTCCCAGCGCACGACGTTGGCCCATTGATTGATCAGCACAGGTAGATCACGGTAACTCTCGATCCACTTTGAATACATGTGACCGATAATAGCCTCTGAGGTCGGCCTTATCGCCAGACGTTCTTCAAGTTCTTCATGACCACCATGAGTTACCCAGGCAACTTCTGGCGCGAAGCCTTCGACGTGCTCAGCTTCTTTGGTCAGAAAACTTTCAGGTATAAACAATGGAAAATATGCGTTTTGATGGCCAAGCCTCTTGAATTCTGCATCGAGAATCTTCTGAATGTTTTCCCAAAGCGCGTAGCCGTAAGGTCTGATGATCATACAGCCCTTTACCGGCGAATAGTCGGCCATACGCGCTTTCAGCACCACATCGGTGTACCAGCGAGAAATGTCTTCAGACTTCGGGGTAACAGCTTCCATAACCTTTTTGCTTGTGTTCTGAGTATTGGGTTTGTTCATCAGCTATGCCTTTCAAACGTGGATAAAACAATCGAGGGCTCATTATATGAACCCTCGATTGTCATGTCAAGATGCAATTTTGCTCAGTGCCCGCCAGCTCTGACCTTCTGAGAAAGTGCTTCAATAAGCTTGCCGATCCTCTTGTTGCCAACCGGCAATTTGCAGGCCTGGTGCAAGATCTGGCCAGCCACACTGATTTTGCCGAGCTGGAAATTGGCCAGGGCTAGATAATAAGCAACTTCGGCATCGTCGGGATGCAATTTGAGCAGGCTGTCAAGAAGCTGGGCGCCGCGCTCATATTTGGCAACCAAAACGCAGGCCACACCAAGATCGTGATAAATTTTGGTTTTCATTTTCGGACTGGCTTCGATTTCACCGCCCACAAATTTTTCGTAGACCTTGATCAGGTCATTCCAGTTCTTCAGCTGCCTGTAAACCTTGCCAAGAACATAGTGAGCTCTGGCATGATCAGGAGCTTTGCCAATGAAAGTCTGCAGATAATCACGTGCCTGTTCATAGCTATCCTGCTCTGAGCACATGATGCCCATGTAAAGATAAATATTGATCGGCGGTGACTCGTCGGTTTCGAGCAGCATGCTGAATTCAGAGATGGCTTTTTTGTATTTGCCAACATTATAGGCCTTGAGACCAGCGCGATAATGCGGCGAAACTTTGGGCACGACTTTGCCAGGCTTAGCCTTCTTCGGCTTCGCAGGTTCACCACCACCAAAATCACCAAAGTCGCCCAGGCTGAGCAGGTCTGGCAGGTCAGAATCAGAAATTTCGCCACTGGCATCGCTTTCAGATTCGTCTGCATCCTCAACTTCTTCTAGATCCTCTAGGCCTCCCGCTTCTATCGGCGCTTTTCGACCACCTACGACAGATTCTGGCAGAACGGGTTCTTCGAATTCTTCTGGTTCTTCGGTCTGCTCTGGTTGTGGAGGGGGTGGAGGTGGAGCAGGCTTATCGGCCACTTCGATCTTCTCAAAGCTTTTAAGTAAAGGAACAGGCATGCTATCACCCAGATCGAGAATTTTAAGAGAACTGCTCAGCGAAGGAATAAGTGCTTCAACCTGGGTTTCGTTTTTCAGCTGCGAAAATCGTTCGACAAGGTCTTCGAGAATTTTGCGCTCGCCGGCTTTAATCAGGATCTCAGACAAAGCTCTGATAACCTGCGGATCTCGCTGTTCAAGCCTTGGCGCTATAGACTTAACGCCTTCGACCCCGCCAATAGCGGCAACAGCAGCCAGGAGAGCTTTGACCACCGGCAATCTGCGATCTTTCAAATGCAATTTGATTGCAGTCAGTGCCTCTTCAGTCGGATGAAAAGTAAAGAAATTCAGACAAGACTCGAGATTTGGCGCTGCCCGCTCGGTTTTAAGCAACCCGAGAATTTTTTTATGGGGAAACTTCGACAACCGTGTTGCCATATCTACAGCGTGCTTGCGAATCCATTTGTTCTGGTCAGAAAGTGCCAGATCGAGCTGGTTAAAGACAAACTCAGAAGAGAAATTACGTAAAGACTGAATCATGCGTTTGCGAACCACTTCGCTTTTATCGCCAACCAATACCGCCCCAAGATCATGGTATTCGTCTGATGGAATCATACCAAGAATAAAAGCAGCGCTGCGCCTGAGCTGCACGTCATTTGACGCAGCCATTTCCTGAATTTCGGGCTTGATCTTCTCCGGCTCAAGCTTGGCAAGAGCCAGAATAACATTAGCTCGAATTCGGTTATTGGGATCATGAAGGTGCTTTTCAACGCGTTCTTTTATCTCTTCGGGCGGCAGAGTCAGGTCGCCGATCGCTTCGATCGAGTTTGCCCGCAAACGAGCATCTCTAGCCTTAATACCCTCATCAAAAATTGGCAGCAGGGTCACGCTGCGAAATCTGGCAAGAAACGATATCATCAGCGCTTTTCGCCGCAAGTCTTCGTCCTGATGATATTTTTCGATAAGAATCGGAATAGAATCGAGTTCGCGCATAATACACAACAAACGCAGGATAGTCATCGAGATCCATTCATCGGGATCGGATATAAATTCGCAAAGTGCCAGTGCAGCTTCTTTACCGCCAATATTAAATAGAGCATTTGCGGTCTGAAAGCGCACATGCCGGTCAGAATCTGCAAGAAACGGCTGCAGTTTGGCAACCATCTCAGCTTTTTTCCTGAAACCAAGTTGCTCAACGATGAGATCGCGGTGAACAGAGCGTTGTTGTTTAAGCAGATCTATTAAAAAATTCTCGATTTCTTCACCGGCAAACTTGCTACCGGCGATGATGGCCTCTTCCTGTTCAGGATGATTCTGCAGATAGCTGAAAACAATACCTTCAGACTGTGGCAGACCAGCTTCAGCAAGTAACAGGTTGAGCCGAGCGCGTGTGCTCTCGGAGAGGTTGGCGCCGAGGTTATTGGAAACAGTGGCCGTGATCTTTTCTCTGAGTTCTTTTATTCGTTTTTGTGCTACGTCGTTCATTCTTCGAGCTCCTGCAACAGACTCTTTACAAAAGCCTGGTCGACCCCTTCTTCTCTCATAAGTTTTTCCAGAGAGTCTTTAAGGGTCACACAACCATCGCGTTTGGCCATGATCATAGCTGTATTAAGCTGGTTGTATTTTTTATCGCGAATCAGATTACGAATCGCCGAGTTTACCAGCATAAGCTCATAGGCAACACTTGGCGGCTGCATCGGGTCGATATTTGGTATCAGCATCTGCGAAAAAATGCCGATCAGACTCAGGCTCAACTGCGAGCGCGCTTCCTCCTGCTTGCCCGGTGGATACATGCTGACAATGTGCTCTATTGTCTGCGCTGATCCCATGGTAGGCAGAGAAGACAATACCAGATGCCCAGTTTCGGCAGCCATAAGCGCCTGCTCAATAATCGCACGCTCTTTGAGCTCACCAATTATCATTACATCGGGGTCTTCGCGCAAGGCATTGATAACGGCATCATAATAGCTGTTAATGACCTGGCCGATCTCAACCTGTGTAAACACAGCCTGGTTTGGCGTATAAATGACTTCAATCGGGCTTTCCATGGTAATGATGTGGCGGGCAAAACGTTTGTTGATGGCATCGGCCATTGCCGCTATCGTCATACTCTTGCCCGAACACGATGGGCCAGTTACCAGGAAAAGACCACGTGGGCGGGCGGAAATATTGATAAGAGCTTCAGGCAGTCGCAAACTCTTGATACTGGGCACCTTTGGCGGAATAAAGCGAAACGAGCCGGCCAGACCTTCACGCTGCTGAAATATGTAGTATCTTATGCGGGCGCGGTTGTGACGATATGAAAAAATAGAATTAACATAGAATTTGCCACGCAGTTGTTCCTGCTGATCAGCACTTATTATAGGCAAAAAAAGATCATACATCTGCTGAGGTGCCAGAGCCTCATCCTCAGAGATGATCAGATGCCGATTAACCCGGAATGAGGGTGGTGCGCCCGGTTTAAGAATCAAATCGCTGGCACCCATTTCCAAGGCTCGTTCAAAATATGCAAACACATCCGGTTTCATACCACACCTCCGGAACCGTCGCGCTCTTCGATTTTACGCTTGACATATGTCTTGTTATTGGCAGCCAGAAGCGCCTCATTTTTCTCGATCTTGCCTTCACAGGTAAGGTCGACCAGGGCATTATCGAGAGATATCATACCAGTGCTCGATCCAGACTCAAGATAAGACGAGATCAGATGCACGCGATTTTCGTTGATGAGACCGCGAACCGCCGATGTATTAATAAGAATCTCAAAGGCAGCAACCCGCCCGCGAGCATTCTTTCTAGGCACCAGCGTCTGAGTCACTACGCCGATCAAATGCGAAGCCAGGCGGCCGAGAACTTGCGAATGCATCGTCTGCGGAAACAAATTCACAAAGCGATCTATTGCCTGAATAGCGCTATTACTGTGCAGGGTAGTCAATACCAGCTTCCCTGACTCTGCCGCCAGAAGCGACATTTCAACCGCATCGGTATTGCGCAACTCGCCAACCATCAACACATCGCAGTCCATCTGCAAAGCCCCTCTGATACCTTCTTCAAAGGTCAAACAGTCAACACCAACCTGGCGCTGACTGATCAGACTCATTTCGTCTTCGAACAGATATTCGATCGGATCCTCGACAGTTACGATGGTCTTATGATAAGTGGTGTTCACATGCGTGACAAAGGTTGAAAGTGTTGTCGATTTACCAGCACCGGTAGCACCGGTTACCAGAATGATGCCCTTAGGGCGGTCAGCCAGGCGACGACCAGACATGGGCAAATCAATGTCGGCAAACGACAGGTGTTTGAACGGAATAACCCTGTATACCGCATTCCCGCCATGTATATCATGAAAAAGGTTAACTCTAAAACGAGCATTATGAAAGCTATAGCCAAGGTCGAGCTTACGATGCTTGATAAAATTAACCAACTGCAGGTCATCGAGAATAGATTCAAGCATCGCCTCAAAATCATCATAAGAAACGACGGGCATGTCTTTTACTGGCCGCATTGTGCCATCTATTCTCAGGATAGGAGGATAGCCCACCTTGAAATGAAGGTCAGACGCTCCCTTTTCAACGCAGAGATTCAGTAACTCAAAAATCATTGCTCCTCCAGCCTCTATATACGTTTGACCATACAAGATCGAACAATCACAAAACCGGTTTTAGCGTGCTCGATCAATAATTCTACAGTTAAATCGGTGCTATGAACCATATAATTTACCAATGCTACCAGAATTAGCAAATTTTTGCCTGCAAAATTCACTTTTTGCCATTAATGATTACAACTGTTATAATCCAACAAAAGTTTTGAACAGGTTAGCGAAACACACAGACAATATGATTGAATTACAAAGCGTAACACGTATTTTTCCCAATGGCGTAAGAGCTCTTAACAATATAAGCCTTATAATCAACCCAGGTGATTTTGTTTTTCTGGTCGGGCCAAGCGGAGCCGGCAAAAGCACTTTTCTGCGCATGCTATTTCGCGAAGACACGCCTACCGAAGGCAAAATTATTGTCGATGGCAAGGATATAACGCTGATGCCGGAAAGTCGGGTGCCCTATCTGAGGCGCAACCTGGGAATAGTTCTTCAGGATTTTCAGCTTCTCAAGCGCAGAACGGTTGCCGAAAACGTCGCTTTCGGCCTGCGGGTAATTGGCGCCTCGGCAGCAGAAATAAGCAATCGCGTTCAGGAAGCGCTAGAGCAAGTAGGGCTTTCACACAAACGCCGAATGTTTCCAACTGAACTTTCGGGTGGTGAACAGCAGCGCGTCTGTATCGCGCGCGCCATTGTAAACAACCCGCTCATACTTATTACTGACGAACCTACCGGCAACCTTGACCCCATGATTTCTCAGGAAATTATGCAGCTTTTTCTGGAGATAAACTCACGTGGCACCACCATCATCATGGCCACGCACAACCACAACCTGGTGAACAAACTGCGCAAGCGCGTAGTAGCACTGGTTGATGGCCAGATAATCAAAGACGAACTCGGCGGTACCTATGCTTATGAATAACACTATCGACTGGAGTATCCGCTAATGTCTCTCGCAAATTTGTCATTCTTTGTCAATGAAGCCGGCACTAACATGAAGCGCTCGGCCATGATGGCTTTTATAACTATTTCAACCATAAGCATTGCACTGGTAATGATGGGAGCTTTCCTGCTTGCAACAATGAACCTGGAATCATTTCTGCAGCAGATGCAGTCAGAAGCGTTGGTTACAGCTTACCTCAAGTCGGGTTTTGCGATAACTGACGCTAAAACTCTCAGTCTTAGACTAACCAGCTGGGAAGAGGTTGAAGACATCGAAGTTGTCACCCCGGATCAAGCTGCGCGCGAACTATTCAGCAGTCCCGATGACCAACAACTCCTGAAGATTGGCTTTGGCGAGGGCAACAACCCGCTCCCCACCACCCTGCGCATAAAAATAAAATCTGGCAGCATACTTGAATCGCTGTTGCAGAAGCTCAAAATCGAGCCAATGATCGACAATATCAGCTACGGCGAAGATCTTTTTCAGCAGTTTCATGGCATGTCTCAACTGTTATGGCTGATCAGCCTGGTCATTGTTATCCTGCTTGGCCTCGCCTCACTCTTTATTGTTTACAACACGGTTCGACTCACACTTTTCATGCGCCGCGAAGAAATCGTGATAATGAAACTGGTTGGCGCCACCAACTGGTTCGTCAGAGGCCCATTTCTGGTCGAAGGCTTTATTCAAGGCCTGGTCGGCTCTTTTCTAGCCATAGTAGTCCTTTTCTCGGCATACAGATTCATGCTGGCCAAGCTCGCCGAACTGATTCCCTTCTTCACCGCCAATATCGGTTTTGAACAGCTGTTCAAGCTGTCAGCCAAGCTCCTGATGATGGGTATAGTTCTTGGCATTTCCGGAAGCCTGCTGTCACTGCGCGACATCAGCAAATTCAGCAAGTCATCGCCAGAAGGGGTTTGACGATGCCGTGCCGACGCGACCGACTGCTGCTGATCATAGCTCTGACTGTTGCAGTGCTGATAAATCTACCAGCTTTTGCAGGCAAGGACACGGATGGCCGCGTGCCGCGTGAGCCAGGGAGGGCGGAAGCGGCCAAAACCCGGCCAAAAGGAAACGATAACCTGCAGATCGAGATCGACTCAATCAATCTGCAACTTGATTATCTCAAGGTCAAGCTCAGCGACAGTCTTAAAAAAACCCGCAAACTCGAAGCCCGGATCAAGTCAAAACGAGACGAAATAACCCAGCTTCAGGCGCAGGTAGAACAGCTCAATGAGCGCCAGAGCGAGATTACACTCAAAATCGCGGACATTGAAAAAGAGAGTCTTAATGCACGCGAACAGATAAATCTTCTGCTGGAAAGATTTCGTGCAAGACTTGTGCAACTGCACAAGATCAAACAGGGCACATTGATCGGCTCGGTTTTTTCGGCGCGCGATCTAAATTCGTTTTTAAACCGTTATCAGATGGTTAAGTATTTGCTCAACAGTGACAAGGAGTTGCTGCAACAGCTTAAAACTCATGATCTGCGCCAGCGCAAACTTGCAGTCGAAATGCAGGCCCGCCAGCAGCAACTTGAGTCGGGCAAAGTTGAGCTGGCCGAGAAGTCAAAAAAACTCGACACCGAAAATTCGGCATTCAGGGCCATGCTTTCGACGGTGCTGCTGGAGAAAAAATTGTTTTTAGAAAAGGAAAAGACTCTCGCTACAGCCCGCAAGCAGCTCGAAAGCGAAATCAACCGCATCGAAGAATCTCGCAATGCCCCAGACCTCGAAAGTGAGCTGGCAGTAGCTGCTCCTCTGCAAACAGAGCCGGCAATAGCTTCAGCACACCTGCCGGAATCTGCACCAGAAGCTGCTAAAATTATGAAATTTATGTGGCCGGTCATCAAAGCCAAACGTCAGAGCCTTGACCAAACTGGTGATGAGCTCACCACCGCGCTCTATATTTCTACAATCGGCGAAACAGAGGTACAATCTGCGGCCCGCGGCAAAGTTGCCTACCGTGGCAGTATAAGTGGGCTCGGCAATGTGCTTATAATCGGACATTCAAGAGGATTTTCCACGGTCTATGCCCGCCTGGACGAAATATGGGTCGGGCTCGGTCAGATCGTGGAGCGCGGCGAAGTCATTGGCCGCATTATTGGCGGCCGCAACCTGACTCTGCAGTTTGAAATTCGTTTTGGCGGCAAGAAGCAACAACCGCTCGACTACCTGTCAGTAGAGTGAGTTTTTTTGTTTTTAACAAATATGTTAAAGTGTTATACTTCAGTAAATCATGTTTCAGAGTCTTAAGGAGCATTTGTAATGATCAAATATTTTTTTCGCGGCATAATCCTGACTGGAGTTATTATTGCGCTCCTGCTGACTTCTAGCGCTAAGCCGCTGTTCGCTTCATCTACCAATCTGACTTACTTTAAGTCGCTTGATCTTATAAGAAAAGTGCTTGAGCTGATCAAATCAGACTACGTCGAAGAAAACCTCGACGAGCAGAAACTGATCTACGGCGCCATCGAGGGCATGCTCAAAAAACTCGACGACCCCTACACCCGCTTTATGGAACCCAAGTCATTCAAGGAAATGCAGGTCGAAACTCAGGGCGAGTTCGGGGGGCTGGGCATAGTAATCTCCCTCAAAGACCGCATGCTTACGGTTATATCGCCGATCGACGACACCCCGGCAGCAAGGGCCGGAGTTCTGGCCGGTGATATGATAATAAAAATTGACGGCAAGGATGTTATCGACATCGCACTGCACGATGCTGTCAAATTGCTGCGCGGTCCGGTAGGAAGCAAGGTTATTCTTTCTATATTGCGCGAAGGCGACAGAGAAAGCCGTGACTATGAACTAACACGAGAAATAATCAAGCTGCCAAGCGTAAAATACTGGGTGATTGAACCCAACATCGGCTACATAAGACTGACTCAATTCATTCAAACTTCATCAGAAGATCTCGAAAAAGCCTTGATCGACCTTGAAAAGAATGGTGCACAATCAATAATTCTGGATTTGCGCAACAACCCGGGTGGCCTGCTGACCTCAGCCGTCGAAGTTGGCCGCAAGTTCATACCCAAGGGCGATATTGTATCAATCAAGGGTCGCGACGGAGAAGAAAACACCTACAGTTCGTTTTTCAAATATCATCCGCTGCTACCCCTGATTGTTCTCATCAACGAAGGCTCGGCTTCGGCATCAGAAATTGTTGCCGGTGCAGTTAAAGATAACAAGCGCGGACTGCTGGTCGGTCGCAAGAGTTATGGCAAAGGTTCGGTTCAAACCGTCATTTCGCTCAACGACGGCTCAGCAATGGCGATGACCACTGCTCTCTACTACACTCCATCAGGTATAAACATTCACAAAACAGGTATCGAACCTGACATCAATGTCGAACTGCCAAAATTTGACGAGAGCAAGCAGGAAGAGATACGCAAAGCAATAGAACTCGATCAAAAGTATCTGCAGAAGCTCAGCAATGCTACCTTGACTGCCGAACTCAGTTCAGGCACTATTACGATCACCGGCGAAGGCGATGCTTCAGAAACTTATAAATTAAGCGGCTTTGTCGAACCACCCGACAGCTTCACCCACAATAAACTGCAGATGTTCGTCATTAATCCCTATGACACACAGTTGCAGCGTGCAATCGACATTCTCAAATCTACCGCAGTCTTTCTGCCGCTGATGAATGAAAAATAACGTTCAGAGGTAAAAAAATGCACACCAGCTTTTCTACCAAAATGAGCAAGCCCGCGCATCCGCGCGAAGGCGTCTCTTTGGTAGAGATCCTAGTTGTAACCGTTGTCATCTCGTTGATGGCTGCTATTTCCTTTCCGGTCTTCAAGATCGTTCAGCAGCGCGAAAAGGAACGGCGGTTGCGAATAATCCTCTATGATGTGCGAACCGCCATTTCGGGCAGTAAGTCAGCATTGTCCAGCCGCGAATTCACCGACGGCTACCGCACTTTTGTAACACTCTCCGGACTTGCCCAAATCACCGACGATGCGTCAAAAACTCTTTTCTTAAATACCCTTGCCAATGATGGCTATGGATTTCCTGGAACAATGGCCAGTCTGACCACCCCGCCGTTTACTTTTGACATTCCAATAAGCGCTATTCCGGGTGATATTGTAGCTATAAAGGTTGATCGCAAGTTTCTCAGACCCAGGCCAGCAACAGACGACTTGCCCCCGCACCCCTTCACCAGCTGGAATCCAAACGCCACCTGGACTAAAGTTCTCAAAAACGGCAATATCACTGACATCAGGTCGGATGGCGCCGGACTGGCTCTGAATGGGAGTATCACCGATGACTGGTAAACATCGCAATGGCTTCTCCCTTTTTGAAATGCTTATAGTCGTGGCAATCGTTGGCATGATTGCGCTTGCTACTGTCCCAGTAGCCGAAATAACCTACATTAAAACACAAGAAACGCAACTGGAAAAAAATATGGCTGACATACGCCAGGCAATCGCTTTATGGAAACGAGACTGCCGGAATGTCGTAGTTGCACGATATGGGTATAATAAGCTCTTTGAGGTGCCTGACAGTCAACTTTACCCGCCAACGCTGGAGGCTTTGACAAAATCAATGTCTCACCCAATACTGGCCACAGACGGAAGCATCCTGCAGGACAGTGTGCCCAGCGACATCTATTTTTACTCACAGCCATACCTGCAAAGAATCCCACAAGACCCCTTTGTTGGCGCAGCAAGCTGGACAATACACTGCGCATCGGGCACGACAGGATTTTATGAAAACGGTAATACTTGGATGCCGGCATCTGCCTCAGGAGTATTCGACATTTCCTGTGTTGACAATACTGGAAACCAGCGACGCGGTTTTGTTACAGCGATCGATGGAACCAAATATACAGACTGGTGAGGAAAAATATGACTAAAAAAGGTTTTACTATAATTGAGCTCCTGATAGTGATAGCCATTATCAGCATTCTGGTCGGGGTGGCAGTGCCGTATTACAATGATTACATCTACGACGCCCGCCTGTCTACGCTAAGACAAAACCTGGCGAGCTATCGCAGCGTGCTCAATCAGTTTCGCGGCGATAACTCCCGGGGTCCATTCTTAGTGCCGGTCAGCAGCGGCACATTTTCCTTACATGTCGATCCGAGATCAGGTAATGCCAGTGGCTCAGAACTTGTTTCCGGGTCAGTTCAAAATATCAGTAACGTTTTCGTGCGACGCAGTAATCTTAAATACCTCCTATCAATGCCAGTGTTTTTAAATCCCAAAGACGGTTCGCCCATACCCTCGTCAGACTGGACGCTTGGGAGTCCATCGGCCTATTACTATGATGTCGATACCAACGGAACATTTGATATAGGAACTGAGTTCGCTTTTGCAGACTACGATAACAACGCAAGTTTCACTGCCTCTATTGATGCCCAGATACTCAACAGCGTAGCACTCAGTGGGTCTGGGGCTGGAGATCCACTCGACTACACCAGTTTCGTTGTCACTGCAGATGGTGTCGACTATTAAATAACATCTGATATATAGCCGCTAATTTACAGCTTTGCTGAAAAATAATTAACAAATGAATTTGATGTGCCGATACTTGTGAGGAAGGACTAACTAAAACATGGCCGCAGACTTTCTAAAAAGAAAAAGAATCGGTGAGATCCTGGTTGAAATGCGTGCTGTCACAACGGAACAGCTCGAAAGCGCACTCAAGCGTCAGCCTTCTCTTCGCAGGATGCTTGGCGAAATTCTCATCGACGATAAAGTTATCAACGAAGAAACTTTGTTTCGCGGCCTGTCCATGCAACATGGTATCGAGTTTGTCAATCTCAGCACGACTGATCTCAGCCCCGACTTGATCAGACAGATTCCAGAAAGTCTGATTAAAACTTACAAATTTATTCCTATTCGCAAAGAGCCAAAATCTTTGACCATTGCAGTATATGACCCGACCAACAACAAGATGTTTGACAGCATCAAGATGGCAACCGGGTTCATGTTCATCAAATGGGTGCTGGCCACTAAAACCCAGATTCTGCAAATCATCAACGAAGTGCTGTATCGCCCACAGAACGTTCTCGACAATGTGCCGATCGACGAACTGCTCAAAGACGTTAAGCTTGAATTCACCAAAGAAGAGAACCTCTTCTCTGAAGCTTTTGCAAACACTGGGAGTCAGAGCGACCTCAACCTTGAAGAACTCAAGCGTGAATCAGACCAGACCTCGATTGTAACGCTGGTTCATAAAGTCATTCTTGATGCCGTTAAGATGAGAGCATCAGACGTTCATATTGAAGGATTCGAAAAGATCATTCAGGTCAGGTATCGTATCGACGGTATTCTTTATGACATTCTGCCGATCGAAAAAGCTGCCCAGATGGCGATTATCTCGCGTATAAAAATCATGTCGAATCTTGACATCACTGAGCGCTTCATGCCACAGGATGGCAACTTCAAACTCAGAGTGAAGAATCAGCAGATCGAGTTCCGTGTTGCGATTCTGCCCTCTATTTATGGGCAGAACTGTACGATCCGTATTCTCGATGCTGGCCGCGTCAATCTTGACCTCAAGGGCCTTGGCTTTCACGACGACGATCTAAGAATTTTCGAATATAACATTGGTAAGCCCTGGGGACTTTGTCTGCTCGCCGGTCCAACCGGTTCGGGTAAAACGACAACTCTTTACTCGGCACTTTCTATAATCAACAGTCGCCAGAAAAAAATCATTACAGTAGAAGACCCGGTCGAATTCAAAATTCCTGGCGTGCACCAGATGCAGGTTTTTGAAAACAAGAACGACCCCAGCCGCTCGCTGACTTTTGCGCGTGGTCTTCGCTCAATTCTGCGTCTTGACCCGGACATTATTCTCGTCGGCGAAATCCGCGATTACGAAACCGCTGAAATTACAGTTAAAGCGGCTCTTACCGGTCACATGGTTTTCTCGACAATTCACGCCAATACAGCAATTGAAACGATCAATCGTCTCGAAAACATAGGTATCGACCCATACCTCTACGCTTCAGCGCTATGTCTACTGGTTGGACAGCGTCTGGTCAGAAAGATTTGCCCACACTGCAAAACTGAAATCGAGCAAACACCTTATCTGGCAGCTTCTCTCGGGATCGAAATGAAAGAGCTCGAAACTCACAAACTGTATCGCGGCATGGGCTGCAAATCTTGCAACAACAGCGGCTTCAGAGACAGAACTGGTCTTTATGAAGTCATCGAAGTAAACCATGAACTCAAGGAAATGATAGGTCAGCGCCGCTCCAGCATGGAGCTGACGACATTCCTGCGCAAACGCAAGGTCAAAACCCTCTCTGAATGCTGTCTGGCAAAGGTTCTCGAAGGCGAAGTGCCTATCGAAGAATATATCATGATCAATATGGGAAGTTAATTGATGGCAAGGTTCGGATCTAAAATCAATACGGTTCTTGAAATGGGAACCTACGAAATGCGGCTTCTGGTGTTAGAATCAGCGGTTGCAGGAGAAATACGACTGAAGAAGTGTTTGTCAACAGACACTCCCAAAGACTTTGTCGTATCAACCTTTATCGAATTCCCGATAATGGAAGCCGAACCTGTCCGCAAGGCCGCTGCCTCTTTGATAAAAGAGGCCAAACTCTCTTACGAAAACGTGATGGTGATGATGCCGGATCATTCTTCACTGGTCAATATTCTGGTGACACCGCCACGATATTCGCGCAAGGAAATGGAAGAAGCGGTCAAGGAAGATCTTGAACCAGTCATGCCGCTGCCCTATGACAACTGGTTTATGACCCAGCAGAGTGTTGGCAGCTGGGAAGAAGACGAGATCGTTCTGGCTATTGCCACCATCAAAAACAACCTGCTCGAAGCCGGCAGCATTGTTCAAAGAGCCGGACTTAACCCGATAATGATGGATCTCAATTTTTTCAATGTAGCCAATCTGATTGAGCATTATCTGGTAAATACCGATAACAAGGGCAAAAACATCTGTCTTATCCATCTTGGGCATGAATCAACCTCGGTTGGTGTATTCAAGGACGGATTACTACGTTCATTACAAAATCGGCCGATTGGTGCTTATGACTTTACCAAACAGCTCAGCAAGCACTTTCACGTTCCTGAGCCAGATGCTGATCAATTCAAGCGCAACGAAAACTTCTTTTTGCCAGAACCTTCGCCAGAACAGGATGTGCAATATAACTTTACCGTTATTAAAAATGTATTCGCTCTGCTTTGTCGCGAAGTATTCGGTGCTATCGAAAGCTACCTGACCAAATTTAGAGAATTCACCATCCATGAAGTAATTATTTCTGGTGGTGGTGCTAATTTCGAAAACATTCACGTTCTGCTTGGAACCAATCTGAATACAAAAGTTAGATGTGTGTCTGAACTATACCAGCTCTCTGTGGCTGGCAAACCAGTCAATGATGCCGAACGCAACTCACTGGCCGCGGCCTGTGGCTGCTTTTTGAGGGAATAACATGAAGTATCAGTTTGACCTGCTACCAAAGGAATATAAAAGCCTGCCCCGCGACACACTGGGCATAGCGATGGCATTATTGACCATTCTGGTCACCATTTCAGCTATTGGAAGTATGTCAATAAAGAACCACAGTGAACTTTCGGCTGTTCAGGCACAAGTAGACGGGATGGATACGCAGGTGCGCGACATGGTCGAAAAAACTGGCGCTTTACAGCCGCCGATAAGCGAAATCAACTCTCTCAAAAACAGCATCACATTCATAAACGAGAACCTTGATACCCCTGGCACCAGCCTTGTAGATTTTCTTGCCACGCTGGAGGCTTCGGTGCCTGATCGAGTTGTAATCACTGACATAAGCCCCAAAAATTTTACTAATATTAAACAGAATTTTACTCTCAGCGGCGAAGCGTCAACCATATTTGACGTGCTTGAATTTGCCAATCGACTTGAACAGAGCGGAAAATTCACCGCGATGCTCAAATCCACTGCGAATGTTACACAAGATGAAGGCTCAGTCCAGAAATTCACCCTGGATTTCACCTATCTGGCGACAAAACGGAAATAACTTTGATCAGAAGGAAATGACGTGAAGACCAGACTACGATCGATAATAGAAAGAGTTGTGACCTACGGTCTGATTGCGGCAGCAATCAGTGGGTTGTTGTATTTTCTGGGCTCGGTAAACCGTCTGCAACGCCAGTCGATTGCCGACAAGAGCCAGGAATTGGTCACACTCAACAAAAAACTTGAAGAATCACAGACTGAATTTGCAAAACGGCGACAACAGGTTGCCGATATAACAACTCAACTGCGCGATAAGCGCCAGGAAGTTAAGGACAAATTTGAAAAACTGCTTGAGAATGCCTCAAATTACACAATTTTCATAGAGCAGGTCCAGCGCAAAGCTCGAGCGCTCGAAATTCATATTCAGGATTCCACATATAAGCCACCGGCACCGGTTGCGGGCGCAGGATCCAGCTATCTGGAATTCCGATTTGATCTGAGAATTCGTGGCGCATACAACAAGCTGAAGCAATTCTTATGGGAAATTGAAAACTCACTTGGCAGGCTGGTTAAAATTTCGCAAATCGAAATAGTTCCACCGTTGAGCGATTCGCAGGGCAATATGTCGATGAAACTAACTTTATCGACCTTCTTTTTACCCTGATCGGCGATACAAGGAAAACGCATGACTCAGAATGAATTTCTTGATTACTGTAAAAAGAATAAGATGGTAGCTTTCGGCGTACCGCTGATAGTGTTCGTTCTGCTACTCGACAACCTGGTGCTCAAACCGGCCCGTCAGAAAAAAGCTGACGAAGCTCGCGGCATAACCACCCAATCTGCACCGGCAAACCCTGCTGTTGCATTGGCACCAGGAGCTCCCGCCAGCGAAAAAGGACCACTGGCACCGCCAAAACCGCTGGCGCCAGTTTCTTACCTGCCGCTGTCAGACGCCGTCGACAGCAGATTTGCAGCAATGCAAAGTTATCCGTATGGTCATGGACGCAATGTCTTCACCGGTATCGCCGCAAAGGGCATTGAGATAATGCCAACCTTCACAGATGAAGGAGTAGAAGAAGAAAAAGAAGAAGTCTTTGAGCGTCCAGACATCACCTATCATGGCTTTTTTACGGTAGGCAACGACCGCGTCGCTATTCTACGTTTCGCCGACGAACTACTATTGACCAAGGTTGGCGGCGCGCTTAAACGCACTCCGTTTTTCCTAAGGTCGGTTTTTCCAGAAAAAATTGTAATTTCAGACGCCACCGAATCGATCAAAGAGTTCGAAGTTTCGCTCTCTGATAAACCTAAGGACTAGCTGCAATGGATCATGCAACCCTGAAAAAGCTGTTTCAGGATCGCGACAAAAGCGTCAGGCTGTTCTGCCTGAAATGCATGCTGCGCGATCGACTCGAAAATGTAGACGAATACATTCTCGAAGGTCTTCGCGACGGACGCCCGGAAATTGTGGCTGCCGCCATGAAAGCTGCCAGACTGACCAGCAACCCTGAAGTCTTTGGCATGATCATCACCTATCTTGAGTCGCCCAACACGATTCTGCGTAGTGAAGCTCTACATTCAATGTATGGCCGCAATCAGCCGGCAATCAAAACAGCTATCTGTGACTTTCTCAAAAATGAAGAAGATCCTTCTCTGGTAGCTACTGGCATCAAAGTGATTGGCTCCTTCAAGTCGGCTGAGTTTCTTCCTCTGCTAAAGGCTTTTTTGAACTTTGCCGATGAACGGGTCAGAGCAAACGCGGTCGAAGCTCTTGGTGATATCGAAAATCCAGAAACAGTAGAAGTCTTAAAAGTTCTGGTCGCAGACCGTAACAATCGCGTTCGTGCCAATGCCCTGAAAGCGCTATGGCAGAGGGGCATTCGTTTTGGCTTGAATACGCTTCCCGAAGAACTGCGCTCACCGAACACCAGAAAACGTGCTTCCGTGGCATACATCCTCGGTGAGATACAGGAAGATCGTTCTCTTGACCTGCTTGTCGGATTGCTCAACGATATCTCGCCGACTGTGCGTAACCGCGCCGTTCTTAGCATTGGAAAAATTGGCTCAGCGCGCGTAATCAGCCAGCTAATAGATTCCTTCATGCATGAAGACGAGAGCAATATCCGTGACACCATAATTAAAACGGCGCTTCAGCTCAACCAGGATCTGGCGCTGGCACGCCTGGTCGAAAAGTTCAGTCGCGAAGAGAATGCGCGCATACGCGCAATGATGATAAAGAGCGTGGGCAGGGCAGAAGATGCCAAATCAATAGTGTTGTTGGCAAGAGCCCTACGCGATAGTGACGGCAGAGTCAGAGCCAATGCAGTTGATTCGATCGGGCAGCTTGAAGACCCGCAATACTCCGATCTGCTTTTCCCTTTGCTGAACGACTCACACAATCGAGTACGCAGTAATGCCGCGACTGCTTTATGGAAACTGGGTGGAACCGGCGCGGTTCTTACTCTCAAACAGATGTTACGCTCTTCTCACAAACAAATGCGCTCTTCTGCCGCCTGGGCGCTTGGAGAAATCGGTGCGCTGCAATTCAGCGATGTTTTGCAGGATCTTACCAGCGACGCCGATCCGGATGTAAGAAGATGTGCATTAAAAGCACTGGCAAAACTTTCAAAAATAACTTAGACTAACAGGCGGTCATACTTGGAGAAAATGAGGAAGTCATGAACCGCTTAAAATTTACACCAATCGTTCTACTTACAGTGCTCGCTCTGATTGCGAGCGTTTGTGCTTTTGCCGTATCTGATGAAGCTCGCGAGCTCAATCGCAAGGGGATGCTGGCAATATCGGGCGGTCATCACCAGGAAGCTGTCCAGCAGCTCAAACAGGCGATGCAGCTTGAACCAGAATGGGCTGAGCCCTACTACAACGCAGCACAGCTCATGCGTCTTCGCAATAACCACGAAGAAATGGGTAAAGCTTTGCGAAAGGCGGTTTCGCTTGAACCTGCCAATCAAACTTATGTCGATGCATATGTAAAACTTCTCAAAGAAAACCTGCAGGGCGCTGAAAAAAGTAAAAATCAGAGTGAAATCAAGCGTCTGCGCCAGGAAATATTGAGAGTAGATCCAGGCGAGCTTAATGTCGGACTGAAAATACTTGATGAGCTCATGAGCGCCGGCAACCTCGATCAGGCTGCTGATATCGCCGAAGGACTTCTCGAAAAAAACACGGCTCTACGGACCAAATATGATTCCGAAAATATGGGCGAGCTTTTTTACATTCTCGGAAAAATTGCTCTGCAGCGCAACAATCTCACCGATGCCAGAAACTATGCCGACAATGCCAGCAAGTATTCGATGGCCAGGCCTGACAGCGCCAAAAATTTGCTGTCTGAAGTGCGCGAAAAACAGGCAGCAGCAGTTTCGCTACTGCTGACCCAGGCACAGGAGCAGGCCTCATCCGGTGACAACGCCGGCGCGATAACCACACTCATGCGTGCCGATGAAATAACACCAAATAACGAGCTGGTTCAGCAGGAACTAAGCAAACTTCAAAGTTCTCGCGATGCAAAATCTGCCATGATAGACGCCCAAAAACTGGTAAAAAACGGCAGCTGGCTGGAAGCGAGAGACATGCTTGAGTATGTGGTCTCAGTTGACGCAGGCAACAGCGAAGCGCAAAATCTGCTAAAACAGGCTGTAGAAAAAGAAACCGCGCTGATGAAAATTCTGGAAAGAGGCGAACGCCTGCCCAGATATTCCGAAGACCGCGCCGGACTGGTCGAAGGCTTTTTACGCCGCGGCAAACAATTTCTCGATGCCGGCAACCAGAAAGATGCGATGACATCCCTCAGCCGTGGCATGGCTATTCTTGAGCTCGACTCCGGTCTTAAGCGCTTTATTCCTAAATTTCAGACCGAGTTGAGCAAAATTCAGGTTGAAGACGACAAAAAAGATCTCTGGCGTAAAGGCACCGAAGCCAGAAATGCTTACGAATACGAAGACGCTCTCAAATGTCTAGACAAGTTGCCGCGCAACTACGACGTGCAACTGCCCAGCTTGCTGGCGGAGTGCTACTGGAAAACCGGAGATCAGGAACAGGCACTCACCATGGCCCGCTACCAGCTGACCATTCAAAAAGACAATAACCGCGCAAAATTTATCCTTGGCTCGATTTTTCTTGAAAGAGGCGAAAAAGAGTCAGCCTTCAACTATTTCATGGAAATATACGATTCTGACCCCGAGTATCCTGAACTTAAGGATAAGCTGCTGCAGTCGAGCGCAGCAAAGTGGAAAACAGTGTTTCCGATACTGATAATACTTCTTCTGGGCTGGATTGCCTACGCTCTTTACAAATATCTGCCCGAATACAACAAGAACTCTTCTTTGCGCAAGGCAAAGAGTTTCCTCAAAAAAGAAATGCATGAGGAGTGTATCAACGAACTGGTTAAGATTAAGCGACTTCCCAATCTCACAGATTTTGATGGCGCTTTGATCTCGCGCATACTCGCCCAGGCCTATCTTAAAAGAGGTATTTACGACCGCGCCATCGGCGAGTGCAAACATCTTATTTCTATAAGCACGAAAGACGAAGAAGCTCATTCCTGGCTTGGCTATGCTTACCTGGGACGCCGCATGCTTTCTCCAGAAAGTCTTCCTGAACTTTTGAACCTTTACCAGAAAGACCCACGCAATATCGCGCTGGTATCGCTTCTGGGCTCTCACTACACGCAATCAAAAAACCTGAATGACGACGGTGTGAAAATCCTTGAACAATGGCTCAATCTTGACCCTAACAACCCCGAGGTGCTCAAACCACTTGGCCGCTATTATCTCAAAAAAGCCCGCAGTGACGACAATGCCATGAAAGTGTTCCAGAAAATGATGGAATTCGGTTCACCAGAACCAGAGTTTCTGCTCGGGGTTGCCAAAATTCACCTCAAGCTCAGGCAATTCGACAGCTGCCTGCAGTTATGCGAACAGGTCATTAACGGCGATGTAAACAACGAACTGGTGCATTCGGTATTACGTGAAGCTTACCACAAGCAGAGTCGTCTCGACGAGCTGCTCGAAATTTACGGAAACTTTCTACAGAACAACCCCTATAATGTTGCTTTCCAGAACGGTTTGAGGGATGCGCAAAAGTTGGCCGGGCACGAAACTGCCCGCAAAAGTCAACAACCCGCGACACAGGTTACTCCCGAACAAACGCCAGAAGTAGCTTCTGACCAGATTCTCTGCCCGAACTGTCAGCAGATAAATTCATCAAAAGAATATTGCTGCCAGCATTGCGGCCAGAATCTTGCCTGAGGAAACCAGCCCTGAATCAATCGACCCGTAAAACAGTTATCGGCAGAACCATGACCCTCATGGGTCTATGCCTGCTTGCTGTGTTTATGCTGCTCCCGAACAGCATGATTCAGGCGCGCACAGAAGAGGATTACGCCACACTGCGCAAGTTCCTTAGTGCCAGAATGTATGGCGAGGCGTATCTGGAACTGATTCGCATGGAAATGGCTGTAGACGAATTCGATCCCAAGCTTGAGAAGTTGCGCAAAGACTTGCTCGAACGGACGAGAGAGCGCCTGGGCAAGCAGGCTCGCGTGAATCCAGATGATCCGACAATTTTTACAATTCTTGCTGACATCAGTTTTCACGAAGGAAAACTCGAAGAGGCCTCAATGCATTGCACCAAAGCCATCCAGAACAAAGGCGGACCGACAGCCAACTACGTCTTTGCAAAAGTTTTGTTTCGCCGTGGCAATCTGGCGCAAGCATTTGATCAGATGGCGACAGTGCTTGAAAGCATGCCTGATTCGCCAGTAGTTTTCGAAGATTTTCAATTTCTGTATTCTTGTAAAAACTACGGTATAGCGACCGCACGCAAGCTCAGCAAAAATTCAAATTTTATCAAACGTGCAACACCTGTTGCCGGAGATACGGGTTTGCCTCAGGTTCCAGAGAGCCCGTTTGAAAATGATCCAACCACTACCACAACAGCTGTGCTGGCTCAGACCACGGTGGAGCCCGACAACACCACAGCCATTGATTACGCTCGGGTAAACGCCCCAGACGAAGGTCCGTTGCCAGATGACCCGGACATAGACTCAGGTGGTGATGAAACCGAAGAACCCACAGATGTGGGAGATGACGACGACTTCACCGAGCCGACAGACCCGGATGACAACACGGTCATAGCCAGACCAATGCCCGAGCCCCCCCCCGCACAGGTAGCTTCACCTGCTCGCGACCCTGAGATTGAGCGCATTCAAAAGGCTGAATACTGGCTTAAACAGGCAGAAGGGCAATTTAACAACCGCAACTATGACGATGCCAAAAACAATCTTGAACGAGCCGTCGAGATGTATCCAGAGATACCAGGGCAGGACAAAATAAAAAGCAATATCGACAAAAAATTCGATCTCTTCAAGCGCTATCGTGAGGCAAAAGATCTATACGAGCTTGAGAAATATGACAAGGCTCTTCCAGTTCTAATGGAAGCCTACAAAGAAGAACCAGACAGATTCAAAGAAGCGCCATTTTACATTGGCAAAAGTTACATTCTTCGCTCAACCCCGGATCTCGACAAGGGCATTGAATATCTAAACATAGTGCTTAAAAATCCCGACCTGGAACCACTGCTGCGGCGAGACATTGAATGGACAAAGCTCGAACTTTTATACGCCCTCGGGCAATACGAACAAGCAGATGCTATTTTCCAAAATTTCCGCAAAAATGAAGAGGCTTTTGCCAAAAACCAGCCAAACTTCAATCAGATGCGCATTGGCATCTGGTATAATCTCAACAGCTTCTGGGTGCATGCTGGTCTCGGAATTTTCATGTTCCTGTTTCTCATAGTATTTTTACTGCAGTTGTTGCCAGCCATATCCATGTCGCTTTCAGATCCGCTTAAGAGTGCCAGGTATGCTTTCGACAAAATGAAGTATGACAAAACCATCAGCATAGCTGAAAAGGCACTGTCGAAAAAGCAACCCGTACAGATTGAACGGGAACTTATCGAAATTCTTGTAAAAACTCATTTCGAGCTCAAGAACTACGTTCGTTGTCAGGAAAACGCGCGGCGACTGCTGGAAAAATTTCCAACCAACAATGTTGCCTGGGGCTTCCTTGCAAAATCTTCAATAGCTTGTCACGACACATCAAGTGAGGCTATTGCCATGTATGAGACTATTTACAAAGAAAACCCCGGTAAAACCGAATACCTGCCAATTTTAGCCCGACACTACGCCAAAACACGAAATTATACGGTTGAAGCGATGGGAATACTGATCACCTGCTATCAGACCGGCATTCGCGAATCCGAGATAACACTGGCCCTTGCACAGGGCTACGTTCATAATCGCTCGATGGGCAGCGAAATCATAACTCTGCTTGAAGAAGCACTCAAAATACAGGATCTGGTAGAGTTTCGCGAACTGCTGGCGCGCAACTATTCAAAGTCCGGCCAGTTTTCAGATGCAGCACGAGAATGTATCAAGGTGCTTAACGAAAACATCAATAATATGGGCATTCATGTGGTCTACACCTCTTCCATGAAAAAGCTGAAGATGCTCGATGAAGCAGTTTCGCAATACAAGGAATTCCTGCAACGATACCCTGGCAATGAGCAACTCAGCGAGATTCTCAGCGGCCTGAAAAAAGATGCTTCCGACTTTTCTGGCAGCGAAAACGACAACTACATGACCGACATACCGGATGAATTGCCAATGCCGGATCTGCCAGACACAGACATGTCTTCAGGTTTTTCGGCAAGCGACATAGACATCGAGAACTTCGTAGAGCCTCCTCCAGAAGGGTTTGAAGCTGACGAGTCCACCAACATTCCAATTCCTGATTTCCTAAAGGAAGCGTTAAGACCTGAGCTTGCCGACCAACCAGAAACACCGAAACTCCATTCACCAGAAAAAGCTTCTGCAAATGTGGCTAAGCATACTACCGAGTTACCCACTCTTGATCCATTTGCCGATGCCGACTCTTTTCTGGATGAGTTTGCCGGTGACCTGCCGGAAGAACTGGGTGGCCCTACAGCTGACGCAGAGATTGACGAATTCGCTTCTAAAAACATGATTAACGAAGAAGATTTAATCGAAAGCCTACCTCCAGAACGTTCTACCGAACGGCCTGTCGAGCTTCCTGCAAATCGTCCTACTGAACTTTCAACGGCATCTTTTGACAAGTCGGGCAGAAATAGCTCTAGCGGTTCGCAACAGAATCTTGTTCTGGCTCGCGAAAAAGCTCAGCGCCAAAAATGGGATGAAGTCATTGAGATACTCAGCCCTGACTTCGCATCTAACCGGGACAAAGAAACTGGCGTACTGCTGGCCAATGCCATGCTACAGAAAAACAGCCCGGTTATGGCCATGGAAATACTCGACACCCTTGATTTCGACCCTGAAATCATGGCAGAAAACATCAAAAGCATTCTTTATCGAACTGGTGTAGCACTAGAGGCTGCGAAAAAATACCCCGAAGCGCTCAAAATGTATGACACAATCTGCAATGTCGATATCAACTACAAAGACACCTTCGACCGGTCAGACAAGCTCTACGGCCGCAAACAGGATTAAAGACACTGTGACTCGCCGCTAGAATTTTCCCATCAGCAATTCGCAGTTCAGTGCCAGGCCCTCTATTCTGATGCCCGTCGCACCGGCAAATGTGTAACCAGCACCAAATTCGAGTATGATATGGCGACTCAGCGGCAGAGCTCCCAGGATCATCGGTTCAAAATAAGTGAATGAGCCCTGAGTCATAACAAGCCCACCAATGCTGGTGCGCAGATTGTAATTGCCACCCCCGAGTGTAACCCGCCACTTGACCCGTGAATCTTCACGAAACGAATCTTCAAGAGTAAGGCCAACCATGTCGAGATTAAATTTGAGGGCGCGACCGTTAAGCGTTCCTGAAGAATAGATTAAGCCAAGTTCAGGATCCCGTAAGCGACCGGCAAACAAACGTACGCCCCATAGCGTCATATCGCCGCCAAAATCATCGGGAGCACGCACTCTTTTGTATTTCATCAACGGACCAATGCCGCTGGTAATATCCATGCTCTGAGGGCGTGAATCCATCAGCAGAGTTGGCCCGGTTGCCGCTCCTGCCACGCTAACCAGTAAAACCATCATGCAAAGCGACAGAAAGATTTTAACATTATTCATATCAGAGCCTATCGGCATTTTGCTAAGAACAGTAAACAGCCGCGCTACTGAAAAAGGTTGATTTGCCGTGCCAGTTGTCGTTATTATATTAGTTTCTGATATACTCGCACCGATCATATAGTTTTTTTCGAATTACAGGTAATAGCAGGAGGATATAAATGAGCAACGACGTCGGCCCGACCCCACTGGGCAAGTTCGTAATGTTTTTGTTCGTTATCGGCTGTATTTTTGCTGCAGCCATATCGTTTTCCCCAGAACTCAAGAGCAAGCTGTTCTCCTCAGGAGACTCTTCTGGCACACCTTCGTCTGGCTCAGGCACCAGCACAGGCCCTGGCGACCAGGTCGCGGCCACCGGAATAAAGGTTGAAGCTCCCGACACAGCTGGAGTAACCACAGTACAGGAATACGCTTATGTTCCACGCGAAACTCTCCCGCCTGTAAGCGGCGTTTCGGGTTACAAGTGGGACGAAAACGAAAAGGTTGTGGTATTTCCAATCAACGTGTGGTTTGGCTGGTTACCAATTATTGCCGCCAACCATGGTTTTGCTCCGAATGAAGAGAGTGTTTTCTTTAAAAAGTATGGCTTCAAGGTTAATCTTAAACTGATTGACGACCCAATAATGGCGCGAGATGCCTTTGCAGCTGGAGAATCACACATTCTCTGGGGCACTCTTGACATGATCGCCCTGTTTTCACCTTCACTTATGCGTGACAGTCGCACTTCTCCGCGCATTTTTCAGCAGATAGACTGGTCCAGTGGCGGCGATGGCATTGTTGTGCGTGGCAACATCAGGTCAGTAAAAGATCTGGTTGGCAAAACCATCGTCTATGCTCAGAACAGCCCTTCGCAGTATTTCATCACCAATCTGCTTATCAATGCAGGTATTCCGCTCAACAAGGTCGAACATCGCTATACTGCAACCGCATTTGAGGCCGCAGCTGCCTTCGTTGCCGACAAAAGCATCAACGCCTGCGTAAGTTGGGCGCCCGATATTTATACGATTCCAGAAAAAGTAGCTGGAACCCAGATTCTTACTACCACAGCCGATGCGAACCGCCTGATTGCAGACGTATGGGCTGCCAGAGCAGACTTTGCCAAAGACCACCCCGAGATTATAGAAGGACTTGTCGCAGGCATATTCGAAGGCATGGGTATGCTTAAAAACCAGACGGTTAAAACCAAGGCATTTCAGCATATGGCTGAAGGCTACGGCATGAAAATAGACGACATCATGTCAATGGAGCAGGATGCCTACATCACAAACTTTGCCGAGAACCAGAACTTCTTTCTCAATCGCAACAGCCCGACCAATTTCGAGCGCACCTGGAAAAATATTATTCATGTGTATCGCGAACTTGGCCTGATTGGCACACCTGTGCGCTTTGACGAAGTAGTCGATTTTTCGGTTATCAAGAGCTTCGCAGACAAAAAAATGTTTGCCGACCAGAAAGAAGTGCAGGTCGCCCGCTTTGTTTCGACAAGCTATAAGAAGGTGTCAGCAGAAGCTCCGGTGCTGACACAGACGGTCAGAATTAACTTCTATCCCAACTCTGACAACATTTACGAGCCAGAACATAACGAATTTGGGCAAGCCATCGCAAACACCCTCTACGACCCAAGCGTCGATGCAACTCTTGAGAAGATTGCGCGTATGGTCGGCCAGTATGATCGTGCTCAGGTTGCTATTCTTGGGCATACCGACAGCTCAATGAAGGGCAAGGTGCCGGAAAAAGCAGTTAAAGACCTGTCAAACGACCGTGCAAAGTCAGTCCGAGATGCACTGGTGCGCAAATACAAGTTTGCCGACAAAAAGTTTGTCGTCGAAGGCAAAGGTTGGAGCGAGCCAGCTGATGGCTCAGACCAACTAAATCAGGCACTTAACCGGAGAGTCGAAATTCAGGTTTTCACCCCGGAAAAATAAGACCGCATAAGGAGTCAATTCATGTTCAAGAGGTTAATGAATCTTATTCGAGGCTTTTTCAGTCTATTTATCAGTGGTCTTGAATCGAGCAACCCGGAGGCTCTTATCGAGGCCGAAAAAGAGAACCTGAGAGCTCAAATTTCCAGATTTAACGAAAATCTGGCTAATCATGCCGCCTTCACCGAAAGATTGATGCGACAGATCAAAACTCTGTCTGCAAAAGATCGCGAACTGACCGCTAAGATTACAGCAAATCTTAAGGCCGGCAACAAAAAAGTGGCTGGTCAGCTTGCTTTACAGCTGCAAACAATCAAGCAGCAGTTCGAAGAGAACCAGCAGCAGCTCGAAATTGCCGAAAAAACGTTCAAAGATCTTGAAAAATCAAGAGATGTTTCGGTCAGAGATGCCCAGCATCGCATCGAAAAATTGCAGGCCATGGTCAGCGAAACTCAGATGCTCGAAGCCCAGGCTGAGCTCCAGGAAATGGCAAAAGGCATGATTTCCGGTATCGGTTCGAGTGGCGACACTATGAATCGCATCGGTACAATGCTCGAAGAACGCCGAGATAAGGCCGCTGGCAAAGCTCGTGTAGCAAGCGGCTATGACCGCAGCAGTGTCGACATGAAGGATGGCGAGATGGAGGCGCTTGGAGACGCAGCTCTGGCTGAATTTGCAGCGATGAATGGTCTTGATGCGGGTGTCAGCGATGCCGATATCACCGAAACCGAAGATGTTCCGCAGCGGGGCCTTGGTCCCATGGAAAAGAATTGAATAAGTTAATCAGGAGGATTGCATGAAAAGAGTTATTTTTGTTTTATTCGCCTTATTGTTGTGCGTGAATGTTTCATATGCCCAGGAAGCTACAGTTGTTGAAGCTCCCGATACCAACTCTGTTACCACCGTTAAGGATTACCAATTTGTACCACGCGAAACCCTGCCACCAGTACAGGGCACTTCGTCATACAAATGGGATGACAAAGAAAAAATCGTAACTTTCCCGATTAACGTCTGGGCTGGCTGGCTACCGATTATAGCTGCCAATCACGGCTTTGCTCCCAACGAAGAAAGCGTATTTTTCAAAAAATACGGCTTCAAAGTAGATCTAAAGCTTATCGATGACCCGGTCGCCGCACGCGATGCCTATGCATCAGGCAACAGCCATGTAATGTGGGGCACGCTCGACATGATGGTGCTTTTTGCGCCTGAACTGGCCAAAGACAGCCGTACCGCCATGCGCATTTACCAGCAGATCGACTGGTCAAACGGCGGCGACGGAATCGTATCCCGCACCAAAATCAAAAATGTCGCTGATCTCAAAGGCAAAACCATTGTTTATGCCCAGAACAGCCCCTCACAGTATTTCGTCAGCAACCTGCTGATCAATGCCGGCATCGGACTTAACGAAGTCGAGCACAAATACACTGCAACCGCTTTTGAAGCTGCGGCCGCTTTCGTTAACGATCCTAAAATTGACGCCTGCGTCAGCTGGGCACCAGACATCTATAACATTCCCGAAAAAGTGGCAGGAACAAAAATTCTTACCACCACAGCAGATGCTAACAAGCTGATTGCCGACGTATGGGCTGTGCGTGCCGACTTCGCCCGCGACAAACCCGAAATCGTCAAAGGCCTGGTAGCAGGTATTTTTGAAGGCATGGATCTTCTCAACGATGCAACCTTTAAGGGCAAAGCATTTCAGTGGATGGCTGACGGCTATGGCATGAAGGTAGAAGACATCAGAAGCATGGAAGCTGACGCTCACACAACCAACTTTGCTGAGAACCGCGAATTCTTCCTCAATGCAAACAACCCAACTAATTTTGAAAGAACCTGGAAAAACATCGCTTATATCTACCAGCAGGCTGGGCTCGTCAAAGAAGAGTTACCTTTTAACCAGATAATGGACTTCTCGATTCTTCAGGAACTCGAAAAAGAAGGATTGTTCAAGCACCAGAAAGACGCTTATGTCAGCAAGTTCGTGCCAACAACCTACAAAAAAATTAATGCCGAAGCTCCGATCATAACTCAGACCGTCCGCATCAACTTTTATCCGAACTCAGCCAACATCTACGAGCCCGCACACGATCTGACCGGACTTCCGATCGCCAGCACTCTCTATGACCCCAATATCGAAGCCACTCTAGAAAGAGTAGCCAGACTGTCTGGAGCATACGATCGCGCAGTAGTTGCAATCGTCGGCCATACCGACAGCTCAATGAAAGGCAAAATCCCCGAAAAGATCGTCAAAGATCTCAGCTTAGGCCGCGCTGAAGCTGTTAAACGTGCTCTGGTCGATAAATACAAATTCGATCCGTCAAAATTCGTGGTCGAAGGCGCCGGCTGGGATAAACCTGCCGATCCAAGCAATCCCCTCAACCAGGCTCTGAACCGCCGCGTCGAAATATCAGTATTCCCGCCAGAAAGCAACTAACCGAACTGCATCCACAGCCGGCAGACTCGCGTCTGCCGGCTCAATTCAGGAAAGAATAATGAAACTCAGCGTCCATAAAAATTTTTTCGGCATCAGGACCCAGATCAAACTGGCCGACCAGATTATTCTGGGCACAATTCCAATAATTGTAATATTCCTTCTCTGGATCTACATGACAATAGGTGAAACTTATGAAGTAGTTTTGCCTGACGGCGTCTTTGAAAACTGGGAGCAGGTTGCGCCGCCAGAGGGTACCCGGTTTAACGATCGTGATAAGTTAACCATTGAAGATGCTAAATTAATAACTTTGGAAAATGAAAACGGCGAAATTGAGAAATTTTTAGAAAAAAATGGAGAGCGTTTCCCTCTAAAAAGCCTCTATCCAACCGAATTTAACAATGGAGTGCGCATCTCGCTGAAAGCGGGCAGGCTAGTTCGACGTGAAAAAATAAAACCAGACATGGTCGATCTAGAACAAGATAAGACGGCCTCGAATACACCTTCCAGCTCACTGGAAGGTGGAGATTCTGAAACTACACAAAAAAACGAAGTAGCCACCCCATTAGAAGGCGGAAACGTCCAGGCAAGTCAGGACTCTACCACCGAATCAAAAGTTCCCGACAAAGAACAAGATTCAAAGACTTCTCCTGTTGATTCCTCTCTGCCCACACCTGCAAAGAGTGAAACTGAAGTGACATTGAAAATAGTTTATCAATACGAAGCAATACACACTCGAAAATGGTCTTCAACTACGGTACCAAGCCCAGGTGAAGTCATTCATGCGTTCGGGTCAGTATGGTCAGAACGGCAATTATCCAGAAGCATGCTTTACAGCTTCTTAAGGGTTGGTGGTGGTTTATTGGTTGCCTTCTTAATTGCTTTCCCTCTGGCATTGATGATGGGAACTTTCAGCAAATTTAAATCTATGTTTTCGCCACTCATGCTTTTTGGTGGTTATCTTCCAGCTCCAGCACTAGTACCTTTATTTATGGTGTTTTTTGGAATTAACGAAAAGCAAAAAATCATGTTTCTTGCCTTCGCGTTTACCATTTACCTGCTTCCGTTGTTTGTAAAAGCCTTGGAAGAAATCGACAATGTTTATCTGCAAACCGGCTATACTCTTGGCGCAAGCAGGTATGACATTTTAAATAAAGTCCTGTTGCCAATTGCGCTGCCCAACATGTTCGATGCCATACGTATCGGCTTTGGCGTAGGCTGGAGCTACATCATGCTTGCCGAAATGCTTGATCTAGGGGGATTCGGACTCGGAACACTTATCATTACCAGTCAGCGCCGCAGTCTAATTCCGGACATATATCTGGTCCTTATCACAATAGTTGTTCTGGCTTTTATCACCGACAAAATCTGGGATCTGGTTGACCGCAAGATCTTCCCATACAGGAGGCAGGAGCGATGACCCAGCCAGAAAAACCTAAATCATTTTTTCGCAAAATAGCCGGGCTTTTTTATCGTTTCGACGGCGTCGAAGCCAAAAAGCAGATTACTTCCAGACTGTCCGCACAGAAAAATCTGCCAGCAAAATCTGTTAAAAGCAAACCTGAGTTAATAAGAGAGCCCGTTGAAGACAATGCGCCTGAGCCGACCGCAAGCTCTGACAGTACAGAACCAAGAGAAGCAGTGCCTGCAAAAGAGACCTTTCCGTTTCCGCAAAATCAGTCTGCAGCAAAGCCCCCGTTCAACGAACCTGAAAAGCCATTAGAGCCACGTGATTTTTCGCAACAGACCAGCATTAGGGCACAAACAACTCAACCCACCGCAGAAACTTATGAAAAACCGTTTCCAATAGACTCTGCCGAGCCCTATGAAGAAGAAAACATAATTTCTGCTGGAGCGCGAGCGGCTAAGAATGCCGATGCTGCTGCAGCAACTGGCATAATAAATAAATATGATCCAATAGTCAGCTTTCGCAATGTGCACAAGGTTTTTAATCCCGGCACGCCAAGCGAATTTGTTGCCCTTGAAAATGTAAACTTCGAAATTGAAGATCTTCCCGATGTTGGTGAATTTATTGCGTTGATTGGTCCCTCAGGCTGCGGCAAATCAACGGTGCTAAACCTTATCCAGGGCTTTCAGGAAGTCGGTGGGCCAACTACCGGAGAAATTCTGATTCGCAACAAACCCGTAACCGGGCCGGGGCGTGACCGTGGCATGATTTTTCAAAAATACAGCTCGTTTCCACATCTCACAGTACTGCAGAATGTCATGTTCGGGCTTGAACTCAACCGCGAAAACTCGGGTTACTCAAATAAAATAATGGAAAAGCTGTCACGGGAAATGCTGACAAAAGTAGGCATGAGCGGACACGAAGATAAATATCCATACCAGCTTTCTGGTGGACAGCAGCAACGTGTAGCAATAGCAAGAACACTTGTGCTCAGACCGCGCATAATTCTTATGGATGAGCCTTTTTCGGCACTCGATGAGCCGACCCGTATTGAAATGCAGCAGCTAATCACCAATCTCTGGAACGAGGTCGAAGCTACTGTGTTTATCGTAACCCACTCTATTGCCGAAGCTGTTTACCTGAGTGATCGCATCTTCATGTTCAAGGCCAACCCTGGTCGGCTGGTCAGCCAAATCCAGATCAAAGACGATGACATTGGTAAACACGTGGGTATGTCACCGCTCGAGGTTCAGGAAAGCCAGAAATTCAACCATTTTCTCAAACATATTACAGATGAATTCATAAGAATTGGTGGAACCGCCTGATATGGTGCCAAAACGCAAACCCGGTTTTTCAGACTATCTGGCAGAGGCTTTTAACGCCGGCCTGAACATAAAAGGTATGGGAGAAATCCCAATCAATAAACTGTTCATTCTTGCCTCATTCATTCTCGGTTTAAGCAACCCCGGCTTCTGGTTTCTTGGCATGGCACTGGAGTTTGTCTATCTCTGGTTTCTTTCCACCAATCCGCGTTTTCAAAATTATGTATTTGCCAAACAACTTAACGAGGTCAAGGAGTCGCGATCACAAAAGATGAATGAGTTGATCGCCAGCCTGACACCTGACAACCACTCGCGCCTTAAGCGCCTTAACGCTAACATATCAGAGATTAACAAATTGATGCGCTGGAATGTCGACGAAGGTGCTACCTTTATGAATCAGGGTCGGCAACAGACACTCAATCAGCTGCCGTCAATTTTTCTGAAACTTCTCAAAACAAGACAATTGATCGAAGATAGCCTGCAGCGAACCAAAGCCACTGATATCAGCAATGAAATCAAAAAACTCGAGAAGCAGATGCAAACTCCTGATATCAGTCCTGCCATAGAAAAATCGCTGCGCGGCAACATCGAGATACACCGTAAACGCCTCGATAACCTCAGCAGCGCCAAAGAAAACGAGATGCTTGTCGAAATGGAGCTGCAGCGCATCGAAAATCAGCTACATCTGGTGCGCGAAGAGATCGCTCTCGACAGCAGCCCCGAAGGCTTAAGTTCGAGTATCGACCGTGTAAACAATGCTCTTGGCGAAACCCAGGACTGGATTAACTCCCATTCCGACTTTTTGCGCAAGCTGAGTGGTCCTCCGATAAACGACCAAGACCTTGAGTCAGACAGTGAAGCTGTTGTGCCTCCACCATCCAACCAGGAATTCGAATAAAGGGAAAACGACGCCATGGCAAACTATCCAAAATGGGCCAGCGAAATGGCCGAGATCTTCAAAAGCGGCTCTATAAGTCAGTTTGTGCTCTACGGCAACATTGATGACTGGGTTTCGTATAAGGCAGAGACCGATAATAAGCTGCACAGCCTTTCCTTAAAGGATTTTCTGACCAACGTGATGTTCGCCCCATTCGAGGTTGTAATTTGTTACGACCGGGGGCACGGCATAAGAACCAGCAAGGGTGGCGAGCTTTTTTTTAATTTTCTCAGAGCATTTGACAGCTTTCATCGCACAGCCTACACCGGTAGCTCTGCTGGTGGAGAATCGACTCTCGAAGCTGGCAACGCGCTTCCCAAAGATCCCAAAAAAGCACTGGCACTGATAGACCGTTTTATCAGGCACGGTTTAACACGCACCAGTCTTGACAAAGAAGGCAAGCCCAAGTCGAACCCGATGCGGGTAGCGGTGATAATTGAATACACTCAATATCTGCTGCCACGCGCCGAGATTGCCTACACCACTGCCGAATCCGTTGAAACACTAATTCGAGTATTCGACTGGGCTGCAGACCCTAACATCAACAACGCTTACATAAGCACCTGTCTGATCGCCGAGAATCTCAACGATCTCAACCGGCAACTTGTTGAAAATCCGCGCTCTGCCAAAATTCAGATAGAGTTACCCGACGCTGAGCAGGTATTCAACTTTGTTCAGTCAGTAACTGCTTCGACAAGTGATTTTTCGAGCATCTGCGACGTTGATCGCGAGTCGCTGGCGCAAAAACTCGAAGGCTTGTCATGTATCGATGTGCAGAATCTGATCGAACGTGCCATAAAGAACAACCGCCGCATCACCATGGAATATCTGCGCGAAGTCAAAAAAGAAATGATCGAGAAGTCTGCGAGTGGCCGCATTTCGTTCGTAGAATCGACCAGAACCATGGAAGATGTTGCCGGACATGGCGAAGCCAAAGTCTGGTTGCGCCAGGATGCCGACCTTATGAAACGAGGCAAAATCAAGGCACTACCGATGGGTTATTTGATCAATGGCCGCATTGGAACCGGCAAAACCTATCTGGTTGAATGTTTTGCCGGGGAAGCCGGAGTACCCTGCGTCGAGATCAAGAATTTTCGCGACAAATGGGTTGGCGCGACCGAAGGCAACCTTGAAGCAATCTTTAAAATTCTACATGCCATGGGTCAGGTAATAGTATTTATCGATGAAGCTGATCAGGTGGCCGGGAAGCGCGACAGCAGTTCAGGCGATTCAGGCGTTTCTGGCCGTATCTATGCGATGCTGGCGCGCGAGATGGCCGACACCCGCAATCGTGGCCGTATTTTCTGGATCTTTGCGACATCACGCCCAGACCTGCTCGAAGTAGACCTTAAACGTGTCGGGCGTCTCGACGTGCATATTCCACTATTCGCACCGCAGACAAAAGAAGACAAGCAGGCTCTTTTCAAGGCACTGGCGCGCAAAAACAAGATTAAGATAACCGACGAAGATCAGCCGGATTTCCCGGACACGCTTGATTTCGGCGGCAACGAAATGGAAGGCATATTGATCATGGCTTCACGCATGTTCGAACTGCAAAATGACGACGACCCTGAACGCAAGCCTGTCGGATATTTCATCAAAGAAGCCATGCGCGCATACCGACCAATGGCACATTCTGCCAGACTTGAATTCATGGATCTGGCAGCTGTGATCGAATGCACCGACCAGAGGTTCTTACCCGAAAAGTTTGCCACACTAGAAATCGACAAGGTAAAAAAGCGTATGGAAGAACTGAAGTTCGAAATCAGCGAGTAATCGAGAATTGTCAGCCCATTGCCGTACGGATTTTCTGGCGCAACTGCAGATACTTGGTTATCAGTATCGTTGTGCCAACACCAGGCTTAGATTTCAGCTCAAACCCATCTGAAAGTATTCGTATCAAACCAAGCCCACGGCCACGGCTCGAATGCAGACTCTTCAGCGTTTTTGGAATTTCCATGTGTGCGCAATCAAACCCGCACCCAGAGTCTTTAACAGAGACTTCGAGTCTGTTCTCGTAAATCAGATAGCCAATCTCAAGCTCAGACTCACCACCAACCCTTCCACTATGCTCAATAGCGTTGGTATAGGCTTCGTCGACTGCCATCGCCAGTTCAAATATCTGATCTTCTTCAAAGCCCATGCGACGGGCTATAACTTCGGTGTTGTCTCTGATCACTCTCAGGTAGCGAGGATTTTTAAAACGAATAAAAACCTGCTCAGGTTGTATATTTTTTATTTTCATCTGTCCCCCCCTTTGATCATAACCTTTTCCCATGAATAAGCAAGTTACAGCATTACTGGCGGGCATCGAAACTCGCGCTATTTTACAGAACCAGAATTTGATTGAAAGCCACATTTTTTTTTTGCAATTGCCTAGAACTGCGCTGATTAGATTTTTGCATTGACTGAAATTTTATGGTACAAATCAACATATGAGAATCTCACCTATACAACCAGACAACCGTATCTTCATACTGATGTTTGCGCTGCTTTATTTCACAGGCATCAACGCGACTTTTGCTCAGCAGAAGTTTCCTGCCTGGATGGATGAAGTTGAATCCGGGTCTAAAGCCAAGCAAGGCTTTAATGAGCCAAGTATGCCAATAGACCCTACTACTGGCCAGCCTGCCGAAGAGCGCGTCCGGCGAAAAGGCTTCAAGCCAGAACTGCCTGATTTTAAGAAAATGCGCGAAAAGGCTATAAAAGCCGAAATGGAAAAAAAGAACAGCGATGGCGACACTCTTGATAAGTCTTACAACGTGTCAGTCAGCAATCTTGAGCAGCTGAACAAGAACAAAGCAATGCTTGAGGAGCTTCTGGCCAACAATCCTGAACCTAATCAGCGATTACAGGTGCTTGACGGGCTCAAGGACATCGAAAATAAAATTAAACTCAGCCTGGAACTGCTGGCACTTATAAAAGGCGACAACGCTTCTTCTACCCCAAGACAGGCAATCGCCAGTCTAACGGCGAGCCAGTTTGATCGAGCCATGGCGCTGCAAAAGCAGTTGTTTTCAAGCAAACCCATGACTGCCGGCAAGATAACCGGACCGACGCCCCCGGCTGGCTGGACAGGCTCTGATACGGCGAAACTAAACGAAGCTGAAAATGACGACGATGTTGAAGCAAAAGCAGCCAGACTTCGCAACCGCCCATACCGACCGGGCCGCATCAAATCGTTTTATCTTGAATCGAAAGAGGCTCAGAAAAAAGCCACCGAGGAGGCTGACAAAGAGTGAAACAGCTGCGCAGACGTCTACTGGTAATGCTGCTGATTTTGTCGGGATTTTTATCTGCGACCTGCCAAGCACAGTATTCCGTGCTTAAAGGCAATGAGCCGCGCATCAGAGCAATTCTTTATCACTCAGACAACCCGCGTGCACTCATATATTACAACAATCAGCGCTTTCACGTTGTCGATAAAATGCGTCTCGACGACGAGTGGTATGTAGAACAGATCCGGCGGGAAAGCATATTATTTAAAAAGTCTTCGACGCAGACCTTTGCCGAAATCTACCTGAATCCGCCCAAACGCGCACGCAACCATCGTGACTGGTCTTTTTTCGGGCACCCGATCGCCCTGTGGGAGGCAATAGAATTGCTCGCACACGGCTTTGGCTACCAGGCTCTGATGCATTTCCAGGCAGGCGGGGCGGTTATTCCCGGCAGTCATGACTCCAATTTGCAAAACATGCTGCGCAAGGTCATTCCACCACACCACCGCTTTGCAGTTGTTGGCCCACTCCTGCTGGTATTGCCAGTTCAACCATCCGGCGAGGATTGGAAAGAGGTGCTCAACCGCATGACCAAATCTTCTCCCGGGCTACTGACTCTGCGTTACCCCGGCCTTAATAAGCCAGGGGTAATAATCTCGCGAGGTGACGACATTCAGTTCATTCTGAGAAAAATTTCGCTCGGAGGAAAAGTGCCGATTCAGTTCCCGCGTGATCTGCACTTTCCGGTTTATGCATCGTTTCGCAGTGTGCCGTTCGCCCAAATCCTTTCTAACACAGTCTATCTGAACCAATGCATTATCATAGAAAGAGAAGAAGGGCTCGAAGTGACTCCCTGGCCGCGCCAAATTCTGCAAAGACGCCCTTATGCAGATTATCCGCTGATACAAAGCCTGCCAATTGAGCCACAGGACGGTTCAGGCCCCACCCCTCCACCTATTGTAACTGAACATCTGCTCAAACACCCTCTGGTTTACCAGAATCCGGACGATCTATGACTAAGGGAACGCTGTCGCTCCAGAGGTGTGAAACATATGATCAAAAGCTGGTTTATAACGCAATCCAAAAACTGCTCGCACCTCTCGGCGGCATAAAAGCCTTTGTTAAACCAGGCTACCGCGTTCTACTCAAGCCCAACATGCTCAGCTGCAAGGAGCCAGAGAAGGCCGCAACTACCCATCCGGCCGTTATCGAAGCAGTAGCAAGAATCTGCTGCGAAGCTGGCGCAACGGTTTTTATCGGCGACAGTCCACCAGCCATATTCGGGCGCGCCGAAGAATTCTGGGACAAAACAGGATTCGCTGCTGCAGCAGCCAACAGCGGCGCACAACTACTAAATTTTGAAAGCGGCGACAAAAAACTGGTCAGATTTAACAGCAATGGTCGACAATTAACCGTTTACGTAACCCAGCATTATTATGAAGCAGATCTGGTAATCAATCTGCCTAAAATGAAGACTCACAACCTCACTCGTATTACCGGAGCTTTGAAGAACCTTTTCGGCCTACTGCCAGGCCTGGCTAAAGCTCAGTGGCACAAGGCCTTTCCGCGACCGGTCGAATTTTCTGATTTCATAACCGACCTTGCGCATCAGTTGCCCTGCGGCCTGACCATCATGGATGGTATAGAGGGAATGGACGGACAAGGGCCGGCAGGAGGCAGGGTGGTAAAACCGGGCGTTCTGATGGCAGCAACTTCGCCAGTCACTATTGATCTCGGATTTTGCAAAATTGTTGGACTCAACCCAGAAGAAATCCCGATGTTACGAAGATGTCAGGCACTCAACTGGGGCGCCGCTTCTCTCGATCAGATCGAAATCGTCGGAGAACCGATTGAAACGTTGACAATCCGGGATTTCCGGGTGCCAAGGCTTGCAACAATGTCACTGGTGCCGGAGTGGTTGATCAACCTTGCACGGAAATTGTTCTGGGCAGGCCCGAGATTACTGCCGGATCTCTGTATAAAATGCGGTCGTTGCAAAAAAATCTGCCCGGCAGCTGCAATAGTAATTAGTGAATCTGGCGCAGAATTCAATCGCAAAAGTTGCATTGCCTGCTTCTGCTGCATGGAAGTCTGCCCTGTCGATGCCATCGAAATGAAAACCAGCTCACTACTCGGGCTGCTCTTTAAGCTGCGCGGCATAAAGCGCAATATCAGGAAACGCAAAAATTGAAACGGTATCTGATAAATCTTTTTCATTGGCTTCAGGCCAGGCTCCTCAGCCTTCTTGCCCGAAGCTGCCATAACATGTCGTTGCGACATAAACAGCATCTGGCACAATTTTTGACTTTGCTGGCCTATGAACTACTCGGACTACGACGGCAGCAGGTTATAGAAAGTTTACAACTGCACCTGGAGTTGCCTCCGACTGAAGCTAAGAGACTGGGCAAAAAAGTTTACTGCAATTTCCTGCTCAACGCTTTTGAAATGGCTTCACTGGCATGTATCAGCCGCGAGCAACTGCTCGAAAAGCTTGATGTGCAGGGGCTTGAGCATCTTGACAATGCTATGGCTCTAAAAAAGGGAACGATTATCGTATCCGGGCACTTTGGCCTCTGGGAAATGATGCCGCATTGGTTGGCCATAAATGGCTACCCGGTTTGCACGGTAGTCAGGCGACAGAACAACCCGCACGTAGATACCTGGATGGAAAATATGCGCCAGCGCCTGGGCGCAAAAACAACAGACTCCGGCTTTGGTATCAGAGAAATTCTTCGCTCACTGCGAAAAGGCCAGATTCTGGCTCTGATGGTCGACCAGGATAACGGCAAACAGGGTGTTTTTGTGCGTTTCTTCAAGCACTGGGCTTCTGCACCAACTGGCCCGGCACAACTTTCTCTCAAAACGGGTGCGCCAGTTGTGCCACTGTTCCTTATTCCAAATTTCAGAGGCAAACATCTGTTCAAAATTTACCCGGCTATCAACCCGGACGATTACCAAAACAACATTGAAGGCCAGCGCCAGATCACGGCCAAATACACTGCGATACTCGAAGAGTTGGTCAGACAGCAGCCACAGAACTGGTTCTGGCTGCACCGCCGATGGAAGACCCAGCCTCACAACGCTCCAAACAACCCATGGGCACAACTGGCAACTAAAACTGATGATTCGTCTTTGACTTCTTAGCCCCAGACAGGCTAAATATATGTATAGAAAATCAGACTGGAGAAAACTGCAGAATCGGCAAAATGCTTTGATTCTGCACTATAAGTAATGAGCAAAATCTATCTTAAATCTTATCAGTGGCTACTTCGAGCCTTAGTTGAACTGCTCGATCTGTTTCCGCCACGGCGTATCGAAAAAGAAGAATTTGCTCTGCGCAAGGGAATTCTGCCAGAAGATTATGATGCCCCGGCAGAAGGCACATTCTGGATTCATGGCGCTTCACTCGGTGAGGTCATTACGCTGCGCCCCTTTTTGCGGGAAATGGCGCAACTATATGGAAAGAACCGCATTATTTGCACTGCAACCACGCTGGACGGGCTTCGCCAGCTCAAAGTCGATGCAATCTGCGGCTTTGCAACCCTGCTGCCGATAGAACTGCCTGCTTTCACAGTGCCATTTATCGAAAAAATCAGACCTAAGCTCATGATGATCAGCGAAACAGAGATCTGGCCACTGCTACTCGACACACTGGCACGCAAAAAGATTCCTTATGGCATCATCAACGGTCGCATCAACGAAAAAACTGTACGGCTCATGCGCATCGCCTGGCCTCTATTTGAGCCTGCAATCAGCAATATGGCCTTCGTTTTTCCGCAGGAAAAGCAATATCAGCGGCGATTCAGAGTTCTTGGCGTCGAAACTGACAAACAAAACACTCTCGGCTGCTTTAAATACGACATTGCCGAAAACATGCCAGACGAGCGCAAAATTCGCGACAAAGCTGGCATTGCCCATGATCGACCGGTATTGCTGTTTGGTAGCACGCACCCGGGCGAAGAAGAATTAATTTTAGATGCACTCGAACCATTATGGGACGGCCTCAATGCCACAGTAGTCATTGCACCCAGGCACGTCAAGCGTATCGAAGAACTTGAGGCTTTGCTCAAAAAACGCAATCTTGACTATAAAAAGGTATCAGACGGCCCTAAAGCCGTGCAGCGAATTCTTTTGGTTGACACCATGGGCGAACTGCGCAACTTTTATTCGATTTGCGCACTGGCATTTGTTGGCGGTAGCCTGATCAAAAGGGGCGGTCACAACCTGATGGAGCCTGCAGCCTATGCAAAGCCTGTAATCACCGGTCCAAACACCTCTAATTTTCGTTACGAAATGATGGCTTTAAACCGAGCACGTGCAGTCATAACTGTTAACAACTCTCATGAACTACGCGAAACCATCAGTCAGTGGCTAAATAATCCTAAAGAATTTGTCGAATTTGGATTACGTGCCAGAAAGGTTCTCGATTCAATGTCGGGTGCCTGCCACCGCACTATTGTGAGTCTACAAAAAATGAACCTGCTACCACCATGTCAGAAATCGAAATAGTTCTACGTCTTAACGCAATGGGCGACATTCTGCTCACAGTACCCACCCTTCGTGCTATTGCCGCGCAGGGTGTAGATGTTCATCTGGTAATTCACAGCCGATGGGCGCAACTGGCCGGGTTTCTGCCGGCAAACATACACTTCTACGGTGGCACTGGCAACCTGATAAAACTCGCCGGCCAGCTGAAAAAACTGCATGCCCGTGCGGTATTTGATCTGCAGGGCAAACTGTCAACCATTGCGCTACGTTCAATGCTCAATGCACCAATTACCAGAGTTTATCAGAAACGTAACATTAGCGAGCAACTGCAGGCTATACGTGGCAAATATCCATTGAGATTCTTTGATCAACGTCCAGTCTGGCAAAAGTATGGCGATGTCTGCGGAGTAAACATCGACAACCCTGATGCTACGCTGAATCTTAATCAGGCCTATCTTAATGAATGTCGGAAAATTTTACATGAATTGAGCCTCGAAGAAAAAAAATTCATTCTGCTGCATCCAGACGCTTCCAAACCCGGAAAAAGCATCCCGGCACCCCTCGTTGCAGCCTTACAGAAAAATATGCCCCATCCCACCGCCCTGATTGGCACCAGCGACAGTGAATTACCGACTGACATGCATAGCATCGATCTGCGCAACCGCTTTTCACTCTACCATCTACCGGGAATATTACATCTGGCAGCTGCCGTAATTTCTTCTGATTCAGGGCCCATGCACCTGGCAAGAGCTGTTAAAACCCCGATCGCCGCGCTGTTTTTTCAGACCTGCCCTTCGCTTGGCTTCGCGCCAATTCCGGCCAAAAATGTATTAGTGCTTTCAGAACCACTTGTTTGCAAGCCCTGCAGTCTTCATGGCCAGAACTTCAACTGTCCCGAAGGTCATTTTGCCTGTAGAGACGTAGATATTGCCAAAACTGTCGAAAAAATTTCGCACTTTATTGCAGGTTTTTTATGAAAACCATAGTTATTGGTCTAAACTGGCTTGGCGACATAATAATGTCGACACCGGCCATTGTTGCGGCCGCTGAAACCAGCGAGATACACGTTGTCACCAGACCACACCTGAGCGATGTCTACAAGCTTCTGCCCGGCAACATAACAGTCCATCCGATAGCGACCAATGCCGCCTTTCATGAAGTTATCAGAGCACTCAAGCCCTTACGACGACTTGGAGCCGATCAGGCAATTGCCCTGCCCGATTCATGGCGGGCAGCAGCTCTAGCCAAGGCCTGCGGCACCGGCAAAAGCATTGGCTTCGCCAATCAGTTGCGCAGTCTGCTGCTTAAACAGGCCATCGCCAAACCAGTAGATTTCAAGCTGATGCATGAGTCTGACCTGCATTTTATGCTGATAAAAAAAGCTGGGCTTGCCAGCAAAAAACCGGCTCTGCCAATTTATAGGCCTGATTCACAAATGCGCCGCGATGTTTTCGAAAAATTCGGGTTGAACGAAAACGAAAACTATATGGTTATCGCGCCAGGAGCGGCCTTTGGTTCAGCCAAGCGCTGGCCGCCCGAGAAGTTTGCCGAACTGGTCAGACTGATTTCAGACTATTACCAGATGCCGATTGTACTGACAGCCGGCAGTAGCGAAACCGATCTAACCAGATATATTCGTGACGAAGCACGCGGCAGGCTCATCGACACTGCCGGCCAGACAAGTATCACCGAGCTTGCCTGCCTGCTAAGTCAGGCAACTGCGCTCATCGCCAATGATTCTGGCACCATGCACCTGGGAGCGCTTTGCGGCACTCCCACAGTTGTGCCGGTTGGGCCAACCGATATGATGCGAACTGGCCCTCTCAACACCAGATTTGCGTCTGTCAGCACCGATATTTGCCCACAAGCACCATGCCGACAAAGAGTTTGCCCACGCCAGGATCAGATATGCATGCAAAATATCAGCGCTCTCGCCATCTTTGTCGAGCTGCAAGAACTCCTCGAAACTGACCATGACTAAACAGAGATTCATGGTTTCGCGCACTGACCGCGCCGGCGACCTGATTCTTACCCTGCCAGTCTTTCGTGAGCTGAGAAAAGCATTTAAAAACGCGCATATCATCGCGCATGTCAGGGCCTATACCGCGCCATTGCTCAAGCTTTGCCCGGAAGTTGATGAAATAGTAATTGATGACGATTACCCCGCCGGGCTTTTCTCCAGCCCACTGACAACCGCCTTCAAAAGGCTTAAGATCATCCACTGCTTCATGGTTCACCCGGCCGGGCGCGCCATAGTGGCAGCCTGGCGGGCGGGCATTAAAACACGTACCGGCCGGGCATCGAATATCTGGCAGATGCTGCTCAATGATCGCCGTGTGCAAAAGCGATCCAGTAATGAAAAACATGAATTTTGCTACAATCTTGATCTACTGCAGAGCATCGTACCAAAGATTGACTATTCGCCTTATATATTCAGGCTCACAGAAGAACAGAAAAGTCGCGGTGCCGCCAAAATAGCAGAACTGGGACTGCAGCGACCGATAATAATTCATCCGGGGCATGGCGGCTCAGCACATAACATCAGCACTGAACGCTATGCTGAACTGGCGCAAATGCTTATCAAACACAATTTACCGGTTCTGGTAAGCCTTGGACCCGGCGAAGAGAAACTTAAAAGCCGCTTTGAGCCAGCGCAGAACGGCCGACTGAACTTTTTGTGCAATGTTCCCGATCTCGCCGAACTGGGAGCCGTTTTTTCGGCATGTTCAGCTTTCGTCGGCGGTTCAACCGGCCCGTTGCATCTGGCAGCCTCGCTGCAACTGCCAGCAGTAGCATTTTTCCCGCCAGTAGCAGCCATGACACCGAAACGCTGGGGTCCGGTCGGCGGCAAAAGCCTTGTCCTCAAGCCAGATTTGGGTTATTGTAAAGGAAAGTGCGATAAGTGCGCCAATTCAGGCTGCATGACCCAGATCAGACTGGAGCCAGCTTTAGACTGGCTTTTAGAGGAACTTAACCTTGAATACTCCAATAATCGTCAATGAATACCTGACCATACCAGCCGAGCAACTGGAAGTCAGTGCGGTGCGCTCATCTGGCCCGGGCGGGCAAAACGTTAATAAGGTGGCGACCTGCATCGAACTGCGCTTTAACCCTGAACGTTGCCAGCAACTCAGTGTGCCAGTGATTAACCGACTGCTGGCACTGGCCGGCAAACGCATCGACTCAGAAAACACTATTATCATCACCAGTCAAAAGTATCGAGAGCAATCGCGCAACCTCGACGATGCCTGTGACAAACTAAAGAACATGATTCTCAAGGCCCTTACTCCACCAAAACCCCGACGGGCAACCCGCCCCACTAGAGCTTCTGTCGAAAGGCGCATCGGCAAGAAAAAACAGACCAGCGATAAAAAATCACAGCGACGCCGCCCAGACTGGTCCGACAACGATTAGACAAAATAAATACGTTCATTTGCTGCTGATAATGGGAACCGAAATCAATGCCTGAGTTACACACCTATGATTAATGAAATTGATCTGCATGGCCTTACCCAGATTGAAGCGGTCGAGGCTTTGGTTAAATATTATAATCGCCAGGTAAAAAATGGCGATTGCAGTCGCATTGATGTCATTCATGGCTATGGCTCCAGTGGCGAAGGCGGGTCTCTACGCATCAGAATCCGCGGCTTTCTCGCCAGTCATGCCGATTGTCTCAGATTTGAGCCAGGCGAATATTTTCTACCTCTCAATCCGGGTAAAACGCTGGTTTTTCCGTTGCGGATGCTGCCTGATGCTGTCGATCTGCTTGCCGATGAAATTCTCGAATACTGTTCCACAGCTAAAACCATGAGTAAAATCAGCGGGAAATTTCGCCGCCACGGCGATGTCAAAATTCAGGCGTCGATAAAAAATCTTGAGAAGCAGGGCGCCATAACCTCTTTTTACAAGGGACCATATCGCCACTACCAGGCCAAACTCCCCTGAAATGGCTCTCCACCTGACCGGCGATTAGGCACGACCAATACTTTCTCGTCAATAGACTGGCACTAATCCTCAATCAGCGTTGCCATTGCCACCATTATAATCTCATCATTTGCCATCTTGGGCTAATTAAAAGTGAAGCCTATTTACAGTAGTGTAGTATGGATTTTATTCGGGCTTGCACTTGCTAGCGTTATAATCATTCTTGTAGGCCTATTGATGAAACAGGCGTTTGCAAACTCGCCCACCTCCGCCGGGAGCCCGGCGGCCCCGGTGTCACGGCACTTTTTTTCTCGTGCCAAGAGGCAACAGTTGTTGTTAAAGCTTCTGAAAAACCCTCTTGTTACAAATTGTTTCTGGTGTTAATTTATCATTGCAAACAGAAGTTCTATTGGCAAGGAATCTGTAATGGAAAAAGAGCTTATTTCTTTCGAAGAAATCGAAAAAAGAATTTACTCTATTAGCGGCACCAAAGTTATGCTTGATTCAGACCTTGCAGAGCTTTATGGAGTTAAAACAAGGGTTTTAAACCAGGCGGTTACAAGAAATAAAGAAAGATTTCCTTCCAACTTCATGTTTATTCTTTCTTCTAAGGAACAAGCAAACTTGAAGTCACAAATTGTGACCTCAAGTTCTGAAAAAGGAGCAGACCAAACTTCTTGGGGTGGCAGAAGAACCGCGCCAAAAGCTTTTACAGAACATGGCATCTTAATGCTTGCAAATGTTATTCGAAGCCAAAAAGCTATTGATATTAGCATTCAGATTATTGAAGCATTTGTTCGGCTTCGAAAAGTAGGTCTTAGCTTTGCCGACTTTGCATTAAGGCTTGAAGCGATAGAAAAGCGTCTTGAGAATCACGATGAAGCCTTTGAACTTTTTAACAATATTATTCTTCCTTTACTAGAATCTCCGGAACCCAAGAAAAGAAAAATCGGCTTTAAACCTGATAAAAACAAAAAATGAGAAATTGAGAATGCATCGTATAGTAAGTATCATAACCATACTGCTGGTTCTGTTTTCTGCATCGTATTCGTATGCAGCGATTAACTACGACCAGAAAATTTCTGTCTACGACTCTGCAAAATCACAAATTCTGCGAAACATGGCCGAGAATTCGTCGTATTCAATTCTCGAAAATCGGCATTATCAGACGATTTCTCGCGTTAGTAACGACAACAACCGTAATCGTTACTATTCACCAGCCCTCGGCAGATTTACCAGCAAGGACCCGATAGGATTCGCCGCAGACGTAAATCTTTACAGGTATGCAGATGGCAACCCTGTAATTTACATTGATCC
>Ga0180007_10000620_pt1 | contig 56304 bp, 55 predicted proteins | sample MM_PC_MetaG_FD_121122 | JGI IMG/M metagenome (GOLD analysis project Ga0180007, IMG submission 121122) | Groundwater microbial communities from the Aspo Hard Rock Laboratory (HRL) deep subsurface site, Sweden - MM_PC_MetaG | ecosystem: Environmental > Aquatic > Deep subsurface > Groundwater...
GGACAAGATCAGCATTGCTGTTCAAAGGGAAACTAAATAAAGTAATATAAATTAAAACTTTGGTAAAAGTTGTAACACCTGCATTGCTATTTTGGGCGGCAGGTTAGCAGCCACGCCGTTATATTTCAAAAGATGCACCGTCCTGAAATTGGTTGACTCGAAAAAGGGTAAAAAGTCAACTAAAAACAGGACAAACAATGAAGAAGAAAAGAAGAAATCCACAGGTTTATAGTGAAGAATTCAGATGGAAAGTAGTACAGGAAGTTCTCAGTGGTGAACTTACTCAGGCTGAAGCAAAGCGAAAGTATCACATAAGGAGTAGTGCTGCTATCCTATACTGGATGCGACAGTTTAGTGGTGTTGAAAATTATAGAGAAAGCAGGTTGTTATTTGTTCAGGAAAAGGAAGTGATTAAAAAAGATAAGTTAACACCAGACCAGAAAAGAATTAAGGAACTGGAAGAGGCTCTTAGGAAAGAGAAGAACAGATCGCTTCTCTTTGAAAAGATCATTGAGATAGCTGAAGAAGATTACGGGATACCAATCAGAAAAAAGTCTGGAGCCGAGCAGTTGGAAGAGTTACTCAAGAAAAAGGCAAAGAAGTAAAAGTTATTGATTTAACTGAATTGCTTGGCTATAGTAAACAGTCTTACTACAAGAGGATAAAGCTAGAAGAGCAGAAAGATTTTGCAGACTCTCTTATTTTGTCCCTGGTAAAAGAGAAGAGAACTCTGTGGAAGAAAGGCAGCGGAAGGAACCTGCATGCTGCTCTGCAGGAAGACTTTAGGAAACATAAGCTGAAAATTGGTCGTGACAAGTTCTTTGGATTATTAAGAGAAAACGGGCTTTTAATAAAGAAAAAGCAGAGACGGACGAGAACCACGTTCAGTTATCACCATTTTCATAAGTATCCTAATTTGATAAAGGATCTTACAGTTGAGAGAATAAATCAGGTTATTGTAACGGACATAACCTATCTGTATTTACGAGACAGCGATAGCTTTGCATATCTCTTTTTGGTAACAGACTTGTTCTCAAGAAAGATACTCGGGTTTAAGGTAATTGATGATTTATCAGCTAAGTCAGCTTTAGAGGCGCTTACAATGGCGATAAACAACATGAGTGATATAGATGATGTAATCCATCACTCTGACAGAGGAATACAGTATTGCTCGCATGATTATACAAGAATATTGAAAAAATATGGAATTAGGATAAGCATGACTGAGAACTCGGATCCTCTTGAGAATGCAGTTGCCGAAAGAATAAACAAAACAGTGAAGGAAGAATTTACTGAAGAAAAACAGATAAGCTTCAGCAATCTTAGGGAAGCAAAAATAATGATCGCACAGATAGTTAAGTTCTATAATGACGAACGACCACACAGATCCTTAGAGATGTTTACACCAAGTATGGCATATGAAATGAACAGAGAACTTAAAAGAAAATGGAAGACTTATCAATCAAATTATTCTAAAATGAATTACAAATATTTATTGTCTTTAGCAGAATAACTTTTTAGGTTTTACTATAAAAAAGAGTCAACCTATTTCAGGACTATACAAAATTATGCTTGAATAATTGAGCTGTTGTACGTATTTTGCTATAAAATATTATACGTAACTATAAGGTGCTGAAATGAATACAAAACTAACACTTAAATTAAATAAAAGAGCAATTGATCGAGCTAAGAAGTATGCTCTAAAAAATAAGCAAAGTCTTTCTATTTTGGTTGAAAACTATTTTAATATGATTGCGGACAAAGATTTGGTAGATGATATAGAAATATCTCCAAATGTAATGGAATTATCGGGAATTATTAAAATATCCAAAGATTTCAAACTTAAGCAGATATATGGAAAGCATCTTGAGGAGAAATATTTAAAATGATAAAAATATTTGTTGATTCTGACATAATTTTGGATCTTCTTGCGCAAAGAGAACCATATTTTGAACATGCGGCAAAATTATTTACATTAATTGATCAACAAAAAATTGAAGCATATACATCACCTCTAATATTTGCAAATCTCCATTACCTACTTAAAAAACAAACTTCAAATGCATCTGCCCTTAAAAGTTTGAGAAAGTTGAAAACACTAATAAATATTTTGCCAGTTGATGAAAGAGTAATTGAGCAAGCTTTAAATTCAGAATTCAGCGACTTTGAAGATGCAATTCAATATTTTACTGCTGTAAATAATGGCATAATTCTTTTATTAACAAGAAATAAAGTTGATTATAAAAAGAGTAAAATAGCAATTTCGACTTCTGAAGAATTTCTTAAAACATGGTATGCTAAGAAAAAAAAGTAATAGCCATATAACAAGCAAATCAACCGGACGCCGTAATGTAAACGGCATTTGTTCTGTTCTTAAGTTTTGTGAAATAAATAACATTGCCCCATAGGGATCCTCCATAGGAGTCCTTAGGTCCTTCGGGGCTGTGCGGCAGTAGTGTAATAAACTAAATTGTTGCAACCGGCTTGTACGGTTGAATTTACAAACCGGTTGCTAATTATTAAAGTGTGTGCAATAAATTGGCATTGCAGTGTTGGGGCGCCGGTTATTTGCAACACCGTTATACACCAAAAAGTAAGAATATGTTATACGATTATATTTACTTTAAAATTTATGAGTGGGTTAGTAAAATGATTGATCCATTTGCACCACAGATAACAACTACAATAATTTTATCAATATTTCCTTTATCAATATTTTATCTCATTCTAAAAACATTGAGTCTTTTGAACATTTATAATTTTGAAATGGATTTTACCACTAGTACTACATTTATTCTGTTTGGAATAATATTTCTAATCTTTTTGGTCGTAAATCAGATTTACTTCATTGCATACAAAAATTGGAAAGAGTTAATCATTTATTTCAGAAAAAATGAAGTTACCAGACGTATAAAGAATCTTACAAAAATATACATAGTAGTTTGTACATCAATTTATGCAATACTGTTTTTGTTCTTAGGTTATAAATTTTAATAATCGTTTAAGAAGGGTGTATAACAAGCCCATCAAGCCGACCGCTATTTGCGATTCGGCAATTTTCAAATTTTTGGGTTGGTAGTTTTCGTAAAAAATTGTTGTTCTAATTTTGTTGTAAATGTAAGTTAGGTCGCCGTCCGTATTGAGCAATTTACGTACGGCTACAAATTATAAATATTCGTTGTCTGTTTGTCATCGCTGTTTTTGGCGGACGGCTTAGGCGCAACGCCGTTAGGCAACATAAATCGGAGGAGAATAGATTGTTCAGCTATTTCATGATATCATTCATAAAACCTACAAAAGCATTTAATGAATTGTTAGCCAGCGATAAATACTTTACATATTCATTCATCTATATATTATTCCCAATAGTTGGTTATACCTTAATGTATATATTCTTAACAATCGGGCAAGGAGCCCCATCCGTTTTAACGCCATGGTTAAATATCACCAAAGAATCATACTATTCTGTAAATAGATTTCTTTTAGCACCAAGTATGCTAATGTCTTGGCTGTTAGCCTCATCAGTAATGCAGATTATGAGTAAATTATTCAAGGGAGAAGGGACGTTTGAAAAAACAATGTCGATCTTAGCATTATGTATCAGTGTATCAATGATACCTGCCTTGCTTCATGATCTTCCAATGAGTTTCTTAAGTGCACTTAAAATAATAAACGCCAAAGAACATGAAATTGCCATGAATGAACCAACAGTGTGGAGATCATTATTGTGGTTCTTTTACTCCGTGTATTTTATTTATTTCTTTGTATTATTTCCTAAAGCTGTGTCGATTGTTCATAAAATATCTAAGGCAAAATCAATATTCATAGGTATTCTAAGTTTCGTGGTTTTTCAAACTGTTTTTCTTTTATTTAATAGATAATAATTATTTGTTGCCTAACCAGCGTCTCAAGCGGAACGCTGTAATCGGTCGTGGCATTTGTAGTTGAACATTGTAGCAACAGCTTAAGAAAGGAAGTAATTAAATAACATAAACAGTAAATCGTTGCATTTGTAGCGGACACCTTGTGGCGTCCGCTTAGCCGCAACGCCGTTAGGTATGGGTAGATTACAAATATTTTTTTTACAATTTATTACAATAATTAGTTATTCTTTTCCAAAATCAACCGCATGGAATTGGTTAAATCCTTATCCTCAGGGCAATACATTAAATGATGTGCAAATGATTTCTGATTCAGTTGGTTGGTCTGTAGGAGAGAACGGAGTAATTCTTCATACAACTGATGGAGGAAATATCTGGGTATCTCAAGAAAGTAACACCTATAGATTATTACACAGTGTTTTCTTTACCGATAATAATAATGGAGTTGCTGTTGGTGACTTTTCTACAATATTAATTACACAAGATGCTGGAACAACATGGAGATTAATTGATTCTGGTGTTAATGATGACAGATCATTCCACAAGGTTTTCTTTTTTGATTCTGATACTGGCTTTATAGTAGGGTCTTTTGGAGTAATTTTAAAAACAGTAAATGGCGGAAATTCCTGGGAAATTCAACTATCAAACACCGATTATCATTTCTATGACATATACTTTCATGATAATAATAACGGTATAGCTATTAGTTCTAGATGGGAAAATGGATTTAAAACAAAAATTTTAACTACATCTGACGGTGGACTTAATTGGATTATTAATAAGAAAATAATATCTGGTTCAGCGACTGCTATGACTTTTTTAAATTATGATAATGGATTTATTTCAGGTTTTGATGGTTTATTTCTCAAAACAAATGATGGTGGTGATAATTGGATCTCTATTCCAATTATGGATGACTTTAATTCATTTGATATGAACTTTTTTGATGAAAATAATGGATTGATAATTGGTTCAATTTGGTCAAGTGACATATATGCTTTAAGTACTATTGATGGGGGTATCACTTGGCACAAAATATTAAGTGATATTAAGCAACATCTGCATAGTTTTTCTTTTATCAATTCTAGCCTTGGAGTTGCAGTTGGTGAAAATGGTAATCTTATTAAACTAATTAATAGTGGTATAGATTGGGAAACAAATACAAAGAATGCTGTCACTGAAAACCTAAATGATATTGTATTTATTAATGATTCTCTAGGTTGGGTTGTCGGAAATTCTGGGATAATATTAAAAACAGATAATAGCGGTAATTCTTGGGGTACCACAATCGCTGATGAATATAATGATTTATATTGCATAAATTTTACTAACAATTTATTTGGTATTACTGTTGGTGAACGGGGAACAATATTTACGACATCAAATGGGGGTAATACTTGGGACAAACAGACAAGTGGCACTTCTATTGATCTATTTTCAGTTGCTTTCCTAAATTCAAGTGTTGGTATAATAGTTGGCTCGGCTGGAACAATATTGAAAACAAACAATGGTGGTATAGATTGGGTTGAAATAGAAAGTGGAGTTAATAATCTATTAAACAGTATCACATTTATTGACAATCAAAATGTCATAATTGTCGGTGCCCCATCATTGGCAAGTGGTATGACTGTAGGCGAAGCTTGTATTTTACATAGTTCTGATCAAGGGATTACATGGAAGGAAAAGCGAAGTGGTACTTACGCCGAATTGCTTGATGTTTCATTTTTTGATATAAACAATGGAATCTCACTAAGTCGTGATGGAGAATTAGTAAGGTCTTCCAACGGTGGGAATACTTGGGAGCTAGTATCCAATTTACCGCAAGGTAGTTATTCAGATTTTTATTTTCACAACTATTATAAAGGATATGCTATAGGTTCGAATGGTAAAATTCTGAGAACTATGGATGCCGGCGAGACGTGGCATGATTACTCAGTAAGATTTTCTTATTGGTTAAATGGGATAACATTTATTGATGGAGAAACTGGCTTTGTTGTTGGTGATCATGGGGCAATATTAAAAACTTTTAACGGTGGACTAACAAATATTGAAGATAATGAAACATCCATAAATATAGAATATTATTCTTTACATCAAAACTATCCAAATCCTTTTAACAACTCTACTAGACTAAGATATGAGATCCCATTTCATAGTAATGTAAAATTGAGTTTGTACAATAACATTGGGCAAGAGATAAAATTCTTAGTAAATAAAGAACTACCCGCAGGAACCCATTATTATGATTTTCAAATCTGTAATATGGCGAGTGGAGTTTATTTTATATCACTAATCTCTGGAGATTCAAAGCAAACAATTAAAATTGTATTGATTAAATGATGTTGTCTAACTAGCAAATCAACCCGATCGCGAGAAGAAGCGCCCGAATTGATTTTCTGAAAGAAAGTGCAAAAAGAAAGTAGGCTTTAAAATTGTATTAAATAAATAATTAGTATCTCCACGTTTTTTCTGAAAGTTAAACGTACCTACAAATTCTCGGCATTGCTTTTCAAACCGGCTTCGCAGTTCTGGGGCGCCGGTTATTTGCAACGCCGTTATATGGCAGATAAAAATACGTTGAAATATTCTAAAAGAACGACTATATTCGGTCTAAAAAAGGACTGAAACATGAAGTTAAGTGAATCTGTAAAATCTATAAGTTATCTGAAAGCAAATGCCGCTAGTTTAATTGAGGATATCAATAAGAATCAAAAGACATTTGTTATAACTCAAAACGGAGAAGCCAAGGTTGTAGTTCAAGACATTAAAATTTACGAAAAAATGCAAGAAACTATGGCTATGTTAAAAATATTGGCTATGACGAATGAAAGGAGTAAATCTGCTGCAGATATTAACAGTACGTTTACATCTTTAAGAAATGAACTAAATTCAATGCAATAGATATGAAATATAAAGTACTTATTGACCCGCAAGCTAAGCAAGATCTTAAGGATATCTTTATATATGTTTCAATAAATGATAGTATTTCATCTGCCAATAAACTCTTAGATGTACTTGAGAAAACCTGCTATAAATTAGAGGCATTTCCCGAGAGAGGGCATATACCAATAGAAGTACGACCAACCGGAATAAAAAAATATTTGGAAATCCATTATAAACCTTACCGAATAATATATGAAATCGAGAATAATCTTATATATATACATTCAATCTTGGATGGAAGAAGAAATATTCAAGAAATATTAAGTGATCGATTGTTAAGATAGCGATGCCATATAACCAGCGCCTCAACACCGACCGCTAGTGTTTTGTGGCATTAGCTATTCTAACATGTGTGGAAGAATTAGGCGGCAATCTTTGTAAGTGTAGTTTTACAAAATAAATTTATTTTAATAATTGGTGTAGGTTCTTCGTACCGTCATTGTAGTTCGGGGCGGAGGGTTATTTGCAACGCCGTTATAAGGCTAAAAAATGAATTGACGTAGACTATAATAAAGACTATATTATAGTCGAACAAAATAAAGGTGTAAGATGAAATTTAGCGAAGCTGTAAAACCAATAAGTTATCTTAAAACACACGCTTCTGAAGTAGTTCGAGATGTTTCTGAGAATCAAAAAACACTATTAATTACTCACAATGGAGAAGCAAAGGTTATATTACAAGATGTTAAGGTATATGAAAAAACACAAGAAAGTCTGGCATTGTTGAAAATCCTAGCATTAAGTGGCAGAGAAATAAAGAAAGGTAATTATCACCCAATAGAGAAATCGTTTAAAAATGTCAAAAATCGAATTGGTGACTTTAAACGAGGTCAAAATGAAGTACAAAGTTAATCTTTCATTTTCTGCCGGAGAAGATTTATTCGAAATATATCAATATGTCTTTTTTAATGATTCCGTAGAAAAAGCTGAGAAATTTTATTCAAAACTATATGAAAAATGTATTGCTCTTCATGAATATCCCCATCGTGGTCACATCCCGTCAGAATTATCATTAATTGGAATAGATGATTTTCTAGAAATTACATATAAACCATATCGAATAATTTATCAAATTATTCAGAATGCAGCTTTTATACATTGCATATTAGATGGTCGCCGTGATATGCAAAAAATATTACAAGAACGATTAATGAGAGAATAGCACAACGCCTTATAACCAGAAACTCAGCCGGACGGCGTTTTTCATAGCAGCCTTTGTGTGGTTCTTAGTTTAGTGAAATTTAATAACATTGCCAAATAGGGATCCTCCATATGAGTCCTTAGGTCCTTCGGGGCTGTTCGGCAGTGTACAAATAAATTAAATTGTTGCAACCGGCTTGTATTGTGCAATATGCAATGGAAATGTTAAAAATAAATTAGGTTGATTTGTGAAAACAAAAATTAGAATATCTATGAAATTGTTCATTATTAGCATGATTTTACTTGCTGGTATTATACAATCGCAAGATTTGGAAACAATAATTGCGAGACAAATTGATAGTATAAGAATAGAACACAACATTCCATCAATTGCTTATGGAGTAACTAGAAATGATTCTATTATTGTATTGAATGCTATTGGATATAAAGATATTCAATCCAAGCAAAGAGTTCATGTTGAGAATTATTATCATGTAGGTTCAAACACAAAAGCATTTACTGGTTTTTTAGCAGCCAAAATTGTTGAAGATAAATTAATTAAATGGGATACTAAATTTTTCGATTTATATCCAGAGCTTAAAAATGAGAGTGATAGCACTTACTATAATATAACTTTAGAAGAATTATTATCTCATAGAGCACGAATAATAGGTTTTAAGGAACCGGCAGAAGTTATTCTGATTTTAAACAAATACAGAAAAAATATTGACAACAGTTTAGCTTTACCTAAAAAAAGATACTATTTAATAAAAGAAGTACTAAAGTCTAAGCCACTTCCACCACATGAAGAATGTGAAAATAGTTATTCAAACGCCGGGATTATTGCAGCTTCATTAATGTTAGAGCAGGCAACAGGAGAAACATGGGAATGTTTAATCACAAAATTATCAAAAGACTTAAACCTTGGAATTCATATAGGTAGTCCAATTGATTTAGACATAAATCAGCCTATAGGTCATTTAAATCCTAGGCACATTAACTTAGCAATTGATAAGGATTTGATTCCTATCCAAGTTCCTATCAAGACTCCTGTTCAAGGGGAGTTGGAAGAATTAAATGATTTTTTCGAATTTTTATTATTGTGCACACCTTCGGGTAACATTTCGATTACAATAAATAGCTTCTTAAAATTTTTACAATTAAATATTAATGGCAAATCTGGTAAAGATAATTATCTAAAACATGAGACATATGTAAAAATATTCTCTGCATATCCCTTTTATTCAATGGGGTGGTATAATGAAACAGAAGAGATTCTAAAATATTCTCACCGAGGTAGTAATATGATGTTTACTTCATTTGCTGGAATTTCATCTGAAAATAAATTAGGCATTGTGATTATGATTAATTCCTATAATGAAGAAGGGATAACAAAAACTCTTAAATTGTTGCTGAATAATTATGCAAAAGAGTAAGTCAGATAAGCGCATAAATTATAATCGCATATAACCAGCCCATCATGCCGACCGCTTCATTCTGCTTAGGGTTGGAAAATATTTTTGAGTTTTTCGTTCTAACGTAAATTGCCGTGCAAGGTTTTCTTGCAAAAAAAGTTTTGTGATAAAAAATGCTTTTTGGAAAAATTTAAGCATTTTTTGCTTTTAATTAATCGTGTTGTCATTCTAGTAAATATAGTATCTATGGGCGCTGGTTATGCCAAAGGCATCCCCATGGGATTTGCAATGTCGTTATGTTGCTTTAAAATTAGGAAAACAAAATACTATGTATGAAATAGTAATTATTTTAATTCTATTATTCTTTAACGGTTTGCTGGCTATGAGTGAAATTGCTTTTGTTTCTGCAAAGCGATTTAAGTTAGAAGAAAAAGCAAAAAAGGGGAATGTCTCCGCAAAGAAAGCACTTTATTTATTGAGTGAACCTGAAAAATTTTTATCGGCAGTTCAAATTGGAATAACATTAATCGGAATTCTTGCCGGTGCTTTCGGTGGATATACAATGGCTGATGATTTAGTGCCATATATCGAGAAAATAGATTATCTAAAACAATATTCCGTTGAAATATCTTTTGCTCTTATAGTTACAATAATAACTTACTTGTCATTAATAATAGGCGAACTTGTTCCCAAAAGAATTGCATTAAACAATCCTGAAAAAATTACATTATTTAGTGCACCACTAATGTATTCTATAACAAAGGCATTTGCCCCAATTGTTGGATTATTAAGTGTATCAACCAAAATTATTTTGTTTTTTCTACGTGTTAAAAGGAACGAAGAACCGCCTGTTACTGAAGATGAATTAAAATCACTATTAGAACTTGGAGCATTTCACGGAGCTTTTGAAAAAGAAGAATCTGAAATGATCAAAAAAGTATTCAGTTTTAATGACAAAAAAGTTAATTCAATATTGATTCCTAGAAAAAATATTGAGTGGATTAATTCATCAATGACAAATCAAGAAATATTTCAGTATATATCCTCGCATCATTATTCCAGATATTTTGTATGTGAAAAAAATGTAGACAATTTGTTAGGATTTGTTGAGTCAAAAGAATTTTTAATAAAATATTATATCGAGCCAACTTTTGATATAAGAACTATTATAAATGAAGTTCTGGTAATTCCTGAATCCATATATTCTTTTGACCTTCTCGAAAAATTTCGCAGTCAAAAGTCAACCATTGCAGTAATCGTTGATGAATATGGTGGTACTCAAGGGCTTATAACATTGCACGATTTAATTGAAGATATTTTTGGCGACCTTCCAGAAAAATTTGAAGAGTCGGAACAAAGAATATTTGAGAGAAAAGATGGAACGTATTTGGTTGATGGTTCAACAGAAATAAATAAAGTAGCCGACTTTTTTTCAATTGAATTTAAAACCAAGGATTATTCCACTTTAAGCGGCTTTATAATGTGTCAACTTGGTAGGATTCCAAGAGAAGGTGATATACTAAATTATGGTTTATTTCAATTTGAGGTTATAGATATGGATGGCAATAGGATCGATAAAGTCTTAGTTAAGAAAATAACTTTGTAGTAGAAAAGCAACATAACCAGCGCCTCAGCCCGACCGCTCATACGGTTCGGATGAATTGGTAGTTTTAAGGCTAGAGTTTTGGTTCGGGGTTCTTGTTCGGGAGGTTCGTTCTAATAAACAAAATTGCGTACGGTGTGTAAAAAAAAATACGCACCTTCTGCTAAAATTATTGGCATTGGATTATAAATCGGCAGTCTTGTTATGGGGCGCCGGCTAGTTTCAACGCCATTAGACAATTATTTAATAGTCATAAATACTGAATAAAATATAATGGAAACAAAAATTATTGGTATTCGAGAGAATCCTGAATACCTTGAAAAAGGTGTTGATTATTTTAGCACAAAATGGAATATCGATCGAAGGATTTATGCTGATTGTATTTCCAATAGTATTTCAACCGAAAATCCTTTACCTCGTTGGTACCTAATGTTGAAAGAAAGTAAGATAATAGGTAGTTATGGAATAATTACTAATGATTTTATAAGTAGACAAGATTTATATCCTTGGCTTTGTGCTTTATATGTTGAAGAAACAGAAAGAAAAAAGGGTCTAGGAGCAATGCTTCTCGAGCATGGCAGAAAACAAGCCGCAACATTAGGTTATAAAAAACTGTACTTATCTACAGACCATATAGGTTATTATGAAAAATATTTATGGAAATACATCGGAATTGGTTATCATCCTTGGGGTTCCAAATCAAGAATTTATGAGTGTGAATTAATATTTCAGTAGTCATATAGAATATAATATATCTAGGATTAAGAGAAATAGTGAATAAAATTCAAGTTAAAATACATAAAAATTGCCTAAACAGCCCATCAAGCCGACCGCTTTTTACGATTCGATAATTTCTAAATTTTTGGGCTTTTCGCTGTTCGTTTGAGTTTGTTGTTTAAGTGCAGTGTTTAAGTGTAATTAAAGTCGCCGTCCGTATTTGGAGCAATTTACGGTTGGCTACATTTTATAAATATCCGTTGTCTGTTGGTCATTGTTATTTGGGGCGGACGGCTTATGTGCAACGCCATTAACCCACCTTTCAAAATATAATTAATTTATCGCCTTCCGGATTATTTTATTTCATATTTCATATTTCATTTTCTGCAACCCAGATTAATTTAACACTTTTTAGACTCTTTACCCCAAGTTCAATGCGATAAAACTTTATTAATAATCATTATTAAATTGGTTTACCTCTTGGGGGCATTAATTAAATTGACTAAGGGAATAGCTCCCCCAAAAAACAGTTTATTATTGTGCTCTATTTCGGGAGGAGTCCATTCACCTGGGACAAACTAAAAATTAAATTTTATTCCACCATTAATAATTCTTCCATCTGTGGGCGCATAAATTTCAGCAAAACTTGGAGCTTCCGGGGATCCGGTAAACATTGCTCCATATTTAGATTGTCTTGTGTCAAATATATTTTCAAAATTCAAAAACAAACTAAACTTATTAAACTTCTTTTCAATCATTAATCCGTATATCCAATAATCGGTTACGTTAATGCCGCTGCTTAAAGTTTGTTTCCCTGTATAGTATGCTTCCAATCCAATTCTCAAGTTTTCGTGTATTTCATAAATAAGAACAATGCCAAGTCTGTGTTTCGGAGTCAGCGGGAAACTTGAAGAAGCACCATTCGAATGAGTATTAACATCTGTGAAAGTATATCCCGCAAAAAGTTTATAACGATCAATTGAAAGTTTTACGTTTGTTTCAATCCCTTTCGTATCGTTAAAACCATTAAATGTCATAAATTCAAAAAACTTATTTGCTTGATTGTAATCAAGGAAGAGCGGATCTATAATTCTTGTATAGAAAAATAGATTGTTGAATGAAAACACAAGTTCGTCAAAAAGGATTGTCGTATAATTTATATCGAGGTTAAAGCCGTATGATTTTTCAGCTTTTGTGATATCCTTATCAATTGGTAGAATATTTCTGAAAGCAAGTTCATCCGATTTTTCAGTAAATATTGATGGTATTTTGTAACCGAATCCGCCGCCAATTCTACTGCTTAACTCCGGTGTAATTTTCACTAGTAGATTAATTCTGGGCAGAGGGAAAAGACCGTAGTCTTTATTGTAATCAAGCCTTAGACCCATTTCTAAAGAATAAATATTTAAAAAATCATAACTGTTCTGAATAAACAAACCAGCGGTCAAATCGGTATAACTTTTTTTATAATTTATCTTGCTTCGGTCGTTAAATCGTTCCGTTGTTAAATTCAAACCGATTAGCCAATCCCCTGTAGCGGCAGACAATTTATAGACAGCTTCAGAAAATGAAGAAATCTGTTCACCACTGAATAAATAATTGGGCAAAGATAATTCCCGTTCAAAAAAACCTAAACTATTCTTAAAAGTAAAATAATCATCTTCACCTCGGTAGTTATAACCCATTTGCAAAGAGTATCTATTACTAAGATTTTCTTCAAAATAATAATTGTTGTGATTACTTCTATCATCAATAACTTCTAAATTACCACCCAATCTCTTTTCTGTAGAAAAACTTCCGGCAATCTCAAGTGTTTTGCGTTTATCAAAATAGAATAAAAATTTCGGGTTGATAGTATATCGTTCAATTTGTGGAATGTCGGAAAAGTTATCATCATTATTATCGTAAACCTTTTGTGTATTCCGGGAAGCTAAAACAGTAACGCCGTAATTTTCAAATTTCTGCGAATAAAACCCACTAAGATCCAATCCCATTGCCGATGTTGCATTAACTAATAAAGATATTTCTCTTTCGTCTTGTGGCATTTTACTACTCAAATTAATTAAACCGGCAATAGCACCGCCACCATAAAGGGTTGATGAACTTCCTTTAATTATTTCAATCTGCTTCAAATCTAGTGGTGGAATTTGAACAAGACTTAAACTACCGGAGAATCCGCCATAAAGCGGGTACCCATCTTTTAATAATTGTGTATATCTGCCGTCAAGTCCCTGAATTCTAAATGTATTATTCGCGCTTGACGCTGATGTTTGCTGCACCTGTATTCCGGTACTTTCATTCAGCATCATAGAAATATTGGAAGGGTCCATACTTATTTTTTCATCAATTTCTTCGCCGGCAATTACTTCGGCACGTGTAGCTTCATTGTCTATCGTTCTCGACGACCTTGTAGCGTTTACAAAAATTTCCTCAAGTTCTTCCGCCTGCGGTTCCAGCTCAAATTTTAATAAATTATTTGAATACGGAAAGGCGAGTTCAATTGTAAATTCCTTATACCCAATGTATGAAAACAATATTTTTTGTTTTCCATTTGGAATATCGGTTAAAGTAAATTGCCCGTTAATGTCTGTTGTTGTTCCATTCGAGGAACCAAGTAGAATTATATTTACTCCAAGCAATTTTTCACTTGAATGTTTATCTATTACAAATCCGTTTAATTTATTCTGGGAGTATACTAGTGTGCCAAGCATAAAAACGCTTAGCAATATTAAATTGCGAATCATATTGCAGCTCCGATTAAATTATTGAATACTTTTGTTATAGATTGTATTCTCAGATTTTAGGAGGCTGCCAATGAGAGGAAGAATAACCCGAAAGATTTTGAATGGAATGGTAAATTATAGGTGTAGAATTATTCTCACAAATATTCTGATTTATAATCAAACTTAAAATGCTTACCTGATTACAGCAATTACAAAAACACAACTCACTGCGGCAGTCATCAGCTTCGGTATGCGAAAAGTCATTGTATTGAAATTGAACAGTATTACATACGTCGGATGGTGAATTATCACAAGCATATATGGAGGTGCTGGCAAGTAAGATAAATATATGTATTGCTGCTTTCATATGGCAAAAATATATAATTACTAAATAAGATAAAACATATTTTATAAGATGCCCTGACTTATTCTTCCACAAATAATTTTGGCTTATTATACATCAAAATATTTTTAATTATCTCCATTTTAATTAGATTTCATTAATAGACGGGCTATCAAGTGCCTCAAGCCGAAAGCGATTTCGTTTTTGGCATTTATGTAGTTTAATTGTTTGTAGTTCCGTTTTAGCTTTGTTGTTCAACGTATTTGGTATTTTAAAAAGTTTGTTATAAATACAAAGATGCTTATTAAACGTAGCATTGCTTCCGCCGCGGCGGACTGGGCTTCGGCTTAGGCACCCCGCCGTTAGGAATATGATTAAATTGAGATGAGTATGAATTAATTGATACGGTATATTTCACATCACTTAAAATGGAGCGATTAAAATGAAAAAATCATTTGTTGTGAGTTTTATACTTATCAGTATTATTTCTTCTAATTTCATTTATTCACAGAATTTTGGATCATTCGAAATTAGCGGGGGGCTTGTTTTACAGTCAAGTGCCTCCAACGGATTCAATACCACTATACAATATAACCACCGCTTTAATGACGATATACAGTTCTATATTTATTCGGGTTATACATCCTGGAATGAATTTTATGTAACTTTTACGGAAGAGTTAACACCTCCTCAAAAAGAAACAATTTTCAAAGCATATACACAAGATAATCATATTCTAATACCCATTTATTTTGGCAGTAGAGTGAATTTACAAACAAATAAGTTATTTACAGCATTTGCATCATTTGAAATCGGATACTCTTATTTGAATTACAATAGTTATCAAGTAAAAAAGATTATTGATCCTGCAAATGGAGTTGTTATCTCTTATCAACCAGATATTAATACAAAAAAGGAAGTGAAAGAAAATTTACTTGGAATTGGTCTCGGAGCAGGAATAACGCGAGAAATAACCAAAGCGATAAATATTGTCTTATTTTATAAGATAAACAGTCAGATCAATTCAGAGTATTATGACGCACTAAGTAGCAAAGCAACATTTAGTGCGATAAATCTTGGAATTAATGTTGTTCTATAATATGCCTAACCAGCGCCTCAGCCCGACCGCTCATACGGTGCGGCTGAATTGGTAGTTTTAAGGTTAGAGTTCTTGTTCGGGAGGTTCGTTCTAATAAACAAAATTGCCTACGGTGCGTAAAAAAACGCACCTTAGGTTAAAACTTAGGTAGTTGTGCAACAACCCGCATAATTGTTATGGGCGGACGGGTTAGGCGCAACGCTGTTATAAGCTATACTAATATTTGAGATTAAAATAAAAAATTTAAAAAGAAAATGATTTTATTTAAAAAACAGATATACACTATAAGTGGCAACCGAAAAATATCCTTTTATACGCATTGCGTTTATTAATATGTTGTTTACAACGTAAAACAGCCTGAGACAATAAATAAAAATGTTTGATTTAATTGAACCGATTGGGATTTTAAAAAAATACATAAAAAACTACTTCGTTATTGAAACAGATAATTATGTTAACTTTCTGCCAAAGGAACGAGTTTTTCCTATTGGAAATGCAACTTTGGTATTTCATTATGGTTCTCCAGCAAAATTTAAAACAAAAAATCAGAGTGAATATATTGAATCAAATTTCGTTATTTGTGGTCAGCAAACCAATTATTATGACTTATCATTATCCGGTAAGACCGGGATGATTCTTATCGTATTCAAGCCACATGGAGTAAATTCTTTTTTTAATTTTCCAGCTATTGAATTATTGAACAAAAATCTCTCATTGAATGATTTAGTAAAAAATGAAGCCATCGAGTTAGAAGACAAACTGTTTAATTCCACAAATAACAAACAAAGAATTATCCATATAGAAAAATTTTTAATTAAAAGATTAATTCAAAAGCTAGACTTTGAAAGAGTTGAACACGCAGTTAAAATGATTGAAAACTCCAAAGGAAAGATTAAAACACAAGAAATTGCTCACGAAGTATGCTTGGGAATAAAACAATTTGAAAGAATTTTTTCTAATCATGTAGGCTTAAATCCTAAAAAATTTTTAAGTATTATCAGATTTCAGAATGTTCTACAAATTAAAAGAGAATTCAAAGAATTAAATATGTATCAGTTAGCATTTGACAGTGGATATTACGACCAGTCATATTTCAACCATGATTTTAAAAACCTTACTGGGCTTACTCCTCGAGCATTCTTCAATAAAGATAATAATGACTAATTTTTACAATTTTTTAGCTTAAGGTTTGGTTACTTTTATCCATCATTTTTAGAACATTATGTGAGTACTTATGAAAAAGATTAAATTAAAACATCAAGAAATAATTGAGTTTTGCAACTCCAACAGAGATGAAGCAGTAATCAAAAAGTATTCAAGATACTTTAAAGAAGGTTATAATGCATATGGTATTGATTCTAAAATTCTCGAATCGCAAAAAACTAAATGGTTGGATTCATGGAAAAATGAAATGACCATATCTGATTATTTAGATTTAGGCGATTTGTTAATATCTACTGGTAAATTTGAAGAAGCTGACTACGCTATTCAGTTTATTGCATCAAAGAAAAATGAATTCTCAATTGAAACATTTGATAGAATTGGAAAATGGTTAGAAAATGGAATTCAAAACTGGGCAAATACTGACGTGTTGTGTATGTTGGTTTTGCCCGAGTTTATTTTCAACAAAATTATTGAACCCAAAGATTTTATAAATTGGACAAACTCTGAATCTAAATGGAAAAGAAGAGCAGTTCCAGTAACTTTTTATGAGGTTATTAAAAAAGACACTAGTCCTGAATCCATTTTATCCGTGATTGAGAATTTAATGGAAGATAAAGAAGAAGATGTTCAAAAAGGGTTAGGTACACTTCTAAGAGAAAGTTGGAAAAAACAACCAAAATTAGTAGAAGGGTTTCTATTAAAATGGAAAGATAAATGTGGACGGAAAATAATTCAATATGCCACTGAAAAAATGGATAAATCCCAAAAGGTAAAATTCAAAAAGGATAAAAAATGAAAACCATTGAGCCAATAGATATTAACCTTGTTTCATATTGTGGATTTTATTGTGGGGCATGCACAAAATTTTTAAAAGAAGAATGTGAAGGTTGCAAAGGAGATAAGCTCAAATGCGCTGTTGGATACAAGTCATGCAAAGTAAGACCTTGTTGTATTGAGAATAAGTTTAGCTCATGTGCTGATTGCAATAAATATGAATCTACCAAGGAATGTAAAATCTATAATCCACTTATGATTAGATTTGGACAATTTATTACACGGACCAATCGGAAATTAGGTATTGAGATGATAAAAGAAAAAGGGGAAACCGAATTTGCAAAATATATGATTGATAAGAATTGGGTGACAATAAAAATCGGAAAATAATAAAGTGTGCACACAACAATGCATCTAGCAAATAGACCAAATAGTAGTAAAATCAATAGTTGTAGCTCTCTCAACTTTTGTGGTATCTTGAAAGTGAAGTGTTTCGTAATCACCATCTCGCTATATACTCACTGCTGTAAAAGAGAAAAGTTCAAATGCTTATAACCAGCAAAATAACATGGACGCCGTGAATTAAACGGCCTTTGTGTTGTTCTTAAAAATTGTGAAATAAACAAACATTGCCCCATAGGGATCCTTCCTTAGGTCCTCCGGGGCTGTTCGGCAGCAGTGATAAAAATTAAATCCCCGCAAAAGTACTGCGGAGTAAATGTTGCAATCGGTGATTGGGCTGAAATTTAATCATCGGTGGCATAATCCGCCGCGGAGGATTGGCGTTGGTTGTAAAAGCAGCATTCTTGTTTTGGGGCGCCGGTTTTTTGCAACACCGTTATAAGCTCAACGAAATTGATTTAATGAAATATTCATCGTTGTGTTAATTCTTAAAAAATAATAAATATTTCTTGTCATATTTCAGAATTTCTTGTTACTAATACAATAGGGATAGGAGATAATAAATTATCATATGCAAAATCAACTAGAGCAAAGTTTTATACAGATAATTGAAGATAATAAAGATAAAATTTACAGAATATGTAAGATCTATGCAGTTACTCCCCTAGAGCCTCAAGACCTTTTCCAAGAAGTGGTAATTCAAGTTTGGAGATCATTATCTACTTTCAAGGGCAAATCTAGCATAAGCACGTGGATTTATAAAGTTTCACTAAACGTTTGTTATAGTTCAAAAATGAAACTTGATAAGAGTAACAACAATACAGTTAGATTAGAATCGATACATTTTGCTCTATCAGAAAATACAAGGGATAAAATTCAGAAAGAAAAATATGAAGCCCTTCAAGCTTGTATCTCTACTTTGAGTGAAAAAGTTAAATCCATCATTATACTCCATCTGGAGGAGTTATCTTATAAAGAAATTGCTTTAATTACTGGTTTATCAGAAAATCATATAGCAGTTAAAATGAAAAGGATCAGAAAATCGCTATTAAAATGTATAACTAATAAATTAAAATAAAATATTGAGGTAAATAATATGTTGGAACAAGAATTAAAAGATATTTGGAAAGAGGTAAAAGATGTATGGAGAAATTCTTCACAGACAGAGAAGATCAATATTCAAATGTCAAGCCTAATTGTTGAATTAAAAAGTAAGGTCAGCCAATTCGAAAAAGACTCTATAAAAAGAGATATAAAAACAATTAAAACTTTCACAAGTCAATTCGAAAAAAAATCCATAACTAAGGATATAAGAAAAATTAAATCAGTTATAACAAAAATTATTGAATATTTTAATTTGAAAAAATAATACCAAGTTACTAAAACGATTATAACATCTTACTACCCATTTGGTTAACCGGTTTGATCTTGCTTCTTTTATCTTCGAAGTGGTATAAATACAGATTTTTTGGGATTATGTATTTATTTCTGTTTTTAGTGTATTTCCTAATCAGCGCTAAGTTTTATTTCATGATTCCAATGTATACTATACTTTTGGCAGTCGGTTCAATCAAGCTTGAAAAGAAAATCATTAACTCAAAATAAATTAAGTTTGCAATTCCAATTGTATTCTTATTATTCAGCATTCCATTATTACCAATGCAGGTTCCTCTTTTGCTGGTAAATAAATTAATTGATTATGCAAAAGTGATGGGTATTGATGCGGGAGTTAAACATTCAAACAATACATTGAATCAGCTGCCGCAACATTTTGCGGATCGATTTGGTTGGGAAGAATTGGTGAGTGATATTTCAGAAGAATATCATGCAATACCTGATGAGAATAAATCAAACTCGGGAATACTAACCCATAGCTGGGGGATTGCCAGCGCGGTTCATTATTATAAGGATAAATATAAGTTGCCAGAACCAACCTCAAATACCGGATGGTCTTATTTTGAAACTATGCGTAATGCTGACTTTAAAGATTCTTACATTTGTATAGGTTTCCCCAAAGGAACACTTCGCTATTTATCTAAATCTGTAGTAAAAAAACGAATATTTACTAATCCTTATTGTATGCCTCACGACAATAATAGACCGATATTTTTGTGTGAAGGACCTAAAGTGAATATTTTTCAATATTTTAGAGTGGAGAGGAAAATTGATCCCGAATTCATATTAATCTTAAGAAACGAAGGGATAAGAAAAGCGATCGGATACTACCACAAACTAAAGAAAATTAATACAAAAGTTGTCTTATTCACCGAGAATCAAATTAATGCCCTAGGTTATGAATATCTGATGAATAATTTAATAGAAGAAGCAATTTTATTATTTAATTTTAATACTGAAGTCTTTCCAGAACCATTTAATGTGTACGATAGCCTTGGTGAGGCTTATATGAAAGCAAAAAATATAAATTAGCTGTTATTAATTACAAAAGATAATTAGAGTTAAATCCTGATAATTCTAATGGAATAAAAATGCTGGACGAATTATATAAGATAATTGATTTAAGAGATTAAGATAGAAAGTGAAACTATTATTTAATATTGCCTAATCAGCGTCTCAATGCCGACCGCTCCGCCAGAGGCGGACAGGCTATTTTAGTTCCTCGGATTAGGCGCAAACCGTTATGTGCTAAGTAGATTATTATTAAAAAGAATTTTACATTTATCAAACAAATACTAAATTATAATAAATATTTCGATACAAATATTTTATGAAGGAATAATCATTGATTCATAAATTGTTAATAACACCTTTCCAAAAATTTGTTAAAATAGAAAGTTTTAGTGGGATTTTGCTCTTTGTTCAACAATTTTAGCTTTAGTTTGGGTTAACTCTCCTTATAGTTATTTGTACAATTCCTTGTGGCAATATAAAATTGGGATTAGCATACACAATATCGAAATCATTAAACCACTTTTATTATGGATCAATGATGGTTTAATGGCTTTATTCTTTTTTTTAATTGGCTTGGAAATAAAAAGAGAGTTATTGATTGGAGAATTAAATTCACCCAAAAAAGCTACATTTCCGCTCTTTGCCGCTATTGGAGGAATGTTAGTACCAGTAACTTTATTTTTAATCCTTAATAAAAACCCACAGACTTCGAACGGATGGGGCATTCCAATGGCAACAGATATTGCCTTTACATTAGCCATATTGCAGCTATTGGGGAATAGAGTGCCTTTAAGTTTGAAAGTTTTTTTAACTGCATTTGCAATTGTTGATGATATAGGTGCAGTTTTAGTTATTGCTGTTTTTTATAGTGTTTGTATAAATTGGCTTTTGTTAGTATACGCTTCTATACTTTTAGCAATTCTGTTTTTCCTATCATATAAAAAAATATATGCAAAATATTTAATCTTAATATTTGGTGTTATTATTTGGTTTTTATTTTTAAAAGCTGGCATTCATCCAACTGTTGCGGGCGTATTGGTTGCAATGACAATTCCTATTCGACAAAAAATAGATTTTAAGACATATTTAGAAAAGCTTTCAACAATTACAAAAAATATTGGATCAACTTTCAACGAGGACAAGAACATTCTTTCTAATGAGCAAATTGAACAAATTGATAATTTAGAAGAATGGTCTAATCAAGTTCAATCCCCATTACAACATCTTGAACATAAACTTCATAATTTGGTTGCATATTTTATAATTCCACTTTTTGCATTATCCAATGCCGGAGTTCCTTTTACCGTAGATACTAATTTTGACTACCAGCTAATATTGAACATAGCGATATGTTTATTTATCGGGAATGGCATTGGTGTAACACTTATGACGTATCTAGGAATAAAGCCAAAGTTCACATTATTACCAACAGACATTAAGTTTATACAAGTATTGGGGATTGCGTTTTTGGCGGGCTTCGGTTTCACAATGTCTATTTTTATTGCTAATTTAGCCTTTGCTGGAAGTACTATTTATATAGAATCTTCAAAAGTTGGAATCCTAATTGGCTCAGTAATATCGGGCTTAACGGGATATAGTATTTTAAGATTCAGTGGGAAAAAGTGATTCAAATGTATTTAAATTATGGAAATTCTTTATTTCAATTGAATGTACATAACCTCTTTAATATGCTAAAAGTCAGGAAAGTGTAGCTCGCCCAATCAAAATACATTTGTTCTTTTCTTTGATTCGTTGACATAAAAACTTTAACAACATTTGCCATAATAACTGTTCGGATTACTGTAAGGCAACCAAACCTCTTATTCGACTTACCATTACTTTATGTAATAGTTGTTCCAAAACTTCGGGTCTATTCCAGAGATAAAATTGGCAAGCGTGAAGTTTCCTTCTGAAGGAATCCCTTTGGGACAATCCAGCACGACGATTCTGGGGATAAGGCAAATCAGTTATGTGTACGTGTTTACAACACGCGGTAATTGTAAAGATTTAGTATGTTCTAAATCCTTGCTTTTAAATTTTTTGTTATAGTTTTCATTATTTTTAGGAACATGGTAAACAATCTTTGCAATCTCTTTTGCATTTATTGATTTAGCTATTTGTTTATTTTTTTCCCTCATAGCTGAATCATTATATTTTGACAAAAAAAGTAGTATTGAGTTAGTAACAGAGGTATGTCGTGGATCTATTTTCCTTCTTGCTCTAAGGGCATCACGCAGTATTAGTTTATCGTTTGATATTTTGTAAGATTCTGAGATGTGGTCTAAAAGAAGAATTTGAGTCAGAGTTTGTGAGTCCACCCTGTCAGTTTTAACATTGGCATAGCCATCCATTTGGGAAACCAATTTTTTATGAGCGAGCACAGTAGGAATTTAAAGAGTGACTAATAAATCGTTCTACCATTACCAGGTCATTGTTGAGGTGATGTGCTCACGTAGAATGGAAGAAAAGTTTTGAACGAAGTTGTAATCTACATTTATAATGTTTAGTTGTTTAATCTTTTTACAGGAACTGTATACAATTGTTAAGTGAGATGTAAACTTGTGAACATCAACGCCGGCAAAATTCATTGCATTAACCTCCAAATATATTTTTGGGTCAGTTAAACATAACTGGCTTTTTGCATATTGGATATATCAAGCCTTGCAAGCCGAAGGCTATTTTCGCAACTGCCTGCCGGCTGCCAGGTATGGCTTTTGTTCATTTAAATGCTTTTCGTTACCACGACGTTGGCAGGGCAAGTTGTAGGCTATATTATATAGCGTATTTTGCAATGGCTCCGAAGAAGTCCCTTCGGGAAAAGTTTGTTCTAATCAAAAAGTTGTTTAATTAAAGTGGCATTGTTGTTCTGGGCATTGGTACAATGTCGTTATATACTCAACAAATATGAGGTATTAATTGAATAAGAAAGGTAATTTATTTTTTATTGCTATTGTTTTTGTATTAAGTTATTCGTTAGTATTTCCCTGTACCTCGTTTATTATGAAAAATGACAATAGTTTATTATTGGGACATAACTTAGACTGGCATATTGGAATAGGTTTATTTATGACAAATAAACGAAATGTTGAAAAAACTGCACTTATGGATTCGTTGGAAAATCCCGCAAAGTGGGTTTCAAAGTTTGGAAGCATTACCTTTAATCAAGTGGGCAGAGAACTTCCATATGGCGGAATGAATGAAAAGGGTTTGGTCGTGGAGCAAATGACATTAGATCAGACTAATTACCCTGGAAGGGATTCTCGCCAATCGATTTCGGCCTGCCAATGGATACAATACCAGCTTGATAATTGTTCAACCATTCAAGAAGTGATAAGCACAGATCAAGTGATAAGAATAGTTGATAGGTCATCAAAATTTCATTTTCTCATCTGTGACGGCTTCGGGAATAGTGCTGTTATTGAATTTATTAATGGAAAAATGATTGCAAAAACAAACGAGCTGCTCCCAGTAACTGCATTGGCAAACAGCCCTTACGATGAATCAATCTCAGCATATAAAACTAAAAGTAGTACAGAATTCAATAGATCGCTTTATAATTTTTGTACTGCGGCAAGTATGATTGATAATTATTCTAAAAATGATGTAAATGATGCTATTTCTTATTCGTTCAATATATTAAAGTCGGTAGGGCAAGGGCATTTTACTAAATGGAGCATAGTATATGATATAAAAAACTTGAAGGTATATTTTAAGGTTTTTGAATCGCCTACTTTAACAGAAACTCAAATTATTTTTTTGAAGGACGAAGGTTTTGCAAAAACAAAAATAGTAGACTTAAACAAAATTGATTATACCTGTTCATCGCCTTGTTTAGTAATGGACCTAGAACTAGACCGAGAGGGTTTGGTTAATTCATATTTCCAAAATTATTCAACAAGTATAAACAAGGAATATATTTCTAAAACATTCGATTATTTCTGGCGCTTGGGTGTTCCAATTCAAGTCTCCGATGCAGAGCTAAATTATTTAGCAAAATACCCAGAGAGTTTTAAATGTATAATTAATAAATAAAAATTGTCTCACAGGGGTCATAACGGGGTTGTATTGGGCTTCGGCTTAGGCACAATACCGTTTTACGTAAAGGTAAAAAATGGTATCAAACCTAGTGTTAGCTTTTCCAAAATTAGAAAATGATACTTACGAATGGATACAATCGATTCGTAAATCCAATGATATCCGATACTATACTGTTGTAAAACCACATTTTACAATTGTTTTTCCTTTATTTAATTATGAAATCGGTGAACTTCAAATGCACATAAAAAATATTTGTACTGAAATTGAATCAATACAATTTTCTATCAGAGCTACTACTATTGTAAAAGATTCATTTAGTGAATATACAGATGTGTTTTTAGTTCCAGATGAGGGTAACAGTCAAATAATTAAATTGCACAATAAATTATATACTGGTATAATCAGGAAAGAACTTCGTCTTGACATCCCATTTATTCCACACATTGGAATAGGCGCAAGCAAAGTAGCAGAAGATGCAAAACAACTTTCTAATAACTTGAATAAACAAAAATTTTGTGTAGAAAGCAAAATAACTGAATTGGATTTGGTTGAATATTCATATCCTAAGGTGAATTTAATTAGTAAATATCTTCTTAAATAGAACAGCAAAAAGTCCCTCCCCAAAAACGAAGGATTGGCAATAGTGCGTAAGTAATCAATACAAAAAGATTTTTGCAGACCACACATGAAAAAGGTTACAAATATTTCTTACCTCATCACGAAATATGCACCGGCGAAACGCGCAAATCAAAATCAAAGAAAGTGAAAACTGTTCTAATACACCTCATAAAAAATAATTGAGAATTGAAAAAGGCTAGTACGAAAAATCGTTATTAGATAATAAGAGATATGCATAAGGTCAAAAACTTTGAATAAATAAAGGAATCCGTCGACAAATATAAGTACTCAATAAAAAGATACCAGCATTTTCCATATTGGTTTAATTCTCTTATATTATATTGTCTTATATTCCACTTACTAGTTAGGACAGTGAGTTATGAAACTTACCTGTCAAAACTACTCTCACACACTAAAATAATGGTAATGCGAGTCATATCTGACCGTAATGGGAAATTATAATCAGATGAAACTATATATCAAATATATGGTCAGCTTACGCTGCAAAATGATGGTGAAAGAAGAGTTGACAAAACTTGGTTTAAAGTTTGTTGTAGTTGAACTAGGTATGGTTGAAATTTTAGAAGACATAACCAAAGTGCAAAGGGAACAACTTAAAAAGAACCTGCATAAATCAGGTTTAGAATTGCTTGACAATAAAAAGAGCATTCTGATTGAAAAAATTAAAAATGTAATTACGGAGATGATCCATTATTCAGATGAATTACCAAATGTGAATTATTCTGATTACATCAGTGAAATTCTTGGTTATGATTATACTTATTTGGCTAACACATTTTCTGAGGTCAAAGGAATAACCATACAGCAGTTTATAATTAACCACAAAATTGAAAGAGTAAAAGAATTGCTTTTGTACGATGAACTAACTCTCACGGAAATTTCCCACAAGATGCATTATAGCAGTGTGGCCCATTTATCAAACCAATTCAAAAAAGTTACGGGACTTTCACCCTCATTTTACAAACAATTGAAAAAAAAGCGCTTGAGCAACCTGGAAAACATGTGATATATGTAAGATTTTTCCGCATATGTGTAACGCTTTAAATATCGAACATCGCTACTTTTGACACATAATTATTTGTTAATGAAAAAGTCCTATTAAGGATCAACAGAGAGACATTCCTCCGGATATTACCCGTTTTAGAAATATTTATATCCAAACAAAGCCGAATTGAACATCAAAACATTTAATTGAATCTTCCGCCGAATATTTTTTTGGCAATGATTATTTAATAATTCAATCATCTAAAAAAGGAAGTAACAAATGGCTAAAGGAAAAGGGAAATCAGATAAAAAAACTGCCGTGAAAAGCCTAAAAGAAAAAAGAGCGGCAAAAGAAGATAAACGTAATGTAAAAAATAGTACGGAAAAAATTGTTTAATAATCCATCATTACTATAAAGTGATTCAACTTATAAAAAAACTAGCAGGCATTTCTCCACCACATTCCGGCAGATTTAAAATATATTATTAAACATAGCTTGGCATTATGATATTGTAATAAACTCATTAAACCAAATGGAAAACAAGGAAATCGAAAAAGCTCAAGTTCAAAATGTAGATAAAATTATTGAATATGTTCCAAATTCGATTGTTATCAAATCTATAATCAAGAAACCGACAGGCAATGTTAGCGTTGTAGCGCTTGATGCCGGTGAAGTATTGGCAGGAAGAATTACTCCCTTCGACACATTCGTTCAGGTAATAGATGGACATGCCGAGATTATAATTGACGACAATTCCAACCTGCTTACAACCGGGGAGTCGATTATTATACCAGCTCATTCAAGTAATACGACAAAGGCTAACGTGAGATTCAAAATGCTAACTACCATTATCAAAAGCGGATATGAAGAAGTTATCTGACAGAGTATAATTATTTTTCCTTATATCCACCAAGCATTACAGAAAACGAAGTACACCTTATCGATAAAAAACAACTGCTAAAACAATGTAATCGATATTGAACAAAGAAAAATTCAAACAACAAAAACGAGTTAAGATTATGAAAGAGGATGCATTAGTATACAGCGAGAATGAATTAGGACAGATAGATGGAAAGGTAGCCAACGGACTTGTCCGGCATTCTGATAAATATAAAATTCTCGGAATTCTGGACAGCACAAAAGCAGGTCTGGATGCTGGAGAATATCTGGATGGAATTAAAAACGGGATTCCTGTATTTCGAAACCTGGAACACGCAATCGAGCAGTTAGGATTCATTCCCAAGTATTTCATATATGGGATAGCACCGCTCGCTTCATTTCTTGACAAGCAGCAGAGGGAGATAATTTTATCTGCAATGAAAAAGGGAATGGACATAGTAAACGGTTTGCCTGAATTCCTAACAGAGGATGAAGAGTTTATCGCGATGTCTTTAAAATATAATGTGCGAATCTTCGATATAAGAAAAGCTCCCCATAGAAAAGACTTGCATAATTTTACCGGGCGTATACATGATGTTAAAACTCCTGTAATAACTGTACTAGGTACGGATTGCGCCGTAGGCAAAAGAACAACAGCGGTAAATCTTGTAGAAGCATTGAGACATGCAGGATTGAACACGTCATTTATTGCTACAGGTCAAACAGGTTTACTGCAAGGTGCAAAGTATGGTGTAGCGGTTGATGTTTTAAGTTCAGGTTTTGCGACCGGTGAAGTCGAAAATGCAATTGTTAATGCTTACGAAAATGATAAACCCGACATAATAGTTGTAGAAGGGCAAGGTGCCTTGAGTCATCCTGCATTTACTTCTTCAAGCGCTATCATTAGAGGAGCTGTGCCTAATGCCGTAATAATCCAGCATCCCCCCAAAAGAATTAACCATTGTGATTATCCTGCAATACCAATGCCCACACTGGAAAGTGAAATCGAATTAATAGAGTTGTTTTCAAAATCACGCGTAATTGCAATAACGCTGAACCATGAAGACATGACTGATGATGAAGTAAAAAAAACTATAGTAGAGTATGAATACAAATATGAACTTCCCACCACAGATGTTTTAAAGTTTGGCTCTGAAAAACTAGTTGAAACTTTATTTAATGTATTCCCCGAATTGCAAAAACGAGTATCAGTGGTATGTCAACCCCAAGAATTAAAATAAATATAAAAAAGATTGCCCATAACGCAAAAACATTAAATCGGCTGTATGGATCAAAAGGGATTGAAGTTATAGGTGTTACAAAGGCAGTTTGTGGAAATCCGGATGTCGCCGCCGCTTTGGTAAACAATGGAATTAGCATTCTTGCCGATTCAAGGATAATAAATATCCGAAGGATGCGTAAAGCAGGGGTACAGGCAGAGTTCCTTCTGCTAAGAACGCCACTACTTAGCCAGGCCGAAGATGTTGTTAAATATGCGGATATCAGTCTCAACTCGGAAGTTTCAGTAATTAAAGAACTTTCAAAGTTTGCCAAAATGAATTATACCAAACATAAAATAATTTTAATGGTAGAACTGGGAGATTTAAGAGAAGGGATAATGCCGTTGGATTTAGATGATACCGTCAAACAGGTATTGGCATTGGACGGAATTGAACTAGCTGGTATAGGGACAAATCTGGCATGTTTCGGTGGAATCCAACCTGACAACGATAAAATGGTAAGCTTGTCCTCACTTGCAAAAAATATTGAAGAAAAGTATAACCTTAATATAAAGTTTATTTCCGGTGGCAACTCAGCTAATTATAATTGGTTCATGTCCACAAATGATGTAGGAAGAATCAATAATCTTCGACTGGGGGAATCGATTTACCTTGGATGCGAAACCCTTTACAGAAAACCGATCCCCGGGCTTTATACCGACGCATTCACACTTGTAGCGGAAGTTATTGAGTCAAAAATAAAACCCTCGCATCCGTTTGGTAAAATAGCTCAGGACGCATTTGGAAATGTTCCCGAATTCCAAGACCGTGGGAAAATAAAAAGAGTTATATTAGGTATAGGATTGCAGGATGTTCAAGTCTCTGGTCTTACACCTAAAGCAGATATTGAAATACTTGGAGCCAGCAGTGACCACATAGTTATTGATGCACGTAAGATAGAATTAAAAACGGGTGACGAAGTGGAGTTTAATCTGAATTATAGTGCACTACTCTCTGCTATGACATCTCCTTATGTATTTAAAAAAGTTGAGGAAAACTTTTGGATGCCCAAGAATATTGCGAAAGCGTTGAACAAAAATACCGCCATCATAAAAAACTACTTCCAACCATCCCTATTAAAGAAAACAACTCTCGACTAATAAGTCTGCTAGATTCCGGACTAAATTTATTCTTTGAACCATCTTCTATGAAAGATTATAAGTATATGGTTAGAGATGTAGTCGCTGAAAAGATAAGTCGTATAAGCAAGCTATTAGACAGCGACAACAAGAAATTAATTATTCGTTCCGTTTGGAGATCTTTTGCACATCAAAAACTAATATGGGACGATAAGGTAGCTTCTATGCGAAAAGAATATCCTAAGAAACAATTGGAAGAAATTACCGAATTAGTTTCATATTTTATTGCTCCGCCGAGTAAATCGATGCATTCAACAGGGGGAGCAGTAGACGCATTAATTTATGATTTAAAAAATGATTGCGTCATGGATTTTGGAACTAATGACGGATTAAATATTGAACTTAATGATAAATGTTACCCATACCATCCTCACATTCCGCTTAAAGCAAAAGAAAATAGAAAACTGCTGATGCACCTTTTTGAAGAAGAAGATTTTGTCGTTGATATAAAAGAGTACTGGCACTTCGATTACGGGAATGCAGGTTGGGCAGTCGGAAAAGCAAAAGATCACGCAATTTATGGTATCATAGATACATAAATTATTCATTATCAGATATTAGAAAGGTAATTATATCTCACCGCGATCACGCTCAGGTTCATTGAATGAACTTATATCGATGAACAATAACATTATGATTTTATCGAATAGTATTGAAGCTAAATATATATCCGGAGATGCCTTAGCTACAGAAACTGAAGAGCTTGTTCTAGCAAATTCACAATTCACATTTAATATGAGTGATGCCCTCAGCTCTGTTTGAAAAATATTACATATAGATGAAGAATAAATAATTTGTTATCACGGCGGTCTAATTTCGTCTGCTATAAATGATGAACTTGGAGACATTTTAACGTTATGATCATTTTTTATTTGCTGCTCAACACAGATAGCCATTTCAATGCGGCATTTGTGCAATTATAGAGTTTCGTTTGCAAAAATTGTTAATCTTTTAGATATGTTATTCTACCGAAGGGGTGCTTTCGGCATAAGAAACATTTTTATAGCAATGTTGCAATTGTTTTTTAAATAATTGTCTCGTTTACAACGCAGCATTTTATGGTTTAGCTTTCATCGCGAAATTTGAGATAAATTGTGAGGGGAGTCGCAGCCATCAAAGTGTAAAAATTCAGTTTGATGCGAGTGCTGAGAGAGAAGCCGGTCAGCACTAATTACTTTCGAATTGAGTAATTAAAATGAATATTACCTGGCAAAAAAATTATTGTCAGGACAGATCATCTTCCATAAGTTTGGCTGACAACTATTCAATTAAGTTGTGTTGCTTTCATGGCAGCTCAAAACATGCGGCATTAGTGCTGTCATCATTGCTGTTTGGCATTGGTTAATTTCGCCTGGAAGTTTAATGTTGCATCAGTTCCATTGAATTAAATAATTTTTTAATGCGGCATTTATTTTTAATTGCATCATTTGAGTGTTCTGCTAAATTGTTGTGTGGGATTTTTTTAGTTGGTTCGGGTTGAGCTGATAGATATTAAACCAAATTATAACCAGCAGCTCAAAATCGACCGCGAGTGTTATGTTGTGTAGACCGGACGGATTAGGCACCGCGCCGTTAGCAGTAATGGATATTTATTTGAATAGTTCTGAATGTGAGCCTGTTCTTTCTAATATTAAAGAATCTTTAGTTTATCGGTATATTATAATCCAGTCGGGATCGATGTGACAATCTCGATGATTTTTCCATTTTCTACAAAGAATGATCATCGTATTGTGCGGCTAATTTTTCCCCACTTAATAGAGTTTAAATTATACTTTCTAATTTAGAAGTATCCTTCTCATGACTCGAAACTCGTTTGAAATCTTTTTTGAATTGAGTAGTATAAATTAGATTTAATTATTGAGTTCGTTGAAAAGTTGGGTTTTGTCGGGAATAATGTGTAAAGCTTCACCATTTTCAGATTTTATTAAAGTTTCCTCTGTTAATTCATTCGGGATTCTAATCTCAAACGGAACTCCTTTATTCAAAGAAACTTGAGTCAAGAAAATTGAAATTGCTTCAGACATAGTGTTATTCAAATTATTGAGAATTTACTGAGCTTCATTCATAATACTCGGATCAATTCTTGCTTGTATTGTGGCTGTTTTGTTTATTTTAATCTTTTTATGTATGTAGTGACAATCGCAATACAATGCTATTGTAAAAAAAATATTAATCAAGGAAATTATTAGGGAATTTCAGTTAACTAGAGTCACAAGCGGAATGCTTAAGCCGGCCGTGATATTTTTAGTTCGGCTTGGTTTTGTTTTTCCCAGGAGATAAGTAACTAAATAACATCAAAACTAAAACCTAATATTTTGCGGCAGAAACATTTTGACATTCGCTTAATCACTTAGCCGTTATATGGCTAAGTAAAAGGCAGAGGAATTAACGGACCACTTATGAAAAGAATTTCAATATTTCTTCAAGTAGTACTCGTGCTCATCGGCGTCGGCGCTCTTGCCTTTATGCTTTGGGAACCTCACGTCGAGGGCAGGAATGTACATTCCACACTCTTTGAGATTTACTTCAATGATCCATTTCTTGCGTATGCATACATAGCGTCTATCCCGTTTTTTATGGCGCTCTATCAAGCATTTAAGGTTATTGGATATGCCGGACAAAATAAGGTATTCTCGCAAGCAGCAGTAAAAGCTATGCGGACAATAAAGTATTGTGCGATATCCATCATTGGTTTTGTTGCTGTAGGAGAAATATTCATTATGTTGGGAAACAGTGATGATCACGCAGGAGGGGTTTTTATTGGCGTCCTAATAACCTTCGGCTCGGTAGTGATTGCCACTGCAGTATTGATGTTTGAACGGTTTTTGCAAAAGGCTGTGGACATAAAGTCCGACAACGACTAATCAGTATATCGTGACCAGCATGGTACCCATCATTAACATAAACGACATGTTGGCGAAGCGGAAAATAAGTGTCACCCTGCCAACAGATAAATTCTGCATCACAATAAATTCGGAAACAGCCGGTACTCTGATACACCATATAACTTGCGCCATTACACCGACCGTAAGTCTATTGTGGGGATGGCTATTTTTTCAAGTGAAAAAGAATTACGCGGCAAACATTGTAAATGTTGTTTCACAAAATAAAATAAATTTATTATTTGGTGGTTGTGTTTCAATCAGTTCTTGTAATTCAGGGCGACTGGAGAAAAACCACACCGTTATACAACAAATAAAAATATTCTGCTGTTGATAGATTATGCAAAACATAGAACGTTTAGATGCACAGAATACAATTAGACAAAGACATTCAACTACTTTCAGAATTTTGTTCAAGAGCAACTTTTCATTTTAATAAAGTTAAAAAAACGAATAGACCATTAGTAGTGACGCAAAATGGTAAAAGTGCTGCAATTTTAATAGATGTTTCAGAATATGAATCAATTGTTGACAAAATCGAAATATTGAAGAGGATTAAGTTAGCAGAATCTCAAATTAAAGAAGGTTTAGGAATATCAATTCAAGACGTAAAAAAAAAGATTTGCTAAGGTGGTATAATTATTTGAATATAGCGGCCACCTTTGGCTGTCGACCGATTGGAAGATATCCTTTAAATTATTTCAAAAGAGGTTGAAGCTGCGGCACAGAAAATGATTACAAATATATTCAAGCGAGTAGAAACTTTATCCAAACACATTGAGAGAAGAAGAAAAGTTCAGAAGGTAAATAGTGAAAAAATTGGAAAAATTTTTTAAGTTGAATATGAATAATTTATCGAATCGAACCTAAAAAAGTAGTTGTTCTAACTAAAAAATATTTAAACAACTATTACCGGATTAAAGAAATAAAATAGTTGTTGTATAACCAGCTTTTTCACCCGACAATGTTTTAGCAAAGCGGAATTTTGGAAATATTAGGGTTTGGTGAAAAAGTAATAATTGCCTGTGACATTCCTCCGGAAGCGGACAAGTGTTCTATTAAATAAAATTGCTAATAGTTATTGATGCAGTTTTTCATTTTGGCATCGCTGTTTTAAGCTGCCGGTTAGCGGAAACACCGTTGGCAGAAATTCAATAAAAGAGGGCAAAACAAATGACAGACATTATAAAAATCCTATTAATAATAGTAATCTCTATAGCAAATTTAAATTGTAGCTCTCAAAAACATGCCGCGTTCAAACCTGAAGAAGTTTACAAATCCAATGATTTAATTATAACCCAAATTTCCGAAAATTCTTTTGTACATATCTCATTTATTCAGACCAATGATTATGGAAATGTTCCTTGTAACGGCCTAATCGTTAGAAATAATAATGAAGTAATTGTTTTCGACACACCATCCAACGACAAAAATTCAGAAGAGTTAATCAAATGGATCAAAGAAAAGCTTCAGTGTAAAATAAACGCAATTATTCCAACACATTTCCACGATGATTGTTTAGGGGGATTAGAAGCATTTGATAAAAATGATATTCCCTCTTATGCGTATTTCAAAACAATTGAACTTGCAAACGAAAATAATTTTGTTACTCCCCAAAATAGTTTCAAAGATTCACTTATTTTGAGAATAGGAGATGAAATCATTAAAGCTAAGTTTTTCGGAGAAGGTCATACAAAAGATAATATAGTTGGTTATTTCCCAAGTGAAAATGTGATGTTTGGAGGTTGCTTAATTAAAGAATTAGATGCAAGTAAAGGTTATTTAGGCGACGCTAATGTTGCAGATTGGTCAATCACAGTTGAAAAAGTTAAGAAAGAGTTTCCAAATGTGAAAATTATTGTTCCGGGACACGGAGAATATGGAAACAAAAAATTACTTGATTATACAATTAACTTATTTAAGACTCAATAAAAAAAAGTTTGTTAACAAGCGCCTCACAGCCGATCGCTATATTTGTTCGGAAGTTTTTAGATTTTTGAAATTGTGTTTTAGTTTAAGATTTTTTTCGGACTGTTCGTTCAAATAAACATTTATTTTAATAAAAGTTGTCACAACTTTTTGACATTCTGGTTCCGCTAAATTTAACGACTTTTGGAGTTGAGAAGTTGTGAAAATCTGGGGAGAGATGGATGCTGATAACAAAATGGTTTCCCCAAAGAAATAGCCTTGGGATTTGCTGCACCATTAGATTGCAATAAAAGTTCTCTTATTAGAAAAAAGAGAAAAGGTGTTTAATGGAAAAATTGGATGTTATTCTAAAGGTAGATTCAATACTGAAACAATTTGGAAAAATTACAGCTGTAAATAATCTTTCCTTTAATATAAATAGGGGAGAAATATTTGCACTACTTGGCCCAAATGGTGCCGGAAAAACTACTGCTGTTCGGATGCTGATGGATATAATTAAACCGGATGAAGGAAAAATTGAATTTTACTTGAAAGAAAATAAAAGCTCCCATATTCCGCTTGCCTCTGAACTTGGTTATTTACCCGAAGAGCGAGGATTATATCAAGAAATTCCGATGATTAAGACTTTGGTATTTATGGGTACAATTAGAGGAATGGAAAAAAAACAAGCTCAGAGATCATCAGAAGAATGGCTTGAAAAACTTGAATTGCTTGATAGAAAGAATGAAAAACTAAGTACACTGTCCAAAGGGAATCAGCAGAAAGTTCAGTTTATTTCCTCTGTTCTTCACAATCCATCATTTGCCGTACTTGACGAACCTTTTGCTGGTTTCGATCCGATCAATCAAGAAGCATTTTTAACGATAATAAAAGAGTTGAGAGATAAAGGAAGCACAATACTATTAAGCGCTCACCAAATGCACTTAGTTGAACGAATTGCGGACCGAGTTTTACTATTAAACTTTGGAAAAAATATTGCTTATGGAACCGTTGATGAAATAAAGAAAGACTTTTCTACCGGAGAAAAAATAATAATCAAATTTGAGAGCAAACCGGAATTATCATTGCTTCTAAATGATGATGCGGTGGAAAAAGTTGAATTTATAAATGATACTGAAATTAAAATATTCCTAAAGCAAAACAAATCACTATCGGGATTGCTAAACAAAGCTGCTTCAAACTATAAAATAACTTCTGTAAAGACTGAACAAGTATCTTTGCACGACATCTTTATCGAGAGAATTAGTAAGGACAAAGGTGACGGTAATGAATAACGGGAACATTTCTAAGATAAAATTGACTCTTGAAGTTGCTAAATGGGAATTCAACAGATGGTTCAAATTAAAAGATCAGATAATCACACTGTTGATTAGTGCATCGATTAGTCTTTTAATATTTGGCGGAAAAGCTTTTATAGAAAAATTCAGTGATGATAAAGTTGAATTAATAATTATCAACAGCCGCGTTCTTCCTGTCATATTAAGCAATGAGAGTAAAATCAAACTGTTAAAAAAAGAATTTGATGAGATAGATGAACAGAAGAAGTTATTGATGGGAAAAGAAATAAATGGAATACTAATATTATACGATGTTGATAATATTGAATTAATAGTAAACAAGGAACCCTCCTGGTTCGGAGAATTACAGCTGGCACTTACTTCGGCACAGCAAAAAATTAAACTTGAGAAATCAAATATTACTACGGAACAGTTAAAAAATATTTTTCAGCAAGCTCAAATAAAAATGAACTATACCGAAACCAAAAGAGAAGGAAGCAGTACCGCCGAGAAAGTTTCAGCCGGAATATTTATTGGATTAATGCTGCTTGGAATTTTCTTGGGATTGTCTTATCAGTTTGTGGCTATAACCGGGGAGAAACAACTTAGAATAACTGAAGTAATAGCATCTGCTATTAGTCCGATAACTTGGATAGACGGAAAGATTTTAGGTTTATCATTGCTGTCGCTTGTTTTGCTTGTAACATTTGCTATAAGCACAGTTGTGTTTATTCTAGTTTCTTCAATTTTCGGCAGTGGTTGGTCTATACCGCTTTCAGTAACCAATCCACTATTAATAATTGCATTGTTTGTCATATCAGTTAGCGGTTTTCTCTTTTGGAACACTTTCTTTTCGGCAATAGCCGCCACAATTAGCGACCCGAATACTTCAGCGAGAAGTTCGTTAATGATGGTGCCAGTAATACCTGTGGTTATTGCATTCTACGCTCTTAGCAATCCAGATTCCTTAGTGATGAAAATATTATCTTTGTTTCCACTCACTTCTTCGCCGGTTCTATCAGTCAGACTGGTTCTAACGGATGTACCATTTACAGAGATATTAATTTCTTTGGTGCTTCTGTTTATATCCATTTGGTATTTGCGGAAAGCAGCTGGAAAAATTTTCTCACTTTCAATTTTAATGTATGGTAAAGAACCATCCTGGAAAGAAATATCTAAATGGTTCAGAGAATCCAAGAAGTAGAAAGATAAATTTTAATTAAAAAATTAACTAATAAACGCATTAAAAAGTCGGCGGGCAAGTTATTGCCCTGCTGCGGCAAAATTATTGGTGGTATCTTTCCCCAAGTCGATCCCCATTTGGATTTATAACGCCGAATATACTGATTGATATGTACAAGATACATTTTGGGAGATATTTTAGAGTAATACAAAAAATTAATAATTCTGAAAAAGTATAGAGAAAATAGAATTAATTTACGTATCAAATAATTTTCCGATTATTATAATTATTTTTTATGATCAATCTTTGATAATTTCAACTAATGCACAAATTAATGGGCGAATTAAATACTAATGTGACGTATTAAAAGTTGGCTGATAATCTTGAAGCATATGAACGTGAATTGCAAATTATTTTTAGGCAATTATATTCTTGAAACACAAAATTAATGAGGTAATGTAAAAGTATGAACAACATAAATAACACAAAAAAAGAGCTGTCTGCAGAACAAATCCAAGACCTGCTTCGAGTGCTAAAAGCTCGATTTGAGAAAAACATGAACCGTCATAAAGGTCTCAAATGGGCTGAAGTACAAACAAAACTGGAAGCCAATCAAGATAAAATGTGGTCACTCAATGAAATGGAAATAACAGGCGGAGAACCAGATGTTGTTGGTCAAGATAAAAAATCGGGCGAATATATTTTTTATGATTGTTCAGTGGAAAGTCCTAAAGGCCGCAGAAGTCTTTGTTATGACCGCGAAGCGCAGGAGTCAAGGAAAGAGCATAAACCACAAAATAACGCAATTGACATTGCTGCTGACATCGGCGTTGAGCTATTAACAGAAGAACAATACCGGGAGCTGCAAAAACTTGGAAGCTTCGATCTGAAAACATCGAGCTGGGTGAAAACGCCGGCAAAAATCAGAAATCTTGGCGGGGCCGTTTTTTGTGATCGCCGTTATGATACGGTCTTTTTATATCATAATGGGGCTGAATCCTATTATGCCGCCAGAGGTTTCCGTGGGTCGCTCCGGGTATAAATTATACATAGATGGAAGCGGTGTGAGATTTGTTGCATTTTTCAAAAAAGTAATCTATTATAAAAATATATAACAAGAAATTTTCCATAGTTAATAATACTTGGAATTCACCTTCTGCTTATTGTAAGCGGCATTCCGGATAAATATAGCAGACTCTTGATGTATGATGGGGGACAATTGTGATGTATTTAAGCTTAGTGAATAAATAAACTTTGCTAAATATGGATCATAAAAAGGAGTCCATATATGATCAACAGGCTTGCATGGGCGGATTTTATGCCAATGGCATCTCCATCGGATACTCAGCATAATTTTACAATATTATTGAGGTAGATATGAAAAGTAAAAATATTGGGGTTATTTTTATTCTTTTGTTCTTCATTGGTTGTAAATCAAGTGACATTCGTGAATCTGTTAAATCAGCGGAAGATTTCAAAGAGATGATTATCAATCAATTAAAAGATAATATAGATGCTGATTCTTTAGCCGGCAGTATCGGTTGGGGCGAGACATATAATTCAACATACTTATTACCAATCAAAGATAGTAATTACCTGCACTCAAGCACATATAAGATCTGCCTGAATGTACTTTCTGGCTGGGAAAAGAAATATGGATTTAACGTGGTTTCCGCTGGTGGAGGTGATAATTATTTTCACATGAGCTACAACAATAATTCCATTCAAATTTTTATTGATATAATTAGTTACAAACATGATAATGGTAAAAACACAATTAATGTTTTTATAAGAGCTCATTAGCGTAGATTTTTGAAACAGCGACGCGGTTCCGGCTTCTTTAATTCTCTTGTAAACACGACCTAAAAATCCGGGTCGATAATTATTTGCCAAGCCGTTATAAATATTTAATATATTTTATAATTAAATGGCAATTTATCAATAGATATTTGGAATAGCATGAAACGAGCATTTACTTTAGCAATTCTCCTCATGTTTTTCACTACTGTTACTTATTCCAAATACGAGGAAAAGAATACTATAACGATTACGATTAATAAAAAAGTATATGAGCACCCAAATCATTTTGATTTAAGTTCATCGCTTAATTCATTTATAACCTTCAAATATATACAATCAAAGGGGAAGCAAGGATTTGATCAAGCTGTAAATTCTTACCGCATTAAAGGATTTTTCCCTAAGCCGAACACACTAAATCCCGAGATAAATTGGTAAAATTGGAATGACGTTTTTAATCCAAATTATTCCTATAATCCGAAAAATTTAGTTATTAATTCCTTTTGTAACTGATAGTGCTCAAGTAGATAATTAATGTGAACCTTAATCTGAAAATCTAATGATTCCTTAATATTATTTCAAAATGTTTACTACTTCATACAAAAACAATTATTTTTATATTAATTACCTATGAGCTATTTGCGACTATGAATGAAATGTTTTTTTATAATAAATTCTGATTTAATTTATAATATTCAGTATAAAATTAAGCATGCCTGTGTTAAAATTATTTTCTTGCATTATATTTCAATATGTTATGAAAATAAAAGAACATTTACGGAAGTAATATTATCTAAAGAATATTCGGCTGCATCTTTATTACTATTTGTAATTAATTCGTTCGGTAATCAAGTTAAAAATAAGGAATAACATATGGAAGAATCATTAACCAAAATTCTCTTTGATCCTACAATAGGGAAGATAATTACTTCAATAGTTCTTGTATTGATAATCATTGCATTATCAAAATTTTTTAGAAATAAATCTGTAAAGATGATTAAGGATGTAGATCAAAGATATCGTCTCAGAAAAATAATATCATTAGTTAGTTACTTAGTGATAATTTTAATAATATCAATCGTGTTTAGTGATAAACTAAGCGGACTAACGGTAGCTTTGGGTGTAGCCGGCGCAGGAATCGCTTTTGCACTTCAGGAAGTAATTGCAAGCGTTGCCGGATGGCTTGCAGTTTCATTATCGAACTTTTATAAAGTTGGGGATAGAGTTCAACTTGGCGGAAGCGTTGGTGATGTAATTGATATTGGAATATTACGAACAACTCTAATGGAATGCAGACAATGGGTTGATGGCGATCAGTACACTGGTAGAATTGTGAGGATTGCAAACAGTTTCGTATTCAAAGATTCGGTTTATAATTATTCTGCCGATTTCCCTTTCCTCTGGGATGAAATCAAATTGCCTATTAGATACGGAAGCGATGTTAATCTCACAAGAACAATTCTAGAATCTACTGCGAATGAAATTGTAGGTTCATATATTGCAAGCGCACAAGAAACCTGGGATAAGATGCTTGAAAAATATCGTATTGAAAATGCAAATGTAGCCCCTACGGTTTTTATGATTGCAAATGATAACTGGCTGGAGTTTTCACTTCGGTATGTTGTGGATTATCAATCGAGAAGAATTACTAAAGATAAATTATTTACAAAAATTCATAATGATATTTTAGCTACAAGCGGGAAAGTTCAGTTTGCCTCCGCCACACATGAAATTGTAGGTATGCCCTCGTTGAATGTAAAAATTATGGGTGATTAATTCTATATATCGGTATAAAATAGATTTTAAAAAGTAATTATTAATAAAATTGCCGAACATATTTAAACATGTTTTTTATAAATAAATCTTCAGGAATTTTTAATGGCAAGATTTTTAAAAAAAAGAGATAAAACTGCGGGACTGGTTCCAGGCTCAGCTGTTTTTATTGGCAATCAAAAAGTTGATGATATTAAAATCAGAATTATTGATTATGACAAATCACAACTGCATGAAAATGAATTGAAAAAAATTTCGGATGGAACGGAATTTAAAGAAAAAAACACAGTTACCTGGATTAACATAGATGGTTTGCACGATGCTAAGTTGATGAAAGAAATTGGTGAAACTTTTGATCTTCACCCGCTTCTTATTGAAGATATTATGAATACTGATCAAAGGCCAAAACTTCAGGAATCCGATAACAACTTATTTTTAGTCCTAAAAATGCTCCGTTACGATGAATCGAATCAAACTATTATATCTGAACAATTAAGTTTGGTTATAGGCAAAACTTTCCTTTTAACATTCCAAGAACAGCCCGGTGATGTATTTGAACCGGTAAGAGAAAGAATAAGAAAACAGAAGGGAAGGATAAGAGCTACCAGTATAGACTACCTTTCTTATGCATTAGTTGATACAGTAGTAGATAATTATATTTATATAATTGAAAGATTCGGCGAGAAAATTGAAGATATGGAAGAAGTTGTCCTGGGTGATCCTGAACCGGAAATTATGGAACAGCTTAGTAATTACAGAAAAGAAATGAATTTTTTAAGAAAAAGTATACGTCCGGCCAAAGAAGCGATCACACAATTAGCAAAACTGGATAATGATATAATTAATAAGAAAACAATTCCGTTTTTAAAAGATCTTGAAGACTTAATGATACAGGCATCTGAAGCAATTGATACATACCGGGAAATGTTATCCGACCAAATGAACCTATATAATTCCGCATTATCTAATAAGATGAATGATGTGATGAAAATACTGACTATCTTTGCCGCTATTTTTATCCCGCTTACTTTTATTGCTGGGATTTACGGCACTAATTTTGAGTATCTGCCCGAACTTCATTTTAAGTATAGTTATTTTATTTTTTGGGGAGTAATGATTGTTGTAGCTGTTGCATTACTAATATTTTTTAAACGTAAAAAGTGGATCTGAAATTATTTAGCATAACTATTTTTTTGATAAATAAGTTTTAATCTATTATAATATTCGCTTCACATTCGTAAAATCAGCAAGAACCGAAAGAAATATTAGCAAGCTATTCATAACACAAGAATTAAAAATATTGAATTACTCTGTCGCTGATTTGCCAGTTTTAAGTGATAAATTGTGTTCCAACAGATGGGCATCTAAGTCATCTTGGAAGTCGAGTTTTTGGTTGTGAAGCACTAATATTAACCAAAGCAGTAGTAAAGTATATCAACAGATAACGCCGGAATATGGAATGAGGAACTGGTAATGCTAAAAAAAGAATAATTGTATTAATAACATCCAAAACTTCATACCGCTGAATTCAACATGCTCACAATGGAAAGAAAACCCCTGCAAGAGAAATATGAAAGTTGATATACCAATGGCGGCAGGCAGGTGCCGGCGACAAGCTAAATTAATTTGATGAAAATTACACGCAATCAAAAAAAAGAATTAAGATGATTATAGAATTGTGGTGAAAGTTCGTTTTAGTTTATAAACAATATTTTTTAATGATCATAAAAATATAATTGTGTACCTCTGTAAATACTTCGCAGGGGGTTTTCCGCATAATAATCCCCACTTGATAATTCGATATTATCGACTCGCCATAGTTAAAAAAAATAAATATACCGGAAACTTTTATTAGTATAAGACGTCCTATTTCTTCAAAAATGGTGTATCCAATAAATTATTTTGTCCAAATAATGCTTAAAAAGGTTCAGAACTGTGTATCGAGATAATAAAAATATATTAATAATTGGCCTGATTTTATTCCTTGCGAATGCCAGCCATTTCTCCCAATCATGGGTGCAAATTCAAATGATAGATTCAGTAGAAGTATATTCAATAACAGAACATAAAGGAGAACTATTTGCGGTATCATCAAGTGATATCTTTAAGAGCATGGGCAGCGGTTCAGTCTGGTTAAAACTTCAAACTAAACCAAATGTTAACAGTTATTACTATACAATTTTTTCTTACAAGAATACGTTGTATATAGGAACATTTGACCGCGGCATATATAGAAGTACAAATTCGGGCGATAGCTGGGATGAATTTAATAACGGACTTTCATCCGACGCTTTAGGTATTGTTGAATTTGCAGGTAAAGGAGATAGTCTTTACGTTGCTACTGATGCGAGCGGTATTCATGTAAATAATTTGGAAAATCAGGTTTCCTGGAAAACATTTAATACGGGTCTATATCAAGTAGGTTCAAATGCAATTTACTCAACTGGAAATTATCTTCTTGCCAATCTCGGCTTATATTTATTTAAGAGAAATGATAAAGATGTTGAGTGGCAGAATATTTTTGTTGATTATAATCAGTCACAGAGACAATTTTACGATTTTATTGAACATGGCGAATATATTTTTGCAGGTACAGATAATGGAGTCTACAGAGGCTCCCTTGACGCGATGCATTGGGAAAATAAAGATATTCTAGCTTTCCCCACCAGAGATATCAGCGTGCTAGCCGTCTACAATAATAGATTATTCGCCGGACTATTGTTTGGTGGACAACATTGGAATTTCTCGAGTGATAATTATGGCGAATCTTGGGAAATTCATTCACATGAATTTTCATATCTTTATGATATGACAGTACATGATAAAAAATTGTGGGCTGCACGTTCAGATGGATTATGGTATTTTGATATTAACATCCCAACAGGAATTAAAGAACCAAATTCTATAATTATAAACAAGTTTTCGCTTAACCAAAATTATCCTAATCCATTCAATCCAACTACGAAAATTAAGTTTTCAATTCCTTCGGATAATAATGTAGAAATTAAAGTTTTTAATGTGTTGGGAAAAGAAGTTGCTACATTGTTAAACGAATATAAACAAGCTGGAAATTATGAATTAGAATTTGATGCAAGCAATCTGGCGAGTGGAACATACATTTACAGAATAATATGTGGTGATTATACTGAAAAAAAGAAGATGATATTGTTAAAATAATTTTGAATATAACCTTTGTTTTGAGAGCCGTTCATTTACTTGAATACTTCAAGTTAATCTACATTTTCAAATTCAAATAAATTTCATTACGAACTTTATTTACATAATAATAAATTACTATGCCATTCAAAATTCGCTAATGTGAAAACATCAGTGACAATGCCTCAAATGCCCAGGAGTATACAGAGTATTGAAATTATATAAATCTTATTTTATATTGACCAATGCTAACTTGATCTTAGTATTTATAACTGAGGCATCACGGCATTGAATTCTGATTATTGAATTAAAAATATTAATACAGATTCAAGGGTCACTCCATTATTTGGTCATCATTTTTATATGTAAAATGCTTAGTATAATTGGCGGAAGAATATAATATTTTAGTGTAATGTAAGTCCCAAACTCAACATTAATATGCAATATTATATATTTTTTTTTAAGGTTTAATGCACAAAGAAGCTACCTAAGAAAAAAAAATCAGTAAAAAAAATGACCAAAGAAAATCAGGAAATTAAAAAATTTGGAACCTTTGGCGGGGTATTTACTCCCACTCTGTTAACTATTCTCGGAGTTATCATGTACCTTCGGCTGGGCTGGGTGGTAGGTAATGCCGGTCTTATGGGTGCATGGCTCATAATTTTAATTTCCTTTTTAATTACAATAACTACCGCATTATCCATGTCATCAATTACAACCAATATAAGAATAGGAGCCGGCGGAGCTTATGCAATTATATCTCAGTCGCTGGGTCTTGAGGTAGGGGGCAGCCTTGGAATTCCTCGCTATGTTTCTCAAGGTTTTGCAGTAACGATGTATATTTTTGGTTTTAGAGAGGGATGGCTTACCATTTTCCCCACTCATCCCGAATTTTTAGTTGATATAATAGTATTTGCTGTTATTTACGGTATTGCTTATAAAAGCGCCGACCTCGCGATTAAAACACAGTATATAATAATGGCAATTATAGCCGCATCTCTTTTAGTAATTGTTATGGCTGCTTATTATGGTTCTATGATATACACAACAGCTGATGTGCTGACGTGGGGATCGTATGCAGGATCGGTTGAAAATAACTTTTCTGGTTCCGATTTTTGGATAGTATTTGCTGTGTTTTTTCCAGCAGCTACTGGAATTATGGCAGGCGCAAATATGTCGGGCGAATTAAAAGATCCCCGCAAAAGCATTCCCGTAGGTACACTTTGGGCTATTGCGGTAAGTTTTATAATTTATATGGGACTTGCATATTGGATTGCGAGATCAGCCAATAATAATGAACTGCTCGAAAATTATAATATATTAATTGAAAAGTCTTTTTTCCCTCCTCTAATGATTGCCGGTGTATTAGGAGCAACTTTTTCCTCTGCACTTGCATCGATGGTTGGTTCATCAAGAATATTATATGCTATGGGTGCGCACAGTGTTCTTCCCGCTAGCAGCTGGCTCGGACAATTAAACAAAACAGGCCAGCCGCGTAACGCAATGATGGTTACTGGTGCAATGGTTTTTATGGCCATGCTTCTCCGCGATCTTAATGCGATTGCTCCTTTAGTTACGTTGTTCTTTCTAATTACTTACGCCATGTTGAATGTAGTCGTAATAATTGAACAGAACCTCGGACTTATAAGCTTCAGACCGCTTTTTAAAGTACCCAAGTGGGTGCCTTGGATTGGTCTGTTGGCTTCCGTAGTTGCAATGTTTATCATAAACTCAACTTTAAGTCTCATGTCCGTTGCGGTAGTTATTATGGTTTATGGGATTCTGTCGCAGCGAAAACTAATAACGCCATTCGAAGATGTAAGAAGCGGAATATTTGTTTCATTTGCGGAGTGGGCTGCAAAACATACTGCCATGATAACCCACCGGCAGGAAAGAGCGTGGAAACCAAACCTTCTTATACCTGTTAATGACGCGCAATCAGTAAAAGGTATTTTTTCATTCATTAAAAATGTGGCATATCCTAAGGGATCTATTAAACTGCTGGGAATTGGTTCCGAAAGTATAAGCGGTAAACTCACTCAACAAATTAATGGATTAAGTTTGGCTTTTCAGCAAGGTGGTGTATTTTCGTCATGGGCTGTTATAAGAACCGAAAATTTTTCTGAAGGAGTAAACTTTGCCAACCAGGCTTATAGGGGCTCGTTCTTTAAACCTAACATTGTATTTCTTAATATGTCTGACAGGGAATCTTACGAAAATGATTTTATAGAAATAATCCGGGAATCGGCCAGGCTGCAGCTTGGAGTGCTTGTTTATTTTCAGCATCCAAAATCCGGTTTTGGGCAGAGGCAGATGATAAATATATGGATAAGAAATCGCGCGCCTAATTGGGAAATTTCATCAGATATTGGAAATCTTGATCTTTCGATACTTGTTGCTTACAAACTTCAGAAAAACTGGGGTGCCAGAATAAGAATTGTTACCGTTGTAGATAATCATGAACAAGAAAACCAGGCGGAACTTTTCATCTCAGAATTAATTGATCTTGCCCGTCTTCCAAAAACTGAGAGATTGATTCAGGTTGGTATTTTCGATGAATTTATATTGGATGCGCCAAATGCCGATCTTAATATTTTTGGTCTTGTGCCTGAACCGGATTTTAAGTTCATGGAAAAAATGGTAACTAATACTCAAACAACCTGCTTGTTTATACGTGATTCTGGTATGGAAAATATTTTAGCCTGAAAGATATTTGCGTATTAAATTTACAAACTGCAATCAAAACACAATTCCTCAGAATTATTACTTTTATAATGAATTATCCTTCATCTGTAGCGTTACAATTGCTGATATTTTTACGCAATAACAAAATTCTATTTTAGATCTATAGCCTAAATATTAAGCTTATGATTTTATTCAATTTGTCGCATGGAAAATTTTAATGGGGACTAAATGTTATAATTTGTCTTGTGGAGAAGTATAATTCAAAATGGTAATTATAAATTAGTAATCCAATAATTGATTATTTTAAAGAAAGTAAATTGGATGGGGAATTAGAATCTTAAGCCAAGTATTTTCGAAATAAATAATTGTTGGGATCAATTTTACAGGAATAATTTAAATGGATTATCAATTAATATTGCATGAAATATATGAAATTATCAGCGCACAAAAAGATAGGGGAGAACTTGCGTCATATATCCCCGAGCTTGCCAAAGTAAATCCCGATAATTTTGGAATATATTTAACTACTGTCGATAAAAATGAATTTGGCATTGGTGATTGTTATACAAAATTTTCTATTCAAAGCATTGCCAAAGTGCTTTCGTTAAGTTTAGCTTACAAAATATTGGGAGAAAAAATTTGGGTCAGAGTGGGCGTTGAACCCTCTGGAACTCCATTTAATTCTCTTGTTCAACTGGAAACAGATAAAGGAATTCCGAGGAATCCATTTATTAATTCAGGCGCTTTAGTTATATGTGATATTTTAGTCAGTCAATTAAAAAATCCTTTGCAAGATTTTTTGTCTTTTATAAGAGAAATATCTGATAATGCTAATGTTAACTTTTCGAAATCAATTATTGAATCTGAAAGAAGTGTAGGATACAGAAATATTGCGTTGTGTAATTTTATTAAATCATTTGGAAACATTATTAATGATCCGGACGAAATTCTTAATTTTTACTTTAGTATGTGTTCCATTGAAATGAGTTGTCAGGAATTATCAAAAACATTCCTGTTTTTTGCAAATAATGGATTTATAAACTCGGGCAATAAACAAATATTAAGTATTAGTCAAACCAAAAGGATTAACGCCATAATGCAAACTTGCGGGTTTTATGATGAATCAGGAGAATTTACATTCAAAGTTGGACTTCCCGGTAAAAGTGGAGTTGGCGGCGGTATTATTGCAATCCACCCAAACAACTATAGTATTGCAACCTGGAGCCCAAAATTAAATAAAAAAGGAAATTCATATAGAGGGATGAGGTTTCTGGAATTGTTAACGACCAATACCCAATCTTCTATATTCTGAAATAGAGAAGTGTATGATTAGTATAATCAAAAACATTCCTTCAATAATCTGCAAAAATTTACCGGCGGTTAAAAAGAAAAATCCGCACTGATAAAAACATCTTTCGATCTAAAATTATTTTTTAATACGTACAGATTAAGAAATGAAATCCCTTTAAACGCAATCCCGTATTCCTGAAAATTCGATTTTAAAGGATTAATTCCGGTAATAGTACTCCGGTTTAAGGGTCTTAAAAAAGAATAATAAATACCGAATGAGATTTGAAAATTAAAAATGCTTGGGAAATGAAAAAGTGTTACATCGCTTTTTATTTTAAGATAATTTTCCAATTGATATTCATAATTATCTAAAGTATAAAATGAAAGGGGATCTTCCGAATAAAGGGTAGCTTGAATTCTGTTTACGAAATTTAATTTTTGAATATAATTTGTAATAGTTTGTTTATGCAGAAAAATTCTTAAATCGAGGCTGATAGGATTATATATTTCCTGATAACGCTGTAAATACATTCTCCAAATGGAAAGATTTTCGGTTGATCCCAATAATTTATCACTGCCGAACTCGTAAGAAGCTTTTAAGTTAAGAAATGACTTTCCTTTAAATGTTATAGGTTTGCTGCTCTTGTAATCAATATTTTCAATGTATTCAAAACTTATACCCGCTTTATGGTTATTATATTCTTCTATTGGCAGGTTAGGTAAATATTTGCGCGTCTTATAAAAAAAACTGAACTCAGTAAAACTCTCCGCGGGAAATTGTCTTTCAAAACTCAGAGTTGGAATAAAATAAATTTTTGATGTAACGGGAATTGTATATTTAAGAACTGCTGAATTGCTCCTATAATAATAAATATCATTGGTGTGATAAAAAAGCGCCCGAAGCGTTTGAAAAGTTTTATTATAATTAAAATCACCAAGAATGGAAAATCCTCTATTTATATCCAGTTCAAAATGATTCCATTTCATTAAAAAATTAAAGGTGAATAATTTAGAAGAGAATCCATATCCGGCATTTGAGTATACTTTAATTCTTTCCTTATTAATAAAATTATATTCTGCCCCAAGATAATGCCCTTCAACTTTGTTAAAATGATACCAGTTAGAAAAATTATTCATGTTCAGTCCAAATATATTTGCCGGATAGTCGAATAGAAGAGAGGGAACATCTGTAAATAAGAACAACATTATCTTTCTGTAAAATGGCGCTTTATTAAAAACTGTATCAATTATATTGGTATGTTTTTCTTCCTCCAACGTGAGTGGAACCTTAAAAAATTTATTTCTTCGGAATTCGATGTTGGTGCTTATATCATCTTTTTCAATAAGCGGAATATTGTATGAAATAAAGGCTTCATTTTCGGGATTATTAATTTTGTAATTAATAAAAGTGTATTCTTGTTCAAAGAAGTATGGAAAGCCCCCGAAGTTCATCAAAAGTGAAAATTTTGTAAAAGAGGGCAGGGTAAAAAGGGAGTCTTTTATTTCGTACTTTTGAAATAAAACCAGGGAATCGCTTGTGGCGTCTTTTATTTGATTATTGCCTTTTAATTTAGCTTCAATAAGTTGATAATTTCTCTGGTTAAAAATCAGGTCTCCTTCGAACAATGGAAGATCCGGTAAAATTGGTTTAACTCCTACGGTTATAACAGTATCTTTATCAATCAGATCCTTTCTTATAAGTCGATACTCATAATATTTTAGGGCGTCATTGTTTAACGGACTTATAATATAAAAATTCTTAATCTTGGAATATTCGTTCAATAAATTGATGTTTTGATTGATAGCGATCGCGCGGTAAGGCAAATTTTTTATTTGAGGCGGCGGTTTGTATGTCAATAAATTTTCAGTGTAATAATCTGGGTATTTATAGCTTATTTGAGATATCGCTTCCAATAATCCGAATATACCTAGGTTGTTTTGTCTGAATAATGTTTTAGAATATGCGTCCGCAACGTAATTTATAAGTTGTTCTTTCTGAACATTTTTTGCCTTTATTGCGCTTAACATAAACTGTTCTATCCAGGTAAGTCCGCTTACAACAACATAATCTAATTGATATGATAAAGGAGTTAAAAAAATATTTAATTTTTTATTTGTCGATTTTATTTTAACAAACTCACTTTTATAACCTATATAGGAAACTTTTATAGCATACGAAGCGGAATCGAGCGAAATGCTGTATTTGCCTTCCAGATTTGTAACAGTGCCGTAATTGGTATTTTGTACGGAAATGTTCGCGTACGCTAAAACTTCATTTGTTTCAGCGTTCATCACATTTCCGCTAATTGTTATGGTCTGAGAATACGAAGTAGTTAATAAGAAATTGATAAAACAAATAATGAATATGGTTTCCTTAAAGAAATTCATTCGCTATCCGATCAAATATTATTAAACTGAATTTTAAACAAGTATAAAATTTAAAACGAGCACAAATAATCTAACTATGAATACTAGTGTTATGATAAATGAAAATAACCCAAAAAATAAGAACAAAAATTTCTTTTTAGTGCTTAGCTGATTGGTGTTTTCACCTTTTAGAAATAGTCCTTTAAGATAATTAAGGGAATGTGTTCTTAAATTGGGTGTTTCAAGAAAATCCATTATCATGTAGTATCCATCTAATTTTAAAAACGGATTAAGATTAAGAAATGCTTTTATCAAATAAACTGAGATGATTACTGAAAAATAATTAGCATAAATATAATCTGTAATAAAAAATGACTGGAATAAATAAAGAGAAGAAACAAATGCCATATCTGAGAACGGTCCGGCGAAAGAAACCATTATTCGTTTATATTTATTCTCCACGTGCCAAATATTAGTTGTGTCAACATAAAAAACAGGTGAAAATAAATATAAACCAAGACCAATACCCCTAACTTTTTGGCCGAAAAATCGGCACGAAACCGCATGTGCCGATTCATGAAGAGCTATTTTTGTAAATGTGAAGGTGAAAAATAAAATTACAAAAATTGGAACATGCGCCAGTGTAATGTTATTTATTGTCTCAGAGTTAAAATGAATGCTGAAAGAAAAACCAGAATAAAAATAATGAATTAAAGCCCAAGTTATAGAAGTGGAATAGAGAAAGGCAATTAGTAGTACCAAATTACCATTATATTTTTCAGCTATATACTTAAAAAAAGTATCATTGCTAAAACTAAGCAACTTAATAAAAGAGATTTTTTTCAAGAATGGTTTTTCTTCAGACGTCTCACATTCAAAATTTACAAAGATATTGTTAGCAGATAAGGTTACAATGAAATTGGATAAAGTATCTAATTCAATATCGTTTTTATCCTTAAGTAAAATATTAAACACATCTTGTACAGACCTTTTCCCATCTATCAAATCGAGAATATGTTTTCCGAAATCTGATATTTTAAACGGATTATTATCTTTACAATAAACGACATAAGAATATTTGTCGTCAAAAATATTCTTATAAGTCAATTTCTTTTTGATAAGGACAAGATCAGTACTTATCATTTTTTATTACCGACAGTCTGTGCCAGAAGAACAAAATTATCAACTCCATCAATATCTAATAACTTTTCAATTTCGGTTTCAATAACCCCACCAATAGCGCAGCTGCCGAAATTCATAGATTCTGCGACGATATGGATATTCTGATATAAGGCACCGCAATCGATATGAGTAATTCTTAAAGCCCTTGGTCCATATTTTGACCGCAACCTTTCGAATTTAGAGATAAAAATAAATAAAATTGCGGCGTCCGAAAGTTCAGGCTGATACAAAATTTCTTCCGATATCTTTTCTTTGAAGTCACCTTTTTCAATTAGAATTATTTTGTGTACCATAAAATCATAAAAATAAAATCCTTTTGGCAAGTCTTTGATATTTGTATTAAAGAAATAAAGATCAACGGAGTTTAAATTCCCACCTGATGGAGCGGTTCTTTTTCTGGTGGGTTCCATTCGTTTTACCCCTGCAGAATAAAACAACAAAGTACTCAGTTCTTTAAGAGTTATTGGTTTATCGGAATAATCGCGCACACTTTCTCGTGATAAAATAACATCGGCGAATGATTTCATTTTTATCAGATTCTCATCAACTTTGGGAAGATCAAATTGTTCCAGGTTCGCATAAGTAGTGTAAGCGTATTTCGTTAACTTTACTATGTTCTCGCGATAATGTGTTTGATGTGCTTTTTTATTCTTTTTATAAAATTTTAGATTTCTAGAATTCAATAAATAAGTTTCTGCTATCCCGTCTCTCATAAAATTAATTCTCCTATTTATGCAAATGGGTGAGGTAAATTCGTTATTTTCTTATTTGAATAGTCGCTATAACCAATTTGTGGAAGTATGTCTTTAATTCTATTATTCTTCAAAAATCTTAAATTATGATTCGGCGATAAAACTACCAGATTGGGAGTAAATATTTTAACAAATCTAAAAATGCTGTGAGAAATATCGGAGGTTGTAATTTCTTTAGAAATTAGATGAAAACTTCTTTTCTTAAACTCGTCAATAAAATATTCCAAAACTTCCTGACTTTCATAATGTTCTAATTTCTCATTATTAGCTAATTCGTTAATATGTATTGTTTTATCATTCTTAATAAGGAAATCTAATTTGTTCTGCATTTTAGGTTTATTATACAAATAATAATGATCCTCGAAATCAATTACATTATGGAACTTATCATCATAGTTCTTGATATAGAATTTTGATTTATTATATAAACCAAAATTTCTTGTTGTAAAAGCCTCATCTAAAGCTCTGCAAACTGCTTCATCGGAATTTAGTTTTGCTGCAGCAGTAACTGTTATTTCGGGATATTCTGGTGATTTTATAACACATAGCACAATCGGAATATCAAAATCTGTACTGATGTCGAACAAAAACACTTCGGACTTATTTCTTTTATGAGCGTTAATTCTTTTTAAAATATCTTTATTTTTGATTGTATCGATATCAATTTTATTTCTGGGGATCTGATTTAACCATGTAATCATTATCGCGTCTCTTTCCAGAGCTTCAAGAATCGCATTAACAGTAGCTTTTTCCAATAATTGACCGCCTGCTGTACCGGTGGAATTTGGAGTACTAATTATTTCGTTTTTCTGGTTGATATTATGATTTAAGAAAATATACGAAGAGGGGACATAGATATCATTATCATTAATTAAATCTCTGCATTTGGTCCAATAATAAGGTTGGTTTGAATTCGGTTTCGATAGAAAATTATAAAAATTTGAGTATTCCTCATCGAGACAAATAGGTAATTCTTTTACAGGGAATAGATTATTCTCAGTGTTCTCCGATTCAGAAGTATAAATGGGCACATCTTCAAAATATTTCATAACACCGCAATATCTTTCAAGGCCTTCTACAATTGCTCCAATTTCAGCCTGAGTTTTGTCCATGGATGCGCTCGTAGAACTTACAGGAAAATGAGGCATATTAATTATTCTTCCCATTTTTGCTAATTCGCACGCATATTGAAAATAATTATCTTCTCCCCAAATCCTTTTTCTAGAAACGCAAAATTTAATTATCCCAAGTTTAGGATTAACAAATTTCCTGGCCTCCGTTAGTGCGCTATAATTATTAGATATTATCATTGTTTTTCTCCGGAGAATATGAATCTGCTGGAATTAACATTTTTTGAGCATAACTTACACGATGGGCTTCTGTAGTATCTTGTTTTAGCCAATTTCGTATAAATAAAATTGTATTCCATTTCATTATCAACGGTTTGAGGATAATTTATAAATGTAGCTAAATTTACTATTTCCGCAACAAGCATTGAGATGTAAAGGTTTTTGTTATAATTGGTATGCGCGAATGGTCCTGTGGAAGTTTGATTTAAAAAACTATTTCTGATTAGTAAACTATCAAGATCAACAGTATTTGCGTGAATACGTTGTTCATAGCAGAAATAACATCCTGTCTCATCCGGTATAAAAGTCGGCCCAATAATAAATGATTTTTCAAGCAAACAACTGACTGTTAAATTTAATTTTTCTTTATAGGTAAACTCATTAATTTTTTGAAATAATAGAGGTATACTCCTATCCAATGCGCATAAAACGTGTAAATTTGGTTTGATCGCACTCGATTCTATTATGTTGGAAATTGAAATTTTGTTATTTAGAATATTCGCTAAATCTTCATTTTCTATCATAATAAGTTCAATATTTTTAAATCCCGCTCCCTTTAACTCATTTAAAATTTCAGTACTCAATTCAGAATTTCCGATAACAAGCAATGGATAAGTAGTAATTTTATCAATTACTTCATACCTGTTTGCTGAGTTTCTTGTTATATCTACGCAGCGTGAATAATATTTTAAATTACCATTATTACTATCCGTTCCATCCTTATCAGCGATTTCATCATATTTTTCAAAAAGTCCTTTATAGTAAAGATATTTTAAAATCATCACTATGTGCTCTTTTTCATTTCCCTCGTAATTTTTCAAAATATTGGTAGTTGAATTTTTACCGTCTAGTATTGGCAATAATGTTTTTAAAAGAGATAATGAATTTTCACCCGAAAAAACAAGCGATTCTTCTAATCCATAAATATGAATACTATTTTCGTTTTCAATAATGTGGCAGTCTTCGGGGATTTTTGGATATTCGGGGACTATTAATTGTGGGTCAATTTTGATCTGCATATAATTAATTCCTTTTATTTATAAAACATTTAACACAAAACATATCTTTCTATCTGTACTAATAATGTTTATATAAAAGTAATATTCGGGAAATGGGGTACTTTAATTATAGACGACAATTATCTATCAACAGCAGCCGAAAGTACCGGCTGTTCCGGCACAACCACCAAGAGTACCAGCAGTACCAAAAGTTCCAAAACAGTCAGTTGGTAGGTCAAGATTTTGTCTGTCTTCAAATTGTTCTAAATCCAAGGATTTCGATTCTAAATCAAATTGAATTTCATCCTTTTGATCATTTTTTTTCATTTAATTCCTCCTGTTTAAGTTGTTTAACAAATACTATTTATATCTGTTAATTGAAGGATCAACAGCAGCCAAAAGTACCAACAGTACCAAAACATCCTCCACCACATGCTGCCGTACCGAAAGTTCCAAAACAATCAGGCGGTAAGTCAAGATTTTGTCTGTCCTCAAATTGTTCCACCTCAAGAGATTTGGACTCTAAATCGAATTGAACTTCATCTTGCTTATCTTTTTTTTTCATTTAATTCCTCCTAATTAAATTGTTGAAAAAAAAGAAATCGTACCCCACTCCCGAAAATATCATTTAATAGAAATCTCTATAAAACAATTGTTATTAGAACCCATTATTTAATAATTTTATTTCTGAAGTAAATAATGGGCAATCATTGTTCAATCTACTTTTATTCATGAGGAAATATTTTGAGCATCAGCCTTAAACCGTCTCCGGAAAAATTTTCCAACTGAAAAAGTATTTTTAGAAAAACAAATTCGAACTGCGCATATTTTAAATAATATCAACTCGTATAAATCAAAATTCTATAGTATCGGCTGACGAAAAACAGTTTTGAGGTTTTTTGTATATAGAAATGGAATACTTAACAATTTAAGTCGCCGATATTTTACAGCGTGTAGAACAGTTAACAAAAAATTTTAGATTATCACGCTATCAACTTTGCGAAAACTTTACTAAAAATTTAGTATTGTATTTTTCCTATCACTTGCCAATGATGTTTTGTTTATTAGAACAACGTTAAATTAATGTTCCTTAACGATTTGCATTCTTTGTATATCAATTACATATTTTTCATTAATCTCATGATCCGTTATAGTAATTAAATCTGTTCGTTCTTTGGTATCACCATTAATTGCTGCATGTCTGAGTTCATCAAGTTCATCAATACAATACCACCGCGTCCACTGATGCGGGCTTATTTTAATATTTTCGAGCAACGATTTTAAAATATTATTATAAAACTTATTATCGATATCAGCGTCTTTACTTGCCGCTATTTCTTCGATGGATAAATTAAAATGAGTTTCTTGCAGAGTTGACAGAAGTGTAAAAGCAATTGAGTCAGATTTTTTTAATAGATAAGGCAGACTGGTTCGTAAATAATATCGATGACCATTTAGAAAAGGAACATCCCTAAGTTTTGTATTCGAATTTGTAAGTGACTTATTTTCATCAATGAATATTAAAACAATTCCTTGATTTCTTAGAATATTGATAAGTTTAAGAATTGAAGCGGTATCCTGTACTACAATAAATTCAATTCTTGCAGATGGATATTCTTTAAAGATCAATTCTTTGTAATACTGAATTCTATGTTGACGGCTCACAGACAAAGTATCTACTACAATATAAATTGTTTTATCCAAATATAGAGAAAGTAGAACCGGTACTAATTCGAAAACGCCAAAATGGAATGTTAAAAAAACATGTCCTTTTTTGCCAATATTATCATTCAGTTTTTCCAATTCTATCAGTAAATCCGTTTCCGAAGATTTTACCAATTTCTTAGGATGCATAAAAACATCCGACTCTATTCTATCAATAAATTTTAGACTTTCTTTAATAATTTTTCTGCAAACGGATTTGTCGCCATAATATCTTATTAAATTACAATATGCTCTTGCGATTGTAATTTTAGATAATTTTGATTTTTGTTGACCAAATGGAGATGCTGTATTTTTTAGAGCGCAGTATACGTCATTAACTGTTGAGATATTTTGCCAATCACTCAAGTTCATAATATTATGAATAAGTTAATTTATTCTATTAGTTA
>Ga0180007_10000621_pt1 | contig 56287 bp, 46 predicted proteins | sample MM_PC_MetaG_FD_121122 | JGI IMG/M metagenome (GOLD analysis project Ga0180007, IMG submission 121122) | Groundwater microbial communities from the Aspo Hard Rock Laboratory (HRL) deep subsurface site, Sweden - MM_PC_MetaG | ecosystem: Environmental > Aquatic > Deep subsurface > Groundwater...
ACACACACCTTTGTGTGGTTTGTTTTTCCCCCCGGGGCCCAGCTCACAACATCGTCCTCAGACCCCTCCCTTTTTCCCAAAACCAAGGGGGGGGGGGGGGGGGGGGGGGGGTGGGGGGGGGGGGGGGGGGGGGGGGGGGGGGTGGGGGTCGGACCAAGGCAACAGCTTGGATTTCAAGAGATATTGGATATAAAAAAGGCATTATCTTGGCTTAAAAGGCCTTTTTTGCCGATGAAAAGAGTGCTGTAAGGAGGCCTGGGCTCTTTCAAGGCGATGGTGTCCTTATTATCAGAGACCATTGAACGGCCGACCCCTCTCCCTCCAAGCCTCTTGTGTATATCTTGGATATAGCGTTCACTGCCAACAGCAACAGCCTCACTCCAAAGGGGATTTCGTCGGCATGCCTTGTTTTTCAGCTCAGTTTCAACCCATTCCCCATGTTCCTTGCGTAGACAATTCTCATCTTTCACAGCACAGAGTTTCCTGAGCGATATCCTGTCAATGATCGAGTACCGCTTTGGTGGATGCTGAATTTCATTATATCCAGCTACACAATATTCAGATGGATGTTGAACCATTCCGGCCCGAACCATGTTGAGGTCGATATAGACCAGACATTTTGCCAGGTGTCCTTCTATCTGGACAGCTGTGGCATGGTACCGGTCTTCCCAGAATGCACCTTTCCGCTTTTTGCGTGCATTGAACTCCTGTGCCGTTCGTCCTGCTATCAACTGGAGGCTTTTGGAAATGATCTCCTCGCCGGTATCAACAACAAGTAAATGAATATGGTTGGAGGTAACTGTGTAATTGAGGACACAAAGACCATACCTCTTCCTGGCCTGATATAACCAGTGCCGCCAGCGCTTTTTGTCTTTGTCGAATTTCAAAAGGAATTCTCGCTTATGACACCTATGAGTAATGTGCCAGACGCAGCCTGGGATATAATGTCTGTTTGCTCGTGGCATAGGTAAAATTTCTTAGAAGTCCCTTTTTCAGCTCAAAAAGGGGCTTCTAAGGGCTGAAAGCACTTCTTTTAGAAGAATAATTCCCATAAACTTAGTGTGTTGACTTGGTCCGACCCCGTGTTTGGCCGTGTTTGTACCCCGTGTTTGTGTACCGTGTTTTGGTGTACCGTGTTTTGGTGTTTTAGAAGAATAATTCCCATAAACTTAGTGTGTTGACTTGGTCCGACCTCGTGTTGCGTGTGGTTGAACGACCTGTGTTGAAGAATCATAGAGCTCAGGACGCCTCATTAAGAAAAAAACAGGTCAAAACGGGAATGGCTGTTTTAATCTATTCTTCTTCATTTTTAATTTTGTCTCTTAAAAGAGAGTGTTCTTCGAAAATCTGTTTCTCTAGACTGAAGGTCTTCTCGCCAATTTTTCTTCGAACCAATTTTTGAAAAAAAAGATTGTTGGGGATTTGTGTATCAATAACGTTACCTTCAGTAGAGGATCTGAGTGTGGTAAACATCAAATTTATATTTCGTACTACTCCACTAATTCCAGTTGTCATAGCAGGATCGACAATTTCTACTTCATCACCTACCTTGAATGGTTGAAATATTAATAACATAAATGTGCATAGAATATTACTTAGCACACTCCAAACGGCTACAAATCCTATAGCGACCATTGCAACCACTGCAGATATTACTGTCCAGATGCTGGCGATTGAAAGCCCAAGCTGCTGAAGAATTAGTAAGAATAAAAAAATAGTAATAAGCCATTTAGATATATTGTTGAGGAACTGAGCGATAGTAGGCGAAATGAATTGTTTTGATGCAAGAAAATTTGTAGCTTTATTGTTTATTTTTAACAAAAAGCCAGAAATAACAAGAATTATAATTATGATAATAATTTTATGACTGGCTGTTATCCAAAATTCAGGTCGTGACAGTAGTGTTATAAAATCAGGATTCAATTTTTCCATTTGTAGATAAATCCAAGTTTAATTGTAATATTAAGAGCGATTAACGTCCTTTTTCACCTGCTGACGGTTGAATGACATCTCAACCCAATGCGTAGCAAAATGTTTACATCACACTGAAGATCGCGCGTATGAGCCAGTTAGCGTGTAAATTTTTGTGTATGCCTGGCATGGGCGTGAACTTATGGGGTTAAAGTTCTCTGTAAGTGTTCCTGTTTTAGGATGTTAACCTAGCATAAATTACTAGCCGAATGCAAGGGCGTTACCGCGAGGTAGGGTCTGAAGGAAGCCGGAGCGCAAACTTGTGAGCTGACGAACAGAAACGTCATATAAGGCCGACCCCTCTTCCACCCAGCCTCTTGTGTATATCTTGGATAAGCATTCACTGCCAATAGCAACGCCCCACTTCAAAGGGGATTTTGTCGCATGTCTTATTTTTCAGTTCAGTTTCAACCCATTCCCAATAATCCCTGCGTAGATAATGCTCATCTTTCACAGCACAGAGTTTCCTGAGCGATACTCTGTCAATGATCGAGTACCGTTTCGGTGGATTCTGAATTTCATTATATCCACCTACACAATATTCAGATGGATGTTGAACCATTCCGGCTCGAACCATGTTGAGCTCGATATAGACCAGACATTTTGCCAGGTGTCTTTCTGTCTGGACAGCATTGGCGTGGTACCGGTCTTCCCAGAATGCACGTTTCCGCTTTTTACGTGCGTTGAACTCCTGAGCCGTTCGTCTTGCTATCAACTGGAGGTTTTTGGAAATGATCTCCTCGCCGGTATCAACAACAAGCAAATGAATATGGTTGGAGGTCACTATGTAATTGGGTTTACACGGCTTACCCCGATCTTCCCCCGGACCCCGCCGACTCGACCCCGGACCCCGATGTGTTAATACCATATTGGCCTGGTCTGAGTCCGTATTTCCTCTCTTTTTACTGACAAATATATTTTGCCAGCAGTAAAAAGGGAGGAAATGTATTTGCCAGGGAGATGCAAATGTGTTTAATATCATAAGCATAATCTCATAATAATAGGGAGGTAGGGATGAAAACAAAACTGATTTGTATCTGTTCGACTTTACTATGCTTTAGCTCTTTCTCGTATGCGCAAAATCAAGTGGTGGTTATCCCTCTTGGAGGGATAACTACACCTTCAACACCCGCCCCGGTAGCAAAAACAGGACAACAGATTTCTTATGTAGTTGGAGATGACGGCTCTCTTCAAAAAGGCATTGCTTTGCCTTCTCCTCGTTTTACTAATAACAATAATGGAACAGTAACAGATAACCTCACTGGCTTAATTTGGCTTACTAATGCAAATTGTATTCAAACAGATAACGCTGCTTTTGATAATGATATCATAGTGGGTGATGGAAGAGTTACTTGGGCACATGCCCTTGATTTTATAGCGGGGGTAAATGCCGGCACGTATAGTTGTGGTGATACAAGCAACGGTGGCGCAAATCAAATAGACTGGCGTTTACCCAACAGGTTTGAAATGGAAAGTCTTTTTCATTTAAATTTTTTCAACCCCATGCTTTCAAACGCTGCAGGTACAGCTCAGTGGTCAAATGGTGACGTGTTTACAGGGGTTGCTACTTCAAATTTTTACTGGTCGTCAACAACCACTCCAGGATCTACCAGTGACGCTTTTGCCTTAGATTTTTGGATTGGCGATGTTACATCAAGATCCAAAACAACTGGTTATTTCGTATGGCCTGTTAGAGGTGAGCAATAAACGCTTGCTATCATCCCAAGGTAAACTTGAGACCCCGATGCTGAGAAATAAAAACTGCAAAAAGGGACATCTGTGCTCAGTAAAAAAGGACATCTGGAGGAAAACGGTGATCTCCTGTCTGTTCTCACCACTTCCGCCGTTTCTCTAATTCGTAATTGCGGGTCGGATCAAGGCAACAGCTTGGATTTTAAGAGATATGGGATATAATTTAAGAGATATGGGATATAAAAAAGGCATTATTTTGGCTTAAAAGGCCTTTTTGACCGGTGAAAAGAGTGCTGTAAGGAGGCCTGGGCTCTTTCAAGGCCGTGGTGTCCTTATTATTAGAGACCCTTGAACGGCCGAGTCCTCTCCCTCCAAGCCTCTTGTGTATATCTTGGATATAGCGTTCACTGCCAATAGCAACATGGAAAACAAACCGCATCCCTGATACCCGTCCAAAAATGAATCACCATTCACTTAACCATAAATAGACTAGTTTTTATATGGGTATAATTACCCATTTCACAGGAATTCTAAGAGAAATCCAGTGGAAAAACCACGCAGTGAGAGGTGGAAAGAAATCAGAGTGTATTCCTCAACCCGTCCGTTTTTCCCCCAGCCTGTTCTGAAGAAGTCTCAGCTCAACTATAACCAGCTGCATTCATCCTATATCGCAACCCCATGAGTTTGTCCGAGAAGGCCCTTTTCCCCAAACTCTTCGCTATTTTTTCGAAATGCCTCAATGTTGGATAAAATGCCTATTCTCGGACAAGCTTCTCGACGAGGACCTTTGTCAGGAATTCTGGCCAAATGGAGTGTTTCCCTAGACAGTCTATGTGTGATATATTGATTGGGGAGGCTGATTGTGCTGGCACAAGAGGTCTTGGTGAGGATTGCTGTTACTTCAAGAAGAGGAAGGAGAAAACTCTGTATGCGTCTTGATTCCGGAAGAATGATCTCTGATTTCGATCCTCATTTTAAGATTTTTGATGAGCTCATGCCCTTTAAGGTGCGTGAGATCCTGCTGGTTTCCAGTCCCTATGATGCTTTTATTATGGAGGAGGACGGTTCCCTTGCCTCCCGGATTGTGCATGAATATCAGGGCTTGAATCTGAGTGGCGCTCCTCGTCTGACGCTCGTCTCCTCTGGCCGCGAAGCCCTGGAGGCCTTGCGACGGCGATCCTTCGATCTGGTGATAACCATGCCCAATGTTGGTGGTATGGATGCCTTTAGTCTGGGAGCGGCAATCAAGAATATAAATTCCAGCCAACAGGTGGTACTTATTGCCCACAGTCTCCAGGGTATCTACCCTCTCCCGGCGAGTGTCGACTGCCAGTTCATCGATAATATCTTTCTCTGGTGCTGTGAGGCAGATCTCCTCCTGGCGGTGATCAAGAATTTCGAAGACCATGTCAATGTGGATGCTGACACCGCCCGGGCCATGGTCAGGGTGATCATCTTGGTGGAAGATTCGCCGGTTTACAGGTCGTATTTTCTTCCTCTCATCTACCATGAGGTCGTGCGCCAGACCCAGGGCGTCCTCGGTGAGAGTCTTAATGAAAGGCATCGATTGCTGCGTATGCGGGCCCGGCCTAAGATTCTCAGTGCTATCAATTATGAAGAGGCAATGACCCTCTACCAGGCCTATAAACCCTATGTCTTCGGAATAATATCCGACGTACGCTATCCAAGACAGGGGAAAATGGATGCGGAGGCCGGGCTCCGGTTCCTGAAGCTCATCCGTGAAGACGTGCCGGATCTGCCCCTGTTGATGCTTTCTTCCGAACCTGAAAACAGAAAATGGGCCGAGTCCATTCCTGCGGTCTTTCTCGACAAGAACACACCCCATGTCAAAGAAGAGATCCACTCCTTTTTCTTCAATTACCTTGGGTTTGGAGATTTTGTCTTTCGCCTGCCGGACGGCACAGCCATCGGCCGGGCCTCAAATCTTTCCGAATTTGAAGCCCAGCTCCGTACTATTCCGGATGAGTCCCTTCGCTATCATGCCCAGCGCAACCATTTTTCCAACTGGGTCATGGCCCGTGCCGAAGTAGCTCTGGCAACCCGTCTCCATCGTGATCATATCGGCGGGATAAAGCGCTGTGCCGATATGCGTGAGGATATCGTTTTTAAAGTTCATTCCCTGCGGAAGTTGCGGCAACAGGGGGTTGTTGTCAGGTTTTCCCGGGACCACTATGACCCTGCGATAATGGATTTTGTCAAGATCGGAGATGGGTCCATGGGCGGGAAGGCACGCGGCCTCGCCTTCATGTGGATGCAGCTTCAGCAGGCGCGGGGGTCCCATCGGACCCTGGCTGAAAACAATGTCAGTCTGCCCAAGACCTGTGTCCTTACTGCAGACGGATTTGATGACTTTATCAGAACGAACAACTTTGTCTTCCAGGAAGAGGCTGACGAGGCCATTGGCAACCGTTTCCTGGCAGGGGAGTTGCCCGACTGGTTGAAGGCAGATCTGCGTGCCTTTCTTTCCCGAGTGACCTTCCCCCTGTCCGTCCGTTCCTCAAGCCTTCTTGAAGATGCCCAGTTCAAGCCCTATGCCGGCCTCTATTCCACCTATTTCTTGACTAATAATCATCCTGACCTCTCAGTGCGCTGTCAAAACCTGGAACGGGCGATAAAACTTGTCTATGCCTCCACTTGGTTTGAAGGCCCCCGTTCCTTTTCCAGGTTGGCCGAAAAAGGGGGGGACGATTCCATGGCCGTGATCATTCAGCAGGTAGTGGGACAGGAGTTTGGGGGCTACTGGTATCCTCATATCTCAGGGGTTGCCCAGTCTCACAATTTTTACCCGGTCATGAAGATGAAGGCCGAGGATGGAATCTGCCATATTGCCATGGGGGTGGGCAAGACCGTGGTCGAGGGCGAGAAATCGCTGCGTTTCTCGCCGGCCCATCCTGAACACCTGGTCCAGTTTTCCACCGTGGACGATATTCTGGAGAATTGTCAGCGCCAGTTCTATGCCCTTGATATGGGCCGTTCCGAATATCTGGACAGGGAAGGGTCAAATCTGGTACGGCGCGGAGTGCAGGATGCGGAACAGGAAGGGCCGGTGCAACTGCTTGCCTCCACCTATATTGCTGAGGAAAATCGCATTCGTGATAGTGTCTTTCCTGGTCTCAAGGTCCTCACCTTTGCCAAAATTCTCAAGCATCAGCTCTATCCCTTGCCCGAGATCCTCCGGGAACTTCTCGACCTTGGCCAGCGGGGGATGGGCTGTGAGGTGGAGATCGAATTTGCGGTGCGTCTGGATGAAAAGATACATAGGAGTGAATTCTTTTTTCTCCAGATGCGGCCCATGGTCACCGGTGGGGAACATGCTGATGTCGCTGTCTGTGCTGTGGATATTGATGCGGCATTCTGTTTTTCAACGGCCTGCCTTGGCCATGGGCGATTTGAAGATATGGCCGACATCGTGGTCGTCAGGCCCGATACCTTTAATCCGGCCCAGACTCGAAAAATTGGCGAAGAAATCAGCGTCCTGAACTCCAGGCTGCTGGCTGAGGAACGTCGCTATCTGCTCATTGGTCCTGGCCGCTGGGGTTCAGCCGACCCGTGGCTGGGAGTACCGGTGCAGTGGCGGGATATCTCCGGGGTGGGGGCCATTGTTGAACTGCAGAATGCAACGCTCCATGCCGATCCATCGCAGGGATCTCACTTTTTTCAAAATATTACCTCACTGGGAATTCCTTACCTCACGGTTAAGGAACAGGTGGATGGCAGTTCAGAAAAGTGCAGCAGCAAGGGGAGGAGTGACTGTTTGAACTGGCAGTGGCTTTTGGCCCAGGAGAGAAAAGAGGATGGACCTTTTGTCCGTCATATTCGCCTGCCGTCTCCCTTTGTCATGAAGTGCAACGGTAAGGAAGAGATCGCTGTTCTCCATGTAAAAGATAGAGGGGCCCGGCCTGGTGAAAGGTGCCCCATGAGTAATGATAGCTTATTGAAGCAATAAGCTATCATTAAGAAAAATGGAAATATTAAAGTGTTAAGGCTGGGAGCTTGTGGCCGTCAGTTTTATTTGCAATAAACCGGGGTTTGAACATTTTTTCGTTCAGGTGCTGGATGTGATTTTCTTTGGGAGAGTGATATGGATGAGATACTGAGCGTGATAAAAAACAAAGACCCGGAACAGCGCGAATTTCACCAGGCGGTGGATGAGGTCCTGGAGACGGTAAAACCGGTGCTCGATAAAAATCCTGAATATAGAAAGCAGGCGGTTCTGGCCCGTATCACCGAACCGGAGCGGGTGATCATGTTCCGGGTACCCTGGATGGATGACGACGGACAGGTTCATGTCAACCGTGGTTTTCGGGTGGAGATGAATTCAGCCATTGGTCCTTATAAGGGGGGGCTGCGTTTCCATCCTTCCGTCAATCTTGGCATTATCAAGTTTCTCGCCTTTGAACAGGTATTTAAAAATTCCCTGACCACCCTGGCGATGGGCGGGGGCAAGGGCGGGTCAGACTTTAATCCTAAGGGGAAATCGGACGCCGAGGTCATGCGGTTCTGCCAGGCATTCATGGCTGAGCTTTTTCGTCATATCGGGCCGAATACCGATGTCCCTGCCGGGGATATTGGGGTGGGGGCTCGTGAGATTGGATTTCTCTTCGGGATGTATAAGAAACTGAGCAACGAATTTACCGGTGTCCTTACCGGCAAGAGCCTGGACTGGGGCGGCAGTCTGATCCGTCCCGAGGCAACCGGCTACGGGACTGTCTATTTCGGCGCAGAGATGCTGGCTACCCGGGGAGAGACCTTTGCCGGGAAAACTTGTCTGGTTTCAGGGGCTGGGAATGTGGCCCAGTTTACCACCGAAAAATTAATCGAGTTGGGGGGGAGGGTGTTGACTCTGTCCGATTCTTCCGGTTATATCTACGATGAGCAGGGGATAGACTCGGAAAAACTGGCCTTTGTTCAGCAGTTGAAAAATGTCCGCCGAGGACGCATGGCTGAGTATGTGGAAACCTATCCTGACGCGGTTTATATCCCCGTAGATCCAACGCTTGATTATAATCCGCTCTGGGCCCATAAGGCGGATTGTGCCTTTCCCAGTGCCACCCAAAATGAGATTGGTGCCAAAGATGGTGAAAACCTGGTGAAAAACGGGATTATGCTGGTGAGTGAAGGGGCCAATATGCCATCGGTACCCGAGGCCGTGAACCTTTTCATCGAGCATAGTCTCCTCTATGCGCCGGGTAAGGCCGCGAATGCGGGCGGGGTCGCTGTTTCAGGTCTGGAAATGGCCCAGAATTCCATGCGCCTGGCCTGGCCACGGGAAGAGGTGGATGCACGATTGAAACAAATCATGAAGTCTATTCATAAAACCTGTCTCGATGCCGGTGAAAACTATGGGGTAAAGGGTAACTATGTTGCCGGTGCCAATATTGCAGGATTTGTCAAGGTGGTGCATGCTATGCTGGATCAGGGCCTTGTTTGAAAGGTGGGGAGCTCTCCAGTACCCAGGGGTATATGAAAGCTTTTTGGGATAAAGAGACTGGTTGATTTGTACGATTGAATCAGCACCAATATAAATGGGGAAACTTCTACAGTCTGAAGGGGTGCCCAAATCAGTCGTGTTTGAGATGAAGTGTTGTGAAGAGAAAAAAGATGGGTGTTGCTGTGTCGCTCTATGATGAACAGTGTGCGCGGGAGTATGCCCAGTTGGAATCCCAGCTGGAACATCACTTTGTGGAGGTGGCCGTGGAGTGTCCCTATCATCTTCCTCAAGTTGCAATCTTTTATCAGGCCCTCTTCGGCCCTCTGCCCGATCGAATGATGGAGGTTTTTTTGGCCTCAGGGTATCGACGTAATGGAAACTGCCTCTACACCATGCATTGCCCGGCCTGTCGGGCATGTGTTCCCATTCGTCTTCATCCTGAGACATTTACGCTGAATCGGAATCAGCGTCGAGTGATGAAAAAAAACCAGGATCTGGAGATAGAGTTTTCTTCCCTGGAACTCAATGAAGAAAATGTCGCACTCTGCCAGAAGTTTCTCAGTGGTCGTTATCCTCATAAAAACAATGATGCCCGGTCCTACTATGAGGGCTTTTTTCTCAATGGGATCGTTTCTGGAATGGAGATCCGATTTCGCCTGCAGGGGCGGTTGGTGGGGAACGCCATCGTAGATGTGGGACAAAACTGGATGAACGCAGTCTATTTCTATTTTGATCCAGGCGAGGCTCCCCGTAGTCTTGGGACCTTCAATATCCTGACCCTGATCAAGACCTGTCTTGACCTAAATATCAGTTACCTCTACCTGGGGTATTACATTGAGGAGGTGGCTGCCATGAATTACAAGGCCCGCTTCTCGCCCCGTTATCTCTTTCTTGATGGAAAATGGCAGCGACTGGGCAAGAATTGAATGGGAAGGGGGGCTCGAATGCGTATTGGGCGTCAGGTGCTCCATCGCTGCCAGTCTCCAAGGGTGATCCGGGGGGGAGTTGAAGGCGGCCACTATATGTCGTGGGTCTTTGTGTCGTTTTTGCGATATGTGGTATCAATTTCTTTGACAGGTTGAGGGGTTACATGGTATAAAGTCGAAAGTATTCTGTTGAGGTATTCAAAAGAGGGTAAGTTTTTTTCTGCGGCGTTATTCCTTTAATGAAGGATTTTCCCATGAAAAAATGGCACCTGGAGGGAGTGGTTCACCCCACCGCTCCCAAGAAATTTTTACTTCCCAACTCTGATCGGACAGCCCCTTTTCTTCATCCCGGTCCTGCAGGTATCCACAAGGAACATAAAGTAAAAATCTATTGTCGACGGGTTGCGGCTTTTCTCATTCGTTTTTTGTAAAACTGCATACCTGACCTTTTTTTATACCTGTTTTCTTGCCAATCCCAGGTAGGGATATTGTTATGCCCGAAACATCAATTGAGCGAGCCTTGGCAGGGTATCATTTGTTGGCATCCAATTCCATGGCAGGAAGGTAACGGATCAAGAACAATTGTCTGCCGATTTGTGCCTGTGTTACGGAAGGAGAAGTTTCTTCTACAGGTGTCTCGTTGCCCATCACTTCGTTACATTTTCTTTTTTCCAGTGCATAGTAGGGAGCTATTGATGATTTGTTCTTTGGCCCCTGCCTTGAATCAGGTGCATTCTTTGTTATTTTAGTGTACATGTGTTGGTCCTATAAGAAAAGAAAGATGTAATAGTTCACAAGAGGCTGCAACCCTCTGAAATAAAACAGGAAATTATGTCCATACAAACTCATTCAATCGTTGCTCTGGTCGGACGTCCCAACGTCGGGAAATCCACCCTGTTCAACCGAATTACCAGGTCAAGAAAGGCCCTGGTTGATCCTACACCCGGTGTGACCCGCGACCGCCATTATGAAAAGGTGGTATGGAATGACAACCTTTTCATGCTGGTTGATACCGGCGGTATTGAAGACAGCAGCGGTGATGTCATGGGAGGTCATATTCGGGATCAGGCCATGGCAGCCATTGAAGAAGCCGATATCATTCTTTTCCTTCTCGATGGTAAAGAGGGATTGACTCCTGCAGATAAGGAAGTGACCAATCTGCTCCGTCGCACCGAAAAGACCATCTTTTATGTGGTCAATAAGATCGATGGCCCGGAACAGGAAGAGGAGCAGTTGTACCAGTTCTACGAACTGGGTGTTGAGAAGTTCTGGCCCCTGTCGGCTGAACATAAGTACGGCTTTGCTGATCTTATGGCTGGACTGGAGGAAAGTCTGCAGGCAAACGATGAAGAAATCGATCTGCCAGAGGGAACCATCAAAGTTGCTTTTTTCGGTCGTCCCAATGTTGGCAAATCCTCTATGATTAACCAGATCCTGGGACAGGAACGTATGGTGGTCTCCGAGGTCTCGGGTACCACCAGAGATTCGGTAGATACCCTGCTCAGTTATGGCAAATACAACTATCTACTCATCGATACTGCCGGGATAAGGAGAAAGGGAAAGACCACGGAGAAGTTAGAAAAGTTCAGCATTTTAAAGGCATTGGCGGCACTTGAAAAATGTGATATTGCCGTGGTGCTTATCGATGCGAGCGAAGGAATCACCGAACAGGATACCAAAGTGATTGGCTATACCCAGGAACAGGGGAGGGGCCTGATTTTGCTGGTCAACAAATGGGACCTGGTTCAGGACGACAAGATACGCCAGGAGCAGATCATGGCTGAGATTGCCCTTGCTGCTCCCTTTGTCGGCTTCGCTCCCCTGCTGACCGCCTCGGCACTCACGGGGTATGGAATCAAGCGTCTCTTTCCTGTCATTGGTTCCGTCTATAAACAGTTTACTGCCAGCTTTCCCACTGCGGCCCTGAACAGATTGCTTCAGGATGCGGTGGAGGCCCATTCTCCGCCCATTTATAAGAATAAGCGGCTTAAATTTTATTACACCTCCCAAGTGGGGAGTCGTCCGCCGAAATTTGTGGTTATGAGCAACAGTTCCAAGGGTGTCCACTTCTCCTATGAACGGTATCTGGTCAACAGGTTTCGTGAGGGTCTCGGTCTGGACAAGGTTCCTCTGCAGCTCTTCATCCGTGATAAAAACAGGGATAAGAAAAAGAAGTAATAACATCCTGTTCTCCCTCTACTTGTTCATTCTGACATCCATCTGTAATGTTCTTGAGGAAATGAGATCTTATTGCAGGAGAAGCAGGTAGAGCAGGGGACAGAGAAAACCGATGATGGTCAGAACCAGGGCCCGGCGACGCCCCGTCCCTCCGATCATGAGAAATCCGGTGAGGGCCAGGAGGCAGATGGCCAAGGCATAGATATCGGCTATCCATGTCCAGGCCCCCTTTCCCTTGTTTAAATGCAGGTAGTTGATAGCAAAGAGAATTGGTCTGCGCTCCACCCTTTCTGTAACGGTTTCGCCGCTGGCGATGCTGACATCAATGGTATATCCCTCCGCAAAGATCCGCATCGTTTCCGGGGTCAGCATGGTAACGTTTTTAAATTGAGCAGTAACATTGAGTTCTTGCAGGCACTGCTGGATATAGTTCATGTCCGGGCTTTTTCCTGCGGCCAGGGGAGATACCTGGCTTTTTTGTGTCTCTATGGTATAGCTTGGATTGAAGGCGTGTGAGGTGTGGTTAACCACCAGGCCGCTTATTCCATAAAGTAGAGTAAGGCCGATGCAGAGATAGCCCATATCCCGATGGAGGATGAAATTCCATTTTTTCCAGGCCATTTTCAGTCGATCTCCGCTCCCAGTCCACGGATACGGTAGTAGGTAGAAGGACCTTTGATGGAGGTGAGATCAACCTGGCCGCCACTCTCTTTTGCCTGATGTTCAGCCAGGGAGCGAGCCTGATCTTCCGTCAGGTGCAGGGCTTCAACGATTCCCTCGACCCTGGCCATCTGGCCTTTGGCCTCCAGGGGGAAAACGATTTCACCATCCACCACCTTGACCTGGATCTTTTCAAAGGGAACATCGCTGGCGATATCCATCCAGCAGCCTCGGGCGGCGCAGACATTGATGATGAGGCCTTCAATGAGCACTCGTTTGCCAGTGTATTGGTCAGGGTGTTGATTGATTTCCGAGACCTTGGTTACTTCCTCCAGGGTAAGGGGTTCACCGAGCTGCATGGCGGCAAAACAGGTGGTGACGGATAGCAAGAAAAGGACGAGTAGAAAGAGGCTGTGTTTTTTCATCATTTCTCCAGAAGAGTGTAAGGAAAGGGCTTGCAATGCATCGCTACCCTGTAGCATCTATTGTAGGTGGTGATTGAGAAAAATGTCAATGGCTAACTCCAGAGCTATGAACACAAAGGCAGTCGCATGGATAGCTGAGAGCCGGGGAACAAACACTTGGAGCAAAAGAAGGTTGCCAGGTATGCGGGAGCTCCCCCTTCTTTCTGTATGAGAACTGTCCATGTGGGCAGGGTATTTCGCTAGAAAGAGAGGGATAAAAAAATAGAGACCGAATTGTGCCATTGCTGGAAATCAAAGAGGAATTGAGACATGACCATAGTATGCGATCCAATCGGGGTTATTCATACCCCTTTTCAGACGAGCGAAGGAATGCCCATTCAACCGACAGGGGCTGCCGGGGTACAGGGGACTGTGGAGATCTATGAGAAGTTTGCTGAGGGATTACAAGATATTGACGGTTTTTCCCATCTTATCCTCCTCTACCATTTTCATCAGAGTCATGGCTATAAACTGCAGGTTGTACCATTTATGGATACGTGTACTCGTGGTCTCTTTGCCACTCGGGCACCCAGACGTCCAAATCCCATAGGCCTGTCCATAGTCCGTCTCCTGAGGGTTGAAGGCAGACATCTGCAGGTGGAAAATATTGATGTCCTCGATAACACACCCTTGCTTGACATTAAGCCTTATGTGCCGGTTTTTGATGCCCAGGAGCAGGTGAGAAGCGGTTGGCTGGAGAATGAGAACAGGGATGTATCCCACCAGCGAGCAGATTGTCGCTTTTCCGACGAGGATAGTGGCAGCTGATTAAGAGATGAAAGGGATCAAAGGTCTTGCTTGGAAATTGTTGCAATATCAGATTGTTGCTTTCAATGTTTGACAAGGGTGACTGTTTCTAGCTATAGTAGCCGCTATAACAATGTCAGTATCATCAAAATGCAGCCCTTCCTGATGCCTGCCTTCCTGAGATTACCCTATCTCCGCTGGCAACAATTCGAGGGGGGCATAGCGCATCCAGTATTTTCTGATTTCGTCTCCTTTATGGAGGGTCTTTATGCCTGCACTCAGAAAAGCATCAGGTTCCGTTCGCTGGTAATCAGGAAATGAAATGTGAATTGGTTTTTTCCTGGCTCAGGAGAAAATCGCAGCCCCAGATTTCTTTCTTCTGTCTTTGATATCATGGATCCTCTTATCATTACCATCGTCATCCTGACCTCGACTTTTGTACTCCTGGTTTTCAGCAAACTCCCACCAGCAGCAATCTTTATCGGGGCTCTGACCTTGACCATTACCTTCAAGCTGGCTCCGCTGGAGGAGTCTTTGAAAGGATTTAATAATCCGGGCGTGCTCACCATCGGTGCCTTGTTTATGATTGCGGCAGGGATGTACTCCACCGGAGCCATCTCCATTCTCAGTGAAAAATTCATCGGCCGCCCCCGTTCAGTAATAAAGGCCCAGATCAAAATTCTCCCCCATATCGCTTTTGGATCTGCTTTTTTGAACAACACTCCCTTGGTTGCCATGATGATTCCGGTGATCAGAGACCTTTCTCGAAGCTGTGGGCTTGATGCGAAAAAGCTTTTTATTCCATTGAGCTATGCATCTATTCTTGGCGGAACCTGCACCCTGATCGGTACCGCCACCAATTTGGTGGTGTCCGGTCTGGTTAACGAGACCCTGAAACGGGGGGACTCGGATTTGCCCTATATGGTGGCGGTGAGGATGTTTGATCTCTCCTGGGTGGGGGTGCCGATTACGATTGCTGGCCTGGCTTTTCTCGTGGCGACTGGTAAATGGCTGCTCCCTTCTGCTCCTCCTGCTTCCCGACTTGAGGAGCAGGCCAGTCGGAGGATGTATCGGGTGGAATTGAGTGTGGAAGATACCAGCCCGTTGATAGGCAAATCTATTGATGATGTCGGCCTCAAGAAAAGTGATAACTTTGCCCTCATCTGTTTTCACCGTGGAGGTGAACGTCTGGAGGTGACCCCGAAAACCCTCCTGGAAGCTGGTGACACCATGGGTTTTTCAACTGATATCACTGGAGCTCAGACACTGTGGACCACCATCGGGCTCAAGCCCCTGTATTCGACCAAGGAACAGAAGGTGAATCGGCATCGGCACCATCTGGTAGAAGTGGTGGTTTCCCGGAGAAATACCATGATAGGTCAGCAGATAGAGAAGGTGGAGAGCAAGGAACGCAACTTCGAGGTGTGGTTGGTAGGTTTTGCCAGGGGGGTGGCTGCTATGCATTATCCTCTGCGGGACGCAGTGGTCCAGGCAGGTGATATCGTGTTGCTGGAGGTGAAGGATACTTTTTTTTATCGCAACCGGAATGAAACAGAGTTTTCCATGACCAAAAAGTTACAGGGGGCTACTATTCAGCGGACTGATAAGGCCTTGATTGCTACGGTTATAACGGTACTCATGGTTTTTTTGGTGGCTTTCGGCTTTATGACCATGCTCAACGCTGCCCTGCTTGCAGCTGGTGCCATGCTCCTCACCGGTTGTATGACTCTCAACGATGCTGGCCGTTCTGTCAGTTTTTCCACCCTCATGATCATTGCCTCGGCAATGGGATTGGAGTCGGCAGTCACTGCCTCCGGCCTGTCAGCCCATATTGGACAGTTTCTCAGCGCCTTAGGGGGAGATAATGCTTACCTGGCCCTGGCCGTAGTCTTTCTTGGCTGTATCCTCATGGATGCCATGGTCACCAATGTGGCCTCCGCTGTCTTCATGTTTCCCATTGCCATGGCTATTGCCTCAACCCTGGATGTCAGCTTCATGCCCTTTGTGATTACAGTGATGGTGGGAGCCTCCTGTAGTTTCATCTCGCCGGTGAGCTATCAGACTAACCTGATGGTCTATGGTCCGGGAAACTACACGTTTGTCGATTTTGTTAAGATTGGTATCCCGCTTTCTCTTCTTGTCGGGGCGATCACTATTTTTCTGACGCCTATCTTTTTTCCCTTTCAGGTATGAACAAGGGCTGAAACCTGAAAGGGAAATGGCCAAAATCAGGCCTGTTGTCCTGCAGGGGACGGGGCTGGCGATGGCTGCCCGGTTGTTTTCGGCGCTTTTTGGACCTCTTTGATGGTGGACATGGCAGCGGCTACCATGGATGTCACATCTGTAAGGTTGCTGGGTATAATCATGGTGTTATTTTCTCTGGCCAGATTGCCAAACTGGGCGATGTAGCTTTTTGCCACGTCCAGATTGGCGGCTTCACTGCCACCGGGTATAGTGAGGGCCTCAGCCACCTTGCGAATCCCCTGGGCCGTGGCCTCGGCCACCAACATAATTTCCTGGGCCCGCCCCTCGGCCTCGTTTATCCGCTTCATCTTTTCACCCTCCGAGAGGGAAATAGCTTCAGCCCGGTCGCCCTCGGCGCGGTTGATGGTGGACTGCTTTATTGCCTCGGAACGGGCGATCTCGGCTCGTTTTTCCCGTTCGGCCTTCATCTGTTTTTCCATGGCATCAAGCACGGTGCGCGGCGGCTTGATATCCTTGATCTCGTAACGGAGTACCTTGACCCCCCAATTCTCGGCCGCCTCGTCCAGGGCCAGAACTACCTGGCCATTGAGGGTTTCTCTGGCTTCAAAGGTCTTATCCAGTTCAATCTTGCCGATGGCGGAGCGCAGGCTGGTCATGGCCAGCTGGGCTGCGGCAAAGTGATAGTTGTCGATGCCGTAGGCGGATTTCTTGGCATCGATTACCTGGAGGTAGAGGACACCGTCGACCTCCAGGGTAACGTTGTCGGATGTGATACCGGTCTGAGCGGCAATGTCGATGGGTTCTTCTTTCATGCTCCGTTTATAGGCAACTCTATCGAAGAAGGGGATGAGGATATGCAATCCAGCCTGCAGTGTTTTTCGATATTTACCCAGTCGTTCAACCACATACTCCATGCGCTGGGGGACGACCACCGCGGTTTTTAAGAGAATGATAAAGATAAAGGCAATCAGGACGCCAAGGGCAATAAAAGTTTCCATGGTTTTCTCCTTAAAGGGGTGGGGGGACACAGACTACTAAATCTTTTTTACCTTGAGCAGTAGATTGTCCTGTCTGATGATGGTGACGGTTTCTCCTTCTCCAATGGCTTCGTCTGCTTCGGCCCGCCAGAAGGAGCCGGAAAACTTGACATGGCCCTCCGCAGGTGGATTGATGGCTGTGATGACTACGCATTTTTCACCGCCTCGGGCTATGACCGAATCGAGGCTGTCACCCCTGGCATCGCCGATAAAGACTTTTTTGACAATACCCCGCAATCCAAAGAGGGTAGCGAGGGAGGAACATAGAAAAAGAGCAAGCTGGTTGTTAATGCTCAAGGGAAAAAACCAGCAGGCCAAGGCGGTTATCCAGGCACCAAGGCCAAAAAAGAAAAGGACAAAGCTGGTGACAGCCATCTCCATAAGAAAGAGGATGACGCCGACAATTAGCCAGAGCAGGCCGGGGTAGATGATTTCCATAGGATTCCTTGTGTGGGTGAAAAAAAGATCTGAAGCGGAGTCGGTTCTGTGTTGCCTGTCTCCCCATTGTAGGGGAAAGAAAAAAAACAGTCAAATAAGAGAGGAGAAAATAACAGGGTGTGTTTTACAAGGAGAAGTCTGTAAGGGAAAAAAGGACGTTTCAGTGAGGTATGAGAAGGAGAGTCTGGGGAGCAGAGAAAGAAAAAAAGAAAAAGAAGAGAGGAGCCATGTCGGACAGCGGTCTCTTATGGTAGCCATTATCCTGGATAATCATAACTCTTTAACAGTACTCCCTCTTACTCCCTTCAGTTCTTCTCGACTCGGACGAGTGGGCTTCGAAGTCCTGACTGAACCGATAAAAGGCACTGCTGAACAGTTACAGAGCGGGTGCTTGCCAATTATGGGCCATTACCTGAACAGGTCGAATATTGCCTCTGCTTTCCCTGTCAAGCTCCTTGTTTTTGCTGGGAGTTGACAGGGAAAATAATTTCTCGTGGGAGGCAATGATCTTTATTCGTTTGCGATCATAGGGATGGCATCAAGCTCAAGTTCTTCCTTCAACTGGGAATTCTGGCTCCAGAAAGGCTTCGTCAGGGGCTGATATTCAAGTGGTGTGTCCACAAGAGCGGTGCCAAAAGCCTGCCTCCTGGCAAGGAAGCAAAAGGCTTCCAGATGCTCACTGACCTCGCCGGTAAGGGCAGACAGGAGTGCCGGCAGGGCGCAGGCAGGCATCTGCCTCTGTTTCCAACCGCCGGGAAGGGCAAATATAAAGCGCATGTCGGTACGTCGTATGCGGTTTCCAAAATAGACTTCTTGCGGCAGCGCCTTTTCAGGGATTGCCGGTCTGGAAAAGTCTATAATTACAGAATCCTTCGAGATGAATTCGTGAAGATTTGAATCGAGAAAATCCTCTCCTTTTGGCATCAGGTTAATCACAAAATTGACATCATGCAGATTTTCCATGTTTTCATCCGATTGCAAAGGGACGACTTTTCCCCGGCGAGTATAACGGACATCCACCGTATTGCACTGATAGCCTTGATGGTTGAGATACTCCTGGAGGGTGCCGCCCAGTTCTCCGCCGCCAACTACGGCAACTTTGCGGGCATGAAAAAAAGAACGCTTCTGACGGGTCACCCAGTTGATCGCTTCGTGAATACTGAAGATGTTGCCATTGATGCTGCTGAACAGGGGTGGATCCATGGGGATATTATGGCGCCGGGCAAATATCGGACCAAGCTGACCGGCCAGGCCAATGGTCCGTGCACCTGCCAACCGACGTATCCAATGCATACGTCTGACAATGGCCTCAGCAAGGGCACGGTTTTTTTTCCGAGCCAGATCTTGGGTCAGATCGGGGATAACAAAATATATCCCCATGGGCATCCAGCCGTTCATGATTAATCCCCCAGGAGTGGGTCTTCCTGAGAAAAAACGTCGTAATAAGGGAATTCTTGGACAAAACCCCCGGCATTCAACTTCATCGGTGGGATATACGAGAAAAACAGTCTTAAAAATACCAGAACGTCCGATCAGGGCAATAAACAGCCAGAGAGGCCAGCGCAGTACGGTACCGATCAGGATAAATATTATCTGACGAAAAATAGGCATATTTGGCTCCTTTTGTTTTGGTTAGCTGACTCATTTTTAGCGGAAAACTATTTGACATCAGCGATGTTTTTTTCTTTTTTGGGGGGGTGAGATCTAATAATATGAATCGCAATTGTTGTTTGATGGAATGAAAAAACTGAACTGGATATTTTTAAAAGCATTTTATTTTTGACGTGTTAAAATGATTTGATTGGAGAATTCGAAGGTGAAAATGTGCCTCTTTTAAGAGGCACGTTTTTATACGTATCGGTTCTCTTTTTTCAGGAGATAAGTGAAATTGTAAAATAGAGGAAAAAGAAAGGGAGTAATCTTTTTCTGTTGGCTGGGGCAGGAAAGAAGGGCATAAGAGAATCTTATGCAACGGTTTGTTGTTTCTCATGGAGAATTCCGTTGTCTTTGGTTCTTTTATTATATGATTATACAGTAACTTAAAACTGATGTTGAATAAAGCCAATAAAAATAAAGAGGAGAGAGGAATGAACAAAGAGAAAAAAAAATTCAGTCTTGCTCTTTGCAGTGTATTGGTTATGGCTCTGCAGAGTCCGGCTTTTGGGGCAGGCCTGTCTCAAGAGGATCTCCTGTTGCAGATGCAGAAACTTATTGAAGATCAGCAGGCTAGGCTGGATAGGCAGGATAGTGAAATTGCCCAGCTCAAGGAGCAGATGGCAGCTCTTGTCGGAACGACTGAAGGCAATACGGAGAAGATTGCCAAGGTTGAGGGTATGGAATTGGATAGGGTCGTCACCTCTAGTAATCGCAGAGTCACTGTGGATTTCTATGGTCAGGTCAACCGTGCCTTTCTCTGGGCTGATGATGGGAACAGCACCAGGGGATACTTTGTTGACAACAGCAATTCATCAACCCGCTGGGGACTTAAGGCCCGTGGTAAGTTGAACGAGGCGTTTTCCCTGGGAGCCTGGATTGAAGGAGAGATGATTACTAATAATTCTCAATCTGTCAATCAATGGGAGCGGAACCCAGACTCGACTGACTGGTACAAGTCCCGCCATCTGGAGCTTGATCTTGCTTCAAAATCTTACGGTACCCTGTGGCTGGGGAAGGGATTTACGGCCTCGGACAGTATTTCCGAGATCGATCTTTCCGGAACCACTGTGGCAGGGGGGTCCGATGTTGCTAAAATTGGAGGCGGCAATTATTTCTATGACAGTAAAACCGGCTTGAGCAGTGTTAGCATAGGTTCAGTCTTTAATAGTATGGACGGGCTCAGTCGACGGGACCGGATACGATACGATAGTCCGGATTTTGCTGGGATCACCCTCTCAACTTCAGCCATGTCCGATGCCTATGATGCGGCAATTCGCTATAATCGTAGCTTTTCAGGGTTCAAGGTCAATAGTGGTCTAGCCTGGGCAAAACCGGGCGATTTTATCAGCGCTGTCGATAACCAGTACAATGGTTCCCTGGCAATTCTTATGAATTGTGGGTTTAACTTAGCTGTTGCAGGTGGTATCCGTGAGCAGAAGGCAGAGTCTCAAGAGGACGCAACGTTCTGGTATACTAAGTTGGGCTATGCCCTGGACGTGTTTGACTTAGGGAGCACCTCTTTTTCAGTAGACTATGGCGAGTACTACGATATGGCCATGAATAACGATACGGCTACTTCTTTTTCTCTGGCTGCTGTTCAGGCTGTCAAGGATTTTGGCACGGAATTGTATCTTAGCTACCGTTTCTATAAACTGGAAAGGGATATGACAGACTTTGATGATATTAACGTTGTCCTCACCGGTGCCAGGATAAAATTTTGATAAATGAAGTCATTGAGGATGCAATGATGTGGAGAAGAGTATCCTTTCTGCTGGTTCTGCTTTCTGTTCTCCTGGTGAGTTGTGGTGGCAAGCCTTTGGATTCCTCCCCTGACAACGAAAACCAGGGGCCCGGTCTTTTTTCCGGTGAGTCAGGGGTCTTTCGGATCTTGGGGGACTCTGACCCTGTTGCTGCCGGTCAGGAAGGAGGGCAGGATTCGGATTCTCAATAAGTTACGGAGGGTTGCTGTTGCTGGAGCAGCAGTTTGGGGGAATGTTAGCGGCTGAAGCTCTTCCTTTTGGAGGGGAAAAACCTGCTGCCTTCTCTCTCTTTCGAGCTGGCGGTCAGTGAGTTCCCGCATCCCCTGCACAGAGGGGAGCTGCCATGGTGTTCGCCATATTTTGAGTCCCAGCTATAGCAAATAGATGCCGCCTGCGTATTTGACATCTGTGAAGAAGCTTCCCAAAATCGCAGTTATGGAAGAGAGCCCGTAGATGGCCAGGAGGAGGAAAATCAGATCCGCCGATCACAATTGCAAAGACAAGAACGGCAACATGGGAAAATCCGCTGGCCAAGGTGGCAAAGACACCGGAGCCTAGGAGACGTTGCCAGGAATAACATGGCAGCAGCAAAGGGAAGGAGAGTGAGAAGCGTCATGCCGTCCTCTCTAGAGAAGAATAGCGAATATCGCCCAGGGACGTTTGAACTGAAAAGAAGTAAAAGAAAACTTTTCAGCAGTCCTCAATCCCTGGTCGACATTCGATGGATGGTGTCATAACTTCCCGCAAACCGCAAACCGCAAACCGCAAACCGCAAACCGCAAACCTTGTCCTTCGTCCTTCGTCCCTCAGCCCTTGGCCGTGGCCATGGCATTTTTGAAGGCCTGGCTTGATGCGGCAATGATTGAGTCGTTGACACAGAAGGCCAGACGAAAATATCCGGGAGCCCCAAATCCCTGCCCGGGAACGGCGAGGATTTTTTCCTTCTGGAGAATGGAACAAAATTCGACATCATTTTCTAGAGGAGACTTGGGAAAGATGTAAAAGGCCCCCTTGGGTGGGATGAACTCGTAGCCGGCCTCGCTGAGAACCTTACAGAAGGTTTCACGTCTGCGGAAATAGATGGAGTTATCAACACACACGTCCTGGAGTTCAGCCACCACCCGTTGCATAAGGGCCGGGGCATTGACAAAGCCAAGGATGCGGTTGGCAAGGGTCATGGCATTGAGCAGTGCCCCTTTCTCCGTGATATCGGGGTGTACGGCCAGGTAGCCGATTCGTTCTCCGGGAAGGGAGAGGTCCTTGGAGTAGGAAGAGAGGACAATGGAGTTGTTAGTAGCCTGAAAGACGCTGCCCACCACGTTGTCATCAAAGATGATCTTGCGGTAGGGTTCGTCTGCGATCAGATAGATAACGGTCCCGAGGGCAGCGCCTTTTTCGTCCAGCAACTTACCCAGCGCATTCAGAGATTCCTGGGAGTAGATCTGTCCCGTGGGATTGTTGGGAGAGTTGACGATTACCGCCTTGGTCTGCTCGGTGATGGCTGCCTCAATGGCTGTAAGATCAATATTGAATTCAGAGTCGGTTGCTACCACCTTGCCCACGCCGCCGTGGTTGTCTACATAAAAGTGATACTCCACAAAGTAGGGGGCAAGGAGGATCACCTCTTCACCGGGGTTGAGCAGGGCTTTCATGACCACGTTCAGGGCTCCGGCTGCCCCGCAGGTCATGAGCATATCGCCGTGGAAGACATCTATGCCATGTTCTTCAGACATCTTGCCTGCCAATGCTTCGCGGACCCAAGGGTATCCTCCGTTGGGCATATAGGCATGAACACCGGGACTCTCGTCGCTGGCGATTTCCTGAATTACCTTGTAGAATTTTGGTGGCGGAGGAACATCTGGGTTCCCCAGACTGAAGTCAAAAACATTTTTAGCTCCGTACTGGGCCTTCATTTTGGCACCTTCTTCAAACATCTTCCGGATCCAGGATGATTTTTCGGAAAAGAGGCGCATTTTATTGGATATAGACATCAAGTTACTCCTTTTAACTCTGATTATATGATTACAGTTTTTTTAAATAATCGTAGGCCGCATTAATTTCTTTCATCTTTTCCTCGGCCACACCGCGGAATTCCTCGCCGAGATGGCTCACCTTATCTGGATGATATTTCATACTCAATTTTCGGTAGGCCTTTTTGATGGCCTCTTGATCGGCTCCTGGTTCCAGCCCTAGTATAGCATAGTATTGATCTGCCGAGCTGTGGGAACCGCCTGTTTGTCGCCCGCCACCGTATTTGTATTTGGCCTCAATGGTACGTTTGTCGTAATCAGTGATCTGCAGGTAATCGGCAATGTTTCTCGCCATCTGCAGTTCTGTATCGGGGACCTGTCCCCCCTCTGCATAGAGGATTTGATAGACCAGTTCGAGGAGGATGAGGCGTGGTTCGTAGGCAAAGGTGTCCCGGAATTCTCGCAGAGAATCGGCCATGGGTTGGCTGGAAGACACGGCTTCCTTGATCAGGTTTTTTACCCAGAACATCTGGGCCTGATTATAGCGCAGGTTGTATTGAAAAAAACGCTGGATGGTGGAGATCTCTTCTTTAGATACCCGGCCGTCTATCTTGGCGATGTCGACCAGGATCTGGACCAGCAGCCAGACAAAACGATTGTGACTTTCTGTCTGTGAAGATTCATAGCTGGAGACTTTTTTCTGCATCCAGTAGGTAAATCCCCAGAACAGGCCAAACAAGAGCAAGATTCCGAAAATTCCTGAGTAGATCAGGGTGCCGAGGAAAGAAAAAAGGGCGGGGAACCCCCCGGTGAGGAGGATAAAGAGAAGCAGGAGCAGGAAGCAGCCTCCGCATCCTGGTTGTTCGGGTCGTTTGTATTGCATGTTCTTTCTCTATTCTTCTAGCCTCCTTGAGGCTGAATCATTTGGTTTCCTCTGTGAAAAGGGCATTAATAAATTCGTCTGGATCAAAATCTCGCAGATCGTCAATTTGTTCGCCGATGCCAATAAAGCGGATGGGGATCTTTAATTCACGGCAGACATTGGTAACGATACCACCCTTGGCTGTTCCATCAAGCTTGGTCAGGGCCAGTCCGGTGATGGTCACTGTATCGTTAAAGAGTTTTGCCTGCGACACACCATTCTGGCCGGTGGTGGCATCGAGTACTAACAGGACCTCATGGGGGGCACCTTCCAGGCGTTTAGCCATGACCCGTTTGATTTTTTTCAGTTCTTCCATGAGGTTGACCTGGGTGTGGAGTCTTCCGGCGGTATCTACGATAAGGACGTCATAATTGTTGGCTACGGCCTTGTCTATGGCATCAAAGACCACTGCAGATGGATCAGCCCCTTCAGGATGGGAAACGACCTCTACCCCATTGCGGTCACCCCATATTTTGAGCTGGGCTACGGCTGCGGCGCGAAAGGTGTCAGCAGCTGCCAGGAGTACGGATTGCCCGGATTTTTTGAACTTGTTGGTGATCTTGCCGATGGTGGTGGTTTTGCCGACACCGTTGACACCGACCACCATGATGACAAAGGGACCGGATTCAGGCATGACCAGTTCAGCCGGTTGGTTAGACTCCATGATAAAGGAGCGCAGTTTTTCTTTAAGTACACCTCTGAGGAGGAGTGGATCCGAGAGCTCTTTGCGTTTGACCTGTTTCCTGGCATCGTCCAGGATTTCCATGACAATATTGATGCCAAGATCAGCGGTGATCAGGATTTCTTCCAGCTCCTCAAAGAGTTCGGCGTCGATTTCTTTTTTTCCGAGGAAAAGGGTGTCAATACGGTAGACCAAAGATTCTTTGGTCTTTGCGAGTTTCTTCGAGAGACGTTGAAACATGGAGGTTTTTTGCACTGCAGAGGGCGGTAGTGTTTCAGGGACCACCTCTGTTACAATTTCTGGCTCACTTGCGATCACAGCAACATCGTCTGTATCGATTTCTGCGTCCGAGGAAGAGTCAGGGGTTATCGGCTCAGGTGCTTCGGTGATTTCAGTTGGTACAGCAGTGGATTTTGGCTCAGATTGATTGCTGGTGCTAACAGCTTCTTGAGGCAACGACTGAGCAACAATGTCATCTTTGGCATCTGCTGTCTGCGGGGCGTGTTCCTCGGGTGAGAAAGAAGGGGTTTCTGTTTTTTTGCTAAACTTTTTTTTGAACCAACCTAACATGCAGAATTCCTTGTCATGATGAGATGAGTAAAATGATTTCCACTCAATGAAATGATATCTCGAACTTTTTATCGCTCTCAGAAAGTATTATCCGCAATATTACCAAATGCAGCCAAAGACCATGTGTGCCATTTTTCGAGGCGTTCCAGCGCTGCTGCTGCGGTTTACTTCATCGAGCGCCTCGGATTAGAGACAACTCTCTTATCTCTAGACGGACACTGTCGGACCATAGAGGACGACTTTTTGTCTATGCAAAACGGTTCATATTACGGCTAGATCCAGAAGAAAGCAATAAAAACAGTGAGAGTAACTATGCAGGGCTGGGCAAAGGGAGGGAGGAACTGAGTTCCTAGAGGATTTTGTTTGCATTTCCAGAGAACAGCATTAGTGTATGCAGGGTCCAGATTGGGCCGTATCACTTAGCAGCGGCTACTGTTAAAACGCTGCTTGTTAGAGACTAAGTAGTTAAAAACATTCACATATAGTTACGGGAGGTTATTATGTCAAGTTCGTGTAAATCAAGTTCCTGCTCCAGTGGTAGCTGCAGTACTCCGGAGTCGCAACAGGCTGCTATGGCGCAGCAGGATAATGCCATCACCCGATCTCTTGGGAAGATTAAAAATAAAATTTTAGTAATGAGTGGCAAGGGTGGGGTCGGTAAATCTACGGTTTCCGTTAATCTGGCACTTGGACTCGCTCAGCGTGGGCACAAGGTTGGCCTCATGGATGTGGATCTGCACGGGCCTGATGTTATCCGTATGCTCAATATGACCGGAAGCCTGGAGGCGCCTAAAAATCCTGACGATCTGGTGGCACCCCTCAAATACAATGATAATTTGAAGGTGGTCTCTTTGGAATACATGATGAAGGACCGGGATGAGGCCATTATCTGGCGCGGTCCTCTCAAAATTCAGGCCATTCGTCAGTTTGTTGCCGACATGGATTGGGGGGAACTGGACTATCTGGTTATCGATGCCCCTCCTGGTACCGGAGATGAGCCGCTTTCCGTTGCTCAGACTATCCCCCTTGTCAAGGCTCTGGTGGTCACCACTCCTCAGAAAGTTGCCCTGGCTGATGTCCGTAAGTCGTTGAACTTTTGTAAGACCGTTGGCGTGGAGGTTGTAGGTGTTGTGGAAAACATGTCGGGTTTTGTCTGTCCCGAATGTAATGCCACGGTTGATATTTTTAAGAAGGGTGGAGGGGAGGATATTGCCCGGGAGTTTGACCTACCATTTCTCGGTGCGGTGCCCATGGATCCGAAGGTGGTTGTCGCAGGTGATGACGGTATCCCTTACCTTACCTCTGATTCTGATAGCCCGGCCATCGCCGCTTTTGCCAAGGTTATTGATGCCGTTGAACTGCGTCTGCCTCCTGTAGCTGCTCCCAAGCCCCTGGCCATGGCCTCCGGCGCCGGCAGTTGCGGCTGTGGTAGTGGTCCCTGTAATCCTACTAGCTGCGATTGTTAATGCCCAGGTGACGAGACTGAAGGCTGAAGAGAAAAGTGCATTGACTGCATGTTATCATTTCTTCAGTCTTCAGTTTCTTAATTTGATCAGGTGGACGGGCTGAAGGAAAAATGAGATAACACGAGTTGTCGTTTTTTTTCTGCAGGTTTTTTTGTCAGCCCTAAACCTCTAACCCTTCAGCCTATTGTAAATCCTATGTTTTTGAAACAATTAACCGTTGGCATGATGGGCGTCTGCTGCTACATTGTCGGCTGTTCCAAAACTTCTCGCTGTGCAGTGATTGATCCTGGTGGAGATGAAGAGAAAATTTTACAGGAAGTGAAAGATTCGGGGCTGACCATCGATTATATCATTGCCACCCATGGTCATCCCGATCATGTCTGCGGGAATCGTATCATCAAAGAAGCCAGCGGTGCTGAAATCATTATGCATGAGGCTGATGCTGAATTCTTTGCCAAACCGGAGGTGGAAAAATATTTTTCCATGCTCGGACTGGAGGCCTCCCCGCCAGTGGATCGCAAGGTGAAGCATGGCGATGTAATCTCCATCGGAGAAGAACAGCTGCAGGTGATTCACACCCCCGGTCATACTCCAGGGGGGATTTGTCTCTACTGTGCCCCTGACCTTATCACCGGAGATTCACTTTTTGTTGGTGGAATCGGCAGGACCGATTTTCCCGGCGGCTCCTATGAGGAACTGATCAGTGCCATCAAGGAAAGACTTCTGATCTTGCCTCCTGAGACCTCGGTCTGGCCAGGACATGGCTATGGTGGCAACCGTTCTACTCTTGGGGAGGAAGCTCGCAGTAACCCGTACCTGAGTTAAGGCCACCTCGAAAAATTGCCTTTTTGGCCAAGCTCTTCGTCACAGTCAAAAAAACAATGCTCACATATCAACTCTATGCTGGGCTTCTTTTTTCGACTGTCTCTCGATCTTGAATAAGAATGCGAATTTTTCAAGGCACCGTTGCTTTTCCATAGTTTTCTTTGTTTTTTAAAGCTGGTGGCGATTATTTATGCGTGAAATAGTTCTAGGCACAGCAGGCCATGTGGATCATGGCAAGACGAGTTTTGTTCGAGCCCTCACTGGCATTGAAACTGACCGTTTAAAAGAGGAAAAGAAACGCGGGATCACCATTGAACTGGGGTTCGCCTACCTGGATCTCCCCTGCGGTCACCGTCTTGGAATCGTGGATGTGCCAGGGCATGAGAAATTTGTTAAAAATATGGTGGCCGGTGTTACCGGTATGGACCTGGTAGCCTTTATCATTGCCGCAGATGAAGGTATTATGCCCCAGACCAAGGAACACTTTGAGATCTGCCGCCTCTTAGGAGTGCAGCAGGGGATCGTTGTTATCACCAAAAAAGATATGGTGGAGGAAGAATGGCTGGAGATGGTCACTGAAGAGGTTCGAGACTTCTGCCGTGGCAGTTTCCTGGAAGATGCACCCCTGGTCCATGTCTCTTCCCTCACTGGAGAAGGGATTGAGGAGGTTAAAGCCCTCCTGGACGACTTTGTCTCCCGGCAGCAGTTGCATGAAGCCTACGGGCCTTTTCGTCTTTCCGTGGATCGTATCTTTGCCATGAAGGGATTTGGGGCGGTAATCACCGGCACATCACTTTCCGGACGAGTCGCTCTGGGCGAAGATCTTCGTTTCTATCCCACAGACCTAACAGCCAAAGTGCGTGGCATTCAAATCCATTCCCAGGATGTGGCTGAGGTGGAGGCTGGACACCGAACTGCCATCAACCTTCAGGGCGTTGATACTGCTGTTGTTTCCCGGGGAATGGTTGCCGCAACCCCTGGCTGTCTGCTGCCCGGTTATATGCTGGACTGTGATTTTCTTTATCTTGCCTCCAACGCCAAGCCTTTAAAGCATCGAACCCGGGTCCGGGTTCATCTCGGAACAGCCGAGATCATGGGCAGGATTTCTCTGTTGGAAAGCGACACCTTGCAGCCTGGAACAGAGGCCAATGTCCAGCTCCTGCTGGAAGAGCCTGTGTCGGTCTGGCCAGGTGATCGCTATGTCATCCGCTCCTATTCCCCTGTGGCCACCATTGGTGGTGGAGCAGTATTAGGGAATATGCCACCTCGCAAGCGTAAACGGTTGACAGAGAAAGATCGGCAGAAAAACAGTGAAGCCTTTCGAATCCTCCTGGATGAAAACCTGGAAGAAAAAATTCTCCTCTTTCTCCGTGAAAGGGGAATCGCAGGTCTTACCTTTGATGAACTGGCCGTACGTCTGGGTATCTTCAGCAAACAACTGAAGAAGGTGCTGACAGCTCCGCTTTCTTCGCGAAGGATGGTGGTGGTGGACTCTACAACCCAGCGCTACCTGGCAAAGAGTGTGAGCGACGAGGTGGAACAGTCTCTACTTGAAGCCTTGGCCACCTATCATCTGGGAAATCCTCTTCAGATTGGACTGTCTAAAGAGGAGCTTCGTTCCGGGCAGGGGAGAAAAGTGGACCAAAAGATCTTTCATTTCTGCCTGAGCGAATTGCAGAAGAGGGGGCTGGTGGTACAGGAGGATTCGCTTGTCCGTCTGGCTTCCCACCAGGTGGCCCTCCAGGCTGATGAGAAAAAACTGCAGCGTGATCTTGGGGCCTGGTACCGAGAGAAGGGGCTCGCCACGGCAACGATGCGCGAAACCACAGATCATTTTGCTGAATACCCGGGAACTCTTGTCAAGGAGGTCTTTGGTCTCCTGGTGCGGGAGGAAAAACTGGTGAAGGTGAGTGAAACTCTGTTCTACGATACGGCCACTCTTGCAGAGCTACAGGACAAGGTCATTGCCTTTATTGAAAAGGAGGGGAAAATTGATGCCCCCAGTTTTAAGGACCTGACCGGCTTGACGCGAAAATTCTCCATTCCCCTGCTCGAATATTTCGATCGTATTAAGCTTACCATCCGCATAGGAGATCATCGGGTGCTGAGGAAGATGAGCACCTGAACGCAGGATTCAGGCGTTATGGGTTCTCCACTTCGCATCTTTTTCCCTGTAGCCTGGAGAGCTGCGCAGGCAGTCAATTGTGGTTGCGATTGCCCACTCTGTAACACTGTAAAAGTTCAGGGGCTGTCCCGTCCTCTTTGTACGTTTTTTTTGGCAAACCTTATTGGAGGAGTTCCTGCACCAGCATCTTGAAGTGAGAAAGATCAACTGGCAGGATTTCAACCTCCACCTGGGTCAGATCATAAAAGTCTATGATCTGTTCGTCACTCAGTGCTTCTACGCCTGTATCCAGAATGAGAATCTTATTGTACCAGCCCAGATTAAGACGAGCATCGGTGACTGACCAATGCCCTTCTTTGATGGATTGATTGATCATTCGAATCCAGGCCGGAGTCATGAGTGAAGTTCGATTCTTTTGTAGTTTCTTGGCCAACTCATCGCCTACCAGTATGTCGATGCAGTTTCTGGCCTGGGGAATTTTACCGCCGCAGTCTTCCACTACCTCTGTCATATCCCGTTTTCCCTTACAGTGTCTTCCCACGAGAAAACGGACATCTTCTCCTGTCGTCCTGACCTGTTCCAGGCTGGACTGCAACTCTTCTTCCATTCTCATCGGATTGTTGTGGATGCTGTAGTGCATATAGTTGATGCGAGGGGCAAGTCCAAGCTCTTCCAGCACCGCCTCCAGTTCATGGCGGAAGATGGGACAGGCTATGAGGGACCTGTCTTGAGCGGTTTCAGAGGCAGTGGATGAAATGGGATAATTGGTCTCTATTCGTTTTTCTATTTGCTTGTCCATAACCTGCTTTGTCGCTGAGAGAAGGGAGGCCTGCGGCCCTTTGCCATGAGCATGGGGAGTTCTTTTCTTTTTAACTCCTCTTAGTACCATCAAAAAAGCATCGACACAAATCAATTGTATCGATGTCTTTAGACAGTCCATTTGAAAAGAGAGGGCGATCGGGCCGGGAACTGATCAGAAAACAGAAGAATTTTTGTCGGCCATTGCTCTCCACAGGAGCTGAAATGCAGTCGTGCCTGTTGCCGAGGTTTGGAAGTGGTGGTCAAGGCGGAGCCCTGGAATAGCGATGATCCTTTCTTCAGAGAGAAGAAGGGGGTAGCAATCTCTCTTGTCGGCAGGGATTTTCTGGTCAGAGAAAAAGCGCGTAATTTTTTTTCTGCCAGGGGCGCCCAGGGGATGGAAGCGGTCACCGGGGAGAGGTGGACGCAGGAGCAGGGGGAAGTGAATTTTGGCTGGGTCAAGAAAGAGTTGCCCGGCAGTCCCTCTCTTTGGAGGTGAGAGGACTTCTTCGATCAGGAGTTCATGACCTAATTCAGGGACAGGATATCTTCCGGGACCTGGAATGGTAAGGGGGGAAAATTCCTTTTTGATAATGGACGGACCGCGATAGGCTTTTTTCCCGGCAGGGTGCTGGAAGGTGATGGTGCTCCCCTGTCTGTTCGCACGCAAGCCCTGGCAAAGATGGATTTCCCCGTTTTTTAGCGTTGTGGCCAGTAAAAGGAGATTCTCGATTTTTTGGAAAGAGGGTCTGGAGTCCATGTTCCAGCAGATTTTTTCAAGGACTCGGCGCTGGATGGCTCGATGTTCTATTATGAACAGAGAAAGATCGAGAGAGAGTATTCTTTCCCTGGGAGGCGTGCCAGGCTCCATCCTTTCCTCTCGAACCTGATCGAGATAGGCCTTATGGCTGAGGTCCTGCAGCAGTCTGTCCTCTTCGTGGAGGATAGCGGCGGTCTGTATCAAGGTTTGTGCCATGGCCTTGTTGTATTCGTTTTCAAGCTTCGGCAGTAGATCCAGACGGATTCTGTTTCGTAGAAATCGGGTGTCAAGGTTAGAACTGTCCTGGCAAAAGGGTATTTCCTGTTCCTCCAGGAAATTGATCAGGGTCTCTTTTCTTTCTCCCAGCAGGGGGCGGATAAGTGTTCCCCGTTGCAGGGCCATTCCGGAAAGGCCTGTGCAACCGCTTCCTCGAATGAGGCGGAGCAGAACCTCTTCTGCCTGGTCATTTGCTGTATGGCCAACGGCTATACAGCCTGCCTGATATTCCTCTTGTAAAGTTTTCAGGGCCTGGTAGCGAAGCATGCGGGCTGCCTCTTCAATGGAGGTATGTTTCTCGCTGCTGGCGGCTGCAACATTGACGGCAACAGAGCGAAAGATAGCAGAACAGGCTTTTGCCCTTTCCTGGACCAATTGTTTCTCAGCTGATATCTCAGCAGGACGCAGGCCATGATCAACATAGACAGCGATACGAAGAGTGGCAGGAAAAAGAGTAGAGAGGAGATGGAGAAGGCAGACGGAATCAGCTCCTCCAGAGACTCCTATGAGTATAGGGAATTCAGGGTCAATTAAGGAAAAAGAAGCAATGACTTTTCCTATCCGCTGCTCCAGACCTCTGACGGAACGGGAGAAGTGGTTAGTCGCTTTTCGGCCTGGTTCCAGTTTTTTGTTTGATTGTTCCATAGTTATTCGTATAGCATAAATAGAGAATAGAACAAAGTGACAACTGCTCTCTCTGCTGTTTGTGTTTCTTCTGTTCTAGCTTGCCAGGGTGTTCCCGAAGATGGGTACTCAGGTGCTGCCTGTTGATTCCTGCAGGCTGAAGAGTGCTTATCCCTGAGAACTCCCAAGAAACGCATGCCAGTTTTTCACCATGGAGCGTGAGCGGTTTGGCGATTAAGTCAATCTGTTTGCTCAAATTGAATAATCAGCTTGTCGCTCCTGGTGGTATCCATTGTCTGCAGGGAGAGGGGGAGCACTGGCTGGTTTTTTTTCCAGATGAGATTTCGGGGAAAACGTATGTCTATGTCACCCTTGCTTGAGCGGGTAAGATATCATATCTGTGATCATTTTCAGTTGCCAGAGGATAAGGTTGACGCCATGTTGCCGGCCTTTCTTACGACCTTGCAGAATCATATGAAAAATATTGAGGATGCCCTGGGAGCAAATGACCCGGCAACCATTGGTCGGATGGGTCATGCCTTGAAAGGGGCACTGCTTAATTTTGGCCTTGATGATATGGCAGATATTGCCAACATGATAGAGGATGAAGGCAAGTCGGGAAACAGTGGTGCTGATTTTAGCGGCATGGTGCAGCGCTTGAAAGAAAAACTGGCTGAAATTCTTTAGAAACCGTTCCAAAATAACCTGGCCATTTTCAGCCAGTTCGTTACAGATCCTTATACAGGTCCGAGTATTGCTCTGGCCATGTTGTCTTTTTGCCAATGGCTTCGTCCTGATTCCTCATCAAGAATTGTCTGGTGGAAAATGATCTTTGTTGAGGTCGTTGTCCGCGAGCCAGAATATCCTATGGAACAAAAAAGGTGGTTTGAGAGAGATCTCAAACCACCTTTTTGCTGTAATGTGGCAGGCGTTGCTATTCTTTGACAGCCGCCAGCAGTTTTTGGATGGATGCCTTGGCGTCACCAAAGAGCATCATTGTGTTGTCCTTGTAGAAGAGTTCGTTTTCGATTCCTGCAAAGCCCACATTCATGGAACGTTTAAGTACGACAACGGTCTGCGCTTTATCTACCTCGAGGATAGGCATGCCATAGATGGGACTGTTCGGGTTGGTTTTGGCTGCCGGGTTGACAACGTCGTTGGCCCCGATGACCAGGACAACATCGGTGGTGCTGAAGTCGTCATTGATGTCTTCCATGGCAAAGAGCTGGTCGTAGGAGACATCGGCCTCGGCAAGGAGAACATTCATATGACCAGGCATACGGCCGGCAACGGAATGGATGGCGTAACGTACCTCAACTCCTTGCTCGGACAGGTAATCACCGAGTTCGCGGGTAACATGCTGGGCCTGGGCTGCCGCCATACCGTATCCGGGAACGATGATCAGGGACTCGGCACTCTCAAGTACTGTGGCCACATCATCCACTTCAAAACCCTTCATGCTGCCTGTAGGACCGTCTCCGGCATCGACAACGGAATCATCGACCTTGCCAAAGGCGCCAAAGAGGACATTGGCCAATGAGCGATTCATGGCATCACACATGATCTTGGTGAGGAAAAGACCTGAGGCACCGACCAGGGAACCGACAATGATAAGGGCGTTGTTGTTCAGGGCAAAACCGGTCATGGAGACAGCCAAACCGGAATAGGAGTTGAGCAGGGAGACGATAACCGGCATGTCAGCACCACCAATGGGGATAACGGCCAGGACGCCAAGAGCCAGAGAGAGAAGGAGGATGGCAAAAAAGGCCAGTCCATTGCTTGGGTCCTGGAAAACTATCCAGGCCAGGAACAGGGTGCCAATCAGGATGGCAGCATTGACTATCTGCTGACCAACATAGGTGATGGGCCTGGTTGAGATGATGCCCTGGAGTTTAGTATAGGCAATGATAGATCCGGTGAAGGTCAGGGCTCCGATGATGATGGAGAGGAGCAAGGTGATCAGGGTAAAGGAGGCAAAGGCCCCTGTATGGCCTTGAAACTCGGCCATGGCAACCAGGGCCGAGGCTGCACCACCACAGCCATTGAAGAGGGCGACCATTTCCGGCATGGAGGTCATCTCCACCTTGATTGCTGCATAACCGCCGATGGCAGCCCCTATGGCAATGGCGATAATGATCATGGTGTATCCGAACATGTCCGGATTAGCCAGAGTGGCGATAATGGCCACCGCCATCCCGATCATGGACATTTTGTTACCGAGCTTGGCTGTAGCAGGAGAACTTAAATTTTTGATACCGAGCATGAATAGCACCGCTGATATCAGATAAATAAAATCGATAATATTGACAGTAGACATGGCTTGACTCTCTTATTGGTACATTTCTATGACCGCCCTGGGCACCAGATGCCAGGGCAGAGAAAATTTAGTGTCTGATTGGCACGCTGCTATTGTTTTTTTCTTTGCTTCTTTTTCTTGAACATCTGCAGCATTCGATCTGTGACCATGTAGCCGCCCACCACGTTGATCGTGGCAAAGACTACTGCGAGGAAACCAATAACAGATTCGGCGTTAATAGATTCGGGCCTTCCCGTGGCAAGTAATGCCCCAACGATGGCTATGCCTGAGATGGCATTTGATCCGGACATGAGCGGGGTGTGCAGGGTTTGGGGCACTTTTGAAATGAGTTCGGCCCCGGCAAAGCAGGCCAATACAAAAATGGTCAAACCGACAATAATTGTTCCTGTATCCATTTTTTTTCTCCTTAACTGGCCATGAGCGACTTGGTCAGTGCGTGCATGATTTCGCCGTCTTTGGTGACCAGTGATCCTCTGGTGATTTCATCTTCCATGTTCATGGTGAAGCCTTTCTCGTCACAGAGATGGAGGAGAAATTTCTCAACGTTTTTGGAAAACATCTGACTGGCATGAAACGACATGGTGGAAGGCAGGTTGGCGTGACCGATGATGGTGACTCCGTGCACTACCGTATTCTTTCCCACCGTGGTGACGGCACAGTTGCCGCCCATCTCTGCAGCCAGATCAACGATGACCGATCCAGGCTTCATGGATTTGACCTGTTCTTCTGTGATCAGAATGGGAGCCTTTTTCCCCGGGATAAGGGCCGTGGGGATAACCACATCAGACTTGGCAATATGTTTACTGATCAGCTCTGCCTGTTTCTGTTTGTACTCAGCGGACATCTCTTTGGCGTAGCCGCCACCGCCGGAGCCGTCTTCTTTCACCGGCACCTCAACGAATTTTGCCCCTACGGAATTGACCTGTTCCTTAACTTCGGGACGGACATCAAAGGCCTCTACCACACCGCCCAGACGTTTGGCCGTGGCGCAGGCCATGAGGCCAGCCACACCGGCACCCAGTACCAGGACCTTGGCCGGGGCCACGGTTCCTGCTGCGGTCATGAGCATGGGGAAGAATTTGTTGATGTTGTCTGCGGCAAGGAGTACGGCCTTATATCCGGAGATGGTGCTCATGGAGGAAAGGACATCCATGGATTGGGCCAGGGAGGTTCGGGGAATGATATCAAGACCGAAGGAGGTGATTTTTTTCTCCTGCAGTCTTTTGACCAGGTCGTGGCGCATGGTAGACTGGATAATGGAGATATAGAAGGAGCCGTCCTTCAGCATCTCAACTTCTTCCATAGATAGTGGCCGAACTTTGACTACACAGTCTGCCTGGGCAATAGCCTCTTGGGCAGAGGCCACAATGGTGGCTCCTTTATCCGTATAATCCTGGTCACTGAATCCCGAGGCCAGGCCTGCACCTGTTTCGATCAAGACTTCAAAGTCTTTTTTTGTCATTCGTTTGATCGAATCTGGAATAATAGCAACCCTGTTTTCGCCCTCTTCAGTCTCTTTCAGGACAGCGAGTTTCATAGTGGGTCCTCATTAAATAATAAAAAAAATGTCGAATCGTTACTCCTGCAAGTGCCGAAAGTAAAGATAAGAGTGTGGAAAAGAATGAGCGGCCAATACTACGGTATATTGCCGAAATGGTCAAGAATTTAGATTTTAAGTTGAGGAAAAAAAGGAGGAAATAGCGTGCATATGTTCGCAAACTCTTCTCCTTCACAGCATTCCTTCAGGAACACTTGGAAGGATTGCTCGTCTGGAGGAGAGGGGAGGACCTTCTGGAGAAATGAATTTCCTATAACCTTTCTGGATTTCTTTTTTGTAGTTGCTCCAAAAGCCTGGTATGAATGTTGTCAAATCCACCATTAGACAGGATGGCGACTACATCATTAGGTTGCAGGAGAGGGCGCAGTTTGTCAAGGATGGTGTCGGTGTCCGGGCAGGACTGGGCCTGCAGGCCACGCGTCATCAGGTCTGCTGCCAGTTGTGGCGCTGAAAAAAGATCTTCTGCAGGAATTCCCTCAAGCGGCACAGGTTCACGAATCAGGGTGAAATCGGATGAATCAAAACAGGGGATGTAGTCTTTCTGAAAAATGGCGCGCCTGGAAGAATTGGTGCGGGGCTCAAAAACGGTGATCAGGCGCTGTCCGGCATAGGCAGCTTTTAAGGCCTGGAGCGTTTCCCGGACTGCTGTCGGGTGGTGGGCAAAGTCATCAATGACTGTGATGCCATTGATGATTCCTCGTACCTCCTGACGTCGTTTTATTCCGCCGAATTGACTCAGTCCCTGGCGGGTGAGGTCGGCAGATACGCCGATTCGGTGCAGGACCGCCGCCACGGCCAGGGCGTTCAGACAGTTGTGTCTTCCCGGGAGACGGACTGCAAGGTCTGCCCATGTCTGTCCCTGAAATCGGGCTTTGAACCTGGTGCTTCCTCCCTCTGCATGCACTTCATCGAGGGACCAGTCCAGGCCCTTGTCAAATCCGTAGCCTTGTACTTCGCAGCGGGCATCCTTTACCACTTCTGCCACATTGGGATCTTCGAGATGGGCGACGAGCAGGCCGTTTTCAGGGAGTAGCGACACGAACTTCTTAAAAGAACGCTTGATGGCATCCAGATCGGCAAAGATATCAGCATGATCAAATTCCACCGAGGTGATGATGGCAATATCGGGTCGATAGTGGAGAAATTTGGATTCCTTGTCAAAGAAAGCGGTGTCGTATTCATCACCTTCAGAGACGAAGTGGGGGCCGGTGCCGAGGCGAAAGTTGGCCTCAAATTCACGGACAATACCGCCGATCATAAAGGTGGGATCAAGTCCTGCTCGGTGCAGGCAGGAGGCCAGCAGGGAGGAGGTGGTGGTCTTGCCGTGGGTGCCGGTCACCACGAGTGAGATCCTGGATTTGATGAAAAAATGGGCCAGGGCCTGGGGGAAAGAGAGGTAAGGGATGTTGGCCTGGGCAAGGGCTATTGCCTCTGGGTTTTTTCTGGTGATGACATTTCCGACAATGACCAGGTCGGGACGGGGGCTCAGGTTTTGAGGACCATAGCCGTCGCTTGGGTGAATGCCGATTGCCTCGAGAAAGTGGGACATGGGCGGATAGACCGCTTTGTCAGAACCGCTAACGGAGTATCCGGACGATTTCAGCATCCCGGCAAGTGCGGCCATGCCGGTGCCGCAGATTCCCATGATGTGGATATGGTGGATCGTTTCCGGGGCCTGGTTTAGAGCAGGAGAGAGTTCCATCAGGGCTTATGGACGGTCTTTTTCACCGTTTCATATATCTTTGCAAAGCTTGTCTCAAAGGTTGCCGGGGTAAGGCGACCCACCTCGATAAATTTGACGGCGATCTCCTTGGCTACTTTCAGGAGCACTTCGTCAGCGATTTTCCGGTCTTTGTCATCCATACTCTCTGCTCGTTAGAATAAAAATGTTTGAGTTAGGCTGTTACTGGCAGTCACTATCCCTGGGAGCATGTCCGAGATTGCCCTTTCTCCCCAACTCTTCGGAATTATCAAAAAACAATGTTCGCAATATCAGACAGATGGCTGTACTGATTTTTTGATAATTTCTTGATTTGAGAAGGAATACCTATTCTCGCATAAGCTCCTGGGCCAAATAGACAGCTGATAAAAAGTTGCCGTACAATGAAAATAATAAAAATCGTTTTCGCGCTCCCAGGTGCTGCATCTTCAGGTGCTCGGTACTTGTGGCTACGAAAAACGCCCCTGCTGTTGGAAGAAGGCCAATTCGTCGTGGGCAGCAGGGGCGGATTCCAGCAGGAATAACGGTCAAGCCATTCCTGTAGAATAGTTGTCGTCTCAGATTCAGGGAAGATTGGCAATCCCTTTCAAGTCAATGCACCTGGCATAGTCTAAAAGTTCTTTTCGGCTCAGCAGTTGTCCGTCCACTGTGACAACAAAACGATTGTTGATGACAATATTAATCTTGCCACTGTTGTTCTCATAATTGACTATACCCTTGTAGCCGTTGATCAGCTCAAACTGGCCGGCGGTAGAGGCAAATATCGGGTTGGAAAACATCATGATCATGGATTGGAGGAGGGGGGAATCTGTGACAATGGAAATGGTCACCGTTGCCTCTTCCTTCCTGTATGTTCGTTCTGCAGTCAGGCCACCGCCAAAGAGAGAGGCAGCAGTGACTTGGGATTTTCCTTCATCAGCCTCCCAGCCTGCAATGGGTTCGGGCAGGAGTTTGCTCAGGGCCTCACCTTTCTTCTGGCGAATCAACTGGCTGCCATAATCGAGGCTGCTGGCGGCGTTGGTGAAATCCTGGTTTTTGTATTCTTCCAAGGCCTTTTCAATGATCTGGATTACCGGATCTGGTTCCTCGGCCATGAGAAAAGAGGGAGCCAGGAGGAAAATACACAGCAGGAGGCGGACACTGTTTTTGAGCATGAACGTATTCCTTTTTCAGGTAACAGAGAGATGACAGTCTTACAGATAAGCCTGGTCTTTGAAACTTCTTCCTCTGCTGTATGATTGCAACTATCAGTTGGAGTTACCCTTCGCTACCCTCCATTCCTTCAAAGGTATCTGCCTGATAACTCTCTCTTGATACGGTGAAAATTGGATATTACAGCTTAAAAGAGAAAAAAAACAGACTCTGTCCCTAAGTTCTCCCCAACTGGTATGGAGAGCAGGTTACTGGAACGCGAGGGAAAGGAAATACTACTCTTTTTCACTGTGAATCTTTTGTAATATTGGTAACACAGAATACGATTGCTGGCAATATCAGAGGTTGAATCTTTTGTTTATTGGCTTGCCCAAAAAACAAACAGGCCCTTTACTTGTTTTCAAGTAAAGGGCCTGTTTTATACTGGCTGGGGGACAAGGATTCGAACCTTGATAAGCGGAGTCAGAGTCCGCTGTCTTGCCATTAGACCATCCCCCAAGGATAGCTCACGAGTAGGTTTATTTAGAAAATTTCGTAGCTCATGTCAAGAAAAAAGAGGTAGTCAGGAGATAACTACTCCGGCATAACCGACAACCTGGTCAGTGTCACCGGTGATTTCCCCTGAATCGGTATAGCGGATCAGCTCTGTTTTCGTTGCTCCCAGTTCCAGGGCGGCGATGAGGGCTACGGTTACCGGCATAATCCCACACATGGAGATGTGATGACCGGTCACGGCACGATAGAGCATGTCGGGATCCATGTCGGCCAGTTTTTTGAGGACATAATGATCTTTTTTGTACACTGCCTCCCGTGATTCGTAGTGGGTCATGTCGGATGATGCGACGATGAGAACTTCTTTTCCCGCCCGTTTGATGACCTCTGCCAGGGCCAGGCCGATCTCATCCAGGACCGAATAGGAGATATGGGAGATGGCGATGGGAACAATGGAGAGTCTTGGTTGTGCCATCTGCAGGAAGGGGATCTGGACTTCCAGCGAATGCTCATAGCAGTGAGCAAGCTCATCTTTTTCGATATAGCTGGTCTCTGTCAGGAGGGCATTTGCAAAATCCTGATCAACAGGCACTTTGCCCATGGGCATGTCCCAGGTGGCAGTGGAGAGGCTTACCGGTGTGCCCTGACCGGTATGGTTCGGTCCCAGGAGGACGACCGTCTCCGGAATCACAATACTGCCCAGGGTTTCGGCGGCAACAGCCCCTGAGTACATATATCCCGCATGGGGTGAAACTGCTGCCAGTACCTTTTTCCTTTTGCCATGAAATCCTGCTGCCAGTTCCTGGATGGCTATCCTCAGCGAATCAGCTGTTCCCGGGTAGAAGCGACCGGCGACGGCCGGTGGGCGAATAGTATTCTCCATATCAGCTCCGTTTGACGGTCCAGCCTGTACCCTCAGGGCCGTCTTTCAATTCTATACCTTGTTCGAGAAGCCTGTCCCGTATAGCATCACTGCGGACCCAATCTTTGGTTTCCCGTGCCTGATTGCGTTCTTGAATGAGAGTGCGGATTTCTTCTTCATTGATATCGATGTCAGCAAGCATGGTTGCTTTTTTGGTAGCCAGATACTGGTTTGCATCTTCCTGAAGGAGTCCCATGATGCCGGCCAGTCTTTTCATGGTAGCAACGGTGGTGAACAAGAGAATGGCATCGGTGCTCGCAGGTACCTCAGGGATTTGCCTCAAAATCTTGTTGAGGGTTTTGACTGTTTCAAAAAGAGCTCCCTGGGCCTGGGCGGTGTTAAAGTCATTGTCCATGGCCTTTTGAAAGCGCTCTTCCATGGACTCTAATTTCTTTCTGTCCTTCGTGCTTATCACTGGCTCTGCACTGTCTGAGGTGGTCGTGGCCAGTCTTTCCACAGCGGCAACGCATTCGTACAGACGATCGAGTCCGGTCATGGCATCCTGCATGGTCTCCTGGGAGAAATCCAGGGGGTTACGGTATTGGGTGGAAAAAATGAAGAAGCGCAATACTTCGGGATGGTAGTGTTCCAGAATATCCCTGATGGTCAGGAAGTTGCCCAGGGATTTTGACATCTTTTCATCACGGATGGTGACAAAGCCGTGGTGGATCCACATGTTGACGAATGGCTTGTCGTTGGCTCCTTCACTTTGGGCCAGTTCATTTTCGTGGTGGGGGAAAATGAGGTCTTGGCCGCCACCATGGATGTCAAAGGTGTTGCCTAGATATTTGCGGCTCATGGCTGAACATTCAATGTGCCACCCCGGACGCCCTGGTCCCCAGGGGCTTTTCCAGCTTGGTTCGCCGGGTTTGGAAGCTTTCCACAGGACAAAGTCCATGGGGTTAGTCTTGTTTTCATTGACCGAGATCCGGGCACCAGCCAGCATGTCTTCGAGGTTACGGCCGGAAAGTTTGCCATACCCGGGAAAGCTGTTCACTGAATAGTAAACATCGCCACCGGCAGGATAGGCCATGTTCTTGGCAATGAGTTCGCTGATCAGGTCGATCATTTCCTGGATATGCTCGGTTGCCTTGGGCTCCCTGTTTGGCCGTTCTATACCGAGTTTGTCCATATCAATATAGAATTCATCTATAAAACGGTTGGCCAATTCTTCGGTGCTGGTTCCCTGCTCCATTGCCCGTTTGATAATCTTGTCATCAATGTCGGTGAAGTTGCGTATGTAGGTGACCTTGTAACCCCGATAGCGCAGGTAGCGGACTATCATGTCGAAGGCGAGTGCTGAGCGGGCGTGTCCGATATGACAGTAGTCATAGGAGGTGATACCGCAGACGTAAAGCTTTACATGGCCTGGTTCGATGGGTTGGAGCAGGTCTTTTTTTCGTGTGAGAGTGTTGTATATCTTGACTGGCATAATAATGAATCTGATGGTGCTGCGCTGAAAATCGAGTTGTTTTGTATGATAACAAACTGAAAATTAATTACATTTAGAGAAATCCTGCCCGCTGTTCAGACAGTTCCAGCCCGTAAGGGGACAGAGAAAAGAGTCCTTAAGGGCTGGCAGGTAATGAATAATTATCTTGCTTGTTATGATAAAAAAAACTAATTATTTTAATAACTCCTAGAGCTATCGGCTACTGTTGCTGTGCTTGCATTTCGCAAGGGGATACTGAGTAAAATTCTTCCGTGTCAGTGACATAGTGTTTCTTATATATGCAATACTGATCAATCAGCAAATATCATAATCTTTATAAAGGGAAAAGACAAGAATGGTGGAAAAAAATGGCGGCGGGACCGGGAAAAGAGATATGTTGCGGGTCTGGATCCATCCACAGGTCTTGACCATGCTCTTTCTGGGATTTTCTGCGGGCATTCCCATCCTTCTCATCTTTTCCACCCTTTCTGTTTGGCTCCGTGAAGCAGGGGTGAGTCGCTCTGCCGTCACTTTTTTCAGCTGGGCGGCCCTTGGCTATTCCTTCAAGTTCATTTGGGCCCCCCTGGTGGATAAACTCCCTCTGCCCCTGCTTACCAGGATGCTGGGGCGGCGCAGGTCCTGGATGCTCCTTTCTCAGTTTTCTGTGATTCTCGCCATTTGCTGGATGGGTTTGACCGACCCCACCCGGGGAGAGTCGAGCCTGGTGTTCATGGCCTTGGCGGCTGTCTTTCTCGGATTTTCCTCGGCCACCCAGGATATTGTCATTGATGCCTACCGTATTGAGTGTGTTGAGGAATCCTTGCAGGCCATGCTTGCCTCTACCTATGTGGCTGGATACCGAATTGGCATGCTGGTGGCAGGGGCAGGATCCCTTTATCTTGCCTCGTGGTTCGGGACCTCACGCCAGGTGTATGATGTGGGGGCCTGGCGGCTGACCTATCTGGTTATGGCAGCCGTGATGCTGGTAGGGGTGGTTACCACCTGTCTGATTGCTGAACCAGAGAAGACTACAAGGAATTCCTATCGTTACAGTGTCCCCCAGTATATTCGTTTCTTCGTCCTTTTTCTTTTGGCCGGGACTTGTTTTGCTTCCTGTTTTTTTCTGACGGCCCCCCTGGCCGTATGGTGCAAGGAGGTGGCTGGCGAAAGTTTCGGAGTCCATGTCCGTCTTTTGAGTTTTCTGGTGGAGACAGGACGTCTTTTTCTTGCCCTGGCAACAGCGGCAGTAGCGGCCTGGTTGGCCGTCAGGGCAGGACTTGCCGACAGGGATATGGTACGAGAGAGCTATGTAGAACCGGTACGGGACTTTTTTGTTCGCTATGGGGGGAAGACGGCAATTCTCCTCCTGCTCCTGGTGGGATTTTATCGGATATCGGATATTGTCCTCGGAGTGGTCTCCAATGTCTTTTACCTGGACATGGGGTTCAGTAAAAACGTGATTGCCACCGTGACCAAGACCTTTGGTCTCCTCATGACCCTGGTCGGAGGGTTTCTCGGGGGCCTGCTTACCTACCGTTTTGGCGTATACCGCATTCTTTTTCTGGGTGGGATTCTGGCTGCGGCCACCAATCTTTTATTTATGCTCCTGGCAAGGAGCGGCAATGATGTGACTCTGCTCGCTGTCGTCATTGGGGCGGACAATCTCTGCGCCGGACTGGCATCCACCGCCTTTGTCGCCTTTCTTTCCAGCCTCACCAATATCTCTTTTACCGCTGTCCAGTACGCCCTCTTCAGCTCGCTGATGACCCTTTTCCCCAAGCTCATCGGCGGATATTCCGGGACCGTAGTCTCCACATTTGGCTATGAGACATTCTTCCTGATGACTGCGCTTCTGGGACTCCCAGTGCTGGTTCTGATCTGGTTTGCCGGCAGGCTGGCCGAAAATAAATTAAAAATCAGATAAAACAACTGCAGGAATTGCAGTGTCTTCCAAACCGCAACCCGCAACCCGCACACCGCACACCGAAAACCGCACACCGCAACCCTCACACCGCAAACCGCAACCCTCCACCCCTCACACCTCTTTCCTTTTTTTCAAAAAACTAATCAGTTTACGGTGACCGGCCGGAAAGGCATATTCCTGCAGGGTCTCGAAGGGCACCCAGCGAAAATCCTGGGCGGCATGGAGCACGGGGTCGCTGTCTGTCTGGTTCAGTTTGACGAAAAAGCAGTGGAGAGTGACCCGGTAGCGGGTGTAATGATGAATGGTGGTGGTGATTTTCGATTCCACCTGCACCTCAAATTCAGTTTCTTCGAGAAATTCCCGAACAACGGTTTCTTCCGGGAGCTCATTTTTTTTCATTCGTCCTCCTGGAAACTCCCAGAGGGATCCCCAGACATCGTCTGCCAGACGTTGTTGGATATAGAGAAGTCCCTGGTGGATAAGGATACCGGTGGCCATATCAATGGGGGTAATTTTCTTTCCTGTTTTGGGAACTGGGCGCTCCAAAATCAAGTCATGGTGAAGGGCCAGGCAGTGGGGGGCCAAGGGACAGGCAGAGCAATCGGGATTTTTGGGGCGGCAGATCAGGGCTCCCAGTTCCATGAGGGCCTGGTTAAAATTGCGTGCCTGGCCAGCGGGAAGGAGCTCTTCAGCTCTGGTCCAGAAGAGCTTTTTTGCCTCAGGGCTGCCCGGGATCAGATCGATATTGAGGAATCGGGCCAGGATGCGCTCGATGTTGGCATCTACCACCGGAACATCGCGATTGTAGGCAATGGAGGCAATGGCTCCGGCTGTGTAGGGCCCGATGCCGGGGAGAGTGAGGAGGAGCTTGCGCTTATCAGGGATCTCTCCCTGATATTCGGAGACCAGAATCTGTGCTGTTTTGAGAATGTTTCTCGCCCTGCTGTAATAGCCCAGGCCCTCCCAGCATTTAAGAATTTGCTGCTCTGAGGCCGCTGCCAGGGTTTTTAAATCGGGAAACTCTTGCATCCAGCGCTCGAAAAATATGGTCACCCGGTCCATCTGAGTCTGCTGGAGCATGATCTCGGAGATCCAGATCTGGTAGGGTTTATAATGACGCCTCCAGGGCAGGTCGCGTTGATTTTCAGCAAACCAGGAGAGCAATGCTTCCTGGGGGGTGGTGGGTTGTGACATGGTCTTGTATGCTCCGTTGGGGGCTTTGAATTGACTGGTCTGGAGTGGAAAAGTTTTAAGTATTTGCACATTATACTTGCATTCGCGGCGGCAGTTTTTTACCTTACCATTCAGTCTGTAAAGTTCAAGTGGTCAGGGTGTCTTAAAAGATCAGGTTTTTTTGTTCAAGGCCAAATGAAAAGAAATATTCTGAGGCCTGGTAGTGAAGGTTGGAGAAGTGCTTGTGGCCAAATGATCTTGGGGTGCCTATAGTTATAGGTAAGAGGGGAAAATTTTCGATTTGACACTGAGGAGGGCGAACAAAGAAATTCTGTTCTTCGGGTGAAAAGACAAGCTGTAAACAAAGGCTGTCCGGGAGCACATGCTTATATATTTATGGTGCCAATGATCTGGAGCACGCCGGATAGTAAGAAAGTTAATACTTTTGGAGGATTAATTATGAAAAGTCTGGTGCTTTATTCATCAAAAAGTGGCAACACCAAGAAGCTGGCTGAGGCGCTCTATAACCATCTTAGTGGAGAAAAAGAACTCTTTGCTTTGGCTGATGCCCCTGATCCAACTGGATATACTTTTATTGCCTTGGGGTTCTGGCTGAAAGGGGGACAACCTGATCCTGATTCTCAGGTTTATCTGGCGAGGATGGAGGAGGGGCAGGATCTCTACCTCTTTGCCACCCATGGTGCGGCAGCGGATTCTCCCCATGCTCAGAATGCCATGAATAAGGCCAAGGCGCTTGCTGCTAAGGCCCATATTGTCGCAACGTTTTCCTGTCCAGGGCAGGTGGCAGAAAAGGTCCTGGAGAAGGCAGCCAAGAAAGATCCGCAGCCACCTTGGCTGGCTGATGCCCCTGCAGCAGCAGGACATCCGGATGAGAAGGATCTGGAAAATGTGGTGCGCATGCTGGTGGAGTTGGATCTTCCTTAGGGCATGTAAGTAAATAACCTGTCCAATCTTCCATCTTATTTTCGGGCCATCTTTGAAGGTGGCCCAATCATAAAATCCAGAACGTAGCTGTGCTACGACTGCGGGTTTGTTTAATCTCCGCATCCATACCTGGTCCCAATCTAAGCGTACTATCAGCCAGGTTGTACCCTTACAGGCCCTTAGTCCTCGTGATCAAAGGAGAAACGAGGTTTCCCTCCTTTGTCTCGGATCCAGTTCAGGCCGGTATGGACTGAATGGCGGCGGACAAAGGCCTCTTTGGCCCTGCGTTTACCGGGAAAGTCCAGGAGGCCAATACCAAGGATGATGGTGAGGATTCCCTGACCGGGAAGAAAGAGCATGAGGATGCCCGCCAGGAGCAGGATGGCGCCGAGGAAATTACGTAGGAGACGAAGGAGGATCATCATCAGTGGATGTTGGTCTTCCTTTTTTTTGTGGTCACGCAGGTGGCGAAAAAAGTCACTCGGTAAGCGGCAAATGATCCAGGGAATGATGAGCAGGCTGAGAAAAAAGGTGAGGGTGGAGATCAGACCCAGCACCTTGAATATTGGTCTGTATTCGCTAAAGAGTGTGTTCATGCGGTTTGCGGTTTGCGGTTTGCGGTTTGCGGTATGCGGTTTGCGGTTTGCGGTATGCGGTATGAGGTATGAGGTATGCGGTTTGGGGTATGAGGTCTTTTACCTCACACCGCATACCGCATGTCGCATACCGCGTCCTTCGACCGCTTTTTTTGCTAGTAACCAGAGACACCAGATGTCACTTTTTCTTCTCTCCAGGAGTTTCAGTTGATCCATGGGGAGGGTGGCCAGCAGTTCCTCTTCCATGGAAGGGATGAAACCGGAAATGAGGTAATATTTTGCCTTCCAGAAATCCGGGTTTTGGAAAAGGTCGATCAGCAGGCTCTTGTAGAGATTGGCCACCACCATGTCAACCCCGGTATCAGGCAGACCGTTGCGTAAATCTGTCTCCATTACCCGGATCTGTTTCTGACAGCTGTTGAGGGCCACATTTTTTTCGGCCACGGAGCAGGCAAAGGGATTGTTGTCGTAGGCCCGCACTTCTTCGACGCCGAGCTTGGCGGCTCCGATGGAAAGCAGACCTGTTCCGGTCCCCAGGTCCACCATGGTTCGTATCTTTTTTGGATGAGACGTCAGCAGGTCGGTGAGGACCGCCAGGCAGAGTCTGGTGCTGGGGTGAAAACCGGAACCAAAGATGACACTTGGGTCCAAGCGGATAGGGATGTTTTCATCTTCCTTTGCAAGCTGTTGTTCTTCCCAGAGTGGGACCACGGTAAGGGGCGGCACTGTGAATGTGGTGATGTCCAGGCCTGCCTCCCAATCCTGATAGTCCAACTGGGCCTGGTAGAGGATTGTTGCCTCAGCGCGGGCGCAGATCGTGTCCACCAGGGCCTGTTTTTCCTTATGAAAAAAGAGGATTGCCGTGTTGTCTTCAATCCAGGTGCCGATGAGATCGGGATCGTCGATTTCTCCCAGGTTGGTACGATCAAAGTTGTAGACATGCAACTGGTCATAACGGGTATAGGGAGGCTTGAGCATAATTACAAAGGTTGAGCCACGGGAGGAATCGCTTTGAGGGTAAGAAGAACCCGGTTACCTGGTTCTGTCTCGATGATTTTCACTTCTTTGTCGAGTATTACTTGATCGCTGGGCATGGCGAGTGACCGGGTGAAGAAGTCATCAACGAGTGAGCGGGCTAAAAAGTTATGAATAAGTAAGCCTCGTTCTCTGGCCAGGTGGAGGAGTTCTTTATCGTCGACAGAAACCGGGTTGGGGAGAGACGGCTTGAATCCGGCCAGGTCTTCTTTGGCAATATCTTCTTCCTGCAGGGAGGTGTTGGGTGTCTGTGGCAGAACAACCTGTTGTTTTGCCCGATATTCCACCTCTCTCCTGGTATTCTCCTCGTTTACCCTTTGCAGCTCTTTTTCTTCCAGGTTCTGCAGCAGTGCTCTGTGGTCGTTTTCCCGGTCAGCCATACCGGTAATGACAAGGGCGAGATGAGGGTGTTTGGTAAGGAGTTCCAGGTAACGGTTGAGGGTTTTCTGATCGTCAGGGATGATCTTGTTGCTACCCGGTTGAAAGGATAACAAGTTGTTATCCTGCAGGTCAGCAAATTCAGGGTCCAGCAGGAGTGGGGCATGGGTCGCTTTTATGACGGTGGTCTGAAAGCTGGTCATGCTCTCTTTTATAAGTGACCTGTTGCCGTCTTCTATTTGAATCGTCAGAGGAAAAGTGCCTTCTCTATTCTTGAGCAGTGCCAGGGCCAGTCCTGTGTCTCCTCCTGCTGGGGCGGGAAGAAGGTCTTTGATGATCATCACCGCTTTGCTGTTAAAAAGAGATCGCTCTTTGCTCATGGTTAAGTGAAGATTGAGAGTGGCAGAGTCTGGATTGATCTTCAGGGACGCCAGTTGCTTATGGAAAGAGGCAACTGGGAAGTCGGTGAGTTGCAGCATTGCTCGTCCTTCCTCACTTGTTTGAGGGAAAAGGGTAGCGGCACCAGAAAGGTTGAAAGGGGCTGTGTCCAGTGTTCCAGTGAGGGTAAAGGGAGCTAGCAGGTCACGTTGGGAGGTGTTGAAATTTTTTATACGACCGGTAATGTTTTCTGCCCTCATGGACCAGGAAGGCGAGAGACGTCGGTCCAGGTAGTGCAGGGAGCCGTTTTGAAAACTGATTTCCTTGAGAGTAAGAGGGAAGAGTTCCTCCTGGTCCCCACTGCTTAGCTGCGCATTTTTCTTGATGAGCAGCGCTTTGAGTCCTCCTTGTATTTGCTGAAAGGGATCTGCATCGTCCTGCTTACGTTGCCAAGGAAGCTGAGGTCTCTCGAGTGAGAGTGTTTCTGCTGTGAGGGAAAAGGGGGAGAAGCGACAGTTAAGATGACTGAATTCTCCCAGTTCCCAGCTCAGAAGAGGGTTCTCTTTGGAAAGTTGTAAGACGGTATCTGTCAGTCTCAGACTCCCCTGAAATGACGGTTTGGGAAAGCGGTACTGACCCTTACCGTGGAGTGTGGCCTTACTGTTTTGCAGCAGTGCCTGCCTGGAAAAAAATGGTGAGAAAAACGAGCTGTCAATATTGGAAAAGGCCAGGTCTGCCAAAACCTGAAAGGGGGCAACGGCTGTGCTGCCTTTGGCCTTGATGAGACCATCTGGCAGCAGCTGAGCGGAAAGAGCAAAGTTTTCTTTGGCAGGGAACGTATCCTTGCTGGAGGCGTTGTCAAGATTGTTGGCCTGAAAATGAAAATCAGAGAACAGCCGATCCGTTGCAGATCCTTTTGCGGTCTTGAGGTTCAGAGTTCCGGAAAAGTCAATACCATTGAGCTGCATGGTGGGCTTTTCCGTGGAAAAACGTTTTAACAATGCAGGCAATTCCCCGTCGCTGTTCAGGTTCAATGTTGAACCTTTAAGGAAGATATTCCCCAGTTGGAAGCGTCCTTCTGTGCGGCTCAGATCAGTAAAGCGGACTGATTCTGCTTCCAGCCAGGTTTCTTTGTCCTGGAGGAGTTCCAGATTATAAATCTGTAATGTCCCGTTTTCCAGGATGTAGTCTGGTAAGTTCTTTTGCCACGGGAAAAGGGCTAGGTTACCAGTAAAAGTGGTGCTTCCTTCGATCTTTTCTGCAGCATCAGGGTCAAGGAAATCGAAGAGTGTTGCTGCAGAAAATTCATTGAGCAGCAGCTTGCCATGCGCTTTCCCGGATTCTGCAATTGTACCCTGCCAGGAGAAAGAGCCATTGTCTTTTTCCTGTTCTCCGCTGAGACGAAAAGTACAGCTGGAGTTATCTCCTTTCTGGTCGTTCCATTTTGCAGTTTTGAAATCCTTGAGAGAGAGTTGCAAAGATTTCCAGGTCGTTTCCATGGACCCTGCTTTTTTGCCATCGAAGAGAGTAAGAAGTCCCTGATCGGCAAGAGCCAGGTCAATGGCAAGATGGAAGAGCGGACTGGTCTCGGGTGAGGGATGGGGAAGCAACTCTTGAAGACTTGTTTGTATATGGCCTGTCTGAGCGGAAATCTGCGGTTCTTTGGCCACAATGGACCTGATGTGGAGACGCTTTGTGAGGGGGTCCAGACGGCCTTCCATTTTCAGGGCCGGGGTCTTTATGTGCAGGCCCTCATTTTTGCTCTCCATCTCGATATCGCTTGCTGTCATCTTGATATCGATACTGAGACGGCTTTCGTTTTTCTGTTGGGGAGAAAAAAATATCTCCAGGTTGGTGTCAGCACGTCCCTGGGAAAGTGTCAGAGGAAAGGAAGAGGGGAGATAAGAAAAGTAAGGAACCAGATCAAGGGCTTGGATGGTACATGAGAGCTTGGTTGTAAATCCCTGATCGTCGCCGACCTGCACGGCCTCACCACTGAGTTGAATGGGACTGCCGTTTACAATCGCTGAAAAATGGGGCTGGATATAGTTTGTCGATTGAAAAGAGAAATTGGAAAAAGTGGGAATGGCAAGATGCATTTGTTCGACGGAGTGGGTCTTTCCGGTGAGCATGTCGTTATAAAGAATACGGCTGTCACTGATGTCGATATTATTCAGGGAAAAGAGAAAGGGCAGTTGGGCAAAATCCATGATCTCGCCCTGGTTTTGCTTGTTTGAAAAATGAAAGATGGCAGGGGTATTATAGCTGTTATCTTTGAAACGGATCAGATTGAGTTGCAATCTTTGAATGGTAAGCGAATCGCAGACAAAACCGTTACGCAGCAGGGAGGTGAGGTCCAGGTCCATGAAAAGAGATTCGGCCTGAAGGAGAGGTCCTGCTGTCGGTGAGTTCGGAAGTTTTGTCTGCAGACCTGTGAAGGTGAGTTGGAAATTGAGAGGATTGAGTTCAATGCCTTCAATTGTCAACTCCAGGCCAGCGGTTTCCAGGAGATAAGGAGGAAGATATTTTTTCAAAAGGGCAGGGACGAGGTAGACCCCTGCCAGGAAATAAGCGACAAGCAGCAGGCATGCAATAAGAGAAAAAATCAGAGTTTTTCCGGACCGATCCCTTTTTTTCTGTGAAGGGCCGGGGCGACGGGGTGGCGGTGGCTCTATTTTTGGGGGAGCCGGAGCTTGTTTGTCGGAGTTGATGGCTATGGAACCGAAACGATTAGACATGAAAATGTATGCGCTAAAAAAAGATGCTTTTAACTTGCACCTGATATGATTTTTACAATAGAATGAGAGTTGAATCTAACAAGTGAATAACTTAGTTTATTTTCTCAGTATTTAAAATGTAATAGTTGCTAGGCTGCGTAAACAGTCGGATTTCAGGCTGGTTAACTGAAAAAATATCAGATGCGAGACGTGTAAATTTGAGTGAGTGAGGCGTCTCCATACGGTACGTCGCAGTGACTGAAAATTTACAATAACGCAACAGAAAAAGAGTTTTCGAGGTCTTCGCCTATCTCCGATGCTATTATACATAACATTCTTGTTTCTGCTCTTTCAATGCCTAACTTCGTCATAGGTTTTCTGGGCCTGTAACTCCTGATGCAACTCTCACCTCATTCTTGCTTTTGATTATGGATAGTCATCGCCGGATCATTCTTGCTCTTTGCCTCACTCTGTTTTTTCTGGTGGCCGGCACAGGAGGGTATATACTTATTGAACAATATACCCTCCTGGAAGCCGTCTATATGACGGTTATTACAATTACTACCGTGGGATTTGGCGAGATCCGCGCCTTGTCTGAGAGCGGACGACTCTTTACCATATTTCTTCTCCTCTTCGGGGTGGGAAGTCTTGCCTTTGCTGCCCATGCCTTCACTGAATCAATGATAGAACGGGCCTGGAGCCCGGCGCGGGGAAAACGTATTATGGAAAAAAAAATTAATTTATTAAGGAAACACACCATTATCTGTGGACATGGAAGGGTGGGTGCGGCTGCTGCCAGGCACCTGGCAGATTCTCAGAAAAGTTTTGTGATCCTTGAAAGTTCGGCGGAGCAGTGTCTCCTGCTGAAGGAGCTCGGATATTTGTATTTATCCGGAGATGCTACGAGAGAGCAGACCCTGCGCGCGGCAGGGATCAAATCAGCCGGCGCCCTGTTGGCCCTGCTCGATTCAGATCCGGATAATCTTTTTACGGTGCTCACCGCCCGAGAGTTGAATCCTACTCTCCATATTATTGCCCGTTCCGAATCTGCCTCTGCCGAATCGCGAATCCTTCGTGCCGGTGCTGATTCTATTATTTCTCCCTATGCCTCAGCCGGGCGAAAGGTTGCCGATAAAATCATGGCCAGGGCACAGAAACAGCATCTTGATCAGAAGCTGACAGAGGTCGTATCAGACTCTCAACCTCGATGGCTCGAGGTCAATGAAGAATCAGGTCTCATTGACCATGCTGTGGAGGCCGCCGCTATTTTTCTGGAAGGACAAATTGTCGGTATTCGTCGGCAAGGGAAAGATGTTTTGACCCCGACAGCAGATACTCGGCTGGTGAAAGGGGACATGTTGCTGGTGCTTCATGTCCGGAAGAGAGAAACGGATGACGTGCGTCCGGAACAGCCGCAGAAGATCGTCCTGGTGGATGACAATCCGGTTATTCGCCGTCTTTATACCCGTCTCTTTCAGAAAGCAGGCTTTAATATTATTACGGCTTCCACTGGCCGGGAGGGGTGTGATTTGATCATTATGGAGAAACCGGATGCAGCAGTGGTGGATTACAGGCTTGCTGATATCTCCGGTCTGGAGGTCTGCAAGTTTGTTCGTGAAAGCGAAGAGGGACAGGGGGTAAAATTGTTTCTCTTTACTGCAGATGAAAGTCCGGAAGTGCGCGAGAGTGCAATGAAAGTAGGAGTCGATGTCGTCGTTTTAAAAAGCCCGGATGCCGGTGAGATTGTTAATCTGGTGAGAAAGGAGGTGGCTCAAAAAGAAAAATCTTAAAATAACCTGCAATTCCGGAACTTTTTCTTGGTAAAAGTCTGTGTTTCATGTACCCTGTAAGAAGTGATAATGCTTGTCCTGCGATTACCCCTTTTGAGGGCGAAATTTTGCATTTTGAGTTATCTGTAAAGAAAAATAGAGTTATGAGAACGAATGTTTGAAATCCTGAACATCTTCCGCTGGCAGGATATCCTGGATATCCTGATTGTAGCCTTTATCATCTACCAGCTTATTACCATTATTCGTGGTACCCGCTCGGTACAGATGGTTCTGGGCCTGGTTGTTCTGACCGTGGTCTATTTTATGGCCTCCATTCTTGATCTCGCCGCCTTGCAATGGTTGCTCAAGACCTTTCTCAGTTCTCTGCTTTTGATTGTTATTATCGTTTTTCAACAGGATATTCGCCGGGCGCTGACTCAGGTGGGTAAGTCGCCTTTCCAGAAAAATCTGGATATGGCAGAAAAAGACCTTGATGAGATCATTCGTGCTGTTTTTTATCTCGCAAAACGGCGTATTGGAGCCTTGATTGTCATCGAGCGGGAGACCGGACTGCGTGATTTTGTCGAGTCTGGATTTAAACTGAATGCCGATCTCAGCAAGGAATTGCTCATCTCCATTTTCATGCCGGTTTCTCCCCTCCATGATGGCGGGGTGATCATCTATAAGGGGCAAATTCAGACTGCGGGCTGTATCATGCCTCTGTCCCAGAATCCTTATATAAGTAAACGTTTCGGAACCAGGCATCGGGCAGCTATCGGACTTTCTGAAGAGACCGATGCCGTTATTATAGTGGTCTCGGAAGAAACTCAGGAGGTTTCTGTGGTGCAGCATGGGGCACTTACAGCAATGCATGATGAAATGACGCTCACCAACACCTTGCGGAATATTTTTCTTCCGAAAAACGGAGGGGGGGGCGGTTGGAAACAGTGGGTGCTAAGATCATGAGTATATTTAGTATTCGCTACTGGTTGAAACTCTCACCCAAAGACTGGATACTTCGTTTTATCTCCTTGGCACTGGCCGTTGTCCTCTGGTACTTTGTCGGGGGAGAGGACATCGTCAATAAAAATATCATGGTGCCCGTCGAGATGATTAATATGCCCCGTGATCTGGTGATTTCCAATCAGTTTAAAAAAGCGATTGAGGTCTCGGTCAGTGGCCCCCGCAGCCTGGTTCTGGATATGGGGAATCGGGACATCTCCCGTCAGGTCGATTTATCCCATGCCATACCTGGCACCATGGTGATCGAAAACAGTAATGACTCAATTGCGGTCCCACGCGGGGTCAAGGTCCTGCGTATTCAGCCGGAAAGCGTGATTCTGTCTCTGGATAAGTTGATTCAGAAGCAGTTTTCTGTGAATCCAGTCACAAGCGGAGTGCTTGCTCCAGACTATATTCTTAAGGAAATTCGGATGGAACCGTCCTCCATCTCAATCACCGGGCCGCAGACAACGCTTGCCCAGTTTGATGTGCTGCGGACAAAGGTGATCGACATTGAAGGACTGCGGGAGTCCACTCAGATCCAGGTCCCTCTTGACCTGGCTCCTGTGATTGTTGGCCTGATCGGCGAGACCACTGTGACTGCGGATCTCGATATAACCGTGGAGACAGTGCAGAGAAAAATCTCCAATTGTCCCGTTGAGGTTATGAAAAACGGGGTCCTGCAGCGAGTCAGTCCTTCCACGGTGACCATCACCGTGGCTCTGCCCAAGACCCTTATTCGGGATAAGGTAGATCTCAATTCTTTGTTCAGTGTGACGGCAGCAGGTGAACAGAAGGACAAACAGATGCAGGTCAAGGTCATTCCGGTCAAGACGCTTACCGATCCGGTACGTATTCTCAACATTGAACCTCAGGTTGTAACGCTCATAGAAGAAGTCGTCCCGCCTGTGCCTGCTGAACAGACAGTGCAGCAGGAAAGTGAGTTGCCGGATACGGCAACAGAAAAGAAAGAAGAATAGTTGCTCTTCGACAGTGCTTCATCTTTGTCTATTGAGGTCTTCTTGCGAATAACACAAGTATGCTTTGAAGTTCTAACTGAACGAATATAAAATACTGTTACACAGGTACAGGGCGCTGTTTGCCAATTATTGGGCATTGCCTGAATAGTTCGAAAAATAAAGATCTGGCTTGGCGCTATATCAAATTTCTATCGGGACAGGCTTGTAGAGCTTTTGTCCCGTTTTTATTAGGAGAATGTATCATATGAGAAAACTATTCGGAACAGACGGTATTCGGGGTGTGGCCAATATCTATCCCATGACCAGCGAGATCGCCATGCAGGTGGGGCGGGCCATTGCCTTTATTGTCAAGAACAGGACCGGACGGCATCGTATAGTCATCGGTAAAGATACCAGGCTGTCAGGATATATGATTGAGAATGCTCTGGCTGCAGGAATATGCTCCATGGGCGTGGATGTCCTTCTGGTGGGGCCAATGCCGACCCCGGGAATTGCCTTTATCACCACCTCCATGCGAGCTGATGCCGGGGTGGTGATTTCTGCCTCTCACAATCCCTTTCAGGATAACGGGATTAAAATTTTCTCACACGATGGCTTCAAGCTTCCGGATAAACTGGAGGCCGATATCGAAGATCTGATTTTTTCCCAGAAAATGGCGGCACTGCGACCTGTTGCTGAAGAAATAGGGCGGGCTAAACGCATCGATGATGCCAAGGGCCGGTATATCGTCTTTCTCAAGAATATATTCCCAAAAAAATATAGTCTTGAGGACTTTCATATAGTCCTTGATTGTGCCAACGGCGCCACCTATGGCGTTGCCCCCCATGTCTTTGAGGAGCTCGGGGCCAAGGTGACAAAGCTCGGGGTGGAGCCTGACGGCAAAAATATCAATCATCAGTGCGGAGCCCTGCACCCGGAACTGATGGCCGCAAAGGTCAAAGAAACTGGTGCTGACATCGGTTTGGCTTTGGATGGTGATGGCGATCGGCTCATTGTCTGCGACGAAAAAGGACGGGTCGTGGATGGTGACCATGTCATGGCAGTCTGTGCTCAGGATCTGATGAAAAAGAGAAAACTGAAGAAGAAGACCCTGGTGAGCACGGTTATGTCCAATATGGGTTTGGAAGTGGCAATGGAAAAAATGGGTGGGAAAATGGTTCGCACCAAGGTGGGAGACCGTTACGTGGTCGAAGAGATGCGCAAGAAAGGCTACTCATTCGGTGGCGAACAGTCCGGTCACCTTGTCTTCCTCGACCATATCACCACCGGAGATGGAAACCTCGCTGCTCTGCGCCTTTTGGCAATCATGAAAAAAAGGCAAAAAACAGTTTCGGAGCTGGCGAAAGTGATGGAATCCTATCCCCAGGTCCTGAAAAATGTGCGCACCACCAGTAAAATCGACATTGACCTGGTCCCGGATTTTCAAAAGACCATTCAGAAAATGGAAAAGAAATTGGGCAAAACCGGCCGCATCCTGGTGCGGCCATCAGGAACCGAACCGGTAATTCGGGTAATGGTGGAAGGAGAGGACGAGAAACTTATCAACGGAATGGCAGATGAGTTGGCAGGATTGATTGTCAAGGCCAACGCTGT